>Ga0265297_10000078_pt1 | contig 352124 bp, 339 predicted proteins | sample Munlanlwell13791_FD_192502 | JGI IMG/M metagenome (GOLD analysis project Ga0265297, IMG submission 192502) | Leachate microbial communities from a municipal landfill in Southern Ontario, Canada - Leachate well 137-91 | ecosystem: Engineered > Solid waste > Landfill > Unclassified | place... | reverse complement strand
GCCACGGCATCACCGTACACCGCAAAAACTGCATAAACGTTGTAAACGAAGAGGAGCAGGAGCGGTTGATCAATGTGAGCTGGGGCCAGATGGAGGATGTGTACCCGGTTGATATACAGGTGGAAGCTTTCGACCGGGTGGGGCTGCTGCGGGACATTACCACGACGGTAGCCGAAGAAAAGATTAATATTACCAGCGTGAACACCCAGTACAATGACGATGTGTTCACCATGTTTGCTACTATAGAGATTAAGAGCATGGCCCAGTTGAATCATATATTGAACAGGCTTATGAGCCTGCGTGGCGTTATCAATGCCACCAAGGCCCATAGTGCCAGGATGAACGTAAGTTCGTGATATCAAAGGAGGTAGTCACAATTGCCCAAGACTAAGACAGCGGAAAAATCAGCCAGATCTGCTGAAAGGAAAGCAGAGCGCAATAAGGCCATCAGAAGCGGCACCAAGAGCAAGGTCACCAGAGCGGAGAAATTAATAGCCACTAAAAAAGGCGCCGAGTCCGGTGCGGCCGTGACCGAGGCCATCAGCTCCCTGGACAGGGCGGCCAAACGCAAGGTTATACATGCCAATACCGCAGCCCGCAAGAAATCGCGCCTGATGAAGAAATTGAACGCGTCTCAAAAGAAATAATACTCCCGCAGGAGGCCGGCCAGTGCCTGACTATTTGTTATCCCATTTTCAGTCCGTAGGATCGGACCTCTACAGCCGCGGCATGGTTTCCGTACACGGCGGCAACCTGAGCGTCAGGGACCAGGGCAGCATCGTCATAACGCGCAGCGGCAGCCGCCTGGGTAATCTGTCCGAATCGGACCTGATCAGAACCGGCCTCGAACAAGATGACGAAAATACCCGCCTCGCCTCGACGGAGCTACAGGTGCACCGGGCTATTTACCGGAATGGATTGTTCAAGGCCATCGTGCACAGCCACCCCATTCATGCTACAGCCCTTTCCTTCGTCCAGCATATTATCCATACCGAGGATGAGGGAGGAAAGCTCTTTATCCCCGAAGTGCCGGTAATAGGATTCGGCCTGGAGCCGCAGCCGGGCGGAGCGGCGGAGGAGATCGCTGAAGCGCTGAAAACGCATGCGGTGGTCATGGTTCACCGCCACGGCAGCTTCGCCAGGGGCATGACCCTTGAGGAAGCCTATGTTATTACCGAACTGCTTGAGATCAGTTGCCGCATACTCTGCCTGGTGAATAACTTAAAAATCCAGCATCTGTAGGGGATTATATCCCTTCACCCTCTACACCGGCGGCGTTGGGGGCGCCGGCCTCCGGCCCTGTTTGAACCGCTCCAATCCTTCGAACATCTCCACGTCCCGGAAAAACCGGGCATGTATCTCTTTTTCCCTCTTGATGCCCCTCGGCAAATCGAGGGCCAATCCCTCGTAAGCCGCTTTGCGGTCATTGATCAGGCTGGTCCACGGATACTCCGCCATCCTTACAGCCAGCTCAACCGCCCTGTCCAGGGCCATCCCGTCGGGCACTATCTCTTGAATCAATCCTATCCTCAGCGCATGCTCGGCGTTTATCATGGCGCCGCTCTCGATCAGGTAGAGCGCATTGCCCAACCCCACAATGCGGGGCAGCCTCTGCGTACCGCCGTCGATAAGGGGTACACCCCAGCGACGGTTGACCACGCCGAATTTTGCCCCGGCAGCCGCGATTCGGAAATCGCACCAGCAGGCCAGTTCCAGCCCTCCCGCCAGGCAATACCCGTTGACGGCCGCTATAGTTGGCTTGCCTGTATCGGTGATGCGGCTGAATCCCATAGGGCCGCTTCTTTCGGCGCCCCTTCTCTCTATCAGACCCCTCGCTGTTTTCAGGTCGGCGCCCGCACAGAATGACACGTCCCCGGACCCTGTCAGCACCATGACCCTGAGACCTTTATCGTGCTTGAACTCACTCTCAGCCGCTTCCAGCAATCCAGCCGTTTCAGCGTCCACGGCATTACGGGCTTCAGGCCGGTTTATCCTCACCACAAGGATCTGCCCTCTCCTCTCTGTCTCAACCTTCGCCATTGTCAACCCCTACTCGTAGCGCAGCGATTCCACCGGGTCCATACTTGCTGCATGGACAGCCGGATATAGTCCAGATACTATGCCGATAAAAGTGGACACGGCCAGGGCAATCAGCACTATATCTAATGAAAAAGGCGCTTGAACCGTATAGCCCCCCAGTTTCACCCCTGTCACCATCAGCACGAACAGAAAAGCGATCAGGATACCGATAATACCGCCCGATACGCTGAGAATGGCGGACTCGACCAGGAATTGCTTCACGATATCCATCCTCCTCGCCCCAATAGCCTTTCTAATGCCGATCTCGCGTGTCCGTTCCGTGACCGAAACCAGCATGATATTCATGATACCTATTCCGCCCACAACCAGAGATATAGCGCCAACGCTGGCCAGGAAAAGCTGAAAAATCTCCAGCGCCTGTTTCATCCGGTCGATGATATCGCGCATATCCATGACATAGAAATCGTTGTCCTCACCCTCACGGATATGGTGGCGCTGTCTGAGCACTGATACCGCCTCATCCTTGGCGCTGTCTATGTGGTCAGCTGATATGGCCCTGACAGCGATAGTCTGCACCGGCCGGCCCTCAGAAGTGGTCTCGCCCATCAGCTTGGCCTGCATGGTCGTCAGCGGGATCATGACGAAGTCGTCCGCACCCGGTAAAAATCCTCCCTTGGCCTCCAGCACACCAACGACCTCAAAATTCCGGCCGTTTATGCGTATGTTTTTACCCAGCGGATCCTCGTCCTTAAAAAGATTATTTTTGGCCGTTGCGCCCAGCACAGCCACGCTGGAACCCGACATAATATGCTCATCGGTTATATATGAACCCCGTTCGATGGGATAATCGATAATGCTGCGGATATTGGGCATAGCTCCCATTACATCCGTGCCGACTTTCTCGTTAGCATAGGTGACAGTCGACATCTTTTCCGTCATCGGGGATACCAGTGCCACCGATGGCAACCGGCTGGAGTTCTCCAGGGCCTGGGCATCCTCCATGGTCAACTTACGCGTTATACCGGACATCTGGTCGGCCATCTGGGAAGCGCTGGTGATATAAATAGTCTCAGCGCCCAGGCTTTTAAAAATGGCCATCAGATTAGCCTCGTGTCCTCGTCCGAAGCAGATCAGGAACACGACCGAGCTTACACCTATGACGATCCCCAGAATTGTAAGCGCGGACCGCATTTTGTTCGAGCGCAGCACCTGAAGTGATACCTGCAGACAGTCTCTGAAACTCATTATTACTATTATAGCAATTTCATTTCTGCGACCTGCCGCAGTTACAGCGGTGCATCTCCTGTTTTCAGTGATCCTGCTATAATTATCGCAGGTAAAATATACGGGACCTGATAAGTGAGGTGGCTATGAACGTTCTATTAATCATCGGCATCATCCTGCTGGTACTCTGGCTTTTGGGCTTCATCGCTATTCCCGGCCTCGGCTGGCTGATCAACATTGCTCTCATCATCGGCATTATCCTAATCATCATCTGGTTGCTCAAGAAGGTTTTCAAGGTATTTTAACCGGCCGACGGCTTATCATCTTTGATACGACGCCCGGCATTTTTTTGTCTTAACTCAATCGTATAGCCTGTCTGAATGGCGTCGAACCCGTATTTATCGCGCACGCGGTCGATGGCACGATCCAGTTTCTCCAGCCTTTTTGTCTCGGCATCGAACAGGCTCAGTTGCATTTCTGCGCCGGTCAGATTAGATACTTCGAGCCCGATAAGCCTGACCGGCCGGTATTTTTTCCCTAATGCTGATTCCAGCAATTGCACGGCTGCCCGGAAAATTGCATCGTCCAGATTGGTGGGCATCCTGGAAGTCAAACCCCGGCTGACGGTCTCAAAATCTGCATACCTCAGTTTGAGAGTTACAGTCCTCGCCATTTTATCCATTTCCCTCAGTTCAGCACCCAGCTTCTCTGCGAAGTAACGAAGGGTGGCTTTAAGCATGGCCAGATCCATGCTATCCTGCTCGAACGTGGTCTCACGGCTGACTGATTTGGCCTCACCTCTCTCTTCAACAGGGCTGCAGTCGAGGCCACGGGCGTGCTGCTGCAGCCAGACCATACCGTCACCGAATCGTGTTTTAAACAAACCGTCCCGCATATCCGCCAGCTGGCCGATCGTCTGAATTCCCATTGATCGCAGCACTTTGCCGGTCTTGTCCCCCACACCGGGCAATTTCTCCACCGGCATAGGGGACAGAAAGCTCCTTTCCTGCCCCGGCACTACCTCAACCAGCCCGTCGGGTTTTCCGGCATCGGAGGCCACCTTGGCCACGACCTTGCACGGGGCTATGCCTATCGAGGCTACCAAACCGGTCTCCTTTCTTACATGTTCTTTGATCCTGGAAGCAAGCGCCCGCCAGGAGCCGAAGTTCTGGCAACCGGTCACATCGAGGTACGCTTCATCAAGCCCGCCCGATTCGAGAGATGGACTGTAATCGCCCAGTATCCGCATGAATTTTTGTGAGAACTCGCTGTATCTTTGATAATTGCCGACCAGGAAAACAGCCTGCGGGCAGAGGCGCCTGGCTCTGGACAGCGGCATGGCAGCGCGTATCCCGAACTTGCGTGCCTCATATGAAGCCGAAGCTACCACACCCCTCCCTTCAGGTCTGCCTCCAACTATCACAGGCTTGCCCCGCAGGGCAGGATTAAGCACCTGCTCTACAGTAACAAAGAAGGCGTCGAGGTCGATATGGAAAATGGTGCGCAAGGTTCCTTTTCCGGCTTCACCCATATGGGGCATCCTCCGCGTATGAATCTAAACGCCACGGAATTTGTTGATGCTGTCGCGAAGCTCTCGTGCGGCTTCGCGAGCCGCCTGCGCGTAGCCGGATCCTTTGGAAGCGTAGATCACCTGCCGGGACGCTGAAATAACGGCCATTTCCCCGGAGGCGTTGACGCCGTACCTGACGGATAGCTCCAGATCGCCACCCTGCGCTCCGATGCCGGGTATAAGCAGCGGCATATCCGGGCACAGCTTCCTTATCTCTTTCAACTCGTCAGGATATGTGGCGCCCACCACCAGTCCTATATTACCACCCTTGTTCCAATCGCCGGCGCGCAGTGCGACCGACTGATAGAACTTCATGCCGAAATTGTCCACCAGATCCTGGAAGTCGGAGGCGCTGCTGTTGGAAGTGCGGCAGAGGACAAATATGCCCTTGTTCCGATAATCGAGAAACGGCTTAATCGAATCGTAGCCCAAGTAAGGATTGACCGTCACGGCGTCGAATTTATAATAATCGAATAGCGCCCTGGCGTAGGCGGCTGCGGTGTTGCCTATGTCTCCCCTTTTGGCATCGCCGATAACCGGGATATCCCGCGGAATGTAGGCCACGGTTTTCTTGAGCGCCTGCAGCCCGCGTATACCCATAGCCTCATAGAAGGCCAGGTTGGGCTTATAGCAACAGACCAGGTCGGATGTCGCATCGATGATCGCCCGATTGAACTCGAAGACGTCTTTAACAGGCAACTTCGAAGGATCAGGGTCCAGCCCCACGCACAGCAGGCTGCGGTTGCGTCGAGAGGCATCAAGTAGACGGCTGACAAATTCCACGACTTAATTATATAATAAATATTTGATGATTAGCCTGGCATGGATAGTTGCAGGGCTGGTCCTTGGATCTTTGCCTTTCTCCGTCTGGATCGGCAAAATATTCCTGCGCAAGGATATCCGGGAGTACGGCGACGGCGCGCCCGGGGCCACCAACGTGGCCCGGGCCGGCAGCAAAACTCTATACGTGATCGCTGCATTGTTGGACGCCTTCAAAGGCACTGTGCCGGTATGGCTGTCGCAGCTCCTGTCGGGCGTTTCCGGCTGGGAGCTGGCGGCCGTTGCGGTGGCGCCGGTGATAGGGCATGCCTTTTCCCCTTTCCTTGGATTCAGGGGGGGCATGGGTGTTGCCACCACCTTCGGCGTCTGGCTGGGTCTGACAGGCTGGTTGGGACCGTCGGCCATGGCGCTCTGCATCGCTTTTATGTTTATTATTCAGAAAAACTGGGTCTGGGGCTCTGTATTCGGCATGCTCCTTTTCCTTATTTTCCTGTTGCTTGTCCCGGATTCCTTTATTAAAATGTACAGGGCACCCCTCTTCTGTGCCGGGTTGACACATACCGCTATACTTACTATCAGGCGCTACTCCTATTTTAAAAGCTGGCCGGAGCCGCAGCCCTGGCTTAGCAAGGTGTTGAAAAAATAATGATTGCCGGCGATGCCCTGCTGCTGCCAAATCTGCTTATCGTGCTATGCATGCTCGTCATGCTCATCATAGCCGGCATAAATACGCGTATGCTGCGCAATTTGAAGGATTATAAAAACCCTGAAGTCCGGCGGCGTATCTCAGTTTTAATCCCAGCCAGGAACGAGGAGGAGAATATCGGCGCCTGCGTCAGGTCGCTGCTGGGGCAGGATTACCCGGATTTCCAGGTCATAGTGCTGAATGACGGCTCCACGGACAACACCGGCAAGATACTGGCGGAACTTGCAAAGGCGGACAGCCGTCTCAAGATTATCAGCGGTCAACCGCTGCCCCCTGAATGGATTGGCAAGCACTGGGCATGCCATCAGCTTTATCGCGCGTCCGACGGTGAACTGCTCTTGTTCACCGATGCGGATACGCTCCATGCGCCTGACACACTGAGATGCTCGGCGGCAGCCCTCCAGACGGAAAAAGCCGATATGCTTTCAATCATACCCAGACACAAACTGGGCAGCCTGGCCGAGAAGCTGATAATGCCGATTTTCGCGCTGGGTGTTTTTGGCAGCAGGCCGCTGCCAGCCCGCTTGAGGCCCCGCAACATCAATGTTTTATCCGCCAGCGGAAAGCTGATGCTTTTTCCCCGCAGTTCCTACGAAGCTATTGGGGGATTCGAAGGTATCCGTCAGTTAGTGCTGGATGATTTGCATCTGGCAGAAAAAATAATAGCTTCCGGCATGACTTATCGGCTTTTCGACGGCACCGACAACGTTTCCTGCCGTATGTATCATAACTGGACGGAATTGCATGAAGGCCTCGCCAAAAACAGCTTCCCGGCCTGCGGCTATAATGTGCCGCTCTCCTTTATTACCTGGCTGTGGATCAATTTCGCTTTCTGGGCGCCGATCATAGAACTGGGCGTGCACAAGATGCCGAACTATCCCCCTGTATTATCGCTGGGGCTGGCAGCCATATCTATAATAGCATCCCTGCTATTGTTTACCGGTTATTACCTGCGCTTCAAGCTGCCTCTTTACATGGTACTGTTTTATCCGGTCAGCGTATCGCTGATCACGGCAATTTCATTCTCGTCCATGTACCTCACCCTCTCCGGCCAGGCTACCTGGAAGGACCGGAAATTACCCAAAAGCAAGATCCCATGACTAATCCGTAATCTGGGACAATACAGGCCCTTATATTAATTAGTAGGACCGAGTGCCTCAAATATTATTCTTGGATATCCTGTTCTACATACAGTCGGCTATAGTGGTCAGCCTGGTCGTACTGCTGACAGTATCGCTTTTCAATATGCGGTACCTGAGGCATCTTGACAGCTACCCGGCGCCCCCTGCATGGCCGCGCTGCTCTGTGCTGGTCCCTGCCCGTAATGAGGAGGCCAATATCGGTGGATGCGCCGGTGGCCTGCTGGACCAGGATTACCCCGATTTCCAGGTCATCGTGCTGGACGATAACTCCACCGACAGGACCTGGCAGATACTGCAGGAGCTCGCAGCTAAAGATACAAGGCTTGCGCTGATGAAGGGTAAACCGTTGCCCGATGACTGGCTGGGCAAGCACTGGGCCTGCTCACAGCTTGCCGAGGCCGCAGACGGCGAATTGCTGGTTTTTGTCGACGCGGATACCTACCACGAGCCGGGCATGCTGCGCGGCGCAGCGTCTGCCATGATAGCCGAGAACACATGCCTGATTTCGGCGCTGCCGAGGCAGATCGTTGCCTCATGGTCCGAGCTGCTGAGCATACCGGCCTTCTACCTGGGCATGCTGTGCGGTGTGCCGCTCGAACTGACCCGCCTTCAGCGTAATCCGCTGCTTTTCGCCATACTCGGGCAGTTCCTGGTCTTCCGCAGGGACGCCTATGATGCGGCCGGGGGCTATGCGGCGGTCAGGCACAACGTGGTCGACGATATAGCCATCGGCAGACGGGTACACGCCATGGGCCTCAAGTATAAACTGCTGGACGGTGGCGGTTTGGTTTCCTGCAGGATGTACCGCAATTTCGACCAGGTCTGGAAAGGATTGACTAAAAGCACCTTCGCTACCTTTAACTTCGATCCGTATTTCCTGATATTAATGTATACGCTGGTGCTGATCTTTTATGTCAGCCCGCCGATTGTGCTGGGAATAGGCCTGTCCCAGCCGCAAATCCCGCTGGAGATAACGGCCATGGCCGGGATTGCCGTCGTTCTCAACCTGGTGCTCTGGACGGTCAGCAATATACGTTTCCATTTCCCCCTATATGTCGTGCTATTCTACCCTTTCAGTGCCATTTTCATGACGGTGGTCGCCTTCGCTTCCATGATTTTGACCATGCAGGGGAAGGCGCTCTGGAAGGGCCGCATCATGCCCAGGTTCGTAAAGCTCTGAATCAGTATCCACCATCTTATTCCTTCCGGTAGGTGCCTGTATCACCACTTGCCCGCCTGACTGTCTGCCATCCCCGGCAATGATATAATTCAGTCTACGATGGACTATGTCAGCGCCGCCGCATATCTTGCGGGACTCACGGATTACGAGGTATCGCCTACCACAGCCTATAACGCCGCTAATTTCGACCTGCGCAGGGTCGAGATGCTGCTGCGCAGGCTGGGCCTGCCCCAGAGGGGGAGGAAGACGGTACACATTGCAGGAACCAAAGGCAAGGGCAGCACAGCGGCTATGCTGTCCTCTATTCTGACCTCCGCAGGCTACCGCACCGGCCTTTTCACATCACCGCACCTCTACACCTGGCAGGAACGGATCGCCATTGACGGCCGCCCGATAATAAAAAAGGATTTCGCCCGCCTGGTGAGCGCCGTTAAAAAGCATGTGCAGGCCATCAATGGGGAAGGCCGATTCGGAAAAATCACGACGTTTGAAGCTTTGACCGCCGTGGCATTCCTCTATTTCAGAGACAGGGGCGCAAACTTCCAGGTGCTGGAGACGGGGATGGGGGGAAGGCTGGATGCCACCAACATCGCCGATCCCGATGTATGCATATTAACCTCCATCAGCTACGACCATACCGGAGTGCTGGGCGATACCCTGTCCAAGATAGCCGGCGAAAAAGCGGGGATCATCAAGCCCGGCTGCACTGTGATCAGCGCCCCGCAGGAGCCGGAAGCCCTGGCGGTGATCAAGGAAAAATGCCGGCTACTAAATTCGGAACTGATCCTGGCGGGAAAAGATATAACCTGGAAACGCCTGGACGGAAATTTGAACGGCCAATCTTTTAGCGTCCAGAGCAGGAACGGCAGTTATGCGTTGCGAATACCGCTGCTGGGCGATTATCAGATGGAAAATGCCAGCCTGGCCGTGGCGGCTACCGAGGCGCTGCAGCAGCTCGGAACGATGATTGCTTTAGATCATATCGCAGCGGGGCTTAAAAATGTGCACTGGCCGGCGCGCCTGCAGATACTTAAAAGGGCTCCCCTGCTCGTGATAGACGGCGCACACAACGCCCACTCGATGAAAGTCCTTCTCGAGTCGGTGAAAAGGTATTTACCTTATAAAAAGCTTATTGTAATATTCGGATCGTCCGGCGATAAAGATATCGAGGGCATGGCAAAAGCGCTGGCGGGGCCGGCATGGAAAGTAATCGTCACCAGCTCGGGCCACCCCAGGGCGGCCGCAGCGCGACAACTGGCCGGCGTTTTCGCGCTGCAGGGCCTGACGGCGGACATCAGGCGCAATGCTAAAGAAGCGCTGTCGGCGGCGGACAACGCCGCCGCAGAAGATGATCTCATACTGGCGACCGGATCGCTGTTTCTAGCAGCGGATATCGGGAGAGTCTTTAAGGATGGTAATTTTAGATAGATTAACCCTGCACCGTATCACGGCGCCCGGGAATAGTGTCTCTAATTAAGCCTCTTGAGAGGTATCGGCCCCTACAGGGAGCATCCTGTCGAGCAGGCGCTGCAACGTCATGATGTGGACACACTGACCCCACTGGGAGAAGAAATGGCAGTTGCAGAACCACTTACCATCACTGAATGACAGGGTATGGCTGTCATTTTCGCCGCGGAAATCGGCTGCGAAATTGTGGATGGTTACTCGCTCGGGCTCCTCTGCATAGCGTTTGGCTTTTTCGATCTTGCCGGCGAGACTGGGTTGCATCGGTTACCTCCGCCAAGAGTATATAACGGACGGTATTAAAAGTCTATCTTATTTAATAGTCGTTATGTCAACAAATTAGACTGTTGTAGACATTCAGTCGCTGCCCCGCCTTCTTTTCACCCTATCTGAGATTATCTGCTAAAATTGTTCGACATAGTCTATGCAGGACAAACTATTTTCCGTTATCCGCAAGCTCAAAGCAGATTACATCGAGGTCCGCCTTGATGAGAGCCAGTCGAGCCGCCTGGTCTATCGGGGCGAGCGATTGGAAGAGGTGGGCAGGACGGCCAGCTCGGGCGGTTGCGTCCGTGCGCTGGTGAAAGGAGGATGGGGCTTTGCCAGCTTTAACAGTCCTGACAGGCTGGCGAAGAGCGCTGCCCTGGCAGTGGAGCAGGCCGCCCATGTGGGCAAAGGAAAGAGCGAGTTCAGTCCCGCCCGGGCTGTCGTCGATAAAGTTGAAGCCGAGTATAAAAAGAATCCCGTGGCAGTCAGCCTCTCCGCCAAGCAGTCGCTGCTGGATGAGTATAATCGCATCATGCTTGAAACTCCGGGCATTCAGACCACCAGCATCGGCTACGGTGATATCAGGAAAAAGGTCATCTACGCCAGCTCCGACGGCTCTTATATCGAGCAAAGCCGCATAGACTTGAACCTGCGGCTGTCAGCCATTGCCAGCCGCAACGGCGATGTCCAGCAGGTCGGCCTGAGTATAGGCAGCAAGGGTGATTTCTCAACTGTGGAAGGCCTGCACGAGAAGGCGCGGGGCATCGCCCGGCGGGCTGTAGCCATGCTCTCCGCTCCCGAGGTCAAAGGGGATACCTACACCGTGGTCCTTGATCCGGTGCTGGCGGGCGTATTCGTTCATGAGGCATTCGGCCATCTCTCAGAAGCAGACCACATCTATGAGAACCCCCAGATGCGGGAGATAATGGTTCTGGGACGCAGGTTCGGCGGACAACATCTTAATATAGTAGACGGCGCGGCTGTGCCAGGCCTGCGCGGCAGCTACAGGTACGATGATGAAGGAACGCCGGCCAGCAAGACTTATTTAATCAAGAATGGGGTACTCAACAGCCGGCTTCATTCCCGTGAGACGGCCGCCAAAATGGGGGAGAAACCCACCGGCAATGCACGGGCTATTAATTATGCCTATCCACCCATAGTGCGCATGACCAACACCTATATCGAGCCGGGATCCACCACGTTCGAAGATATGATCGGCGGCATCAAGGAGGGTGTTTATGCCAGGGAATGGTACGGCGGCACAACCAGCCTCGAGATGTTCACTTTCTCCGCCGGCGAAGCTTACATGATCAGGGACGGTAAGATCGCTGAGATGATAAGGCCAGTGGTACTGAGCGGCAATGTCTTCACAACGCTGCACAACATAGATGCGATCGGCGATGACCTTGATATGAACCAGGGCGGCGGCTGCGGAAAAGCCGGCCAATCGCCGCTGCCCGTCTCCAACGGCAGCCCTCACATAAGGATTCAGAACTGCCTGGTGGGGGGCAAATAAAATGGAAGAGATACTTAAGATCGCCCGCAGGTCCGCAGACAGCGCCGAGGTCTGCCGCGTAACATCCATCAGGACTCCGGTCCAGTTCGAGGCCAACCGTCTCAAGCAGATCCAGACCAAGGAATCGGTCTCCGTCGCCCTTCGCCTGGTCAAGAACGGTAAAATGGGCTTCGCCCAGGCCAGCGGCAATATTAACCCCGCCGACCTGGTTGATATGGCACTCGAGACCAGCCAGTTTGGCTACCCGGTGAACTTCGACTTCCCCGCGCTAGGGCCTTTTGAAGAAGTCGCCGTCTACGATCAGCAGGTCGAACATATCGGGATCGATAGCATGATCAGCCTCGGCCAGGCCATCGTCGACGCCGTGTGCGCCAATACGCCCGGTATACTCTGCGAGGGCAGCATATCGCACGGCATGTCCACCTTCGAAATTGCTGTCAGCGGAGGCGGCCGCGCATCATGCAGGCGCACCAATTTCAGTATTAGCATGGACGGTATGCTGGTCAGGGACGGGGATATTCTGTATGTCGGTGATATCCACAGCTCCTGCCGTCCCATCACCGACCCTGAGCCGATTGCGGGCGAGATCATCAGGCAGCTCGACCTGGCCAGGAACAATGCCTCCATAAAGTCGGGCGCCATGCCGGTGATTTTCACGCCTTTCGGCGTAGCTGGCGCGCTGCTGGCCCCTCTCATCTCCGCTTTCAACGGCAAGACCGTGCTGGACGGCGCCTCGCCCATCAAAGATAAAAAGGGCGCGGTTATATTCGACAGCAGACTATGTTTATCTGATGATCCCACCATACCCTACCAGCCAGGAAGCACGCCTTTCGATGACGAGGGGATGCCGGCCAGGCGCAATGCTCTGATCGACCACGGGAAGGTGGTTCAATTCTATTATGACCTGCATACAGCGGCGCTGGCCGGATCATCGAGCACGGGCAATGCCGGCCGCAACGGCGGAATGCCCGCCCCATCGGTCCACGCACTGGTGATCGAAGGCGGTAAGACATCCCAGGCCGATATGGTCAAAGATATGAAAGAAGGGCTGATCATTGAGCAGATGATGGGCGCCGAACAGGGAAACATACTCAACGGGGATTTTAGCGGCAATGTGCTGCTGGGTTACAAGGTTGAAAAAGGGGAAATCACCGGCAGGGTCAAGGACACCATGGTCTCCGGCAACGTATATCAGCTGTTGAAAGAGGTCCTGGCCATGGGCAGCGACCGCCGCTGGATAGCCGGCTATGTGAATACGCCGAGCATCTACTGCCCCTCCATCTCCGTTGCAGCGAAATAAAAGAAATGAAGAAACTGGTCAATTTTCGCAAGGAACCGCGGCCGCGCGCCTGCGATATGGTGGCGGCCTGGCCGGGCATCGGCAACCTGTCCCTTATCGTGACGCGCTACCTGAGGGAGAAGCTGGGCGCCGAGGAGATAGGGGAGATTGAGCCCTTCACCTTCTTCGACCCCATCGGCGTGATGGTCAAGGACAACATCATCGAAACTCCGCAGTTCCCCGAGGGCAAGTTCTTCTACTGGCATAACACGTCCGGCAAAAAGGACATCCTCTTTTTCATCAGCGACGAGCAGCCGGCCTACAAAGGTTATGACCTGGCAAACTTTATTCTTGATATAGCCAAGAAATTCAAGGTTCAACGTATCTACACATTTGCAGCCGCCATCGCCAAGATCCACCACACCGAGCAGCCCAAAGTATGGGGCGTGGCCACCGACGCATCTTTGGTCGCCTATCTCAAGAAGTTTGACGTCGTGCTGCGCGGACGCCTTCAGATCGCCGGATTGAACGGCCTGCTGTTGGGGGTTGCCAGGGAACGCTCGATGGAAGGCATCTGCCTCCTGGGGGAGGTCCCCTCTTACACCACACGAATACCCAATCCCAAGGCTTCGCTGGCCGTATTAAAGGTATTGCTTCAGGTACTCGAAGTCGAGATCGACCTCGGCGAGCTGGCTAAAATCGCCGAGGAGTCTGACCAGCAGATGAAACGGCTGGCTGCGCAGGCGATGGGTGAATATATCGACCGCTACACGCGTCCGGTGTGGCCGGCCCCGGAGGACGAGGGCGAATTCGAGGACGAAGAGGAAGAGGAGGATGAATGAATCACAGCTTCCGCTGAGCGAAATCATCGCTAACACTCTGTATTCGAACGCTGACATCAGGCACTCCGACCTGGTCCGACTATCTGATTTAAACGATGATGACCTGTCGCAATATAAGAGGGCCTGGAACAGCGCCCACCTGGAAAGGCGCGCCCTGATCATATCAAAGCTGTGCAGCCTGGGCGAGGACGACGCCAGGCTGGACTTCACGCGTATATTTAAGTTTTGCCTTGATGATGTGGACGCCGGCATACGTATCAAAGCGCTTCAAGGGCTGGAGCTGGAAGACAAATACAATTTCGCTATGCCGGTAATCAAAACACTCAAGATGGACGAGTCGATAGAGGTAAGGGAGGCCGCCGCCCGGGTGATGGGCAAATTCGCACTCATGGCTGAGATGGGGGAGCTTCCTTCGGCTGTGGGTGACGATATATTCGATGCCCTGTTGGGCGTGCTGGAGAATCCTTCTGAACCCGATTCGCTGCGAAGGAGGGCGCTGGAGTCCATCTCACCCTTCCGGCAGGAACCCGTGGCAAGCTATATAGAGGACTTTTACTTCAGCGAGAATCCAGCGCTCAAGACCAGCGCCATATTCGCCATGGGCCGCAACTGCGATTCCCGCTGGCTGGATTTTCTCAATGAAGAGATGCAGAGCAGCAACGCGCAGTTCCGATTTGAGGCGGCACGGGCCTGCGGCGAGATAGAAGAGGAGGATACCGTCCCCGGCCTGCTGAATTTACTGAACGACACTGATCACGAGGTGCAGGAAGCCTCCATAGCAGCCCTGGGCAAAATCGGCGGCCAAAAAGCCAGGAACGCGCTTAATGAATTGAAAAAATCACCCGAAAACAGGATTAAAGAAGCGGCGATGTCCGCGCTGACAGAGCTTGAGATTTGCCAGGATCCACTATCTTCGAGTTCCTGAAACGACAATCTGTGCTTACAGGGGATAAAGTCCGGCTTCGGCCTCGTCGGCCGGAGGATGCCGCAACCGAGTACAGATGGCGTATGGATGAAGAGCTGTGCCATCTGGATGCCACTGAACTACTCACATGTAGCTACGAAGAATTCTATTTGAGATACAGCGCTGAACTGGAGTTCCCCGGCCTCACCCACACCCTCGCCATCGATACGCTGGATTGCATCCATATAGGCACCTGCAGCCTTTTCAATTTTAATCTGGCGGGAAACTCGGCCGAAATAGGGATAATGTTGGGCGAGAAGATGTACTGGGGTCGCGGTTACGGGGAAGACGCGTTGAACACCTTTATGCTCGATATTTTCGAGGTCTCAGGCCTGCAGAGCCTGATTCTGCGTACGCTTGACTGGAACGTGCGCGCCCGGACCTGCTTCGAGAAATGCGGCTTCGTGCCACGCGGAGATATAGTGCGCGGAGAGCAACGTTTTATAATCATGCAGGCGATGCGTAAAGCGGCACTGAACAAAGGTCAGTGAACCGCTATGGGCGAGGCGTCGGTTATAATACGGCGCGACCGGCTCAGCTTGCGGCGCAGTCTGAGCGGCAGCGAGAAAAGCCCCCGGTGGGCGATCCCATCATAAGAACGCAGCTTGCCGCTGACCCTGTCCGCTATCCTGCTGTTGATCTCCCTGGGCGAAAGGCGCGCCGGGTCGAGCGATTCGGATGCTGTATGGAATCCCCACAGGTCAACAAAGGACGGCACATAGACCTGGTACGGGCGCACGATCTTGAAGATGCTTTTCAAAGTGCCGTTGATGGCCACGAAATTATGCAGGTTGATCCAGCCGGACTGGCCGGACTGGACCACCATAATGCCTCCCGGCGTCAGTTTGTCCCTGACAAGCTTGTAGAATTCCTGCGTGTAGAGCATGCGGGCCGGGCCCTCCTCAACCGGGTCGGCCAGGTCGATCACAGCGACATCGAAACGTTCCCTTGTCTCAGCTATGTATTTTCTGGCATCGTCGTGGAGGACAGCCGCTCTTTTATCATCGAAGGCGCCCTGGTGAAAGGTCGGCAGGTACTGGCGGCATAGCCTGACAACCTCGTCGTCTATATCCACCATCACCGCCCTGCGCACCGTCCTGTGTTTCAGCACATCGCGCAGGGTCGCCCCCTCCCCACCGCCGGCTATAAACACCTTCTCCGGGTTGGGATGCGCCAGCATGGCCGGGTGGACCAGGGATTCGTGATAGATAAACTCGTCCTTTTCACCGGACTGTATCTTTCCGTCCAGCACCAGGCAGATGCCAAAGGTATGGGTCTGGGATATCTGAGCATGCTGAAAGCGGGTTTTCCTGTCGTGCAGTACCCGCCGCACACCGTGGATCTGCACCAGGTCGTCGGACAGCTCATCGATGAGCCACCTTTTGCCGTCGAAATAGTCCCGCCTGATCATCTACCGTCCTGCAGCCGCCGGGCTCTCCATCGGGATGCCCCGCTTCAACTCGATATAAGATGTAGATTTGGCTTTCAATCTCTCCGCCAGAGGCTTAACGGCCTTTGCCGGCTGTATGACCTCGCCGCAGGTAAAAACATCCACGGCGGCGTAACAGAATTCCGGCCATGTATGAATGGATATGTGCGATTCCGCGATGATGACAACGCCGCTGATCCCCTGCGGTGAAAACTGGTAAAAGGAATCCTTGATCACCGTCGCCCCGATCAACACCGCCACCGCGTTGAGCGCCTCCCGCAGATAATCCATATCGTTGAGAAGCCCTGCATCGCAGTCTTTCAGTTCCAGCAGCAGATGTTTTCCCAGGGCGGCCAAGCGGTTTCCCTCCTTAAAACAGAATTACATAAATCATAAAACATGCTATTATTAATGCAAAACAGAGTGTAATTTTATATTTTATGTTGACTTATTTCAAGAAATAGCTTAAGCTGGGCTATTGACAAAGTCTATTTGACCTTGTAAAATGCGTTCAAAATTCACTATTTAAGGAGGCGTATGCCGTGAGGAGAATTTTTGGAACCCTCGTTGCACTCGTATTGGCTCTATCGTTGGTTTTGATACCGGCCACTGTCTCAGCCGACCTCGGAAAATGCACGGGTTGGGACAAAGTTAAATGGGAAAACAACCAGAATTCCTGGAAGCTATACCTCCAGCACTGGGGAAGGACGCCCACAAGCGCCATGTCCAGACTTGCTGGTCTGTGCGGCCCGGATAAGCTTTGTTCCGGCGTGTGCAATACATCTCAATGTCCGAAGCCGACGGGCTGCGACATCAACCAGTGCCTGGGCGGCTGCAGCAACTGCAACACACAGGCAGGAACTCTTGGATCTGCATGTGACGATTCCAAGAGATGTCTCAATCCAGAGACCAAGCCCACTTCCCTGCCACTGGATGACTGTCCGCTCAATTGCCCTGAGAACCCCACCACCTCCGGCCTCGGCACTGCCAAGTGCTCCGGCTGCTGGGGCAAGAGCCTGTCCTATGCCAACAAGAGCTGGTCTGCAGCCGATATCGGCACGAGGGCCAATATCAATAACAGCCACATGAACCACAGGGGTACATCTCCCATCGGTGGCGGCGACTGGGGTATCACCGGTTGCCCGCATCCCGAGTGCGTGTCGCTGACCTGGTGCCTGCAGAACAATCTGCTGGCCAAGTGCAAAGTTTGCAGCAGCGGCAATTAATTACTTCACCAATTGATTTGAAAATAAATAAGCGCTGCCGATCGGCAGCGCTTATTTATTTTATTCTGATAGCAGCTATATGAACGAGAAGGAAAGGCTGGTCACCATCTATAAAGCCTGTGGGCAACCGGAGGCCGAGATAGTGAGGGGCAGGCTTGAGATCGAAGGTATACTCGCCCTGCTTAAATATGAAAGCATCGGTAGTGTATACGGCCTGACGGTGGATGGGCTGGGTCAGGTGGAGGTACAGGTGCCCGCCAGGTTTGCGGACCGGGCAAGGGAGATAGTTGGGTCAGCCGGCGACGAAATCGAGGATTAAACGGCCTTTTATTTCAGCCCGAGCGCAGCGTTGAGGGCCTTATAATCGAATCTGCTGTCGAGCAGTACCGACATGGCCTGCAGCTTCTGTACTTGATGGAAGCCCGCGCCAGCCAGTGATTGCTCGATCCCCTTGACTATTTCATTGATATCTCTGTCAACCACGATCACCGGCACCTTTTTATCCTCGGATTTGACCATGACCGATGTCGAAGGCCTTTTGCCGCTGACAACCAGGCATTTGGTGGACGTCTCCAGTGCAGCGAGCTGCATATCGGCCCGCTCATGGCGGGTAACCACGGCCTTGTTACGCAGCCTGCTATAGTAATCTCTGGCTGAATCGGGCGACATGGCGCCCAGCATAACGTTCTCCACCAGCTCACCGGCCTTGTCCTTAAAATTGATGATCTCTCCGCCCACAGCGCCGGCGATCTCCCCTACCGTAACGCCCAGCATCGCTCTCGATTCTGGCAGCACGCCCAGTACGGCGATGCCCTTCTCTTTAAAATAAGCGGCGCATTCCGCCTGGACCATGCTTATCCTGGATGATGGCACCTGGTTTAACACCACTCCCACCAGCCTGCTCCCCAGCTTTTCTGCCGCCTGCAGAATACCTGCCTCGCGGTAGTCCGTGCGCCAGCAGAGCAGAAGTATCACCCGGGCGTCGAGCTTTTCGGCGATGGTATATACGGCCAGGGTGGATACCTGGTCATTCTTGAGTGCTCCGGGGCTTTCTATTATTAAGATATCTTTGCCGGCGCCGGCCTTATCGCAGGCCGATTTAACTCCGGCGGAGAAATTCTCGGCATCCTCCGAGAGGCCGCGCCACAGCTCCTCCTGTTTGATGTGAATCGGGCAGAGGAGTTCCCTGCTCTCGCCCAGCTCGAGGGCCTGACCGATGAAGGCCGCGTCCAGGCATTCATCCCCGGCGCCTTCCGCTTTCACATGGATGGGCTTGATATAGCCGATTCTTTTACCTGAATTGGCCAGTTTTTTACCTATGCCGGCGCATAATGCCGTTTTCCCGCAGGGATCATAAGCCGCGATAAGTAAATTAGTCATGGTGCCTCCTGAATTTTAGCCGGCAGACATTATACCATTCTTTACTTCCCGGTTGCATCGGAATATAATATTTCGAAAGGTACTGAAAAAGCTGAGAGTTATTGCGGCTCTCAGTTTTTTAATATCCGGCATGCTGGGAGGTAACACCCATGACACTAAAAAAGTTCGATATCACCAGTGAGGGCCTCGAAAAGCTGAAAATTGAGTACGACCAGCTTACCTCGACACGCCGCCAGGAGGTGGCCGACAAGATCAAGAGGGCGCGTGAGATGGGGGGCACAGAGAACAACGCGGAATATGAAGACGCCAAGAACGAACAGGCATTCATCGAAGGCCGTATTAGCTCTCTGGAGAACATTATCCTCAACGCCCGCATCATCGAGGCCCCGCACCAGCCCGGGGTTGTTGAGCTTGGCGATTCAGTTCTTATACAGAACCAGGATGGCAAGAGCGACCGCTATACGATCGTAGGGACCGCCGAGGCCAGCCCGGTCGACGGCAAGATCTCCTGCGAGTCGCCGGTTGGCAAGGCGCTGCTGGGAAAGAAAAAGGGTGATAAGATAGAGGTTCGCACGCCGGCGGGAATAATGAAACTGCAGATCACCGACGTAAGCTGAGAAAATGGCCGGGGAGGAACGCATTGAGCAACCGCGCCTGGATAAACTGTCCAGGCTGACAGACCGCGGCCTTGACCCATATCCACACAAATTTCACAGATCTCACACCGCCAGCGAAGCCACCCGCCTTTTCCTGGAGCTGATCGAAAAAGACCCGTCAGCGACACTGCCGGGCGCCAGCCTGGCCGGGCGCATCACCGCCGCCAGGTTTATGGGCAAAGCGGCCTTTTTCGATATACGCGACGGCTCGGGCAAGATACAGGTTTTCTTCCGCCGCGACTCTCTGGGAGACGATAAATATGAACTGCTGCATGAACTCGACCTGGGCGACTTCATAGGCGCGTCGGGCCACATATTCAAGACACGCAGCGGCGAGGTAACTCTCGAGGCCTCCGACTTTACCATACTGGCCAAGTCATTGCGGCCTATGCCGGAGAAATGGCACGGCCTCCAGGATGTGGAAAAAAGATACCGCCAGCGCTACCTCGACCTGATCGCCAACGAGGAAGCCAGGGAACTTTTCATCAGGAGAAGCGGGATCATCAACGCCGTGCGCAATTTCATGAACGCACGCGGATTTATCGAAGTTGAGACCCCGGTACTGCAACCTATGTACGGCGGAGCGCTGGCCAGACCCTTCATAACGCGCCACCACGCCCTCGGCCAGGACCTTTATCCGCGCATCGCGCTCGAGCTTTATCTCAAACGGCTGCTGATCGGCGGCTTCGATAAGGTTTATGAGATCGGACGCGTGTTCCGCAACGAGGGAATCTCGACCAAGCACAATCCCGAGTTCACCATGATGGAGAGCTATGAGGCTTACGCCGATTATGACGACGTGATGAAGATGACGGAAGAGCTTGTCAGCAGCGCATGCTCTGAGGTTCTGGGCACCACCCGGATCAGTTTCGCCGGTGAGACCATTGATCTTACCCCTCCCTGGAAACGGATCCCCCTCCGCCAGGCCCTGATCGACAAATGCGGCATAGATTTCATGCAATACCCGGACTCCAATAGTCTGCGCGCGCGCATGGAGGAGAAAGGTTTGCAGGTCGACCCATTTAAGGACAGGGGCAGGCTAATAGATGAGCTGCTCTCCACCTACGTTGAACCGGACCTGCGCCAGCCTACGTTTCTAATCGACTATCCAATTGATATGTCGCCCCTGGCCAAGCTACATCGCGAGGTACCCGGCCTGGTCGAGAGGTTCGAGGCATTCATCTGCGGCATGGAGGTGGCCAACGCGTTTTCCGAATTGAACGACCCGCGCGAGCAGCGCGAGCGATTCAGCCGACAGAGGGAGATGCATGCCGCCGAGATAGAGCGCGCTATCGCGGCTGGAGAGTTGCCCGAGACCGATCTGATCGATGAAGATTTTATTACCGCCATGGAGCACGGCATGCCGCCCGCCGGCGGCCTGGGTGTGGGCATCGACAGGCTGGTCATGCTGCTCAGCGACAGGCAATCCATACGTGAAGTCATCCTCTTCCCGCAGCTGAAGACCAAGCAGGGGAGGGGCGAAGAATGATAGACATCAAATTGATACGCGATAATCCCGAAGTCGTATATCAGGCCATGGACAGGCGCGGGGAAGGGCGCGCGGACATCGACGAGATTATAGAGCTGGACAGCTCTTACCGGCTGATGCTCAAGGAGGCCGAAGCCCTGCGCGCCCGCCGCAACGACGTGAGCAAGCAGATCAGCCGCATGAAAGAAAAGCCGGCCGATCTGATAGCCGAGATGCGTCAGGTCGGCGACCGCATCACCCAGATCGAGGCCGAGGCAAATCTGCTGTCGGACAGGCTGGAGGATAGGCTGCTGCGCCTGCCCAACCTACCGTCGGACGACGTGCCTGAAGGGCAGGGCTCGGAAGATAACGTCGAGGTCCGATCATGGGGCCAGACCCGTGAATTCGCCTTCACGCCGCTTCCCCACTGGGACCTGGCTGAAAAGCTGGGCATCATCGATTTCCAGCGCGGAGTCAAACTCTCCGGAACCAGATTCTACGTGTTGTGCGGCATGGGCGCCCTGTTGCAGAGAGCTCTGATCAGTTTCATGCTCGACCTTCACGTCAGGGAACACGGATATACAGAGATCTATCCCCCCTTCATGGTCAAGCGCGAATGCCTGGTCGGATCAAGCAACCTGCCCAAATTTGCCGATAATCTGTATCACGACGCGGAGGAGGATTACTGGTTCATCCCCACCGCCGAGGTCCCTCTGACAAATCTGCATCGCGACGAGATACTGGCTGCCGGCGCACTGCCCATATATTATGCTGCGCATACTTCATGTTTCCGCCGCGAAAAAATGGCGGCCGGCAAGGACACGCGCGGCATCAAGCGCGGGCACCAGTTTGAAAAAGTGGAGATGTATAAGTTCGTCGATCCCTCCACCTCCGACCTGGAACTAAATAACCTGTTAGATAATGCCGAGGATATCTGCCGCAGGCTGGAACTGCCGTACCGTGTGATACAGCTTTGCACGGGAGACCTGGGCTTTGCCGCCGTCAAGACGTTCGATATCGAGATGTGGGCGCCTGGCTGCGGTGAGTGGCTTGAAGTCAGTTCCTGCAGCAATTGCGGTGATTTCCAGGCGCGCCGCGCCAATATCCGCTACCGGCCCGACCCTGAGGCCAAACCTCGCCTGGTGCATACGCTCAACGGCTCGGGACTGGCGCTGCCTCGCGTGATGATCGCCGTCATGGAAAACTACCAGCGGGAAGACGGCAGCATCAGCGTGCCCGCCGTGTTGCAGCCGTACATGAATACCGATACCATCCGATAGACAGGCCCACGTGCCGTCGATGCCCTTTCACCGGTCGATTTTTCCAGCCTGAATGACACTTATGCCTCCGTTATCTTGACATAGGCTTCAAATTCAATTTAACTATATGTATAATTAAAGGAAATATTATAGGCAAGACCCTGATAAGATATGGCAGAAGGTGAACCGCAGACCGGCCCAAAGTTCTGCCGCCAGTGCGGTGGCGTAGTACCCGAAGGAACCCCGATCTGCCCGCGCTGCGGCCAGAAGTGGTACATGGATCGCGTTGAGCAGCAGGGGGCGGACCTCTGGCAGAAGATCCTTGAGAAAAGGGCGGCGGCGGGGATAGGCGAAGCCGGTCAGACTCAGGAGCAGAAGCAGTATCGCTGCCCCAACTGCATGGCGGTGCTGCAGGGCCCTTCGCCCACATGTCCGCATTGCGGGAAAAGCACGGCTAAAGCCAGGATCGTTCCGCCCGGGAAAGAGGATGAGGCGTCTATTGAAGAGACCGCCGAAGCTCTGAACCTGCCGCCTGCGGCAAAAGGGCTGGCCTCCATCAAGGGCGCTTCCCGGCGCGCAGAGAGAAAGGGCGGCCGGCACCGCCTCAAGACTCTCGATATCATAATCATCGTTATTATAGTTATCATCCTGGCAGGTGTCGGGTTCATGTTAGCCAGGCAATACGGCATCCTGCCATCATCTCTAACTTTCTTCAATCCACCCGAGCAACAACAGCAGCCCCCGCCGGAAACGACTACCCCGGAAACGACTGCCCCGGAAGCGGTATCCGACATCGCCATATCTGACATAACCTCTGATGGAGCAGCCATCGCCTGGACCACCGCTGAGCCTGCCTGGGGCAGAGTTCTATACGGTAAAACAGAGTCCTACGGGGATTCTGCCGCCGCCGTTCTGCAGGGCAGCGCCCAGAAGGTCACGCTCAGCGGGCTCGATCCGTCCACGACCTACCACTTCGCTGTAGTAGTAGCGGACGGTAAGGGCAACGAGCTTTACCGCAGCAACGACCACATGTTCGATACGGTCCAGCGCGTGAACACCACGCCGCCCGTCGTGACCGGGTTCAAGGTCATGCCCACGGACATAAGCGCCGTTATAAGCTGGACCACCGACAACCCGTCCAGCAGCCAGGTGCTTTACGGAGCCGAAGCGTCATGTTCGAGCTCCACCGTCGAGGACACCAGGATGCTCACAGACCATATTGTGCGCATTCTCGGACTCGAGGCCAACACCAGCTATTATTACCGCATCCGGTCGGTGGACGCTGATGGCAACGTGGCAACGATGGACCCCCCTAATATATTCACCACGCTGGTTGCCGTGCCCACCGGGCCGCGCATCGGAGACAGGGCGCCCGATTTCACGCTCCCCCTATTCGGGAAACAGGAGACGATTTCGCTGCGCGACTACCGCGGGCAGAAGATCCTGCTCACCTTCTGGGCCGTTTACTGCCCCGAGTGCGACCGTGAGCTGTCTTTACTTCAGTCCATCCAGGATAAAAATATCCCCGGTGTCAAGATCATAGCAGTCTTCATGGAGAGCAAGCTGGAAGACATAGACAAGACCATCACCAATTACAGGTCTGAACGAGGCGAGCTCACAGTGCCGGTGGTGGTCGATATGTATAAGACCACAGCCCATTTATACAATGTCGAGAAAGCGCCCTACACGGTATTCATCGATGGCGACATGATCATCCGGGATGTCGAACCGGGCAACTTCAATATAGACCAGGTCGAGAGGACGCTTAATACTTTATAGCTCCATGCCCGTGAATCTCTTGACAGCAGATACGTCCCGTTGTAGTGTAGATTCATAGAGAGATACCCTTTTGGAAAGCCAGTTCAGATGTAAATGCGGCAAGCCGATGGCCTACTCAAACGAGCCGTGCAAAACCTGCGGCAGCCTCGGCCCGCACGCCTATGCCGGCAAGCCCGGCCCCCCGGCCATGACCACACAGACCCCACCCCAGCAGAGACACCCGGACAATATACCTGTTGACAGGGGTGAGTGGCAGCCTCCTGCATCCAACGGACGTGAAGGCCCGGTTAGTTACGATCCCGATACAGCCGACGTCGTACCCGGGAAAGGGCACGGCCACCATGATGCCGCGGGATTCCCTGCCGGAATCAGCCGCAGGGCTGAGATTCTCAACCACATAGACGACATGGCCAGGGAGGACAGGAAGGAGCCGTCCAGGCGGCCCCGCAAAGAAAAGAAACGGACGTCCGACGAAGATTGGGATGCCGACGAAAAGCCTGCCAGGGTTAAGCACTTCGAATCCTTCCTCGACGAGGGGGAAAAGGAGGAGAAGCCGCGCAAAAGCGGGGCAGGTGTCACAGGCACTGTCATCAGCGTCATATTGATCGTAGCAGTGGTTGTAGGCGCCTTTTATGTCTACAATAACCTTGATGAAATATCCAGCTGGCTGATGTCACCGACGACCCCCGAGACGGTCCCTGCTTCGGACCAGCCTGCAAATTCGTCCGATTCCGGCCAGAATCCCTTTGCAGGCCTGCTGGCGATATTCAGACGGGGGGAAGCCACGCCGGTATCCTCCGAAAATACCAGCCAACCAGCCGCGTCATCCAACCAGACCGAGCCGGCGACACCCTCAATCCCGGCCACACCTTCAGATACGACACCGCCTAAAATATCCTTCTATCCGCCCAGCTCGATCACAAACCATAGCGCCGTGTTGACGTGGAATACGGATGAACTCTGCACCTGTAAAGTAGATTATTGGACAGATGACGATAAGCATTTTATCAGCAACGGGACGGGCACGCCTTCACTTGACTTCAACGTTGAGTTAAGCCAGCTTGAGCCCGGGAAGAAATATAACGTAGCAATAATCTGCCAGGATGACGCTGGCAACGAGGCTAAACAGGAGCGCAGTTTCCAGACTTTATTGTCGGCCGCCGACACCACCGCGCCGCAGCTTGTCGGCGAGCCGATGGCAGCGGCCAGCGATTCATCTGCCACCATCTCCTGGGAAACAAACGAGAAGGCCAGATCACAGGTCAAATACAGCCTGGGCACTGGATATGAGTTCCCGTCCGGTTTTTCCAATGAGTACAGTAATAAACACAGCGTTTTCCTGAGCGGGCTTTCGCCCAACACGGAGTACCATTACCAGCTTATATCCAGGGACGCCTCAGGCAACGTAATGACCTCCGGTGACTTCACTTTCAAGACCGAGCCCGAGACGGGATCTGCGCCCTACATGGGCAGCAAGGCCCCCAATTTCACGCTGCGTGACCTTCAGGGTGAGACGATATCCCTCAGCCAGTTCCGCGGTAAAAAAGTCATCCTCAATTTCTGGGCCAGCTGGTGCACGCCATGCAAGATTGAGCTGCCGCATTTCCAGACGCTGTGGGCCAATAATCCGGACGCCGACTTCGTCATCCTGGCCGTGGCCGGCAGCCAGTCGGAGGAGTCTGTCATCAGTGACTTCGTTAGAGACGGTAATTACACTTTCCCCGTTTGCCTCGATCCGGGCGACGATGCGTTCAACAAGTATGATCTTACCAGCATACCCAAGACCTACTTCATCGATAAGGAAGGCGTCATCCGCAGGATCCAGCAGGGCATGTTCACCGGGCCGGGCGAGATCGAGTTCATGCTCAACTCGTACTGACCGGCAACCGCCCGCTGACTATCGATTCCGAAAACCGGCTTCAGACCGCTGCCTCTCACGTAATGATAAACTTGACACGGAGAATTTCTTGTCTTACCGTTAATATAACATTGAATACAGATTGATATGGATAACAGTTAATGCCCAGCACGGTAATCTGCCAGAGGTGTCATGAGATCAATGAACCCAACGCTACAGTCTGCCAGAAATGTGGCGCGAGGTTCTGTCCGCATTGCCACCTGTTGATTCCGTCCCCCGACGCAGCCATCTGCCCGCACTGCGGCAAGAAAGATCTTTCTTTCAGGCCGGGTAAGTACTCGGCCGGCAGCGTTGCAGCTTCGACAGTAGCGCCAGGCGCCATGCCGGCCAGCAGGTATGTCTGCCCCAGCTGCGGGAACAGAATAGATCCTTCGCTGGGCAAGTGCCCCTATTGCGGACAGTTGGGAAACCGTTTCACCATGATGCCGACCCAGGGCCATGGCGTGATGAAGCCCGCCCAGGGCGACTACGCTCAGACGTTCACAGCGCCTCCGCCGGCTGAGGAGGAACCGACCACGCAGAAGGTCTGTTCCAAGTGCGGCAGGGTCATACCGCCCGGCTCCAGCCTGTGCCCCGTGCACGGCAAGTTCGGGGGTGGCAATGCGCTGAGAAATATCACTCCTCCCGTCAAGGACAAGACCTTTGAAGGCGAAGTATACAGGAGGATGGAGGAGAGGAAGGCCGGCCCCGCTCCCCGTTCCAGCGTCAGGCAGGTAGCGCCGGAAGAGATATATCCGCAGATGCAGGCCGTTCCAACTGCGCCGGAGGGGCCGGAGGCGCCCTCTGAGCAGCGCACCTGTCCCAACTGTGGAAATGCCGTACCCGACCGCAGCAAGGTCTGCCCCACCTGCGGCAACAACCGTCTTCCACCGGAGAGGAGCAAGCCTTTTATGAAAGCGGAGGACCGCTACAGGGCCGTGGAGGCTGCGCAGCAGGCTTATGCCTATCCACCGCCTCAGCAGGCCTACGCCGCATATTCCGCGCCGGAGCAGAGCCAGTATTACGGGCAGCCGGCGGTTCAGCCGTATGAGATGGCCTACCCGGTGCCTTCACCCGGATTCGTGGAGGAGATTTATCCCGAGAAAAAACGTGGGAAGGAGAGAAGACCCCGTGAGCGCCAGGAGAGGACGGCGAAGCCGGGGCAGCGGTCTTCCCCCATCCCTATATTGCTGGCTCTCATTGCGCTGGTCGGTGTCATCGTCATCGGAGTCGTCTTCCTGGTTGACCAGCTCAAGACGCCTGCGCCGGCGGTGATAAACAATCCGCCGATCACCACTCCTTCAGGCACAACCGAAGGTCCCGAGATATCCGACGTCGAATATTCCAATATCACGCGTACCGGCGCCACCGTGACCTGGAAAACAGACAAGAAGTCCAACAGCCTGGTGATCTACTGTATAAACGGGGGCACCCTGTGCGAAAACGCCAGAGACGAGGCGCTGGTCACCGATCACATCGTCAACCTGACCAATCTTAAAGAGGATACGTCCTATCACATAACGGTGAAATCCGCGCTGGGCAATGATCCAGATTCGGCGGATTCCAGCCTGGAGGTGACCTCCGCACTGATAACTTTGAACGTACCGGATACCACGCCGCCGGTGCTCAGCAACGTCAAGGTCTCCAACCTCACGAGTTCAGGGTCAGCGGAGATCACCTGGAACACGGACGAGCCGGCCACCAGCCAGGTCAGCTACGGGACGTCCGCCGGCTACGGAACGCTGCAGCCGTCGCAGACCGATACCCAGCTTACGACCTTCCACGATGTGATACTCAACGGGCTGGCGCCGCAGACTACCTTCCATTACAAGGTGATATCGAGGGACGCCGCCGGTAATGAGAAGTCGTCCGCCGATGCCACATTTGCAACGCCCGTTCCGGCCGGAGCAAATATTGGAAATTCGGCGCCCGATTTCACGTTGCGCTGCGCGGACGGCAGCCAGGTGACGCTCAGCTCTCTGCAGGGCAAGAAAGTCATCATCAACTTCTGGAATTTAAATTGCCATTACTGTATGGAGGAGATGCCTGATTTTCAAATCGTGCGTGAAAACCACCCCGAAAGCGAGGTGGCCATGCTGATGATCAACAGCGCGGCCGGTGGATTTGGAGCTAATCCCGATGTATACGTTGGTAATGCGATCACAACTAACGAGTGGACCTTCACTGTTCCCCTGGACGACTCCGGCGCCGTCGCCCAGGCTTATGATGTAATGACCGGTATACCGGTGACCTTTTTCGTCGACTCCAGCGGTATCATCAGGGCCAAGCAGGACGGCAAATTCGCCAGCGCAGATGCCATCGAAGCCAGGCTGAATTTTTAGCTCCACCTGCCCGCGCAATTCTTAATCCCATAGCTTCCTGATATCACTTTGCCATGCCCGGCTATCCGTTTTCATGTAATCATACCTGCATTTTCATCATGTCTTCATACGTGTCGCATACAATAAAAGGACGATAAACAATAAAGGAGCAATAAAATGATGGGTTACTGGTTTACGGGAATGGGCTGGTGGATGGCGCTGGCAGGCATTCTGTTCGTGCTGTTCTGGGGCGGCGTTATCTGGCTGGCAGTCTGGGGCATTACCAAGGCGACCGGGCACAGGGCCAGTTGCACAACGATAGAAAGCCCGCTGGAGATCGCCAAGCGAAGATATGCGCAGTCGGAGATCACCAGGGAGCAGTTCGAACAGATTAAAAAAGACCTTTAGCCATAACTTGCCTCTGCGCGGGGCATTAAATATACTATAATGTCCCGCGGAGGGGTGACCGAGCGGCCGATGGTGACGGTCTTGAAAACCGTTTTAGCTTCGTGCTAACGCGGGTTCGAATCCCGCCCCCTCCGCCACCCTTCTAACATCGGGCTTAAGAAGGCTATTCTTTGCTGATTTCCGCCTCTATCTCCTTTCTCAACTTATCAACGTCCATGTTCTTGAGCGAGAAGCCGAGCAGCATCAGCAGCAGGCCGAAGATCACCAGGTAAACGGAAACGATGACGACCAACAGCACCGTCCCCGCTACGATGTTGGCCAGTATCAGGCCGCCCAGCAGCACGGAGATGATGCCGGTGACAAGTATCATCCAGGCTCCGGGCAGGTACTTCCACTGGGCGATGGAGAAAACCAGCTCGAGTATGCCCGTGAGAAGAGCCCAGAAAGCGATAAAATAAACGATGATAACGCCTGCCAGCAGCGGCGCGAACAGTATGGCGATACCCGCCAGTATGCCGATAATGCCCTCTGCAATCAGCCATGCACGGTCCCTGTGGGGCGGCCTGTTGATGATGCCCACTATCAGAGCGAATATACCGTCCAACAGAGCATAGATGCCTATAAACAGAATCAGCAGTTCAGCTGCTACCAGAGGATCCAGTATCAGCAAGACGATGCCCAGGACAAGGGCGATCAGCCCGCGCAACGAGATCAGCCACCATCTTTTGACCATTGTCTCCAGCATTTCAACCTCCTATGGGAATACTCCAATCGTATTATATATTGTCAGCCCGTCACGCGGCTACTATAATGGTATATCCGGCCGACACCATGGATAACAAATTTATCAAGATAGCCGTCATACTGGTTATCGCCAGCTTCATCATCGTGACAATGGTTTTCCTCATCATCGTGCTGGCTGTCCGGGGACCGGAATGGCTGGGCAAATGACGTTTGAATAGACCGGGCGCCGCGGCAAATCAGCCGCGCTTGAGGAATTCCCCATAGGTTACCATAGAGTCAAGCACCCTGGCCGCTTCGTCAGGCATGCCGTAGCAGATCATATTCTCCTTTGCGATGCAGCGCAGTATGTCCACATCGAGCCCACGCTCGCCGCGCGGCGTCGGCAGCTCCGCAGCTATAATGACGGGTTTATCGTATTTCCGCGATATGGCCTTCATCTCTCGGAAGGAATTGGTGTATGAGTCGACGATGAATTCGAAAAACTTCTTTTTCTCTTCTTCGTTGGTGGGAAGGCCCACCCTGGCGAAGTGCGGGAAGGGCACGCCCAGGGTCAGTACGCTGTCGGTCTGGTCGCACCTGGCCAGTATATCCACCACCCTTGTGATATTGTCGGCCGATCCGGCCACCAGGTCCACGGGATTGTTGCGGCTCCACCACCCTGGCAGGAATGAGTCCAGCTCCTTGATCACATCCTCCGGCAGCTTGATAACGTCCAGGCCAAGCCTGGCGCACGCGTCGGCTGCCAGAACGCCCCAGCCTCCACCCAGCGTGGCGATGCCTACCCTGCGCCCGCGCGGTATGGGATGGCAGATAAAGCCGTAGCCCAGGTTCATCAGCTCCTGCAGGTTGTTGGCCCTTATTATGCCCGCCTGCCGGCTGATGCCGTTGAATACCTCGGCCGATCCGGAGAGCGCCGCTGTATGGGACCTGGCCGCCGACGCGCCGGCCTCGGTCTCCCCGACCTTGATCATCACGATGGGCTTTTTCAGGCTGGTTTTTTTAGCTATCTCGAAAAATCTGCGACCGTCCTTGAAACCCTCGATATAGCTGAGAATAACTCTGGTATTTTCGTCGCCCGCCAGGTACTCCAGAAAATCCTCGGTACGCAGGTCCGCCTCGTTGCCGATGCTGACCAGACGGCTTATTCCGAATTCTATGGCCATCGCCCGGCGCGCTATGGTCAGTCCCACATTGCCGCTCTGGGAGACGACCGCCATCTCCCCATCCGGAGGAAAGATCGGCGGCATCTGCGCATACAGTTTGGCCGAGGGACTGAGTATGCCGAAGCAGTTGGGTCCGATCAGCCTGAGGCCGCCCTGCCTGGCGATCCGCACTATCTCCTCCTGCACCGCCGCTCCGTCCCGTCCTACCTCGGCGAAGCCCGCGGTCACCACGACGCCGGCCTTTATGCCCTTGGCGACACACTCCTTTATGGTGTCGACCATAGCCTGGGGCGGGACCACGATGATAGCCAGGTCCGGGACCTCGGGTATCTCTTCTATTGTGCTGTATACCTTCAGGCCCAGCACCTCTCCACCTTTGGGGTTGACAGGATATATATTGCCCTGGAAGCCGCCGGTACGTACATTAGCCAGGATGCGGAATCCCCATTTCTTAGTATCCGTGGATGCTCCCAGGAAGGCGAGCGAACGCGGCGCAAAGAAACGGTTGAAGTCAGTCATGAGCAGTCAGTCCTTTCAGAAAAATTGCGGCAGTGGATAACGGTCACATAAAACAGCAGATATTTTAACACCACCGGTAGACTGTAACAAATGGAGCGGCCCGGCCGGGCACGCTGCCTGATAGTGCAAACTGCTATAATAAGCCCGGGCACACCGGGAGTGAGAGGGTTAGCATGGAGATATGGAGAAAGCTGCTCAACCGTATGATGCGGTCCTCAAGGCTGGATTCCGGCTTCTTCGAAGAGATGGAAACCGAGGAGGACGCCCTGGCGCACGCCATCATGGTGGCCCTGATAGTCGGCGCGGCTACGGGCATAGGCCTCGGCCTGGCCGCCCTGATAGGAGGGGCGGGCGCCATCTGGTTCCTCTGGGGGCTGTTGAGCGGGTTCGTTGCTTCCCTGGCCGGATGGTACGCCTGGGTGCTGATCACCTTCTTCTGCGGCACAACCTTCCTGCGTGGGCCTGAAAAAGCCAGCCTGGGTGAACTGACCCGCACTCTTGGTCTGGCCAACTCTCCGGGCATCCTGCGTATACTGGCCTTCGTCCCTATGTTCGGATGGATTATGCTGGCGCTGTCAGGCTTCTGGACGCTGGCCTCCGGCATAATCGCCGTAAAACAGACTCTTGAATTCGACACGGGCAGGGCTGCAGCCACGTGCATCCTCGGCTGGCTCGTGTACATGGCCGCGCTTGTACTGGTATATATATGGCTGCCCTCACCCTATAAGATACCGCATCTTTGACATCCTTCATCCGTGAGGCGCTGGAAATCTGCAGATAGGGACAGTCCTTGTTAAACACACTCGTTAAGAAATATAAAAAGGGCGATCTCTCCCCTCTTACGGTCATCGTGCCCACCACCTATGCCGGCCTTTCCCTGCGCCGCAGGATGGCTGAGGATAGGGGGCTGGTCAACGTCCGCTTTATGGCCCTGCCCCGCCTGGCCGAATATTTAGGCGCGCCTTCGCTGGCAGCGCAGGGCAAATCGCCGCTCACGCCGATGATCCGGCTGGCGGCCGTCAGGCATTTCGCCCGCGAAATGGCGGCCAGACCGCCCCTGGGCGCTGTGTCGCTTCACCCGCAGTTCCACATGTATCTGCGGCAGACTTTCAGCGAATTTAATAGACTATCTGAGAGCGATTTACACGGCCTGGAGGCCTCCGGAGAGGTGGTTCGCCAGGTCGTTGACTGGTACAGGAAATATATTAATCGACTAACGCCGTTTTACACGCGTGAGGAGCTCTACCACGCAGCCTCCTCAGCCGTAAAGGACGGAACAGCGGTCGGAGCACTGCGCGACCTGGGCTTCATCGTCTTCTACGGTATGCCCCGCTTCACGCGCTCCGAGAGGGACCTCATTACGGAGCTGGCGCGGGCCGGGCTGTGCGAGGTCGTTCTTCCTATCACAGGGGAAGCGGAGGCCGATAGGCCGGCGATGTTAGAGGCCCAAAAGCTGAAGACGTGCGAGGTGCCTGTGCAAACACACCCATCCTTCGGAAATGGAGTCGCGGGCGCAAGCCATATGCTGGTTTCGCCCAGCGCGACCGAAGAGGTGCGCTGGATAGTCCGTTGTATCATGCAGGACGCCGGGGCAGGCCTGCCCTTCCACCGCACGGCCGTGCTTTACCGCAACACAGATCCCTATGCATCCATTATCGAAAGCCAGTTTGCCGCAGCCGGCATCCCGCTTTCCGGGCCCGACCCCGGGACGCTGCGTGATACTCCGGCGGGCAGGCTGCTGACCGGCCTGCTGGACGTGCTGGCCGGCGACCTCGACCGTGCCCGCCTGATGCACTGGATCGCCGAAGCGCCTGTGAGCGCGAAACAGGGACTCTACCCGGCATCGTCCGAGCTGGTCCGCTGGGAGGTGATATCCCAGGAGGCCGGCATCGTCTCAGGGCGGCGATCCTGGGTTGAGCGGCTGGCCGGTTACATTGATAGCAAAAAGGCCGAGTTGCATGACCTGCGGTCGGACGAGGAGGCCAGCCCGGCCCGCATCGCGGGCAGAGAAGGACAGGTACAATCCGCAGCCAGACTGCTGGAATTCGTCGGCGAAGTTGCTTCCCAAAAGCCGCCTGCAGAGGGCAGGCCCTGGAGCGAGTTCGCGGACTGGGCGCTAGCCATGCTGAAGAAGTTCGCGCACAGGCCGGATAAATGGCCCGAAACAGACCGGGAGTCTCTTGAGCGCGTGTGTGAAACCATCGGCGACATGAGAGGGCTGGACACCATCGAGGACGGCACAACCCTGGCCTCATTCCGCCAGATGCTGGACGATATGCTGGCCGCGGCGGCCGATAAACCGGGCAAGGTAGGAAAGGGTGTCTTCGCCGCCCCTCTCAAGATGGCCCAGTGCATGGATTTCGATACCGTTTACATCATGGGCATGGCGGAGGGCGCCTTTCCCCCGGCCAACGCCGACGACGCCGTGTTGCCCGACTCCGTGCGGGCCTCGCTGGATATGGAAGAAACCCTGCCACTGAGGTCTGAGCGCAGGATGGAGGAGCGCAGGCTTTTCCTCGAGGCGCTGGCCTCGGGGCAGAAGCGCATCCTATCCTGCTGCAAAGCAACGGCCTCCAATGAGCGCTCTCAGTATCCTTCGCCGTGGTTCGTAGCCGCGGCCTCGGCGCTGAACGGCAGCCCCTTGAGCACGTCAGCGCTGGAAAAGATGGGCAGCTGTTCCTGGCTGACCATCGTACAATCGCCCCGGCACGGGCTGAAGCTGGCAGAGGGCACATCCTTCGCCGATGAGCGGGATTACGAAATGAGCAGCCTGGCACGCTGGCATGATGCGGGCAGGCCGGTCCGGGACCACTTCCTTAATCCGCCGGGCAGCGCCGGCAGGCGCGTCCTGGACATGGAGGACGCCCGCAACAGCCCCCGCTTTACCGCCTGGGACGGCAACCTGGCCGGGGCCAGGCAGGTCAGCCAAAGGCTGCGCATAGTGGACGGCGCCGCTTTTTCCGCCACGCGGCTGGAGAAATGGGCCGGCTGTCCCTTTAAATATTTTCTGGAGAACATCCTCAATATAGCTGTGCTCGATCCCCCCGAGGAGCTGCTGGAGATCGATCCCATGGAGCGGGGCTCGCTGCTGCACAGGGTGCTTGAGAGGTTTCACAATGAGTGCTCATCCGCCGGGATCGTGCCGGCCCACGGCGCCCCCTGGCAGAAAAAGCATCTGGCTTTGCTCACCGGCATCGCCATGGGTGAGTTCGAGGATGCAGGCAGGCGCGGCGTCACCGGCCATCCCCTGCTCTGGCAGGCGGCTCAAACCGAGATGCTGCATGATCTTTCCGTCTTCCTGCAAGAGGACAACGCGCTGCGCGCCTGTAACGTTTCAAAACCCGAGTATGCCGAGTACAGCTTCGGCATAGACGGCGATGCAAGGTCCCACGCCGCGCCCCGCGTGCGGCTGGCAGGGGGACTCACCATCAGCTTCCGCGGCAAGATAGACCGCATCGATTTCAATCCGGACCGCAGCAGGGCCTGGGTAATCGACTACAAGACCGGCAGGGCACGCAACCTGGACGTTTTCAAAAAGGACATGCTGATCGGTGGCACGCTGCTACAGCTGCCGGTCTACGCCCTCGCGCTACGCGCCGGCATGGAAAGGGATTGTGTAATCGAGGCCATGTACTGGTACAACACGGGCCGCGGCGGCTTCAGGCGCATGGAGGTGCCGCTGGCAGAGGTCGAAAACAGGTTCCAGGAGTGCGTGGATGTGATCATAAGCGGCATAGCCGCCGGCATGTTTGCGGCTAATCCCGGCCGCATCGAAAACGAAGACTTCGGAAGCTGCGGCTGGTGCGATTTCAAACGCGTTTGCCACGCCGACCGCTATATACAATGGGAGAGGAAGTCCGGCGACCCCGGGCTGCAACGTTACCTGCACATGCAGGATATTGAAGGGCATCTGAATCGATGAACAACCTGCCTCATACGGCCGACCATGCTTCCCGCCGCAGGATAGCCGAGAACCTGCAGGAAGGCCTCTTCGTCGAGGCCGGCGCCGGCACAGGGAAAACCACCGAGATGGTCTCACGCATCGTCAACCTGATCAGGCAAGGCGTGACCACCATCGACCGCCTGGCCGCCATCACTTTTACGGAGATGGCGGCCGCCGAGCTGCGCGACCGCGTCAGGCGCCGCCTGGAGGAGTATTCCCTCTCACCCGGCGCCGGCGAAGAAGAGAAACGGCGCTGCCGGGAGGCGGCTGCCGATATGGACGGCGCCAGCATACAGACATTGCACAGCTTCGCCGCCTCTCTGCTGCGCGAGCGTCCGCTGGAGGCCGGGCTGCCGCCCAACTTCCGCATCGCCGAGCCCATCGAGGCCGACATACGTTTCGAGGATAAATGGCAATCGTGGCTGCACGGTGAATTGCTGACCGGCGATACCGCCCTCGAGCTGCTCAGATTGACCAAGCTGGGGTTGAAAACAGGCCACCTGCGCGCCGCCGCAATAGCGCTGCAGAGCAACTACGACCGCATCGGCCAACCCTTCGACATTCCTCCGGCGCCGCCGCGCCGGGCGGTGGCGAAAGTAGTCGATTCTCTTCCGCTGATGCAGAAGCTGTGCAGCCTCTGCCTGGACGAATCGGATAACCTCTATCAGCATATGCAGGGCGTCCTCAGCCTGGGAGCCGCGCTTTCCTCCATGCAGCCTTCCGATGATTACGCCCTGATGGCGCTGGCCAGGGGTGGCAAGCTCAAACAAAGCAGGGGCGACAGGAAGAAATGGGGCAACCTGCCGTCCGGCGAGAACGCCTGCAGCGAGCTAAAGGCTCTGCTGGGCGACCTGGAGGAGGCCCGTCAGGCCGAGCTGGAGGCCGTCAAACAGGCCGGGCTGGCCGTCCTGCTGGAGAAGTTGCGCATGGCGGTGCTCGTCTACGCGGACGAGCGGCGCGCGGCCGGTGTGGCCGAGTTTCACGACCTCCTGGTATGGGCGCGCGACACGCTGCGGGATAACCCGGCTGTTAGAAAACATTTCCATCGCAAATATAGCCGGATATTGATCGACGAGTTCCAGGACACCGACCCCATTCAGGCTGAGATTGCTTTCTACCTGGCCTCCGGACCCACGGACGACGGCCGCGACCTGTCAGAGCGCGACTGGAAAAAACTCAGCCTGCTCCCGGGCAGGCTCTTTGTTGTGGGCGATCCCAAGCAATCTATTTACCGCTTCCGCAGGGCCGATATCGCAACGGTGGACACGGTGCGCGGACTGATGGCGGCCGGCAGCGCGCCGCTGACGCATAACTTCCGGTCGCAGCACGGCGTGATCGAGTGGGTCAATCACGTTTTCCAAAGGTGGATGGTCGGCCGGGAGGGCGTGCAACCGGCCTATATGAAGCTGGAGCATGCCGAGCTGCCCCCGGAATCGCAATTGACGGGCTGCGTGAAATACATCGGCGGCTACGTTGAAAACGAGAGGTCCAATCTGATGCGCCGCCGTGAAGCGCAAGAGGTGGCGCTGCTCCTGCAGCACATCAGGACGGGCGGCTGGCCGGTCAGAGGGGCGGACGGAGCGCTGCGGGACGCTGAATTCCGGGACATTTGCATTCTGATGCCGTCGCGCACCGGCCTGGCGGCGCTCGAGCGCCAGCTTGCGGAGGCGCAGGTCCCCTACCGCATCGAGAGCGAGTCCTTCATACTGGGCACGCAGGACGTAAAGGAGCTGCTCAATTGCCTGCGTGCCATCGACTCGCCCGCCGACCAGGTGGCGCTGGTGGGCGCCCTGCGCTCATCGGCCTTCGCCTGCAGCGATGAGGACCTGCTGCTGTGGGTCGAGGGCGGCGGCAGGCTCGACTATACAGATCCCGGCCGGGGAGAAGGGATCGTCAGGGATGCGCTGGAGACGCTGCAGTCTTTTCACGCCAGGCGCGGCTGGCTGCAGGCCGACCGGTTGATCGAGGATTTTATTACGCACAGGCGCCTGTCGCAGACCGCCTATGGACGGTCAAGGCCGCGCGAGAAGCTGCGCCGCCTTCAGGCCATGGTCGACCTGGCGCGGGCCTATGCCAGGGTGGAGGGCAGCTCGTTGCGCGGATTTTTAGACTGGATGGACCGGCGTGCGGAAGAGGGGTCGCGCATGGAGGAAGCGCCCGTGCCGGAAGCGGACGAGGACGCGGTGCGCATCATGACCGTCCATGCCGCCAAAGGGCTGGAGTTCCCCATCGTGATTATGCTCGGGCTGGGCGACCGCCCCAGCGCACGTTTCTCCAGCGTGATCTTCGATAAATCCGGGGGCTGCGAGGTCCGCCTGGGCAGCGGCGCCGGCGAGTTCAAGACCTCAGGCTATGATGGGCTCAAGGATATCGAGAGAGAGGCTGAGGAAGCCGAGCGCGTTAGACTCAAATATGTTGCCGCCACACGCGCGCGCGACCACCTCGTGCTCAGCCTTTATCACTCGTCAGAAAAGACTGATGCGGCCGCCATTCTGGGGCACTGCGAGGGCGCTGCGGAAATATGGGATGAAATCGACCTTTCCACCGTGACACCTTATCGCCCGAAAGCCGAGGCCGTTGCCGATGAAAAGGATTATAGCGCAGCCGCACTGCAGAGATGGAAGGAGCAGCGTGCACTCCTTCTGGCGCAATCATCCAGGCCGGCGGCCGTGGGCGTAACCGATCTGGTCAAGATGGCCAAGGAGGAGGCCGAGGGAGGGGAGGTCTACTACCGCACCGGGCGGGGAGGCAGCAGCCTTGGCCGAGCCGTGCACAGCGTGCTGCAGAGCATCGACCTGTCCACCGGTGCGGGGCTGGAGGACTTCAGCAGGGCGCAGTCCGCCGCGGAGGGCATCGCGGGACGGTGGCAGGAGGTGGCCAAACTGGCCGGTAACGGTCTGCAATCGGACATCGTAGGGCGCGCTGTGGCGTCCGGCAATTACCGCCGCGAGGTCTTCATCAGCGCAGCGGTGGACGGCAGGCTGCTGGAAGGGATCATGGATATCATCTTCGAGGAGGAGGACGGCCTGGTCATCGCCGACTACAAGACTGATGTCATCGATAACGAGGACGAACTGCTGGAGAAAAGGGATATCTACGAACTGCAGGCAGGCCTTTACGCCCTGATGGCCCAGGAGGCGACGGGCAGGCCGGTCAAGCAGGTGGCGCTGCTGTTCCTGAGAACGAAAAAAGAAATAGCTCCGGGGGATATGGAGCGCCTTATCGCAGAGGCGCGAACAAGGGTGGCCGGCGGCGGATAAAACCAGTGTGCAACGAGGATGATGCAAGCTGAATTTCCCGCTGTCGCCATGCCTGTTATAATATTCCACCAAACAAAATAGGAGGTTGATTATGGCATCAGGACCATTGTTCACAAGAATGTTGCGCGCGGCCAAACTGGAGTCGCAGCTTTATGAGGAGGTTGAGTCGGATTCCACCGCCACCGGTCAGGCATTGCTGGTGGTCGTGCTCGTCAGCGTCTGCTCGGGTATCGGGTCAGGCATCTCCGCGGCCATGAAAGGAAGCGAGACCATGTCCGGCTTCTTTATAGGGCTGGCCACCGGCATCATCGGCTCACTAATAGCCTGGTTTATCTTCTCCCTTCTCTGCTTCTGGCTGGGCACCTCGCTCTTCAAGGGTCCCAACACCAAGTCCAGCCTGGGTGAGCTGCTCAGGACTCTGGGCTTCGCCTACACGCCGGGCGTGCTCAACATATTCAGCTTCATTCCCTTTATCGGACCCATTATCCCCTTCGCGACCTGGATATGGACGATCATAGCTGCCGTGATAGCGGTCAGGCAGGCCTGCGACTTCACCACCGGTAGGGCTATTGGCACGGTCATCGTGGCAGCCATCATTCCCATCATTATCATGATACTGTTGGCCGTGTTGATCGGCGGTGCGATCGCTGCTATCAGCAGGTAGGCTGCGGGTAATTCAGATTTTCTCCAGCATTGCGATCTCGGCCTGCCCTTCGAGGTAAGGCTTGATCGCCCTGAACATGTCCTTGAAATGGGGCGCTGACGAATGGAAGGTCAGCGCCTCATTGTCTTCATATTTCTCGTAGAAAAAGAAGATGTCTCGGTTGTCGGTGCGCCTGTGTACGCTGTAGTCGATGCAGCCCGGGTCCTTAAGGAATTTGGGTGCGAAACCCTGGATGACCCTGGCCATTTCATCTCCCTGGCCCTGTTTGGCGCGCATGGTGGCGGTAATTACTATCATAATTTGTCCTCTCCCCCTGCCCCCTCTCTGAGAGAGGGGGTAAGTTTTACTTTAAGAGGGATTGCATCCCTCGTTATACTCCCACTGTGCTTTCCTCATTGACCCTCTCACAGAGAGGGGGTAAGTTTTACTTAAGAGGGATTGCATCCCTCGTTATACTCCCGCTTTACACCCGGGTATATTTGCCGAAGAAATTTTTATAGTTATCGCTGCCGGTTGCCCGGGATTTGAACTCGGGGCCGCCGCCGGCCCAGGCGATATCGCCGTGCAGGGCCATCAGCTCCAGGTGGCTCATGACCTCGCGATGGGAGAGATACTTGCCGAAGCCTTTGCGCAGACGGGGCTCGAAAAGCTCGATGGATATCTGGTCGAGATCGAGAACGCGCCCGTCCAGTATCCTCAATATGTTGCCACAGCGCTCGACGTGGAAACGCAGTATCTCGGCGGCGCGCTCGGCCGGTTTTAAATAGTTGGGCTTGCCTTTCTCGTACAGGCGGTGGCCGGGTAGAAGCAGTTCCGTATCGGCGCACTGCTTCTGCAATTTATCCAGCGACCGTATATAGGCGATCAGACCGTAGGCGCTGTTATCATCGCCGTAGCCTTCGGGCAGTATACGTCTGTTGCAGTAATACTCCAATATGAGAGAGGGATGCGGTGTGATGGATGCCAGCAGGGTATCGCCGCTGAAGACCACCTCATCCTCGAAGATGGCGCAAAGGGAATCCGGCGAATGTCCCGGCGTGAGCAGGAAGCGGAAACGGCTGTCGGGCGAGGGCTCTCCTTCCTTTATGCGAAGCGTGGCTTTTACCCGGCTGCGCCTGCGGTGATAGGGGCGGCAGTTATCGTTGAACTTATCGGGCAACAGGCAGGTGCGACAGGAGCCTGGAAACTCCGGATGGGCGGCCCCGTCATATATATCCTGGTGGTAGGCTGCCATGTTTTCGAAAGCGAAATGCGCCCACAGCTCGGCGCCGGCGGCGGCCATAAACTCGGGCAGGTTGCCGTCGTGGTCCTCATGCCCATGCGAGATAATAACGCGTTTGATATCCTTCACACTGAAACCGGCCTGACCGAGCAGATCGGTCAGCACATCGAATTTGTCGAACTGACCTGTATCGATGAGAGTCAGATTATCGCCGGTCACCACGTAGCACCAGCTAGGGCCGAGATTCCAGTCCCCGCCCGAGTCATAGAACAGCGGCGCGCCCAGGCAGTAGATATCCGTACCGCGGCGTGTGCGGTACTTCATGATAACGCCCTCTCCGCCGGGCTTACCCTGCTGTAGAATCTCGAACTGCTTCACTGGATTACCTCCCTTGCCAACAAAGCTGTATTGTAAAGCTTTTTGACGATTTGTGTCCAAAATTTGCTAAAATTAAGGCAGGACCTCTGCACGGAACGTTTGATAAGGAGGTGACCGCCATGGAAGACAAGATCATCAGATTCATCTCCAAGCTTAGCTCCGATAAGGTGCGCCTCACGGAGCTGATCGCCCATTTCGCCCACGACGTATCCGGCAACGACAAGGAAACGCTCATCTACAAGAAGATACTGCCGGCGCTGATCAACATGGAGAAGGAGAACAGGATCAAGCTGTCCTGGGACATGCTGCTGACGCGCTACCGGTTCCCGCGCTATATCTACTTCGCTCCGGATGAGGGGAAGCAGCCGGTTGTTACGGGACGGCCCCTCTGGCAGGCGGAGATCGAGGAGATACTCAAGAAAGATTCGATCCTTTACCGCAAGAAGGTGCGTGAGCTGCGCCTGCAGGACAAATTCGACCGATTCCTCAAGCGATACGAAAAGAGCGCGGACGAGGTCTCACCCTCCGAGGACTGGATAAAGGTGATAACCGCCGTCATGGAGAGCAACCTGGCCCAGTACGATGTCATGCGCGCCTGCATCGAGGCCTTTAAGGCCGGCGCTGTATGGGAGAAGTACAGGCGGGAATTCGAAGGATAATAGTCATCGCAATTGCTATCGTCTTTTTTATGTCATTGCGGGCATAGCGAAGCAATCCAGTGTTTGCTGTAACGTCAACAGCAGATTGCCGCGTCGCCTGCGGCTCCTCGCAATGACCGGGGGTCAGGTTGGATGGTCCAATTCCCTGGCCACAGCCAGCAGCGCCATCATCTCATCTTCCGTGACCTTGCCGCGGCGCACGGCTTCCCTGGGATTGCGGTTCTGCTCCTCTACCATCCGGATTGCCTTACGCTCGGAAACGCGGTCATGGAAAATAAGCCAGGCTGCCAGCACCAGACCGGTCCTGCCCTGGCCGGCCGAGCAATGCACGACCGTCTTCTCGCGCCTCTCCATCGAGTTGTAAAGAAAATACATTATATGGCGGAGCGCCTCGCCGGTGGGAAGCTGCATATCGGGAGTGGGCGCCCACAGCACGTTGTCCGGCCTGAAGGCCTCCGCGTAAAGGCCCAACAGTCCCCCTTCCACAGGATAGTATTTAAGCTCTTCTTCGGGCAGCAGGCATACAACACGCTGGATTCCCTGTCCTTTAATGAAGGTAATCCAATCGTCCACCACGTCTCTGTGGATGAACTTGCCGGGGTTACCGGGCCGCTGCGAACCGAAGATCAGCTTTTCGCCCTTCGCAGCCGGCCCGAATCCATACTCAGCCATATAATATCGCTTCTCTTAATCGGAAAAGGCTATAACGCCGAAGATAACCAGGTTCACAACTGGCACAAGGAAGAGCAGGCCCCACCAGCCCGGCTTGCCCCTGGCCTCTGCGATCTTCCACCACAGGATAACGATAAAGATGATATTAACATAGGGGATGAGGCAGAGCAGCAGCCACCACCAGGCCTTGCCCGCGATCTTGCACATTAGATATATATTGGCGATGGGTATCCAGGCCAGCCAGCCGTTGGGAGTATTGGTTTTTCTGGCTATAGTCTGCAGGCATACAGCCACATAGATGTAGCAGGCGATGCCGAAAATGATCCAGAAAGCCATCATGCCGCTGTTCGGGGCTGATTCATACATAGCTCTTGTACCTCCTTTGCTGGATTATATATTACGCATCATCGTTTTTACAACGGCAGGGATATGTATGGCGGCGGGCGGTTTCAAGCATGGCCCGGACGTTCTCAAACTTTGCGTCGATGGGGCACTCGCAGCCTGTGCTCAATATAAACCCACCTTCACTGCCCACGATTTCGTGCAGCCTGTTGCAGTAATTCACGACTTCCTCTTCCGTTCCGAGCGAAAGCAGAGCCGCCGGCACATCTCCCATGATACACATATGGCCTTTCAATATCTCCTTTGCCTTGAAAATATCGGTCGTGCTGTCGAGCTCGCATATGCATTTACCCCGGGGCAGGTCTCTCAGGTAGGGGAGGTTGAGCGTCCAGTCGGTGTCGAAATGCAGAATGCTGATCAGCCCGGCGGCGGCGAAAGCATCGGCCATTTTCTTGATGTAGGGGAAGCCGAACCTTTCAAATATTCTGAGAGGATAGAAACTGCCTGACCCACGCTCCAGCGGAAAGAACACGTACTTTAGTCCCGTGGCGGCGGTATCGTCCAGCACATTCTGGATCAGGTCATCAACCATGGCATCCATGACCGCCTGCATCTTGTCCGGCTGCCTGTAAAGGTCCAGGGTAAATTGGTTGAGCGTCCTCGATAGGGAAAGGATCATGGTGGGGTCGCAGGTGGTTGCCCCCGACATCACCTGCACACCTTTCTTACGCCATGTCTCAACATCATCCATGTATATTTTAAGCAGCTTCTTCTGGGTGGCATCGATCCTCTCAAGAGGACGTCCCGTTACTCTGGGCAGGAACTCGGCCAGGAATCCGTTCCAGCCGCGGCTGATTATGGCCTCATAGTCCTCCCTGGTGAATATCTCCATCTCAATGGCCTGCAGGGCCTCATGCTCCCCAGCCTGTTTCCCCGGCACCCGCATGGGCATGGGCGCCGCCGAGATGCGCCAGCTTGAATTCACCCATATCAGGTTGGCAGCGAGCTGCCCGTCCCAACCGCCCAGGGCATCGAACGTATCCACCAGGGCCTTGATAGTAGTCTGCGGATTCCTGTAACCATCGCTTTGCGGCACGCCCCTGTATCTGAGCGCAAACTGCGCGATCAAGGGAACAGTCGGCACTCTGTCCGGGATTCCCAGCGAAACTGCTGTTTCCAGGCGTTCGGTCCTTGTGATCAGGTTTTCTTCCACATTACATACTCCCACTCATTTAATCCGTCCCCTGGTACAGGTCTTCCAATCATAATCAAAACCCGGCGGGGTTATCAAACCTGCAATGAATATGGTTCAGGGCGTGCCCGGTAATGTATAAGCCGGCGCAGCACGCTTTGCGGCGGGGAGTCTGTCAGCTTCATTTTACACGCGGCATGCATTATAATATGTCAAAATCTGTTGTCATATCAGGAGGTTCCATGGATCTTTCAGTCTGGGGCATTCTTCTCCGTCTGCTGGAACAGGCCTGCCTTGTTATCATCGTTTTCTACCTGCTGTTTCAGATCAAGTTCTTCCGGCGCATGCTGGAGGGGAAGCCCAATCTGCTGGACCAGCTTATACTGGCTGTAATCTTCGGTGCGCTGGCTATCTATGGCACGTACAGCGGGGTGCAGACTTCAGGCGCTATCGCAAACATCCGCAACCTCGGTCCTATGATCGCCGGCTTCCTGGGCGGGCCCTGGGCGGGACTTGGCGCAGGACTGATCGGCGGCGTCCACCGTTACTTCATGGGCGGTTTCACCGCTGTTCCCTGCGCGCTCGGCACCATAGCATCCGGTTTGATCGCCGGCATAATCTATGCCCTGCTTAAAGGTAAACTGGGCGTCTGGAAGCCAACCCTTTACGCTTTCCTCATGGAATGCGCGGACATGGGCCTGCTGCTTCTGATGGCCCAGCCCTTCGACAAGGTACTCAACCTTGTATCCATCATAGCTGTCCCCATGATACTGGCCGATACAGCCGGTGTGGCCGTTTTCGCTTTCATGCTGGGCAAGCTGAAGTCAGCTCGCTGAAGACGGGCGCCGCCATATTCCGATATACGATTAGAAGCGAATTGACGGAAGCGTCCGGAAGTCTTTATCATTATCAGGTTGGCCGTATTCAGGCCGGCAGGTAATATTGGAGAGGACCGGACGATGGCTATAAAGATAACGGATACCACCTTGCGCGATGCGCACCAGTCGCTGATCGCCACGCGCTTGCGCTCGCGTGATATGCTGCCTATCGTGGAGAAGATGGATAAAGTGGGCTTCTTCTCGCTCGAGATGTGGGGCGGCGCCACCTTCGATACCTGCATACGCTATCTCAACGAGGACCCCTGGTTTCGTCTTAAAGACATCCGTGCCATTGTTAAGCACACTCCCCTCCAGATGCTGCTGCGCGGGCAAAACCTGGTGGGCTACCGCCACTATGCCGACGATGTGGTGAAGGAGTTCGTGCGCCTGGCCGTCAAGGACGGCATTGACGTATTCCGTATTTTCGACGCCCTGAACGACATCAGGAACATGGAGCCCGCCATTCACGAGTGCAGAAAATACAAAGTGCACGTACAGGGCACAATCTGCTATACCATCAGCCCGGTTCACAACGAGGAAGGCTTTGCTGATATGGCCCACCGGCTGGAGGAATTGGGCTGCGACTCCATCTGCATCAAGGACATGGCGGGGCTGATCTCACCGCCCGGTGCCGCCTCTCTGGTCAAGGCGATCAAGAAGAAGGTCAAAGTCCCCATAGACCTGCATTCCCATTGCTCCAGCGGTATGGCGCCCATGAGCTACCAGGCCGCGGCTGAGGCTGGTGTTGATATCGTTGATACCGCCTTTTCGCCCTTCGCCTGGGGCACCTCCCAACCTCCCACCGAGAGCGTGGTGGCCGCATTCCAGGGCACTCCCTGGGACAGCGGGCTGGACCTGGAGCTGCTTTACGAGATAGGCGAGGACTTCGCAGCCATGGCCGGGAAATACCGCATGCTGCTGACCGCCGAGGCCACGCGTCCCAGCGTCAACGTGCTGCTGCATCAGATACCGGGCGGCATGTATTCCAACCTGATCAGCCAGCTGCGGGAGCAGAACGCGCTGGATAAGATCGGCGCCGTCTTGGAAGAGATACCGCGTGTAAGGGCCGACCTCGGCTATCCGCCGCTGGTCACGCCCACCAGCCAGATCGTGGGCATCCAGGCAGTGCTCAACGTGCTCAACGGCGAGCGCTACAAGAAGGTCACCAAAGAGGTCAAAGACTATTTACTGGGCTATTACGGAAGGCCGCCGGGAGAAATCAACGAAGATGTGCGCAAAATGGTGGCCGGCGATACCAAGATCATCAGCGCCAGGCCGGGAGAGCACATCGAGTCCGAGCTGGGAAAACTAAAAGACGAGGCGCGCAAGCTGAACATACTGCACAAGGAAGAGGACCTGATAACCTATGCCCTCTACCCGCAGGTGGCGGTCAAATTCCTGCGCGGCGAGGCCAAGGAGGAGGTGCTGGCCGGGCCGGTGCCTGCTTCAGCGCCCGGCCAGTCGGCGCCTGAAATACCCAATGAGTTCAGCGTCGACGTGGACGGCGAGGTTTTCAATATCAAGATAACGCCCGTGATGGGTACAACCGTGGATGTCAGCCGCAAGGCCAAGGCCAAGGAGATACCCAAAGGCGCCGTGCTGTCACCCATGCAGGGCATGGTGCTGACCGTCAAGGTCAAGGTGGGAGACAAGGTCAAGGAGGGCGACACCGTGGTTGTCACCGAGGCCATGAAGATGCAGAACGATGTCCACAGCCCCCTTTCAGGGACGGTCAAGGAGATCTTCGCCTTCAATGGCGAAATCGTGAATAAGGACGATGTCCTGATGGTGATCGAATGAACCAAACACGTCATTGCGGTGAAGCCGAATGCTGAAGAAGGTGCTGGTCGCCAACCGGGGTGAGATCGCCATACGCGTGATGCGCGCCTGCCGCGAGCTGGGCATCCGCACGGTGGCCGTGTACTCCGAGGCGGACAGGGACGCCATTTTCGCCAAGTACGCCGACGAGGCCTACTGCATCGGCGCGCCCCCGGCCATCGAGAGCTACCTCAACATCAAGAACATCATCGCCACCGCCAAAGAGAGTGGTGCAGACGGCATTCACCCCGGATACGGGTTTCTGGCCGAGAACCCCAGCTTCGCATATTCCTGCGAGCGTGAGGGCATCAAGTTCATCGGCCCCTCCAGCCGCGTTATCGAGCTGATGGGCAGCAAGATAGCCGCTCGCAAGGAGATGAGCAAGGCCGGCGTGCCCATCACCCCGGGCACGAAGGACGCGGTGAGCGAGATCGAAGAAGCGAAAAAAATAGCCGCTAAAATCGGCTATCCAATCATAATCAAACCTTCGGGCGGCGGGGGCGGCATAGGCATGACCATCGTGAACAGTGAGGCCGACCTGAAAAAGGGATTGGAGAGCTCCAGCAAGATAGCCGCCAGCACATTCGGCCTGCCGGAGATATACATCGAGAAATACATCCAGAGCCCGCGCCATATCGAGGTGCAGATACTGGCCGATGCCCATGGCAACGTCATCCATCTCGGCGAGCGCGAGTGCTCAATACAGCGCAGGCACCAGAAGCTGATCGAGGAAGCTCCCTCCCCCGCACTAACGCCCGAACTGCGCGCCAGAATGGGAGAGGTGGCGGTGCGGGCGGCCAGGCAGATCAAGTACGAGAACGCCGGCACCATCGAGTTCATCTTTTCCAAAGGCGAGTTCTATTTCATGGAGATGAACACGCGCATACAGGTCGAGCACCCTGTGACCGAGATGGTGACGGGCGTCGATATCGTCAAGGAACAACTGCTGATCGCATCCGGCGAACCGCTCAGCGTGAAGCAGGAGGACATTAAGATGAACGGATGGGCCATCGAGTGCCGCATCAATGCCGAGGACCCGCTCAACAACTTCGCGCCCTCACCGGGCAAGCTGCGCGGCTATCGCTCACCGGGCGGTGTGGGCATACGTGTGGACAGCGGCGTACACACTCGCTATACAGTCTCGGCCAACTACGACCCCATGATCTCCAAGCTGGTGGCCTGGGGCCGCAACAGGGACGAGGCTATCGAAAGAATGAGGCGCGCCCTTTATGAATACGTGATCGTGGGCGTTAAGACCAACATCCCCTTCCACAAGGCGGTCATGGAGAACGCCCGCTTCCGCAGCGGCGAGCTGGGGACGCATTTCATCACCCAGGAAACAACGCTGATCGACGATATGCAGGCCATTATGGCGCGGGAGAAGCCGCTGGAGGAGAAGCTGTCACAGGTATTCGACGACAGCAAACGGGCGGCGGCGGTGGCGGCGGCGGTGGCCTATACCCAGGCCGCCCAGAAAGGCATCCGCGGCAGCACGGACTCGTAATTTTATTCCCAGGTCATTGCGAGAAGCGCAGCGACGAAGCAATCTGCCACGTTCATAAAACGCGTCGTACCGCCTATACATGTTGTGGATATGTAATATTTTAGGTTACAATTGTAATCATAATGATTACGCCAAATGAACATCGCGTTCTTACCGAAACTCTTTTCGGCAAGACAAGGCGCTTTGTGCTTGCGTTGCTCTACTCTCACACCGACGAGCAGTTTTACCTACGGAGAATTGTCAGGGAGGCGGGGGTGGGTCTCGGGCCTGCTCAACGTGAACTGAAGATGCTCACAGCTGCGGGCATAATTCAGCGGCAGGAAAGGGATGGGCTGGTATATTACCAGGCCAACCAGCTTTGTCCCATATTTGTCGAGCTTAGAAGTCTTGCTGAGAAAGGAGCTTTTTCATCTTCGCCTGTCCTCAGGAAATCCAACGTTGAAGTCCCCCGGAGCAAGCTTGCTACGTTCTGTCGGCGGCACCATATAAAGCGACTATCCTTTTTCGGTTCCGTACTGAGAGATGACTTCCGTCCCGACAGCGATGTGGACGTATTAGTAGAGTTCGAGCCCGGGCATACGCCGGGCTGGGACATCGTTTCTATCGAAGATGAGCTTTCGTCCATACTGGCCCGCAATGTGGACCTGCATACACGTAATGACCTCAGCCGCTATATGCGCGATCAAGTAATACGTGAAGCGAAGGTACAATATGCGGCAGAATAGGGACTTGGTATATATCCATCATATGCTAGACTTCTCCCGTCAGGCGGTTGACTTCCTGCGCAACCGCCGCCGTTCCGACATGGATAGCGACGCCATGCTGGCGCTGGCCGTCACGCGTCTGATTGAGCTTATCGGCGAAGCCGCCCGGAAAGCGTCACCTGCTTTGAAAGAACAATGCCCTGCAATACCCTGGTCTCAGATCATAGGCACACGTGACCGCTTGGCCCATGGCTATATAGAAATAGACTATGACATCATATGGCAGATAGTTAAAGAGAATCTGCCTTCCCTGATCAAACAGCTTGAAAAACTGCTCGCAGAAGAGCCATAGAGTAACGGCCCTTATTTTAATTTCATCCGGAAATTTTTAATAATAGACTTATATTCAGACAAGACCATAACGCTTATTCGAACCTAGACGTTACGCCAGACTGGCAATATATTGTTGAGGATACAAATTAAAGGATTGGTCAATTGGGCCGTGCTTTGTAAAAAGCTTCGGCTGCTTGCGAAAATTAAAGGTGCGATATAAATAGTATTCACTAGCAGCTGTATGAGACAAATCCACTTCATTTTGAGTTACAAAGAATGGGGTGAACGCCCCATATGTGGTGGTCTTAACTTCGATCAGTCTCTCTCGCCCTGTTATGTCAAAAGAAAGCACATCGAAACCGGCGCTATCGCCCTGTGTCGCTGAGACATGCTCTACTCTTGATGCCAGGCGCTCCTGACCCGCGCGAATAAGGCGGGCTCTCTCAAATTGAAGAACAAATTTTTCTCCTGCTTGGCCAAGCGATCTATTTCTTGCTTCCTGTGCGAGATAATCAATTTTGTATTGCAGTGAGGGAAGTTCTTTAACTTTTGTCCCACTATTTTGAGATTCAATTAAATCTGCGCCCGGTGTATCGACCAAAGCTGCTAATATATCATTTATAATCGGCATAGTTGCGGGTTGATTAATTTGAAACTGAACAAAGTCTACGAGAGCCTTTTCTTTATTTAGCCGACTGGACACAGCGTCATATAGAATTTGTTGGTAATTTCGTAGCGGTTTATAGCCGTCAATATATGGGAATCCCAATTTAATAAGAATAGCACTAATATTCTGATGCTTTCGTTCGATTGCTCCTTCAGAGCGCACGTTTAGCAGCCCTGAGAGATGGCGTCTATGCTCGGTCTTATTGTATTTGAGCCCCTTCAGTTCCTTGTCCAGCATGCAAAAATAGTCTGCAGCAGTTGCTTCTACTTCCTCACGACTCCAATCATCACCCATGACTTTTCACCATACTGTATGCCAATATAACTGACAAATTATTAAAGATAGGCAGTTCTCGCTTCCGTGATTATGTCAGAAAATCTGATCATAGCATGGACGGCAGATGACTCGCCCATAACCATACAATGACACTGCTATCACCCGGCTATGGGCTTATCTCCGCCGCTGCCCTTGTCAGCGTCCTCGGTAAAGATGCCTGCCACGTTCTTGCCGAATGCCTGGGCGGCCTTACCGACATCCTTGAATTTGGCCTTGACCTCATCGTCCTTGAGGCGTTCACCCAGGGTCTCAGCCGATTCTTTGGCCGCTTTGCCCAGGTCGCGAGCCTTCTCTCTTAGCTTCGGGTCGTTGAATATCTGTCCCATCGCGTCGCCCAGGGCGTCGAACATATCGCCGAGATTATCTGCCGCGGACTTTTTCTGCCCGCTTTTTGATTCCTCCATGTCAATCCTCCTTTTTGGTCCTCCGCTATCTATTCTACTGTAAAAAGGCTTGAAATGCGTATCTCCTAAAACCGGTTGGTGAAATCTGATAACATATAGCCGATCCCGCTGTTGCCGATTATATCTGAGGAGAGGGCCATGAATATTTGGGCGGCCGTCAAAAACAACCGGGCGATCTCTTTGCTGTTGACCACATTTGATGAATTCAGCGCCGATAACAGCAGGCTACTGGCGGCGGCTGTAGCTTACACTCTGCTGTTTTCATTATTCCCTTTCGCTCTGGCGCTTTTTTCCATACTCGGCTTTATGATGTCCTCGCAAGAGGTGGAAAAACAGGTCATCGCTGCCCTGGGCACGCTCATTCCCGTGGCCCGAAACCTGATTGCAAGCACGCTGGAGGGCGTTATCCAAGCGCGCGAGGCGACGGGGATTATAGCGCTGCTGATATTTATCTGGAGCGCATTGTCATTTTTCGATGCTCTGCGCAACGCGCTCAACCGAGCCTGGGGTGTGCCCTCCACCCAGACCTTCGTCAAAGGCCAGCTTCTCAATATCAGCATGCTGGTGCTGGCCATCATAGCCCTGCTGACCTTCACGTGGCTGACCACAACCATCCAGTATATGCACGAGTCGCAAATGCAGCTGTTGATATTCAAATTCACCAGCACCAGCCTTTTCGCCAGGCTGGTTTTCATACTGTTAAGCGGAATGCTGGCATATGGAGTTATTCTCTTCCTCTACCATTACATACCCAGCAACCGACCCCGATGGCGACATATCTGGCTGGGCGCCCTGCTGGCCACTATAGGCTTCGAGATGGTGAGGTTCGGCTTCGTCTGGTATGTAAAAAACGTCGCCCAGTACAACCTGATCTATGGGCCGATCAGCTCGGTTATCGTGATGCTGATGTTTATCTACTTCACGGCCTGGGTGCTGCTCTTTTTCGCCAAGTTCAGTTATGTCAAAATGCTCCGCGAGGAGAAGCACCCCTGACAGCCGTCGCTGGCGGCGGTTGAACGGCCTGCATAAATATGCAAGAATTGATAATCAAATCCGATTAAAGGAGGCAGGCTATGTTCGCAAAAGCAGGCAGGTTCCTCGCACTGCTGGCCGCAGTGCTGACTATTATAATCCTCTTAACCGTGCCGGCCGCCGCCGCCGATATACGGCAGGGCCAAACGCTGGTTATACCGGCGGAGGAGGTCGTCAACGACGACCTTTATCTCTTCGGCTCGGGCATCTCCATTGACGGTACCGTCAATGGAGATGTCATCGCCTTTGGAGACCGCATCGCTGTCAACGGCCCTGTCAATGGTAACATCAACGGCGCCGCCAACTATATCGTGATCAAGGGAAAGGTCGGAGACTCCGTCCGCGCGGCGGCCTCAACTATCGACGTCGACAGCAATATCGGCGGTGACCTGGTGGCCGCCGCTTCGCTAATAAACATATTGCCCGACGGGGCGGTGGGACGGGATGTGCTGCCGGCGGCCGGGACGGTCAATATTGACGGGCCGGTGGGTAAGGACATCCGCGGGAGCGCCGGCGACCTTGTCATCGACAGCAGTGTGGGCGGCAACGTCTATATCGAGTGCAATACTCTCCGGCTGGGGCCGTCCGCCGGCATATCCGGCGACCTGACCTATAAATCTGAGAAAGACGCGGTACAGGCAGACGGGGCCAGGGTCAATGGCAAGATAGACCATATAGTCCCGCCGCCGCCCGAGCCGTCAACTACCGGTAAAGCAGCAGGCCGGATGGCAGGCTGGGCCGCTTCAGCCATCGTCATATTTATCGTGATACTGCTCATAATAATTGCCCTGTTCAAGTACATCGCCGCACTGCTGACCGGCATCATCTTCATTCTGCTTGCCCGCAAATATATACCCGGATTAATCGTCCCGTTGAAAAGCAAACCGTGGCCCTGTCTGGGTTACGGCGCCCTCTTCTTCCTGCTGGTGCCGATCGCCATATTCATTGCCTTTTTACTGGTCATCGGTATACCGCTGGGCCTGATCGGCCTGGCCGTCTATATACTGGCCATCTACCTTGCCTCTATCTTCATCGCCCTGTTCCTCGGCAAATGGATGCTGCGGCAGAGCACAGACATCACGGCGGTTGGACCTAATATCGGGGCGCTGGCCCTGGGATTGCTTGTCCTCTATATAGTCTCCATCATCCCGCTGATCGGCTGTTTGTGCGACCTGGCGGCCATACTCTTCGGTCTGGGCGCCTTTATCCTGTTCATCAGGTCAAAGGCGGGCTGCAACGCCGCATAATCACAATAAGGATCTGTCATGATCGGCTACCCGGAAGCGTACCTGGATATAGAGACGACAGGGCTGTCCCCGCATGAAAGCAGGATAACCGTCATCGGCATCTATTTCTGTAATGGTGACGACGGCAGGCTTGTTCAACTCTACGACGACAGCCTCTCCTGCGACAACCTGCTGGAAGCCATGCACGGTACCGAGCACATGTACACCTACAACGGCAGCCGTTTCGACATCCCTTTCATCCACACCTGCCTGGGTACGGATTTAGAGATCATGCACCGGCATACCGACCTTATGTACAGGTGCTGGGACCACAACCTGCGCGGAGGCTTCAAGCGGGTGCTGCAGCACCTGGGTATCTCAAGGGAGACCGAGGGGCTGAATGGTATGGACGCCATATGGCTGTGGGAGAAGTATAAAAAACACGACGACCGCGATGCCCTCGATTTGCTGCTCCGCTACAATCGGGACGATATCGTCAACCTCAGGCAGCTCAGGGATGCGCTGGCCGATCTCGACCCGCCGGGAGAGCCTTAGAGAAACCTGAAATCACAATAGAAAAGGGGCCGGCCATAATGGCCGGCCCCTTCAATTTACGTCCGTCTGTTGTCTATTTGACTATTTTATCGAGCTCTTTGATGTGGGTGTCGATGCCCTTGCCGAAGAGCTTCAGTACGATCGGTTCGCCATTGCCGTACTTCTTGTAGACGCGGCAGGTCTCGCAGATGCTGGTGTCGCGGCCGGTGGCCCCTTTGTCGTCCAGCTTGCAGTAAGTGCCCTCGACCTCCCAGCAGGGGAGGAATTGGTATTTATCTACCGGGCATTCGCTCTTGATCATCTCGGGGCAGTTGCAGAGCTCCCAGCACGGCGATTTATCCGTCCAGAAATTAACGCCCTTCTCCTCTTTTACCGAGGTCTCTTTCTTAACCTTCGCTTTAGTCTCAGCCATTTTATTATCCTCCTTGTTGCTTGCTCAGTAGCCTTTTGTACGTTAACAATTTAACATGCCCCCTGCGCAACGCCATCCGCTTTATCGCTTAATCTGCTTTTGCGCAAAAGCGCAAGTGTCGAAGGCCTTTACCGGCCATAAAAAAGTCCCCCCTTCTTGAGAAGGGGGGACAACGTCCTCTCTAACGGGGATTAAATTCAGGCTGTCTTAACCTTTTCTAATTCTTTAAGTGAGGTGTTGATTCCGCGGCCGAGCAGCTTCAACTGGATGGGCTGTCCGCCGCCGTAGCTCTTGTAGATCCGGCAAACCTCGCAGATGCTGGTGTCTTTGCCGTCTGCTCCGTAATCATCCAGCTTGCAGTAGGTGCCTTCGATCTCCCAGCAGGGCAGGAACTGGTATTTGAACGCCGGACACTCGGATTTAACCATGTTGGTGCAGTGTGACATCTCCCAGCACGGAGCCTTATCGGTCCAGAAATTGAACCCGCGCTCTGCGCTGACTGCGGCTGCCGTTTCAACTTTTTCTATTGTCTTCGCCATTTTGTTTTCCTCCTGTCCGTTGTTCTTCTCCAGGCTGTCTATAATTTAACACCGCTGACAAGCAGCGCCATCCGCCTTAATGCTTAACCCGCAGTTGCGCTTTTGCGCAACTGCCACTACGCCACAATGCTAAAGGCCTGTCTGTTATACTGATGAGGCGTTGATGATATAATGGCTCTTCACCCGGGAGAGAACACCATGGCTTCGCGGAGATACAACCCGTGTCTGATAAAATAAAGGACAGCGGTTTTTACGGCTGGTGGCTGCTTCCCATCCTCTGTCTGGTATACTCCATCCCCATCGGATTTGCCCTTTACGGTCCACCCGTCATCTACCCCTTTATGGCCCAGGACCTGGGCTGGCAGCGCGGTGAGGTTAACGTCGGCTACTCCATCATCGGCATCATGCTGGGCATGGGCGCGCTGGCCATACCCTTGCTGATCAACCGTTTCGGCCCCAGGAAGACGCTGGCCATCGGCGGCGCGATCATCACGGTGTTCTGTATGCTGATGGCGTGGCTGGCGCAGATATGCATGACCGTATTCGGGCATTCGTATCCCATCATGTACTGGGCCCTCTGTTTCTTCGTGGGCCTGGGGCTCTCCTTCAGTTCCGTCGTGCCCGTGCAGGCACTGGTACTGTTGTGGTTCAACGTGCACAGGGCGCTGGCGCTGGGGCTGGTGCTGGGTGGAGGCGCCATCGGCGGCTTTATCTACCCGCAGATCGTAAGCAGTTTCATCGTCAGCTCCGGCGGAGACTGGCGTGTGGGCTGGTACGTCATAGCGCTGGCCTGCCTGGCCGGCGCCGCCATAGCCTTGATCGCCGTGCGCAACCGTCCCGAGGACCTGGGGCAGCATCCTGACGGCTTATCTCCCCAGGCCGAGCAGGCGGCCATCGCCCATACCAGGCACAGAACGGTCAAGACATACCGCACGCCCGTTAACTGGAGTTTCCGGGACGCCGTCAGAACCCGCGCACTCTGGCTGATCGTGGGTGCCACGGGCTTGATTTACTTCCTCTGGCAGGCCGTGCTGACTCAGACACCCGCCCATATGCTTGACCGCGGCTTCTCGCCCACCGACCCGCAGCTTATATTCCACCCAGCCTTCATCTACGGGCTGATACTGGCCTGCAGCATCATCGGACGCCTGAGCATATCGTTCCTGGGCGAGAAAATAGAGAGCCGGTATCTGATAGCCATCGCCGGCTTCTCGCTGCTGGTGGGCGGTGTGCTTTTCACCATCGCATCGAAAGATACTCTGTGGGCTGTATATATTTTCCCGCTGCTGTCGGGCTTCGGCTTCGGGGCGGCCTATGTGGCAACGCCGCTAATAGTGGGCAACTACTTCGGGGCGGCACACTTCCCCAGCATCAGCAGGATCACCAATCCGATCAACTCCATCTTCCAGTTCACATCGCCTGCCTTCGCCGGCTTTATGTTCGACAACTACGGCAATTACGATGCGGCCATGCTCATCGCATCTGCGGGCGGGCTGATCGGGGTGGTGCTCATACTGTTCTGCAGGCCGCCCAGGCCGCATGCGGGCGAATCCGGTTGAAAGACGGGGCCTTTACCTGCTTAAAAGAAATATGAAAAGGAGAGGGAAATGCAGTATCAAACAGTATCATACACCGAGAAAGACCACATCCTGCATGTAAAATTGAACAGGCCTGAGAAGAGAAACGCGCTTAACTGGCAGATCATCGGGGATATCAAGCAGTGTTTCGCCGATGTGGCATCCCAGGCCTCCGTAGAAGTCGTGCTGCTGTCCGGCGAGGGGAAATGCTTCTCGGGTGGTACCGACCTCACCGCCTTTCAGGCAGGCTGGGGGCAGCAGGACCTGCGCCGCCAAATACGCAAATTTTTCCAGGCCATGTTTAATGAGATTGAGCTGCTGGAGAAGCCCGTCATCGCCCTCATACACAGCTACTGCTTCGGCGGAGCGCTGGAACTGGCGCTGGCCTGCGACCTGAGGATATGCACGCCGGACGCCACCTTCAACATACCGGAGGTAAATATGGGGCTGGTGCCTGACGGCGGAGGCAGTCAAAGGCTGCCGCGCGTGGTGGGCGTGGGCAGAGCCAAGGAGCTTATCCTGACGGGCAAGACCATTGACGCCGAGAAGGCCGAGAGGTGGGGGCTGGTCAACGAGATCGTCAAGCTTGAAGACCTTGAGGCAACCGGCATCGCCTGGGCCAGGGAAATCATGAACAACGGTATGATCGCCGTGGGCCTGTCCAAGCGCAACATCGATATGAGCATGAACATGAGCATACACGACGGGCTGGAATGCGCGGGACTGGCCCAGAGCGCGGCTTTTTCGGATCCCAGCTTTATCAAGAGGATCGAGCAGCGCTTCATGGACAGGGTAAAGGCCAAGAAGTCCTGATAACGGGCCGGTTATTCACGGCAACCGTTCTCCTTAACAAGCCGTCAACAATCCGGTGAATAGCTGTCCGGTAGCGGATATGTGCTTGACATTCCGTGGCTGCGGCAGCTATTTTAATTAGGGTTGCTGTACGGACCGGGTAACATCAGTCCCATAATAATTATTAAGGAGATCGCATCATGCAATTCGAGACTCTTGCCTGCACAGAAAAGGACGGCATTCTCCACGTAAAACTGAACAGGCCTGATAAAAGGAACGCTATGAATCCCCAGATGTTCTGGGACATCGAGAAATGTTTCGCAGAGGTGGCGGCCCGGCCCAGTGTCGGGGCTGTGCTGCTCTCGGGCGAGGGCAAGGGATTCTCGGCGGGGACCGACCTCACTGCCTTCCAGGCCGGCGGGAGCCAGCAGGATATCCGCAAGTTCGTCAGGATGGCGCAGCGGGCTTACAACGAGATCGAGTACCTCGAGAAGGCGGTCATCGCCGTGATCCACAACTTCTGCTTCGGCATCGCCTGCGAGATGGTGCTGGCCTGCGACCTGAGGATCTGCAGCCCCGAGGCTACATTCAGCATACCCGAGGTGGTCATGGGCCTGGTCCCCGACGACGGCGCCAGCCAGCGTCTGCCTCGTATAGTGGGAGTGGGCAGGGCCAAGGAGCTGATACTGACCGGCAAGACTATCGGCGCCGAGAAGGCCGAGCGCTGGGGCATGATCAACGAGGTGGTCAAGCTGGAGGACCTGGAGAAAACCGGTATCGCCTGGGCCAAAGAGATAGCAAACAACGGCCCCATCGGCGTGGGCCTGGCCAAGCGTAACATCGATATGAGTATGAACATGAGCGTGGCCGACGGTCTGGAATGCGCCGGCATGGCGCAGAGCCTGGGCTTCTCCGATCCCGACTTTATCACCAGGATTCAGAAGCGGTTGGAGGAAAGGACAAAAGGAAAGAAATCCTGACGCACATGTAAGCGTTAAACCGATGAAAGTAGTGCTGCATATTTGCTGCGGCGTCTGCGCGGCGGGCGCCGCCGATGTGCTTTTACAGGAGGGGCATCAGGTCACCGGCTATTTCTATAATCCCAATATCTGCCCCGAAGAGGAGTACCGTCTCAGGCTGGAGGCTGCACAGCGCGCGGCTGAAAAACTGAAATTCGAGCTTGTTGCCGGGCCCTATGACGTTGAAAACTGGAATGCGGCGACAAAGGGGATGGGCGATGAGCCCGAGGGCGGAGCGCGCTGTTCCGTCTGCTACCGTCTGCGCCTTGAAAAGACCTTCGGCTTCTTGCTGGAAACCGGGGCCGATGCTTTCACCTCCACGCTGACCATCAGCCCGCATAAACAGGCGGCGGAGATCAACCGCATCGGGGTGGAGATCGGCGGAGAACATTTCATGGCGAGGGACTTCAAGAAGAAGGACGGTTTCAAGAGATCGATGGAGATGGCGAGGAGCTGGGAGCTTTACCGCCAGAACTACTGTGGCTGCGTCTACAGCCTGCAGAGGCCGCAGCGATGAACAGGCGGGGCGCGCTGTTTGTGCTGCTGGCTGCATTAGCGCTGGTTCTTATTGTTCCTGCCTGCCGGGGAAATACGCAACAGTTGCCCTACAACGGCACCTACGGATTCAGGGTGGTGCTGGATAACAATCCAGCCGCCACCGATCCCACCTGGGACCAGGTCGTAGCCTTCCTGAAGTCCGACCGGACGGACGAGATGGAATATGTGGAGGGCGATTTCATGTGCGGAGCATTTGCCCAGGACGTGCACAACAACGCTGAGAAGGCGGGCATCCGGGCGGCCTGGGTGGGCATCGACCTGGCAGGGGAGCAGATCGGCCATGCCGTCAATGCGTTCAATACTACTGACCACGGCCTAGTGTATACCGATTCCACGGGCCAGACCGCCCAGGAGCGTGAGATGGCACTGCTTAAACTGGAGGCTTCGGAGGACGGCGGCGTTGTATCCATCGCCGACGGGGACCGCGTGGCTTACGTCGAGAAGGGCAGGGAGCTCGCCTTTATTAGCCTGAGCGTGAATCCATCCCCGGACTATGCATATTACGAGAGCTACAGGGTAAAAAGCGGTGAATTCGAGACAAAGCTGGCCACCTACAATAAAAAAGTCGAGGCATACAACGCCGAAGTTGGGGACTTCAACCGGTGGGTGGGCGGGACCACATTCATAGCAGGCAGCAGCGAGGCCCGCCGTGCCGGCGAATGGAAAGGCCAGCTCCAGATGTCACTTTACCTGCTCAAATCGGAAGAGGCCGGCCTTGACCGCGAGAAAGCGGGCCTGGGGCCTATTTGGGAGCCAATGGGCACGGTATCAGGTATAGATATAAGGTGGTAAACAGCCTGAAGCAGGCGTAAGGAGGTGCTAACTTATGAAGATCCTGAAGCCAATACTTGGCACTAATATCAAATGTGTTCAAATGAACATATATAGTGTACTCGCCGGCTTCCTTATTACTGCAATTATGGCTGCGATGATATCCTTTGGCGGAGCAGCGTGTAACACTGGTGCACAGAATCAGGCTGTGGAAATCATATCGGTGACGGGTCCCATCCCGCCAATTACTCCCGGCGGACCAACGGTGGAGATTACCCTTAAAAATGTGTCAGACGAGCCTGTCAACGGCCTGACAGCCACCCTGATGGCGGGCAGGTCCTATGATTTCACTTTTGATGTTTCCCCCTCGATGCCCTTGATGCCCGGCGCAAGCATCAGACAAAAATCCATCTTGATCGGAGGGGGTTTCAGCGATAATGTCCTGTATCCTCTGACGATAAAAGCGACCCTGCAGAGCGGGACTACTTCCGTCTACACGCAACAAGTGCAAATTAAGGCGCCCCGGTGACGGCGGCGCCAATTTTCAATCAATCAGCGCCGGTTGAACTTCTGTTTTACTACATTCCATATCTCTGCATAAGGCCCTTCATAGCCCAACGCCCAGAAACCCGGACCGGCAAGCTGCGCCGATATAATATAGTCGAATTTCAAGCCCAGCGATTCTTCATCATCATACCAGCACTGATGCCACACACCCTGAGATTGGTACTTATACCAGGGTGTGTGCGTGTCGGAATCCCAGAGTCTCCCATATGTATTAGCGTTAGCAATGGCTGAATTCATGTAAACAATAGCGCCTTCTCCTGAAGTGCGTGCGTCGGGCTCACCCGACGCGCAGGGCCAGTCATACCCATAAAAAGGCAATCCCAGAATAATCTTATCCGGGGGATAATATCTTTTAAGTGTGTCTACTGAGTCATTAATATCCAGTTGATTTGGATCATCATACGGGGAAATGGCCCCGGTTTCAGGGCTTGTCGACCAGTGGTATTCGTACCCCATCAGGATCACAGCATCCGTATATTTTGATAAAGCACTATTCTGGTACACTTTTTCTACATTCCCCAGTACGCAAAACGATATATTGTAGTCGCTGTTTATGTTCTTAAGAGTATCATGCAATTTCATCATAAAGTTCTGCATTAGACTTGTATTGGAGCTATGAATCAGCGAATTGGTATCTCTCACGTCTTCAAAGTCTATGCAGACACCGTCGGCGCCGATGTCTTGCAGTTTTTGCGCTAAATTATTCACCAGCTCATCTCCATGATAGGCGAGTATTTCATCCTGAGTATCCTGATCAAAACAGGTGAGGGTCAAAGGGACCTTTATCTTTTGTGAATGGGCGGCATCCCTGACAATGTAGTATTCTGCTTCGATATTGTCCGTATTTATCGTACCGTCGGAATTAGCATCCAGAGAGAAATAACAGACGTAATCCAGGCAATTCCAGTCCGGCTGATATGGATAAGGATGCATCCAGTAGGGCCAGAAACCGTACACGATCCTGGTTGCAGGTATGTTGGTAAATGGCATGCAACTCGCGCCAGAGATAGATGGATTAGCCCCGGTACAGCCGGGCAGTATTAAAGTCGTTGCCAAAACTGCACAGACAATAGTGAATATTAGGCTTCTATTCATATTGAATTATAACCCATTTTGGGGCGCAAACCTCAGTATAGGAATTGTTGGTTGCCCCACGATCTTATATAAATTTTTCACAAACTTAAATATTCCTCCAATATGGCACAGACAATGGTTGTGGTATCCTATAAGGCAAATCAAAAATATGGAGGATATCAACATTGAGCGACAAACCACAGAGTAATCCTGCGGTAGTCGGATTGGCCGGTTTCGGCGGGACTACATTGCTACTCCAATTTCACAACCTCGGTTTATGCGGCGCCGGGTCGGTTTTCTGGACGGCTGTATTCTTCGGCGGGCTTATGCAGTTGATAGCCGGTTTTCAGGAGTTCAAAACAGGGAACAACTTCGGTTATGCAGCCTTCTCTACGTATGGAGCTTTCTGGCTGGCGTTGGGTGGATGCCTGATAGGGACGCAATACGGTATACTGAAAATCTCGACGGTTGAAATCGGTTGGTTCCTTGTAGTGTTCACGCTGATTACTTGTGTCTTCTTCATCGGTACGCTTAAACAGAATGGCATGGTCGCTTTCCTCTTCCTTACACTTCTACTTGGATTCATTTGCCTGGACCTCAGCTTCCTGGGAGGAATGCCTGTATTTACCGTGATCGCAGGCATTGATCTTATCATTTGTGCTCTTACAGCATGGTACTTGATGGCACATGGTATCTTTACCCAATTCGGCTGGAATTTGCCGGTAGGGGAAGCCTGGATTAAGTAGACCAGGTGGGCCAACTTACACAATAAAGGGCTTTTGCCCTTCTTGAAACACAAGGTCCGTCTCCGCATGCGGAGACGGACCTTGTGGCGAGCATTGATATTAGATTTGATATAATCTAAAGCTCAGCGCTGCTTTTTGCCATGGAGAGAGATGAACCGCTCGATTGACCGGTCATAGGTGCGTTCTATCTCAGGTGGAAAGTAGCAGGCGGGAAGCTCGCCCGCATCCCGGTGGTATTTAATACATTCGCAGCAGATGCCCTTTCTCGAGCACGGCTCATAGGTGCAATTACAAATAGTCATGTTGTTGCTCAGCTTACATTCGCGCATTGGATCTATCTCCCCTAACTTGTCTCAATCAAGCGAAGTGATCTTAAATAGCGGCCTGGGCAGTAAATCGAAGGTTATATCGGCCTCTTTAAACAGGTCCAAAAAACCGTCGTCAGCATACTTACCGGACGTTACGAAACGCTTGATGCGGGCGTTGGCCAGCATCTTGGCGCAAAGTATGCAGGGGGAGTGCGTGCAGTAGATAGTTGCGCCCTCCAGGCTGACTCCGTGCAGCGACGCCTGTATGATAGCGTTCTGCTCGGCATGGATGCCACGGCAGATCTCGTGCCTGGTGCCCGACGGGATATTCAGTTCATCCCTCAGACAGCCCAGCTCCAAACAATCTTTAACCCCCGCGGCCGCGCCGTTATAGCCCGTGGAAAGTATGTGCTTGTTTTTAACGGCAACCGCTCCGACGTGATGACGCCGGCAGGTAGCCCGCTCGGCTACCACGGAGGCAATCTTGAGGAAATACTCGTCCGGCGTGGGCCTTTTCATCTCTTTCACTTCAGTACCCCAATTATACTGCCGGCCTGCTCCACCAGCGATTCCAATGTACTGTTATTCACTATAGTATAGTCGGCCATGGCTATGGGGCCGCCTTTGTTCACATTCTCTATCTCCGCGTAGTCCCTCTCACCGGCCTGCTCAGGGCTGAGCGGCCTCACCGCTCTACCTTTCAGCCTGGCGTAACGCACCTCGGGCGGCGACCAGACGGCTACGATAGATAGCCTGTCGCCCAGCTTCTCTTTAAGGTACTTATACTCCTCCCAGGAATAGAGCCCATCTATCACCACACTGGACTTCTCGATGGCAGCCTCTATGCGCGGCAGGTTCAGTATCGCATAGGCCGCCATGCCGTGTTTCTTCCTCAGGTCCTCTCTCACCTGCCTCTCATTCTCCTCGTCGAGCTTGAGGCCCTGTTTACGCACTTCTTCATCAGTAATGTCCCCGAACCTTACAGCAGCATAGCCGCGCTTCTGAAAAACGCGGGCCACCTCCGATTTTCCCGAGCCGGGCATGCCTACCAGCGCAACTACATTCACTTAATCACCGTTATCCATTTAATCGCAGGTGCACAATTATAGTGAAAAAGCACTCTCGCTGGCAAAACGGGACTCATACAGTACTTTTGTACTATCGCCGCCAGAGTAAATTTCGTGACATTGTCAGCTTTTTTTACGATCAACAATGAGAATTTTTGCATTTTATAGCTATTTTAGTATGTCCCCCCACTTGACAAGCTTCAAACAATCCTCTATGCTAAGTTCAAATCACATAGGAGGTACATTGATGGACGCTTATTGCATGAAATGCCGAGCCAAGAGGGAAATGAAGAACGCTAAAGCCATTAAAATGAAGAATGGCAAACCGGCAACCCAGGGTGTCTGCGCAAAATGCGGCACCAAGATGTTCCGCATCGGCAAAGCCTAAGTATCGTATAAGCTGACATTGGCTAACCATAGGCAGCTTTTAAAAGCTGCCTATGGTTATTTGTTTTTTGGACGATTAATCCGGCATCAATCCTCGCTTAACGTAAGCCCGGTGCACCATGCCTTTGATCGATGAGAATTTACGTGCAAATATCACGCCCCCTGTAAGGATACATACTCCTCCAATAAGAAGGGTATAGGGCGCGCCTATTATGTCGGCAAGCCCGCCGAATAGCAGGCTGCCGAAGGGGGCCAGGCCCATGAACGACATAACGTATAAGCTCATGACACGACCGCGCTTATCATCATCGGCAATCGTTTGAAGGATGGTGTTGCAAGCAGCCAGCTGTACTACCATACCGAAGCCTGTTATCGCCATGAAAAGCATGGAGAGCACTACGATACGGGACAGCGAAAAACATATCAGGCCGGCGCCGAAGCTTAAGGTCGAAACAACTATTACTTTATCCAGCCCGAATGCGTTTTTACGCATGGCCAGGTAGATGGCCCCGGCCAGCGCGCCCACACCGGCGGACGCCATCAGAAAACCCAGCGTATTGGCTCCTCCCTTTAATACTTCCCCGGCGAACACAGGCATAAGCACCGGATAGGGCATGGCAACCAGAGCGGAGAAAGCCAGCAATACTATGATGTATTTCACCGGCGGGAAACCGAAAGCATAATTAGCACCGTCCTTCATGCCGCGGAAGAAATTCTCTTTTCCTGCCCTGGGCGGAGTCGGCGCCATCCTCATGGCCAGCAGGCATGCGATGACTGCGATAAAACTGATACCGTTTATAAGAAAACAGAGCCCCTCGCCCACTGTAGCCACCATCACGCCCGCTATAGAGGGGCCGATCAGCCTGGCGCTGTTGAACAGTGAGGAGTTGAGTGCGATGGCATTGCTAAGGTCCGCGCGGTTGGTAACCATATCCAGTACGAATGACTGGCGCGTGGGCATGTCGAAGGCGTTGATCAGCCCCAGCGCCATGCTCAGCAGGATGAGGTTCCAGACCGCTGCCGAGCCGGTCAGCACCACCGCGGCCAGCGTTAAAGCCTGCAGCATGGCCAGAATCTGCGTGACCACCAGTATGCGGTGGCGGTCCAGGCGATCGACCAATACTCCAGCGAAGGGCGTCAGCAGGAAGGTGCATATCAGGCCTGAAAAGGCCACCACACCCAGAAGCCAGGCGGAATTGGTCAGGCTGTACACCAGCCAGCTAATGGCCACCTGCTGCATCCAGGTCCCGATCAGCGATATGCCCTGCCCGATGAAAAAAAGGCGGTAGTTGCGGTAGCGCAGCGCACGGAAGATGCGTGTCAGCCCGGTGGGATCGTTGGAAACGACCTCAGCATTTGGACGATTTGTCGCAGGCACAATATATTATTTTAGTACAATCAAGCCCTGCAACATGAATTTTATATCAGCAGTTATTGAATCTCCGACCTGATTAGCGCTATCATGTATTGACCGTTTCCCGCGATAAAAATCAGGAGGCTGCAGCGATGGACCTGCTGGATACTATTAACAAGAGACACTCCGTGCGGGCTTTCAAACCCGATCCCATCCCCCAGGACACTCTAAAGAAGATCGTCGAAGGGGCTTTGCGCGCCCCCTCCGCCTCCAACAGTCAGCCCTGGGAATTTGCCATCGTCAGCGGCGCCAGGCTGGACGAGATAAAGCAGGCCTTCATAGACAATTCCACGAAAATGCCCAACCTGGACGTGCCCATATCTTTGCAGTACCCGGAGCCCTGGAAATCGCGGCGCCAGGCAGTCATGGCCGGCGTGCTGGAAAAGCTGGGTGTGGCGCGCGATGACAAGCAGAAACGTATGGAGTGGCAGCAGTTCGGCTTCAGGCTGTGGGGCGCGCCGAGCTGTATATATATTATGATCGACAGCGAGTTCCACCACGCGGACAACGGGACAAACATATGGAACATCTTCGACTGCGGACTTATTGCGCAGAACATCATGCTGCTGGCCACCGAGCACGGGCTGGGCACCATACCGGCCCTCATGCCAGTGCTCTACCCGGACGTGCTGCGCAGCGCGCTGGGACTGCCGCCTTCCAAACTGATGGTGATGGGTATCCCAATCGGCTACGAGGATGATAAAAATCCGGCCAACAAGTTCCGCAGCAGCCGTGAGCCGTTTGAAAAGGTGGCCCGGTTCTATACGTAATTTCCACTTGATTGATTTCGACTGATAAACAATTATCGATAGGCTCATACAATATAAGGAGGTTGAAGTGAAGAAAAAAGGCGGCGCCGGTAAGGCCGGCAAGATCGTACTGTTCGTTATCCTGGCCCTGATTGTGCTGCTGTTCGGAGGGGGCTTTATCTACTATCAATCAATTATTAATAGCCCTCAGCCGAAAATAGACGGTGAACTGCAGGCGAAAGGGCTGCGGGACAGCGTCGAGATAATCCGTGATGACAGCGGCGTCCCACATATTTATGCCAAAAATATGCACGACCTGTACTTTGCACAGGGTTACACGCAGGCACAGGACCGCTGGTGGCAGATGGAATTCTTCCGCAAGACCTGCGGCGGCCGCATCGAGGAGCTGACCGGCAAGAAGGCCGGCCTGGTCAATACCGATATTTATCTCCGCTCGCTGGGGCTCTACGGCGTCTGCCAGAAGGAATACGACGCCTGGACGCCGGAGCAGCGCGCCCCGCTGGACGCTTTCAGCGAGGGTGTCAACGCATATATATCCGACAGGAGCCCCGCTCAGCTGTCGGTAAACTATTCCATCCTGGGACTCACCGGCGTGAAATTTAAAGTCGATGCCTGGAGTCCACTGGACACACTGTCCTTCGCCAAGCTGATGGCCTGGGACCTGGGCCTCAGCCGCGACCCTGAGGTGATGCGCAGCAGGCTATATGCTGTGATGGAAGCCGAAATGGCCGAGCAATGGCTGGTTCCGGCCTGGCCTCTCGGCTACAAGCCCACCATATTAACAGACGATGATATCCAGGTTATCGAGAAATCGGCTGCAGCCGCATCCACATCAGCCTCCGTTCCGATCGGTTCCCTGCCGACTGCGCCTGGCATGATCTACGAAGTCCTGGTCCCCGACCTCACTCAGATAACCGGCGGACTGGAGGGCACGGGCAGCAACAGCTGGGTAGCCTCGGGCAACATGACGGCCGGCGGCAAGGCGCTGCTGGCCAACGATCCGCACCTGGGCATCGCCCAGCCTTCCATCTGGTACGAGGTGGGCCTGCATTGCACGGACGACGGCACAGGGCGCCCATTCGACGTCTCGGGCTTCACTTTTGCCTCCAACCCCGGGGTCGTTTCCGGCCACAATAACGATATCGCCTGGGGCACCACCAACGTCTACCCCGATGTCAACGACCAGTACATGATCAAGGTTAATCCGGAAAATCCCCTCCAGTACGAATGGGACGGGAAATGGCGGGATATGACCGTCAGGGATGAGACGATCTCCTTCGGCAACGGGAAGCCGCCTGTAACGGTCAAGGTCCGGGAGACCCACCTGGGCCCAATCACCAACGATAATAAATATGACGCCAGTACCGGCCAGACGGCCGGATTCAATAACAAGGACCCGCTGGCCCTGCATTGGACGGCGCTGGAGCCCAGCCGCATCTCGCTGGCCATCCTGGGCATCAACAGTGCCCGGAACTGGGAGGAGTTCCGCAGCGCGCTGCAATACTGGGATGTGCCGTCGCAAAGCCTCATCTACGCGGACACGCAGGGCAACATCGGCTACCAGATGCCCGGCAAGATACCCATCCGCCCCGCTAATTACACCGGCCAGCTGCCCGCACCGGGCTGGACCAGCGAATACGAGTGGAAAGGCTATATACCCTACGACCTGATGCCGCGGGCCTACAATCCGGCGCGCAACTATATAGTGGCAGCCAACCAGGAGGTTGCTCCACCGCAATACTATGAGTTCCTCAATCAACAGCTCGGACCGAACGTCAACGCCAACTTCGGCAGCAAGTACAACAAATGGGTCTACGGCTACCGCAGCCAGCGCATCAACGAGCTGATCAAACAGCTCGCCCCCAATACAGTCCTTACGTACGAGGTCATACAAGGAGACAATAAGCACCTGCCCGCCGACGAGGTATTGCCATATCTCTCCGGTTTGAAGTTCGACGATCCCGAGCTGAGCGACGCCAGGGACTGGCTGCTCAAGTGGGACCGCTTCTGCAACGAGGACAGCGCCCAGGCTGCGCTTTACAACGAATTCTGGATGCGCCTGATGCATAACCTGTTCCAGGACCAGCTGGGAGATGCCGCCAAAACGGACGGCCTGGACAAGGAGATGTGGGCCGTCAACCTGCTGATGCAGAATCCCGACGACGCCTGGTGGGATAACATTGCCACAGCCGATAAAAAAGAGACGCGCGACGATATACTGGCGCAATCGTTCAAGGAGGGCTACGCAGCCGCTGTGACCGACATGGGCAAGGACCGCAGCCAGTGGAAATGGGGAAAGCTGCATAAAGCGACCTTCGTCAGCAACCCGCTGGGCGCCAGCGGTATAGCTCCCCTCGAGTCGCTGGTCAACCAGGGCCCTGTGTCTCTGGGAGGCAATACCGAGTGTGTCAACAACGAGATGTGGTATGCCAGCAAGGGCAATTTCAGCATCACACTGATCCCTTCCATGCGCATGATAGTCGATATGTCGGACTTGGGTAAAAGCGTCGGCATGAACTCCACCGGCCAGAGCGGCAATCCGGGCAATCCATGGTACGGCAGCATGATTCTGCCATGGGCCAAAGTCCAGTATCACCCCATGCCCTGGACCAGGGAGCAGGTGGAGGCCGGCGCGGCGCATAAACTGCTGCTTAATCCATAAGATTCGAGGCAGAGCAATGGACTTAGTAATCAAAAATGATTTCACGGCCAATTGGAAGAAGTATTTCGGCGGGGAGGGCCTGCCGATCACGTTCTACTATACAGACGATGAAGGAAAGGCTGAGCCGGTAAAGGCCGGCTCAGCCCATAGATGCATCGTCGCAGCCATCCAGGGTGTGCGGAAGGGCAAATCGCTCAGCTTCCAGTCGGAATCGATCGGCTGCGCCGGAGGTAAGCGGTATCTGGGCTTTACGCAGGAGATCCGGTCCGACATCGACTACTTCCTTTCGTGCGGCATTCCGGGCAAGCTGGAAGGTGAGCGTTACAAAAAGTCCCCCGAACTGGCCCGCCGATCATTTAAACACATGCCACCCTTCATTGCACCGGGGCGCTGCATCGTGTTCAAACGCTGGGACATGCTGGATGCCGGCGATGAGCCGCAGGTGGTCATCTTCTTTGCCAAACCCGATGTGCTGGCCGGCCTTTTCACGCTGGCCAACTTCGATCAGGAGGAGCCCAACGGAGTGATATCTCCCTTCGGGTCGGGCTGTTCCTCCATCGTCCATTCCCCTTTCCTGCAGCGGGAGTCGCCACATCCTAAGGCCGTTATAGGCATGTTCGATATCTCCGCTCGTCCCTACGTGGGTAAAAACGAACTGACCTTCTCCGCGCCCATGTCCAAATTCCTTGCCATGTTACACAACATGGACGAAAGCTTCCTCATCACCAAGACCTGGCAACAGGTACAGAAAAGGCTCGACTGAGCCACCCAACAAGCGCGCCCGCCGTCATATTCGCACCGCTTTGACGGCAGGCGCGTTTCCGAGTAATATCATGCAGGTAAGGGATTGGCCCCACAAGCTTCATCCCCTGAAGCATAATTAAGAGCGGAAGGAGGACACCTTGACTGATAACGAAAATGAAACAACAACCCCTGAAATCGAAGCTAAACCCCCCAAAAAGAAAAAAGGCGGCAAATCAACTTTAATCACTGGCCTGGTCATACTGGGCATTATAGTCATCCTGTGTGCGGGCGGCGCCGGCTATTTCAGCTACATTAACAACGCTCCGCTGCCCAAGATAAACGGGAACGTCAGGGTTAGCGGCCTTTACGACAAAGTCGAGGTGATACGGGACAGCAACGGCATACCGCATATTTATGCCAGCAACATGCATGATCTCAATTTTGCTCAGGGCTATATACAGGCGCAGGACCGCTGGTGGCAGATGGAGATGTTCCGGCACATTTGCGGCGGCCGTATAGAAGAGCTGACCGGGAAAAAGACCAGCCTGATCCCCACCGACATATACCTGCGCACCCTGGGCTGGTATAAGGTGGCGGAAAAGGAATATGCCAGCTATACACCCGAGCAGCTCGCCCCGCTGGATGCCTTCGCGGCCGGAGTCAATGCTTACATATCCACGCGCAGCCCCCGGGACCTCTCCGTTAATTACAGCATCCTGGGATTGACCGGCGTTAAGTTCGAGATTGAGCCCTGGACCCCGGTGGACACCCTGGCCTTCGGCAAGCTGATGTGCTACGACCTGGGCTACAGCACCGATGAGGAGATACAACGCAGCAAACTTTACAGCGCGCTTGGTCAGGAGATGGCCGACAAATGGCAGACGCCGCCCTGGGGTTACGGGGAAAAGCCCACTATTATCAATGACGCGGATGTCAAAGTAATGGACAGTTCGACGGCGCCGGCCGCGTCTTCCAATAGCACGTCATCGACAACCGGACAGCCCGTTTCATCGATACAGGCTTACGATGATCCAAGGCCGGACCTGAGCTGGGTGATGGGGCCGTCTGCAGGTATAGGCAGCAACAACTGGGTTGTTTCAGGCAACCTGACGCAGAGCGGCAAGCCGCTGCTGGCCAACGATCCGCACCTGGGTATTCAGATGCCCTCCATCTGGTATGAGATCGGCCTGCACTGCCCCGATGACGGGAAAGGCCAGCCATATGACGTGGTGGGATTCGCCTTCGCTCCCAGCCCGGGCGTCATCATCGGACACAATAACAACATCGCATGGGGCGTGACCAATGTCTACCCCGATGTTCACGACCATTACCAGATCAAGGTCAACCCTGATAACCCCTTTCAGTACGAGTGGAACGGCGAATGGCGCGACATGACCGTGCGCAATGAGACCGTCGATTTCGGCGACGGCTCATCGCCCATTACCATCAAGGTCAGGGAGACACACCTCGGCCCCATCATCAACGATAACAAGTACGATGCCAAGACCGGCCAGTTCTTCGGCTTGAACAACAAGGACCCCCTGGCCCTGCGTTGGACGGCCCTCGATCCCGGAACACTTGTATCTGCAATATACGGCATCGACACAGCGAGCAACTGGAACGAGTTCCGCAACGCTCTCAGAAACTGGGATTGCCCGTCACAGAACTTTATTTACGCCGACAATCAGGGCAACATCGGCTACCAGATGCCGAGCAAGGTGCCTATACGCGATAAGAATCACAGCGGCCTGCTGCCCGTGCCGGGCTGGACCGACGAATTCGAGTGGAAGGGCTATATACCCTTCGACTTGCTGCCACGGGCCTATAACCCGGAACGCGGTTACATCATCACGGCCAATCAGGCTGTTGTGCCCCTGTCATACTACGATTTCCTGAAAAAACATCTCGATCCCAACCTCAACTACAACCTCGGCTACGAATGGAACTTCGGATACCGCGGCCAGCGCATAGAGCAGTTGATCAAAGCCCTGGCGCCGCACAGCATTGAGACCTTCCAGCAGATTCAGGGAGATAACATGGTGCTGAGCGTGGGCGAGGTCACGCCTTACCTGGCCAATGTCAAGTTCGAGGACCCGGCGCTGAAAGATGCCAAGAACTGGATGGCGCACTGGGACCAGAACTTCAACGTGGACAGTCCACAGGCCGCCCTCTACGCCGAATTCTGGATGAGGCTGGTCAATAACACGGTACAGGACCAGCTGGGCGATATCATTAAATCGGAGGGCGACGACAGGGACATGTGGGCCATCTCCCAGCTGCTCAAGAATCCCGACGACCCATGGTGGGACGATGTGCTGACCAAGGATATAAAGGAAACCCGCGATGAAATCCTGGCCAGGTCCTTCAAGGAAGGATATGAGGCAACCGTGGCGGCCCTGGGGCCCGACCGCAGCCAGTGGAAGTGGGGCGACCTTCATACGGCCACTTTCGTCAGCAATCCGCTGGGCGCCAGCGGAATCGCGCCGCTGGAATCGCTGGTCAACAGGGGCCCATACCCGGCCGGCGGCAGTACCGACGCTGTAAACGCCTGTCGCTGGACCGTTGACAGCGGCAACTTCAAGATAAGCAGCATCCCCTCCATGCGCATGATCATAGACTGGAATGACTTAAGCAAGAGCGTCACGGTGAATAACACGGGCCAGAGCGGAAATCCGGCCAGCAAATGGTACGATAGCATGATCAAGCCCTGGCTCAATATCAAGTACCACACCATGCTGTGGACTAAAGACCAGGTCAACAGCAATGCCGCCCAAAAACTGGTGCTGACACCCTGATAGAAATGGCCTGACGATCGTTCACTCTTCCCTGCCGCAGGTGGACCGAGAGAACAGCCTGCGGCAGGGAGTCCGTAATAATGGAGGTGGGAGATGGACACGATAAACATCCTCGGGTTTGCAGGCAGCCTCAGGAAAGGCTCATACAACAAAGCTTTGCTGCGGGCGGCTGGAGAATTGCTGCCCCCCGGCGCATCGATCGAGACATTCGACCTCGAGGGCATACCGCCATTCAACCAGGACCTGGAGGGGAGCCCTCCGGAAAGGGTGAAAGAGTTCAAGGCGAGGATCAGGGCATCCTCCGCCGTGCTGATCGCAACTCCGGAATATAACTTCTCGATGCCCGGCATGCTCAAGAATGCTCTGGACTGGGCATCCAGGCCGTACGGGGACAATGCATGGCCGGGCAAACCCCTGGCCATAATGAGCGCATCCACCGGCATGCTGGGCGGATCACGTGCGCAGTATCACCTGAGGCAAACGCTGCTGTTCCTCGATGTGAGAGCGGTGACCAAACCCGAGGTCTTCGTAACATTCGCCGGCCAGAAATTCGATGAGACGGGCAGGCTGACCGATGGAGCGACCAGGGGTGTGGTGGCCGACCTGCTGAAAGCACTGGTTAACCTCGCGACAGGGCCTGCGCGCTGAGGCGCAGACTATTTGAACGCACTTGAGGAGGCCTGCATGAAATATGTAGGAAAAGACAGCAAGGAAACCATTGTCCGCCGTTTCGCCGAATACGTGTCGTCCGGCAAGGCCGAGACCTTTAAATCCTACGATATGGAGTTCATTTTCGGCAGGCGCGAAGGCCCCTACGTCTGGGACGCCGCCAGCGGCAGGCGACTGATCAACTGCCACTGCAACGGCGGCGTTTTTAATCTCGGCCACCGTAATCCGCTGGTCATTAAAGCCCTGCAAAACAGCCTGAAGGAGCTCGATATCGGCAACCATCACCTGATCAGCGAACAACGAGCTCGGCTGGGCAAGAAGCTGGCCGGCCTGATGCCTGGCGATATCTCCTGCACGGTGTTCGGTGTGGGCGGCGGAGAGGCCATCGACGTGGCCATCAAGCTGGCCCGTGGATACACGGGCAAATACAAGGTCATCTCGGCCGTCGGCGGCTACCACGGCCACACCGGCTTCGCGCTGGCCACCGGGGACGAGCAGTACCGCTCCCCCTTCGGGCCCAATCTGCCCGGCTTCCTGCAGGTCCCCTTCGATAACGTCGCGGCGCTGGAGCAGGCCGTGGACAATGAAACGGCCGCGGTCATCTTCGAGACGATACCCGCCACACTCGGCATGCCCGTCCCTTCAAGGGACTTCTTCAAAGAGGCCCGCCGGATCTGCTCGCACAAAGGGGCGCTGCTCATTATCGACGAGGTGCAGACCGGCCTGGGGCGCACAGGCAAACTGTGGGGCATCGAGCATTTCGACGCCGTGCCCGACATCATCGTGATCGGCAAGGGACTCTCCGGCGGCATCTACCCCATGAGCGCAACCTGTTACCGCAAGGAGCTCTCCAGCTTCTTCCACAACAATCCCTTCATTCACGTTTCCACCTTCGGAGGCGCCGAGGTGGGCTGCCCGGTGGCCTCCGCCGTGCTGGATGAATCGTCCAGCCTGGCGTTCCTGGAGAACGTCAACAGGCTGGCAGCCGTTTTCAAGGAAGGCTTCGTGGAACTGAAAAAGAAGCACCCCGGGATACTCACCGGCCTGCGTCAGCTCGGCCTGATGATGGGCATCGAGATGGTCAACGACACCTGCGGGCCGATACTGACCAAGTCCTGTTACGATCACGGCATACTGGCCATCTACGCCAACAACAATAAGAGGGTATGCCAGCTGCTGCCGCCGCTGGTCATCGATACGAAAATAGCCCATCAGATACTGGAAGGCGTGGACGGCGCCCTGGGCGATACGGCGGCCTTCCTTGGCCTGAAATAATATATCGACAGGAGGCCGACGTGCAGGTAGATATCGAACTGCTGAAAGAATTCGAAAAGGGTCTGGACCCGGCACATCCCGAGAACAGCAAGATACCTGCCCGCGTGCTGGGATACGGAGAGATCAGCACCATCTTCGAAATACAGACGGAGACAACCAAAAACCTGGCCTGCAAGCGCATGCCCATCTTCAAAACGAAAGAAGAGATAGCCGAGTACGAGACACTTTACAAAGACTATAACGAGGTGCTGGCAAAAGAGCTGGGCATAGACATACCCGAGTGGGGCTTCGCCTGTTTTACCTCGGACACCGGCAATATCATCGCTTTCGACATCCAGCGTAAGTTGAATCCCGATTCCATCGGCAACCGCGCCATCCATATCCTGAACACCGACGGTATCCGCACACTATTTGTGCTCGTGCTGCGTGAGCTGATAAAGGTCTGGAGGTTCAACCTGGCTAATGCGGACCGGGCACTGGGAATAGACGGCCAGATATCCAACTGGGCCATCGCCGGCTTCGATGCTTCCAAGCCGCAGGTGAGCGCGGAATCCAAATTGCTCTACTTCGATACCAGCACTCCCCTGATGAAAAAGAACGGCTTAGAACGACTGGACCCCGAGCTTTTCCTGCGCAGTGCGCCCTCGTTCCTGGTCTGGCTTATCCGCTGGCTCTTCCTGGAGGGGGTGATGACGCGCTATTACGATGCACGCCTGGTCACGATCGACCTTATCGCCAACTTCTACAAGGAGCAGCGGCCCGAGCTGGTGCCCGGCCTGGTCCAGGCCGCCAACGAATTCTACGCTTCAGAGGGCGCATCCCTGGGCGTCAAGCCTCTCACGGAAAAGGAGATCAGGGCATATTATAAAGAGGATGCCATGATCTGGGTGCTCTTCCTGGCCTTTCGCCGCTTCGACCGCTGGCTGCACAAATACATATTACGTAAACCGTACATCTACATACTGCCGGGCCACATTAAAAGATAATCCGCGATAATGTATAATCATAGTCTCGGCGGCCGTCCCGCCGCCTGAGCCCGATTATTATCAGGAGGTATTCGCCATGTCCCAGATGACCGGCAAGCAGTATAAAAAGAGTCTAAAGAGCCTCAAGCCCGTGATCTACTATATGGGGGAGAAGATCCCGGATATAACGGAGCATCCGGCTTTTATACCGCATATCAATGCCGCCGCCCTGACTTACGAGATGGCACTGGCGCCGGAGTTCACGGAGCTATGCTCGGCTACATCTCACCTGACTGGAGAAAAGATCAACCGCTTTGCGCACATCCACCAGGGGCACGACGACCTGGTCAAGAAGGTAAAAATGCTGCGCGCCATCGGTCAGCAGACGGGAAGCTGCTTCCAGCGCTGTGTGGGATTCGACGGCATGAACGCCACCTATTCCGTCAGCTACGATATCGATAAAAAATACGGAACGGACTACCATGAGCGTTTTAAGAAATTCGTGAAAATGATACAGAGCAAGGACCTGATGCCGTCCGGCGCCATGACCGATCCCAAGGGAGACCGCAGCCTGGCGCCCAGCCAGCAGAAGGACCCCGATCTTTACGTCCACGTCGTGGAGAGGAAGAAGGACGGCATCGTGGTCAGCGGCGCCAAGGCCCACATCACCGGTGCGGTCAATTCGCACGGCCACCTGGTCATGCCCACCTCCGCCATGCGGGCCGAGGATAAAGACTATGCCGTCTGCTTCTACGTGCCGATCGATGCGCCGGGCCTGCTGCACGTCTTCGGACGTCAGTCCAACGATACGCGTAAATGCGAGTGCTCCATGGACCAGGGCAACGCCGAGTACGGCTGCGTGGGCGGAGAGGCGCTGATCGTCTTTGATAAAGTGTTCGTTCCCAACGAGCACGTGTTCATGTGCGGCGAGTATGACTTCGCCGTGGAGCTGGTGGAGCGTTTCGCCACCTTCCACCGGCAGAACTACGGCGGCTGCAAGGGCGGCCTGGCCGACGTGCTGGTGGGGGCCGTTTACGCCCTGGCGCAGGCTCAGGGCACGATTAAAGCTTCTCACGTGAGGGACAAGCTGGCGGAGATGATCCACCTGGCCGAGACCATCTACTGCTGCTCGATCGCCTGCTCCTGCCAGGGCTTTAAGCAGCCGGCAGGATGCTACCAGGCCGACCCGTTGATGGCTAATATCACCAAGCTGAACGTTACACGTAACGTCTATGAAATAGCCCGCCTGGCGCACGACATCACAGGCGGCCTGCTGGCCACCATGCCTTCCGAGTTCGATTTGAGAGACGCATCAGTGGGCAAATGGGTGGACAAGTATATGAAGGGTGTCTCAGACGTTCCGGCTGAGACCAGGATACGGTTGATTCGCCTGATCGACGCCATGACCTGCGGAACGGCCCTGGCAGAGTCCATGCACGGCGCCGGCTCACCTCAGGCACAGAAGATCATGATCGAGAGGCGGGGCAACCTCGAGCGCAAGAAGAGACTGGCGGAGAAGCTGGCCAAGATCGGCGATCAGCCCTTCTTCGTCTGTTGATAAAACCTACCGGGCAGGCTCAACATTAAAATCGCGCTGAAGTTCTGCGGCTCGTGCAATCCGGAGATCGACCTGTCCTCCCTGGCCTCGCAGGTCCGCAAGCTCGCTCACGTCAGGGATGGCATTGAGGTTGTGGCATCGGATGCCCCGGGACTGGACCTGCTTATCATATTCTGCGGTTGCCGGCGCGCCTGTGCGGATAAGGACGAGTATAAATCCCAGGCTCGACATCACCTCATAATCGCCGGCGAGAGCCTCGACGGCAGCCCGCGCAGCGAAAAACATCTGGCAGCCCTCATTGCCGACGAGATAAGCCGCTTGTCTAAATAGCCATGTTACTTAGGTCACACCGTGACTAAAATCATGTTCCCTCCTCCATACCTGCAATATAATTTCCATACAGTTTAATTAACACACGGAGGGTAAAATGGAGAACGAAAAAGGGCTCGTGCTCGAGCTGAACAGCCGGAACATGGAGGAGGCTATAAGGAATAATCGGTCGCTGGTGGTGGATTGCTGGGCCCCATGGTGCGGCCCCTGCCGCATGATGTCGCCTGTGATCGATGAGCTGGCCACCGACCTCAAAGGTAAGATCACTTTCGGCAAGCTGAACACCGATGAGAACCAGGATATCGCAGCCAGGTTCCAGGTGCAGGCTATACCCACTCTACTCATCTTCAAGGACGGGAAACTGGCCGACCGCAAGGTGGGAGCTCTGCCGAAAAAGGCTCTGGCAGACGAATTGACCAGGTATAACTAAGCCAGGGACTTTGTATTCGACTGAAGGGCCTGTCTATGAACGACAGGCCCTTCAGTGTTTCTTCCGTCAGATCTAATCAGGCCGCCACTCAGGAAAGCCCCACACTTTTCATCTTCACCCTGCTTTTTCTTCCTTCTCAATCATGCCGTCCTTGATCCAGATGATGCGGTCGGCGAACTGCATGTGCTCCGGCTCATGGGTGACCATAATAATAGTCTGTTTCCTCTCATCGCACAGGTTGCGCAAAAGATTCATGACGATAGCGGAGTTTTTGGTATCCAGGTTGGCGCAGGGTTCATCCGCAAAGAGTATTTTTGAATTATTGACCAGCGCCCTGGCTATGGCTACACGCTGCTGCTCGCCGCCGGACATCTGGCTGATAAGATGTTTGGCGCGTTTGCCCAGTCCCACCGTCTCCATCATCTCCATCGCAGCCCGGCGGTATTCCCTAGCTGGAGCGCCCAGCATCATAAGCGGCAGGTAGACATTCTCCAGCGCATTCAGCTCGGGCAGTAGAGCATACTCCTGGAATACGTAGCCCAGTTTATTGAGGCGGAAACCGGTCTTCTGCATGGATGACAGCGTCGCTATGTCCGTGCCATCCACTATAATTTTTCCGGCAGTGGGATCGTCCAGTAACGCCAGCATGTGCAAAAGGGTGGACTTGCCCGAGCCGCTGGGTCCCATGATACCCACAAACTCCCCCCTGTTGATCTGAAGGTCGACGTCCTTGAGCGCTTCAACCGGTACCGCGCCGCCGAATGTTTTTTTCAAAGCTTTAGCTTCAATTATCATGCTCTCAGCCCCAGATAGCCTTGATGATATTCTGCCGGGTCACCATCCACGATGGTATGAAGCCGGCCACCACGCTGACCAGCAGCATGCTTAATATAGCGATCGCCATATCCTGCCTTACCAGTGCCAGACTGACCAGTCCGATCGGCATGGGGAGTGGATGCCGGACGAAGTAGGGCACCAGGCCTGCGTGGATCACGACCAGCCCGGCGATGATTCCCAGGAACGCATAAAATACGGCCTGAAATATATAGGAAAGGATGATTATGCGCTCCTTCATGCCGATGGCTTTGAGTATACCTATCTGCCGCCGGCGATTGACTGTTGCGATGAAAATAACGATAAATATGGTAACGCCCGCCACCAGCAGCCCGATAAAGGTCACGATGGTTTTAACTATATCGAAGGTCTGCGTCAGCCCGCTGATATAACCGATAAAATCCATCCAGACGTTGAGTTGCTCTTCTTCAATCCCCATCATCCTCAACCGGTCGATGTAAACCCGCTCGGGCACCGAGCCGTCCGTCTTGATCAGCACCTCGGAGGCCCTGTTGTGCAGGCCCAGCACCGATTCCATCTCCTTCTCTGTCACGAAGACATTGAGATCAGCCAGGGGGAAATAGGTATTATAGATACCCTTGATCTTGTAATCACGTTTGACCCCGTTGCCGTAGGCTATGGTAACCTGGTCCCCGACCTGCGCACCCTTGAGCGAGGAAATCTGGAAGCTGGCCCCGTAACCTCCTGATATCTCCCTGCCCATGATGATCTGGTCGCGGTCGCCCTCCTCGAGGTATCTGCCGGCGATCATGTAGTTCTGAAGATTAGTTACCTTTATTTCTTCTTCCGGGTCGATGGATTTAATGTTCCAGGCTTTCTCACGCACATCCAGGTTGTCCTTCTCCGGATCGTACCTGATCAGCCCCGACTGGGAGTAACGCGAGCTGCAGCTTACCACTCCGGGAAGGGTGTTGATCCTGGTTTTCAATTGTTGCACCTGGTTGATGTATTTATCGTCAACTGCGGGCAATATCACAATGTTGGAGACATAGTTTTCCTGCGCCTGCTGATAGGCCTTGCTGATGGCCCCATTCATGATGGATGAGGTGAAAATGATATTGATGAATGCCAGTGTCGTGACCAGTATGGTCAGCACCAGGGTGTACTTGTTGCCTCTTGTAACCGCTTTGAATACCAGGAAAAAGGCTACTCGAAGGTCATTGCCCAGCTCCGCCGGATTAAATCTGGCCCTGAGAGGAGATCTCAATTCATTCAGCTCCGTTCCCGGTAATGATAGTTTGACACCTGTAACAAGTCAATAATGCCGGATAGCGGTCGGCGCATGCCAGACGAGGGAAAGCGCTGGACATGGCTACGGGCATTTACTACAATGAGCCTGGCAGTTCGTGCATAATAATCCGTTGGGGCAAGCACAGGAGAAATACTATGAACAGCTCGCCTTCAGGAGAGCAGGCCGCAATCTATACCCATCCGGCCGAGATCCTCAAGTACCTGATCCGCCATAACACGGTCAATCCGCCGGGGAACGAAGCTGCCTGCATCAACTATATCAAGGGTCTGCTGGACTGGGCGAGTGTTCAGAATACGATCGTGGCCAGCGATTCGTCCCGCCCCAACCTGATAGCCCGCATCCAGGGCCGGGGTTCCGCGCCGCCGCTGTTGATGTACGGCCATATCGACGTCGTAACCACCGCCAATCAGAAATGGAGGCTCAATCCCTTTGTAGGGGAGGAGTTGGACGGATATGTATGGGGCCGCGGCGCGCTTGACATGAAAGGCGGCATAGCCATGATGCTGGCAGTCATGATGCGCGCTAAAACCGACGGTCTGGTACCGGCCGGCGATGTGCTGCTGGCGGTGCTCAGCGACGAGGAGAGCCGCAGCACCTACGGCGCCGAATACCTGGTCAACAGCCAGGCACAGCTTTTCCAGGGCGTTAAATACGCCATCGGCGAATTCGGCGGCTACACGTCACACATACTGAGGCACCGCTTCTATCCCATCATGGTCTCTGAAAAACAGGGCTGCGGACTGATAGCCAATATCTACGGCAAGGGCGGCCACGGGGCGTGGCCCGAGCGGGGCGGCATCATGGCGCGGGTGGCGCGCTTTCTGCAAAACCTGGAACACCGACTCCCGGCGCACATAACACCCGTTGCCAAGGAGCAGGTCCGCTGCACGGCCGAGGGGCTGCCCAGCCCGCTCAAGCAGACCTTCATGCAGATGCTCATACCGGCGCTGACCAATTCAATCCTCGATACATTCGGCCAGCAGGTGCGCATGTTCGATCCCATACTGCACAACACCGTCTCTGCCACCACCATACGCGGCGGGGAGAGTTTCAACCAGATACCATGCCAGGTTTCACTGGGCCTCGACTGCCGCCTGCTACCGGGCTTTTCACCTGACGATATCATCGCGGAGCTCAAGGGCCTGGCCGGCAGCGATGTAGAATACGAGTTGTCCTATTACGGCGGCGGAATGCCGCAGCCCGACATGGGCCTTTACGATACGCTGGCTGATATACTCAAAGAAGCTGACCCGGGCAGCACACCCACACCAATGCTCTTCCCGGCCGTGACGGACGCCCGCCTTTTCGCCAAACTTGGCATACAAACCTACGGGTTCACTCCACTCAAGCTACCCCCGGACATCAACTTCGAACAGCTCTTTCACGCGGCGGACGAGCGCGTGCCGGTCAAGGCGCTGGACTTCGGAAGCGAGGCCATTTACCAATTGCTTCAACAATACGGCGAATAAGTGTTGCTGGAGCATGACGCGGCCGAGGATTTGACTGTCAGTGTAAAATAAACAGTCATGAGAGACGCTGATAGAGTGATTTTGAACCTGTCGGGCTGGGATAAATATAGCGAGACGCTGATAGAATCGGCAGGCACCAGGATCGCACTTTCCCTCTACCATGCCGGCGATAAACGTCCCTGCATCGTTTTCATACCCGGCACAATGACACACCCCCTTTTCTACGATGACTTCCTGACGCTGCTGGCCGGTGCGGGATTCAACATCGCGGGCGTTCACCTATTGTCCCACGGAAAAAGCCCGCGGGAGAAGAAGCATTTTACGTTCGCAGACATGCTGCAGAATATCCTGGACACAGTAAGTTATTGCCTGGACAATATCAGCAGCGACGTGATCCTGCTTGGGTCCTCCCAGGGTGGAATTCTCAGCCTCGCGGCGGCCGGGCTGGACAGCCGAATAAAAGCAGTGTTCCCCAATAATGTGCTGATCCCCGCGCTGAGCAGCTCGATATATATAACGAGGTTCCCGCATTTCATTAAACCCTTTGCCGGTCCCATAACCTCGCTGATGAAATTTGCCTCGCTGATCGCTCCCGGCCTGGAATTGCCGCCGGAGTTTTACCTTGATTTCGACAGGGTTTCCAGGTCGAAGGCACTGGTAGACCTGTTTTTCAGCGATCCGCTCAACCGCTCTTCGTACCCTCTTTGCTTCCTGGCATCGCTGTTCACGGCGGACCTGAAAAGTATCTCGGACGGCAGCATCAAATGCCCGGTGGTGGTGATCGCCTCCACCGGCGATACGCTCTTCCCCTACAGTTACTGCCTGGAGGTTTATGAAAAAATCGCGGCCCCTCACAAGGAGATGCTGGTATTTCATGAACCCTATCACCTGATATTCAACGAATCGCTTGAACGCGTTATAGGTCCGGTGGTGGAAAAGTTAAACGAGTACAGGTAATAGCCTAAGGCTCTGCTATGGACTTTCGCAGAGCCAGTATCATCTCAGGGACATCGATCTTCATAGGACAGCGCACCTTGCACCTGCCGCAGGTCAGGCAGGTATAGGCCATGGACGAAGCCTTCTCCATGTTGCGGGTGACCTCAGCGGCCCACACCGCTCCGATACCAGCGAAATACTTGTCGCCGAAATAGCCCGCCGTGAGCCCGAAGACCGGACATTCATAAAGGCACCCGCCGCAGCGCAGGCAGTACAGCGCCTGCCGCAGCACAGGGTCCTTCGCAAGCTGCGTCCTGCCGTCATCCAGAAAGATGACGTGGAACTCCCTGGGACCGTGAACACCGTAAGTGGTCACTTTTTCGATATCGCCCGTCTTGCTGGGGCCTGAGACCAGGCTGACGTAGGACGGCACGGAATAGTTGGCGTAACGCCAGGTGACCTCGGCGACCTTGAAGGCCTCCTCCAACGTCGGGACCAGTTTCTCCAGGCCGACAAGCGCGATATGCACGGGCGGGGCGCCTGTAGCCAGGCGGATGTTGCCCTCGTTCTCGATCATGAACAACGTGCCGGTATCGGCGGAAACCACGTTGGCGCTGCTGATGCCAACGTCCGCCTTGAAAAATTTCTCCCGCAGTAACTCCCGCGCCGTCGCCACCAGCTTATCTATATCCGGTTGCTGCTTGCTGCCGGTTATCTGCGTGAACAGCTCGGCCACATCCTCTCTCGGCACATGTATGGCGGGGGACAGGATATGCATGGGGCGCTGCCCCAGCTTCTGTATTATGAATTCGCCCAGGTCGGTCTCATATACCTCGTTTCCCGCTTCCTCCAGATGCTCGCGCAGCCGTATCTCCTCGGCCGTCATGCTCTTGGCCTTAACCACCAGACTCTTGTTTCCTACGATATCCCCTATGATCCTGAGCGCATCCCCGGCCGTCCTGGCAAAGTGGGATTTACCCTTGTTCTCCTCGATGCTGCGGCCCGCCTTCCTGGCAAGCTCCGCCATTTGCTGGATTGACGCCTCTTTTATCAGCCTGACTTCTTCAGCCATTTTAACCGTGTGCGGGAACCTCTTCAGCGCATTATCCGTGTTCACACGGTAGCTTTTAATGGCACGGGAAAGCGCCAGCCGGATACGTCCGCTGCCGGCTGCGTTTCTAAGCTCCTTCCTATAATCCTTCGATATAGACATATACACTTTTCACCAGCACACCTGACTGTGCGATTATATTGATTATATACGTTCCTATTTTGTGTTCATAGACCTGGCCAGCAGGGTGGCGAGGTCGATGACTTCGATTTTGTCTTTTTTCAACGCTTTCAGCCCGCTTTTAAGCTGCATCAGGCAGCCGGGGCACTGGGTGGCAATGACGTCGGCGCCGGTATCGGCCAGCTCCCTTATTCTGCCCTCGGCCAGCATCTGGCTCATATCGGGAAATACCACCTCGAAGCCGCCGCCGCCGCCGCAACAGGTCGACCATTCGCCCGATGTCCACTCCGGCTCGGTCAGCTCGACATTTTCAACGGCCCGCAGAATCCGGCGGGGCTGCTCGATCAGGCCCATGTACCTGCCCAGCTGGCAGGGATCGTGATAGGCCACTTTCACATTATGCGGATAGCGGAATTGACCGGGCCTGATCTTGTCGGCAACCTCCTCGATGAAGTGGCGGACCTCGATATCGTAACCGGGCACGGCTGGGGCAAAGAGCGTTCGCAGGGCATGTGTGCAGGAGGGGACTATACTTACTATCTTCCTCACACCATGTGACCTGAAGCGGTCAACGGTCTTCCCGGCATTGACGGCAAACTCCCTGCGCAGCCCCATGTGGTATAGAGGAGCGCCGCAACAAGGCTCTTCTACACCCAGGTAGCCCACGCTAATGCCCAGGTATTTAAGCACGCCCACGGCGTCCCGCAGCACCCCGCTGTCACCGCCGTCACCGTGGGCCAGCACCTTCGTATAAATACCTGCCACATCCACTCCCATTTTTTTGGGTATCCCGGCAAGCACCACCGGAAGGTCGGGATCGATAGACATACGGTCGGCGGTCCTGACCAGCGTCACCAGCGGCTCGAGCATCGAAGAGTACTGGTAGCCGCAGCCGGCGAAAAAGATGGTCGATTTGTCCCTGGAGAACTCTATCCCTTCGGCCCACTTAGCCCTGGCCTCCACCGGCAGGCCGAGTATATTGTCACGGCTGCCGATATTGTCCGCTATGTAAGACAGGCCGGGGGGGACAAGATTACGCTCATTCTTCTTCATTCTATTCTTTTCCGTGGAGCACCTGGCCCTGCTTATTGTAGCAGGAATACACAACTGCGCTTTAAAGGTTTACTATTTGCTGCACAACCAGCAGTGACCCCGCGACGAAAAGCAGAGTGTAGATCAGCACCTTGTAAACCAGCGTCCTGAAGGTCATGCGGCTGCCGAATACAATGCCCAGGACCAGTCCGGGCAAGACGATGCCCGTTGTAGCCAGGGTAGTTATATTTATCTGGCCGATGGAAAAGAGGTTTACGATCAGTATAATGTACAGAATGAGCCATAACATGGATATAGTGGCGCGAAATTCCGCGGGCTCCTTGAGCTCGCGGCTGGAATAGTAGATGATGAGAGGGCTTCCGCTGGCAAAGATTCCATGGAAAATACCTCCCACGATCAGTATCGGCCATCCAAGATACCAGGGCAGGCTTCCACCGGCCGCCCTCGTTTTATATATGAGAACTATCTCCATTATCGAAACAGCCATGATAAAGACACCCAGCAAAATCAGTAACTGCGTATAATTACCCACCAGCGTCCTGTAGAAGATACCGATGGCCATACCTATGATGGCTGCAGGCAGGATATTTAAAAACAGCACCTGCCATCTGATATATTTGAACCAGCGCGCCACCAGCCACAGGCTCTGTAATAAACCAAGGATAACGAGCACGGGTAAAATTGTCTCCAGGGGAAATATGAAAATGCCAAGGGCCAGCGCAATAATATTTGCGCCGAATCCCAGCACGGTTTCCACCGTGTGGGCAAATATAAGTACGATTACCAGCAGAAAGACACGTATTAACAGGGGATCCATATTGCTCCCGGATAGACAGCCGCCCGGTTTATGGCGGCTGTCAGGGCTCAGGGATTTTAGCACGCCGGGGCTGCGCTGTCATGCGCAGCGTCGCGACGAAACAATGCGGGATAAGCTACTATTTTTTAGCAGGCCCCAGGCCTTTGCGTTCCAACCAGGCGTCCTCAGCATGTAAATAGCCTAAGATAGCCTGCTCGCCCACGAACCTGATAGGCTCGGGCGGCCACTTGAAGACCTTGCGATTGACGGGGAAGCATTCGGTCCACTCGGACTTTCGCTCAAGCAGCAGGTCCGCCATGACCTCGCCGTTGAGGTGGGTCAGTGAAACGCCGTGCCCCATGCAGCCCAGGCTGTAAACCGCATCCTTGCCGCCCAGGTATCCCAGCGCCGGCGTCATATCCATGGGAACGGAAACCGGTCCGCCCCAGCGGTGTGTTATCTTGATTCCCTTGAGGCAGGGATAGAAATCGACGATGTCCTTCTCAAGCTGGGCGAATATCTTCGGATTCAAGTCTTTCTCCATGTTGGCGCCATAGGTCAACGCGATATCCCGACCCCCCATCAGCAGGCGGTTATCCGCCGTCAGCCGGTAGTAATGCACCATGTTGCGATAGTCCTCGATGCCCTCACGGCCCTGCCATCCCATATCGTCGAGTTGAGTTTTGCTCAGCGGCTCCGTGAGGACGATATAGGTCCAGACCGGCTGCTGCATGGCATTCAGTTCCGGTATGGCCAGCGAGTAAGCGTTGGTCGCCAGCACCAGCTTGCCCGCACTCACCGTAGCCCCGGGTGCTTTAATTGTGAAGCCCTGTGTGGAGCGTTTTAGCTCCATTACCGGCGTGCGTTCATAGACCTCGGCGCCGAACTTCACCGCCACGCGCTTCATCTCGCGCGCCAGCTTGGCGGGATTGACCAGGGCGCAACGCGGCTCCCACCAGGCCCCCATGTAGAGCGGTGACTTTACGCGTTTCTGCACCTCGTCCGCCTCTATCCAGTCCACCCCCGTCAGGCCCAGCTGTTTAACCAGGTGTACCTCTTCACTAATACGCTTTACATAGGCTGGGGTGGTGGCGATGCGCAGGAAGCCGGGCCTCTCGTAGTCGCAATCAAGCTTGTGCTCCGCCACCAGCTCTCCCACGATATCGACCGCCCTCTCCATATAGCGATGCGATTGCCTGGTCTTCTCCTCTCCGAAGAGCATCTTGGTGATGGACATCTGCAATCCGAAGGTCGTCATAGCGAAGCCGGCGTTGCGTCCGGACGCGCCCCACCCGATAACCCATCCCTCCAGCACAACGACTCTGAGCGAAGGCTGTGCTTTTTTCAGATAATAGGCAGTTGCAATGCCTGCAAATCCACCTCCAACCACCGCCACGTCACATTTGATGTCGTTTACCAGTGGTGGACTTTCCTGATAGGCCCCGGAGTTACCCAGCCAGAAACTCTTCTCCGCATAATCTTCAGCCATCTCGCCTCCTTAAAGCAGCCCTGCCTGCGGGCATATCTGCAAATCGCTAACTAATATACACCAATAACGTATGACTATCAACGTATGCAGGGACGAGCGGAAGCAGCGGCAGAGGATATGGCCGGTCGGGACAATATGTGGATTTCAGCTGTGAAATCGGGACGGTTCTGTTCTATACCCGCCTGACAGCCGGCGCCAGTTGGGCCGGCGTCAGATACTGTCTGAACCAGGCCACGGAATCACAGATCGATTCATGTATCGAGCGCGGTTTGTAGCCCAGCTCCATCCGGGCTTTCTCCGAGGTCACCACTGAATTGCTGCGCAGCACATCCACCGAATAGTCGGTGAAAAGCGGCTTGCTACGGGCGATCCTGTAATAGATGGGCGCTAATTTGCCGACTGTGCGGGCCAGCCATGCCGGCACTTTGAAATCCGGCGCTTTTACACCGCTGGTCTCCTCAAGCAGTTCCATAATCCGTTTGATACTGACCCTTTCACCCGAAAGGATGTAGCTCTCGCCCCGGCGGCCTTTGCTGCAGGCCAGCGTCAAGCCGTGCGCCACATCGCGGACATCTGCGAAGTCGTAAGCACCGTCCAGGTAGGCTCTAAGCTTTCCCCGGATGAAGTCCAGCACGAGCTGTCCCATCTCCGATATCCTGAAGTCGAAGGGGCCGATCACACCGGTAGGATGCACGATGACCGCGTTCAACCCGTGCTCTATCCCCTTTCTTACCTCGAGGGTTCCCATTGCCTTGCTCCTGGCATAGGGACCAAGTACATTGTCGGGGTCCACGGGGAAGGTTTCATTGATTACTATGCCCTCGGGCGGCTCCTGGATGGCGTGGATAGAGCTGGTATAAACCAGACGGCCGACGCCGGATTCCAGGCAGGCATTAACCACGTTGCGCGTTCCCCCGACGTTAACCCTCTGCAGCAGCTTTTCCTTGCCCGGCGTGATGGCTATGATCCCGGCAAGATGGAAAACGGCGTCCGCTCCCCGAAAGGCAGCGACTAAAGAGGCCGCGTCGCAGACGTCCGCAGCTATGATATCCACGTCCAGGCCGCGGATGGGCAGGTCATTCTCGAAGGGGGGTACCAGCGCTCTGACGCTATGCCCCTGGGCCAGCAATTCACGTACCAGCACATTGCCGATATGACCGGTAGCACCGGTGACAACTATGTTCATTTTATCTCCTTTACGGCGCCGCCCTACAGCGAGTTCAGCGCCTCATCCAGCTTATTCAATTGAGCTTCCGTGAACCCCTGCAGGAGGTCGCGGGCCCGCTCGCGCGCGGAGATGTAGAGTCTGTCCGTAAGCTCGTGCCCCCTGTCTGATAAACGGCAGACCACAACCCTGCGATCCTCAATGCTGTTTTCTCTTATCACCATACCCCTGTCCACAAGGCGATCCACAATACCGGTGGCGGTCGCCAGAGTTACGCCTAATGCGGAGGCCAACGCGCTCATCCGCGCCGACCCGCCGAGATAGAGAAGTAGCACAACCTTTAACTGCGGCGTGGTCAGGTCAAGATCCAGCAATTCTTGATGCGCCAGCGGCAATAGCTGCCGGAAAGCACCCTCAACCCGGCCTAAAATACGATCGATCGTCTCATTCTTTGCTGTCATTTTCCGTCGCCACTGAAAGCACTATTTCAGTAGTTAGTATAACATAAATGGTTTGCGTAACACAAAGTATTTAAATAAGATTGCTGCCCTCGGCGGGTCGGCGGCGGCTAAAGCCCGAGCAGGTTATCGATCGCCGGCGGTACTTCTGTCAGCGGGCCGCTGAAATCTGCCGGCGGTATGCCTTCAAGGTTATTGCCGATGACCGTTTTGCTTACCTCGAGCGGTTGTTTCGAGTGTGCGCGGCTGTCTGTTGTCTGATAGGTCTTCATGCCTATTTTTGCAGCCACCATATCGTTGGCCGGGTCATCGCCGACCATCAGGCACTCATCAGGCTGAACATCGATCAATCGACAGATCTGTCTGAAATACCCAAGCTGGGGTTTGCAGTAGCTCATATTGTCGATATGTGTGATAAGGTCCACCTCTGCGCCGCTTAACCCGGCCCAGGATATCCTTTTCCTTTGCACATCCAGCGGCCAGATGGGATTGGTGGCCACCACCAGCTTTAACTTGCGCTCCTTCACGTGCCTGAAGACGTTGTCAGCCCCGGGAGTGGCGATAACAGTATCCCGGAAAACATCGAAGTCCAGGCTGAAGAACTGCTCGAACCGGGTCCAAACCTCTTCCCTGTTTACATTAAGCCCGTCACATAATGTTGCGATGAAAAGTTCGCGATTGATCCTGCTGCCATCGTTGTTGCGTAGTTCAACAGTGGCTTTCATCAGCCTTTCGGCAAATTGCCCGTCGGGGAAGACTCCTTCAAACCTGGCCGCCATCCTGGGATAGTAGCCGCTAACGAATTTAACCTCTTCGAAGAGGATGAGAGTGTTATCGAGATCGAACAATACAGCTTTGAGCATATTTGAAAACCGCCTGTCAATTTTACGTTTTTCACGTGTCCCGGACAAATTGACGGGTGTGCGGCCCTGTATTGCAGAGTTATGGTTCAGTCCCCATGCGGCATCTCTATTTGACTTGTCGGCTGTGGCCCGCAGGCGCATAATATTGGCAAAAATGGGGGAGGCTATTATGCAGCAGAAAGAGGGCCATTTTAAGGGTACCGACAATTTTAACCTTTACTGGAGATGCTGGCTGCCCGACGGCGAGGCCAAGGCCGTGATACTGGTAGCACACGGTCTGGGCGAGCATATCTCGCGCTACACCAACCTCGTTAACAAAGTCGTCCCCCTTGGCTACGCAGTTTACGGTCTCGATCATCGGGGCCACGGCAAGTCTGAGGGCCAGAGGGTGTACATTGACCGCTTTCAGAGCTACCTGAAGGACCTTAACACGCTTTACCAGATGGCGCACAAGGATTATCCCGATAAAAAGATATTTCTCTACGGCCACAGCATGGGCGGGCTCATCGCCACCGTCTATGCTCTCCAGTATCAGAACGACCTGGTCGGACTGGTCATATCCGCCCCCGCGCTCAAGCCTGGCGAGAGCATTTCTCCTGCAATTATCGCTATGGCCGGGTTCCTCTCCGCCGTCACACCCAAACTGGGCGTACAGGCGCTGGACTCAACTTACATCAGCAAGGACAAGGCAGTGGTCGAAGCCTATGATAAGGACCCGCTCGTTTACCGCGGAAAGGTTACCGCCCGACTCGGCTCAGAGCTTTTTACAACCATGAAAGCCGTCGACTCAAAGCTCCAGTCCATCGTAATACCTCTGCTCATCCTGCAGGGTTCGGAGGATAAAATGGTCAACCAGGAAGGGGCCAAGGCGCTTTACGCAAAGGCCGGTTCAAAGGACAAGACCCTCAAGATATACGAGGGTTTCTACCACGAAGTCCACAATGAGCCGGGCAAGGATAGGGTCTTTACCGACATGGGGATGTGGCTGGCCGACCATACCTAAAGCGGAATTTTTCTCCGGAATATCTTATAATCTAATTGGATTCCATCCTCTGCAAAACTTGACGATCTGATGATTAGCGGTTCACCTGTTAGTGTTGATAAGGAGGTTTGTACTGCATATAGGTGGTGATCGTATCCATTTATCATGGAGGCACTTGGTTTCATGGCGACACAGAACGTTTTTTACAGGGAACTACTGGACAACCTTTACGACGGTGTATTTTTCGTAGATTCCAACCAGACCATAACCTACTGGAACAGGGCAGCCGAGAATATCACAGGCTATGCATACGCGGATGTGGTGGGGAAAACCTGCTTCGATAACATCCTGGTTCATGTTGATGAAAAGGGGAATCCCCTGTGCGATTCTGGTTGTCCGCTACAGGACGCGATAAAAGACGGCAAGAGCAGGGAACTCAGCGCCTTCCTCAAGCATCGGGATGGACACATGCTGCCCGTGCTGGTCAAGGTCAGCGCTATATATGATGCAAACGGCGCCATAATAGGCGGCATTCAAAGTTTTAACGACAATTCATCTCTATTATATGTAAAAAAACATGCTGCCGAGCTGGAGAGACTATCGACTTATGACGGGCTGACGGGTGTGGGCAATCGGCGCAATGCCGATATCACATTGCAGAAAAAGCTGGCCGAGCTGAAACGTTACGGGGCGACATTTGGCGTGCTCTTCGCAGATATAGACAACTTAAAATTGGTCAACGATACCTACGGCCACGAGGCAGGCGATGAGGTTTTAAAACTTGCGGCTAAGACCATGCTGTCCAATATCAGGCCTTTCGATTTCATCTTCCGCTGGGGTGGAGACGAGTTCATGTTGATCCTGGTCAATGTAGACCAGCGCAGGTTGCTTGCCACCGCAGAAAGGGTGCGGGGTGCAGTGCAGAATGCCGGCCTGCGATTCGGTTCAGCCGTAATCCGTGTGACCGTGTCAGTCGGAGGGACAGTTGCCCAGCCCGACGATATGGATAAAAGCATACTGGCCAGGACGGACGGGTTTATGTACCATTGCAAGGAAGAGGGCAAGAACAGGTGCCTGGTGGACGATCTGTCCATCCCCCAAGCGGCACAACCAACTGCGAGTGACCCGGTCACCGATCCCTCACTGCATCAAACCGCTACCGGGAAAGTTGTTGCGCCACAGATCGTACATATCCCCGCCTTATTCGGCCGGGTGGATATACATGCTCCCGTCAGCATAGCTGTGGTTTACCGTCATAGCACCAATGGAGCCACTCAGCAGGCCGCGGATTCCGGCATGTCCGGATATAGCAATAGAAATGCCCCTGTCTTTGACCTGATCATCTATCCCGCACAGTACACTCCCCCCCATTTATTAAATCCGCGTCAGGACAAAAACGGCAACTCAAACCACGCAGATAAAAAAGGGGAAGATATTTAGCACCTCTTTACCCTGATGACAGGTAACAACCCTTCCATCTCAAACTGATTTTTTCCCTGTAAGTTCATCAACCATCACTTTAACTATCAGGACCCTGTCAACCATTCCAGGATCGAATTGGTGCTCCCCCGAGGAATAGTGGCTGATAATCAGGCGCAGGGCTTTCCTTTTTTCAACTGGATCTTCAACCAGATAAGCCTTACCATTGCCCATCACACTGCGGTACCTGGTCGTCCAGCTGCAGGCAGTATCGGATTCCACAATGCATTCATCCACATATATATTGAAGCAGACCAGGTTGTTGCCGCGCAGGATTTCTATCTTCTTTCCTTCCATGGCCGAGTGGACATATAAACACCCGGCTGCATACCCGTAATTAACCGGCACCACATAAGGAATCCCCTTGTCACAAAGACCCAAATGGCAGACGCGTCCACGCTTGATGACATCTTCGATTTCGGCTCTGCTTGTTATCTTTTTATCAATCCTGCGCATAGATTGCTACACCTCTCGCCTGGCACGTAACGATATTTTAACTTAACATGCAGCCTGTGCGCCACGAAAATTATTCGATGTTACTCACACTTTGAAGCAGTGTTTAATACGATGCTATAATTAAGCATCAGTCGCCTGAACTTCCCTTTTCTATCGTGATTTAACTGCGGCTATTCTTGTTCGGAGGAGGTACTTTCAGATGAAGCATGTAAAAACCAGCGTGGTTGCAATGGCCGTAGCGGCTCTTATCATGCTGCCCTTATCTCTTTCCTGCAGCAGCTCAAGCGGAGCGGATATTTATCTTGAAGACGTCAGCATCGGTTCGCTCTCATCCGGGGGCAAACCGATCAGCGGTTTGCCCGTGCAGGGAGTCAATATAGTGATCAAGGCCAAGACCACCAAGGTCATGGTCAGCCAGTCAGGTGGCACGACCACGATCACGTTGCAGCCGTCAGGAGCTGTCATCACCAGCAGTTCGGACGGCATCTCCTTCACCGGCATAGAGGCTGATCAGATCGAGATCAAGTGGAATACGACTACCACGAAATAGCTCTATGGACATATTGGCAGGATTGAATGCGGCCCAGCGTGAGGCCGTTCAGTATATTAAAGGGCCACTGCTGATACTGGCGGGTCCGGGCAGCGGCAAGACGCGGGTTATCACCCACCGCATAGCTTATCTGGTTAAAACCACAGGAGTCAGCCCCCGCCATATCATGGCCGTCACCTTCACCAACAAGGCTGCCCGCGAGATGCAGCAACGCCTGCAAAAGCTGCTCGGCAGCTTGTCAGAACAGGTATGGGCCGGAACATTTCACGCCATTTGCGCACGCATCCTGCGCAGGGACGGCAAGTCCCTGGGACTCGACACCAACTTTGTTATTTACGATGAGGAAGATCAGCAGAGCCTGGTCAAACAGTGTCTGCTCGATCTCGACCTGGACCCCAGGCAGTACAATCCACAGAAAATCCGCAACGCTATCAGCCAGGCCAAGAGCCAGCAGATTACGCATGACGGCCTGACTGCCAGGGCCAGAAGTCCCTGGGACGATATTGTATGCCGTGTCTATGAGCGCTACCAGGAGCAGCTCGGACAGAGCAACGCCGCCGATTTCGACGACCTCCTGATGAAGGTCGTGCAGCTGTTTGAGAAACACCCGGCAGCCCTGGAGAAATACCGTTCCCGCTACCTTCACCTGCTGGTTGATGAGTTCCAGGATACCAACCTGATTCAATATAAGCTGATACGCCTGCTGGGCGGCAAACATCGCAATGTCTGCGTCGTCGGCGATCCCGACCAGTCTATTTACTCCTGGAGATTCGCTGATATACGCAATATACTGAGCTTTGAGAAGGACTTCCCGGACGCCAGGGTCATCGTCCTGGAGCAGAACTACAGATCCACTAAGAATATTCTGGGGGCAGCCTCGGCCATCATATCCGCCAACAAGAAGCGTAAAGAAAAAGACCTCTGGACGGATAACACAGAGGGCACGCCCGTTTTTCTGGTTAAGACCTACAACGAGCAGGAAGAGGCGCAATTCGTAGCAAACGAGATACTGAAATTGAGCGGCAGCGATAGCATCAAGCCGGGAGACTGTGTGGTAATGTATCGCACCAACGCACAGTCGCGCGCTGTGGAAGAGGCCTTTATGCGCTACGGGCTCAAGTACAAGCTGGTGGGCGGCACACGTTTCTACCAGCGCCGTGAGATAAAGGACACCATTGCCTATCTGCGTGTCATACAAAATCCTTTCGATAATATCAGCCTGTCGCGCATTATACGGATACCCGGCCGTGGCATAGGGGCGAAAACCCTGTCCGACCTCACCAACTGGGCGCGGGAAAACAACCTTTCTCTGTTTACCGCAGTCAAAGCGGTCAACGAGGGAGGAGGCCCGGGATTCGGCGCAAAGATAAACACCGCCCTGGCAGGCTTCTACCGCATGCTCAACGACCTGATTATGGAGGGGCAGCAGCTTAACCTGATCAAACTGATTGACACCGTGCTGGAGAGGTCGGGATACCGTGAGACGATCAGGGGTGAGGAGGACGGTGAGGAGCGATGGGAAAATATACAGGAGCTGCGCACCGTTGCAGCCGATTATGACGATCTCCCGCCTGGGGAGGGGCTGGCGCCGTTCCTGGAGAAGGTCAGCCTGGTGGCAGACACCGACGAGATCGAAAGCAGGGAGGACACCGTCACACTGATAACCCTGCATCAGGCCAAAGGCCTGGAGTTCCCCATCGTGTTCATCGTGGGACTGGAGGAGGGGCTGTTGCCGCACAGGCGCTCCATGGAAGAGGGTGGTGATGAGCTCGAGGAGGAGCGCCGCCTCTGCTATGTCGGAGTGACGCGCGCGGAGCGCAACGTATACCTGATGCACACTGTCCGGCGAGCCATCTTTGGCATGAGCTCGGAAAGCACTCCCTCCAGGTTCCTGGATGATCTGCCGGAACACCTGGTAGAACGCAAAGGCATGATCCCGGGTGAGGAGCAACCGGGCGGGAACGTGAGAGTACGCGCAAAGCGCTGGCGAGACGAGGATGAAGGCATCAACATCGCTGACCTCCTGGCAAAAAAGAGCGGCCTCCCGCAACCATCTGCGGGACTGGCGGAGGTAAATCCCGGTGACCGTGTACGCCATGCCAAATTCGGCGACGGTCAGGTTATAGGTGTCAGGGTGACCGGGCAGGACCGCGAGGTTATCGTGGCTTTCGAAGATAGCGGCGTTAAAAAGCTGCTGCTCAGCATGGCGCCGCTCGAGAAAATCTGATTAATACACTCGAATCAATGTATCTACGCTGGCCGCAATGGATCCATTAGAAGGCCTCAACCCCGCTCAGAAAAGGGCTGTACAGACGGTGGAAGGCCCGCTATTGGTGTATGCCGGCCCGGGCAGCGGCAAGACGCGGGTCATCGTTCACCGCATCGCCTATATGATTTCCCGCGCCGGTATCAACCCACGACACATACTGGCCGTGACATTCTCCCGCCGGGCCGCTGCTGAGATGCAGAAGCGCCTTGCAGAGATGTTCGACAAACCGCCTGCTGTGACGGTCAGCACCATCCATGCCGCCTGCCTGCGCATACTTGGCAGGGAAGGTGTGCCCGGCATGGGCACCGGCTTCACCGTGTATGATGACGAAGAGGGCAACAAGCTTATCAGGCAATGTATAACCAAAGCCGGATTGAACATGGAAGAAACCAATCTCCGCCGCATAAAGGGATTGATCAGCCAGCTAAAGGTCAGCGGGATCGATCCTGAAGCTGCCGCCGTTGGGGCAGAGCGCCTGGACGACGTTTCCGCAACTATTTATCGCCTCTATCAGTCCGCCCTCAAGAAAAACCGTGCCCTGGATTACGACGATATGCTGGTCTTTACCAGCCGCCTGCTACAGGACACCCCTGACGTTTTACAGCGCTATCAGCAGAAGTTTAGATATATCCTGGTTGACGAGTTCCAGGATACAAGCAGCCTTCAGTACCGCATAATACGCATGCTGGGGTCCGGGCATGGAAACGTATGCGTCGTGGGAGATCCGGATCAGACGATATATTCCTGGAGACAGGCCGAGGTTCGCAACTCGGACATATTCCGCAGGGATTTCCCCGGCGCCAGAATCATCGACCTCGAGGAGAACTATCGCTCGACGCTGACCATCGTACAGGCGGCCAATGCTCTGATCGCACGCAACAGCATGCGCAGAAGCAGGCGGTTATCTACATCACGCGAGGCCGGCAGCCCCATATCCGTGATACGGCTCAAGGACGGCAATGACGAAGCCCATTTCATCGCCACACATATTAAAACCCTGGCGGCCAAATCCGGCCTGAAATTAAGCGATTTCGCCGTGCTCTATCGCGTCAACGCGCAGTCACGGGGGCTGGAGGATGCCTTCAATCTCGAGAAGATACCGTACAGGCTGGCCACCGGCACGCCCTTCTATAAACGCCGGGAGGTAATGGATCTGGCAGCCTGGCTGAGGGTGATACGCAATCCCGCCGATGACGCTGCGTTCCTGCGCGTGATAAAGCTGGCCGGCAAAGGCATCGGCCCACAGACGCTGGGCCGGATGCAGGGGCTGGCCGTCAGAACAAAGGTTCATCTTCACCAGGCACTGGAGCAGGCCGCAGCCGGTGGGCTGCCTTCGCTCGGCCAGCCCGCTCGCAATTCAGCCGGCCATTTCAACGCGATCCTACAGGAGTTACACACGCAAAGCAGGCACATCAGTTTAACGTCACTGCTCAACCTGATTGTGGAGAGGACAGGCTACATGGAGCACCTGAAAGGTGAGGACAATTCAGATGAACGACTGGAAAACGTGCTGGAGCTCATTTCCCTGGCTGCGGCCTATGAACATCTCAATCCCCCGACCGCCGTCAGCTCACTGCTCGGCAGGATCAGCCAGGCTTCCCAGGCCGCTGGGGCGCAGCATCCGCAGGACGCGGTCGTTTTCAATACGCTGCACGGGTCCAAGGGCTCAGAGTTCCGGGTGGTCTTTATCACCGGCGTTGAGGAGGGATTGCTGCCGCACAGCAGGTCATCTGACGAGCAATCAAGGCTGGAGGAGGAGCGCAGGTTGTGCTATGTGGGCATATCCAGGGCCATGGACGATGTTTATCTGACATACGCTGAGACACGGCTGGCCCACGGCGAACTGAGTTATCGAACACCGTCCCGCTTCTTGCGGGAACTGCCCGGCTCACTGGTGGTCAGCCGGAATTTGGCCGGCCCCGTGCCGGTGAATCCGCTCTCCTCACAGCACCCCTCCCCGATTGAAACGTCCCTGCAGAATCCGGCCGTGTCGTTCAGGCCGGGAGATATCGTCCGGCATCGCAGCTTCGGCAAAGGCAGGGTGACGCGTGTGGTCAAGCAGGCCGGAGATTTTCATGTTATAGTAGTTTTCGATAACTACGGAGTGAAAACATTCCTCGGCAGCCTGGCTGCCCTTGAGAAAATAACTTGAGCTCGCACCCATCTTCTCAGGAACTGAGGTTCCCCGCAGATTTCCTGTGGGGCGTAGGCACATCCGCCTACCAGATGGAGGGCGGCAGCGTTAACACTCAATGGTACGAGTTCGAGAAGGCCGACGGGATCAGGACCGGGGACGCCAGCGGAAAGTCGTGCAACTGGTGGCATAACGCGGAGAAGGATTTCGACATCGCGCAGTCCATGGGGCTGAATTCACTGCGGCTGTCGGTAAGCTGGGCCAGAATCGAGCCCGAGCAGGGCTTATTCAATCCACGCGCGATCGAACGTTACCGCCAGATGCTGACCGCGCTGGTCGAAAGGGGAATTCGTCCCATAGTCTGCCTTCATCACTTCGCCCACCCTGTGTGGTTCGAGAAGAAAGGGGCCTTTCTTTCCAGGGATTGTGTGACGGATTTCTCACGATTTGTTAAATTCACGGTATATGAGCTCAGCGACTACTGCAGCGACTGGCTGACCTTCAATGAGCCGAATATTTACGGTATCGAGGGATATGTCGACGGGAACCACCCCCCGGCATTGCATGACCACCTGATCCAGTATTTCAAAGTACTGGGCAACATGGGGCTTTGCCACGGCTCGGCCTATCATATTATCCACAACTTGCAGCCGCGGGCCAGCGTTAGCTTTGCCAACCATTTCCTGATATTCACCGCAGCCAAGACACAGGTTTTTGACAGATTTGCTGCGCGAGCGGCCAGGGACTCTTTCAATAACATCTTCATCAACATGGTAACGGGTACGCGCGCACCGCTGTTCAGCGGTATCGATAAACGGCTTGACGAGATAAAAGACACGTGGGATTACGTTGGCGTGAATATCTACGGCGGCGTGGACGTCGCCTTCGACATAACCAAACCTAAAACAGCCTTTGTACGGCGCGTCGCCCCGCCCAGAGGACGAACTGGGGACCTCCTACCCGACGGCGTTCCTATGTTTGGCGAGATCTACCCGCAGGGCATAAGGATCGTGGTTGAGAGGCTGGCAAAATACGGCAAACCCTTCTTCATACTGGAAAACGGCGTCCCGGACAGGGAAGATAAGCTTCGGCCCTGGGTGATCGCCACAGCTGTCAGGACTATGCACGACCTGATCAAGGAGGGGCATAAGATACTCGGCTATCACCACTGGTCGCTGGTGGACAATTTCGAATGGGCACTGGGTTACTCCATGAAATTCGGCCTGGTGGCCTTAGATCCTGTAACGCAGGAGAGGAAGCCACGCCCGTCGGCTGCATTTTACGGGGAGATAGCCAGGGCCAACGCTCTGACAACCGGTATGGTGATGAAGTACGTCCCGGAAGCGATGGATGAGATCTTCCCTCCCTCAGATTAATCACGAGAAATAGGAGAGGCGGCGGGTACACCCGCCGCCTCTTCACCTTTGATAATCGTCTGATTCTGTGTTACTTTGTGCCGCCGCGCAGCTGGCAGGGCGGGCCTCCCGCCGGCCTCTCCGGTTTGGGCAATTCGACTGCCGGCTTCTGCGCAATCCAAGCTTTGTATGCGTCATATTGAGACTGCGTTATTTTGCCGTCCTTGAGAAGCTTGTCCAGCATGTTCGTGCTAGCTCCACCAAAGAGGAAGCCGGGCATATCGGACGGTTTGGCGCTCAGCCAGGCTTTATAAGCATCCGCCTGCTCCTGGGTCAGCTTGCCGTCCTTGACCCACGCGACAAACATCTCGTCCATGTTGAAATTTTTCAGTCCGGTCGGTGCACCTGCCGGCCTCTCGGGCTTGGGCAACTCGACCGCCGGCTTCTGCGCAATCCAAGCCTTGTAAGCATCATACTGAGACTGCGTTATTTTCCCGTCCTTGAGAAGCTTATCCAGCATGTCGGTTTTAGCTCCTGCAAAGAACGCGAAGCCGGGCATGTCGGACGGTTTGGCGCTCAGCCAGGCTTTATAAGCATCCGCCTGCTCCTGGGTCAGCTTACCATCCTTGACCCACGCAGCAAACATTTCATTAGTGCGGGCCTGCTGCTCCTCCAGCATCACCTGTTTGAAGGCGTCCTGCAGAGCAGCTTTATCGATATTGAGCTTGGCTGCAACCCTGGCAAGTATATCGCTGTTGAAAGCAGCATTGGGCCCTTGCCCGTGCGGTGCGCCCGGCGGCAATCCGGCGGGTGCAGTTGCGGCAGCGCCCGTGTTATCCGCATTAACGGCGGTCATTACGCCGGTTATCAGCAATACTACCGCAAGCATCCCGGCAGCCAAACCTAAGACTTTTTTCCACATATGAATCCTCCTTTTGAGTGGAATTGTTGAGGAATTTTTCCTCAGCTACATATAGAATACAGGCAAATTATTAGGAAATTATTTGCACTCAAAGGGCTTTTAGTTACTACGAGCTTATTGTGCATCCCGAAACAGGCAAGCAAATTTGGCTGCCCCAGGCGAGATAAGCATTTAACATGTTCTCCCAATTTCCATTGACTACCCATTTCAATCGGTGATACATTATGCAGGGTCTTTTTCCCGCGTCAATATTGCTTAATACAGGGGGTGCCGTATGCTTTCGTTCAGCCCGTCTGAAGAACAGCAAATGATCGTCAATACGGTCAAACAATTCGCCAATGACGTCATGCGCAAGAAATTCCGTGAGTGCGATGAGGAAGGGCAGATACCTGACGAGATAATCAATACTGCCTGGGATCTGGGATTGGTTGTCAGCTGCATTCCCGAGGACTACGGTGGCGCTGGCTGGGAGCATTCGGCCCTCACAGGCACGTTGCTGGCCGAGGAGCTGGCCTGGGGCGACCTTTCCATGGCTATGCACATACTAAGCCCCTGGCTGGGCATACTACCCATAGTGGAAATGGGCACAGAAGAACAGAAGAAAAAATACCTGCCCTCAGTCTGCGGGGGCAAATTCACCGCTGCTTCGGCTGCTTTCGTCGAGCCTAAATATGATTTCGATTGCAACGACTTTGATACCGTAGCTAAAAAGAGCGGCGACTATACTCTCAATGGTGATAAGTGCTATGTGCCACTGGCCCCCGATGCCGCCTTCACGCTGGTTTATGCCAAGGAAGGCAATTCATCACAGTGCTTCATAGTTGACAGGGGGACCAAAGGCTTCAACATCGGAGAGTGTGAGAAGAACATGGGTATCAAGGCCCTGGGAACCTATGAGGTTTCATTGAAGGACTGCAAAATACCTGCTGACAAAAAGCTGGGCGGTGACCGCGGCTGCGATTTCAAACGCCTGGCCAACCTTTCCCGTGTTGCACTGGCCGCCCTGGCGGTAGGCCTGGCCCGCGGCGCTTTTGAATTCTCCCGGGACTATGCCAAAGACCGCCATGCCTTCGGTGATCCCATAGCCTCACGCCAGGCCATTGCCTTCATGCTGGCCGACATGGCAATCGAGATAGACGCGGCCCGCCTGCTCAACTGGGAGGCGGCCTGGCTGCTGGATAAAAAGGAGGAGGCTACCCGCGAGTGCTGCCTGGCCAAGACATATGCCGACAATATGGTGATGCAATGCACGGACTATGGCGTGCAGGTGATGGGCGGCCATGGCTATATACGTGACAATCCCGTGGAGATGTGGTTCCGCAACGGACGCGGTTTCGTGACCTTCACCGGCCTGGCCATAGTTTAATTAGGAGGCGTACCGATGATTGATTTTGAATTAACCGCTGAAGAGAAGGCCAAAATACAGGAAGCGCACGCAGTGGCGGAGAAAAAATTCCGTCCCGTAAGCCGTTACTACGACGAGCATGAGCACGAGGAGCCGCAGGAGATCATTGATTTCATGTGGGAAAACCGGGGCAAGGGCTTCGTGACCGGGCTGGGAGTCGTGGGCGCTCTCATGGTTGAGGAGCTTTGCTGGGGTGACGCCGGGCTTTATCTGGCCAGCCCCGGTCCGGGACTGGGTGGCGCCGCCGTCTTCGCCGCCGGCACAAAAGAGCAGTGGGGCAAGTTCCTGGCACGATTTAATGAGGGCAAGCCCAAGTGGGGCGCGATGGCCATGACCGAGCCGGGCTGCGGCTCGGATACCTCTGCCATACAGGCTACTGCCACTCGCGACGGCGACTACTGGGTGCTGAACGGAGAGAAGATATTCGTAACCATGGGACACCGCGCGCTCGACCTTTCGGAGGGGATTATCGTGGTGTGGGCCTCCGTGGACAAATCGGCAGGCAGGGCAGGCATGAAATCTTTCGTGGTCGAGGCCGGCACACCGGGCATGAAAGTGGAGAAGAAGGAGAAGAAGCTGGGTATCAAGGCATCCGATACGGTAACGGTAACCTTTGATAACTGCCGTATTCCTTTCAGCAACATCCTGGGCAAAGCCGAGGTCAAGAGCAAGACCGAAGGCTTCAAGGGCGCCATGGCCACCTTCGATGTCACGCGGCCCATGGTGGCGGCGCAGGCGCTGGGCGTCACCCGCGCCGCGCTGGACATGCTGCGCGACGAGATCGATAAGCGGGGTATCAAAATACGCTACGAGCTGCCGCGCAGTAAACAGACCGCGCTGGAACGTGATTTCATTGAAATGGAGGCTAACTGGAGAGCGGCTCACCTGCTAATGATACGCGCCATGTGGCAGCTCGGCAGCGGCCAGTCCAATGCCCTGGAGGCATCCATGTCCAAGGCCAAAGCCGGACGCGCCGCCACGCTGATTACACAGAGGGCGGTGGAGCTGATGGGACCGCTGGGCTATTCGCGCAAAAACCTCTTCGAGAAGTTCATGCGGGATGCCAAAATCAATGACATTTTCGAAGGAACCGGGCAGATAAATACACTGGTGGTTGCCCGCCGCCTGCTGGACTATACACGAGATCAGCTTAAATAATCGGGTCAGGGCTTAACGAAAAACTTGCGCCAGACCTGCCCGCCGGTAAACGGGCCACCGTGCCCGGCATAGAATATCTTGGGTCTCCTGTCTAAAATAGTCTGGATGCTTTTGGTAGCCGTTTCCATATCCTCGCAAATATAGGGGAAGCCCGGGGTACTCTTTCTCAAAAGCCCGCCGAATATCATATCTCCCACCAGCGCGCAGCCCCCGGCCAGCAGGACTGATACCGATCCTGGGGTGTGTCCCGGTGTGGGCACTATCTTACCCTCGATTCCGTAATCGCGCAGGTCGATTTCGCCGTCCAACAGCACCTGTGGCTCCATCCCCTGCACTTTGGGCTTAACAATATCAGACATGGCCACCATGAACCTTCCCCGACCGCCCAGCGGATGGAGCTTGGGATTCACCCCAGTCCTCAGCGCTTCGGCATCCGCTTTATGTATGGCAACCGGTGCGCCGGTCTTCTCTCTCAGGTAAGCCGCGCTGCCGGTGTGATCATGATGTCCGTGTGTAATGATGATGAGGGAGATGTCATCCGGCCTGATGTCGTGGCGGCCCATGGTTTTCAATATTTTGTCGCCGTAATCGGGAAAGCCGGTGTCTACGATAATCGACCGTTCGCCGCGCACAATAAAGGCATTTACGATCGCTGATGTTACTGCGAAAACTTCCTGCTTAACTCCTGCCATGTCTGCCCCCTATGATGTCAAGTTCGATATTCCCTGCGTTTCCTTCCGCCTCCGGTATCGTACCATATAACATCAAATTTATGCATCTGTTCTCGTTAGCAAATCAAAACCGCTGGCTTCGTCCGGCAGCCGTGCCATGTTTATTCCCAGAATCTCACATAGTATAACTTCGCCCACCAGCCAGGTTACAACTCCTTCTCTCAGGCACCCGGTGACGGTCGCTCCCGCTCTCCCCAGCGCGGCATGGATATGCAGGGCAGGCCTGCCGTCCTTATCCGGCGCCAGCACTCCCAGTCCCACCACTTCGTGAACGCCGTCAACGGGAACCAGCATGGGATCGATCGGCAACTCTTTATTGCGGCGGGGACCGGTGACCAACTCCCCGCTGCCGATGCCACCCACCAGCATGGCCTGCGCTGTCAAGACTTTATTTTCTTCGGCAAATCTCTCGATACAATCGGGCAGCTTATCTCCATCTTCCAACCTGATTACGAAGATGCGCCCGATCTTACCTTCACTGTATTTCATTTTCCGACCTCGTTTGTACCCGGATTATTCGGTTAATATGTCTCCATATTATGGTAAATACAGCAGTAAGGCAATTACATATCCTTGTTATCACCAGCCGTTTAGCTTAAAATACTGTCGAATTTAGATCACAGGGTGGGAATGGACACGCTGGTAAATATCCTGGAATACATCTCCATAAGCATCGGAGTAGTCGGCATATTCATTGTGCTGTGGGGTGTGATTGCCGGTCTGGTGGAGTTTATCCGCGCCCAGATCGCGCATCTCGGAAAACAAAGGAAATTGCTGCCCCTGGAAAAGATACGTATCGACCTTGGCCGCTACCTGCTGCTGGGACTGGAGTTTCTCATCGCAGCGGACATTATCCGAACAATCGTAAAGCCAAGTTTGGAAGAGGTGGCCGTGCTGGTGGCCATCGTTGCTATCAGAACGGTGATCAGCTATTTTCTCAACAAAGAGATCGAGCGGCTCGGGCATATTAAATGAAGTAAAAACAATAAGGGGGAGGACCGCAAATGAAAATTGCTGAGATCGAGCTTTACCATGTCCATGTCCCACTGAAGGAAACCTTCTGGCCCACCTGGATACCCGGCTATCCTCAAACACATAACCGGTTCACTCTGATCAAGCTGGTGACGGATGACGGCATCGAGGGATGGTCGGCAGGTACGGCCATGGGCGAGGAGCGGCAGGGACTGGGCGATCTTCTGGGTGGCTATCTGTTAGGCTCCGATCCTTCGGACATCGACCGTATCCAGAGCCTGCTCAAACAGGCCAGCTTCGTGGGCTGGCTGAACTTCTGGATCGAGCCGGCCTGCTGGGACATCATCGGCAAGGCCAAAGGCAAGCCTGTTTACGAGCTACTGGGCGGCACCGCCAGGCCGATCGAGGTCTACAACTCCTTTGGCGAGTATCACGAGCCTGCCCAGCGCGTACAGGAGCTGCTGGCTTTGAAAGAGCAGGGTTTCAAGACCTTCAAGCTGCGTGCCAAGTCCAAGGAGTTCAAGGACGACGTACGTCTGATCGAAGAAGTGCGCAAGGGCGTCGGTCCCGATCCTGTTATCGGCGTGGATGCCAACCAGGGCTGGCTGGTCTCGATCGTCGACCGCATTCCGGCCTGGGACCTGCAGCGCGCCACCGATTTCGCCAAAGCCTGCGCGGACAACAAGATCGAGTGGCTTGAAGAGCCGCTGGACTGGCATGATTACGACGGGCTTGCCGCGCTCAAGAAAGCGTCTCCGGTCAAGATAGCGGGCGCGGAGCTTAATCACGGGTGGGACGAGATAAAAATAATGTTTGAGAAGGATTGCTTCCATGTGTACCAGCCCGATGCCACATTTGCCGGCGGCATCCAGCAGGTAATGAAGGTCATCGACGCCTGCCATAAAAACAACCGCGGCTTCTCACCGCACACCTGGACCAGCGGCATCGGCTTCTACATCGGCTGGAATATGGTGCTGGCCGACAAGGACAACCGTCATCCGCTGGAATACCCCAACGAGCCGCCCTCCTGGATACCCGAGTTCCGAGAGGGCATCATTGAGCCCATCATCCCCGATAAAAACGCCATGCTGCAGCCCTTCACACGCCCGGGCCTGGGCTTTGAGATCGATAAAAAATTGCTTAAAAAGTATGCGAAGCGCTTTTACCGCCAGACGGAGAAGGGACTTGCCTTCAAGGTCATTCGTGAGAAGGGGATTAAGACGGCGCTGGAGTTGAAGAAGAGGAAAGAGAAACAGTAGAAACGAATTGACACTTCTGTATTTTACTTAATAACTTATAACCTCATTAATAGCCATTTCTATTGCCCCGAACCAGTCAATATGTTCTGGAGCAAGCTCTCTTATTCTCTTAATTTGCGCCTTGCTCAATTTCACTTCAAGTTCTTCAGCCACTGTTTGTATATCGTCGTTATTGAGCGTGTACCAATATTTCATGACCCCCTCCCTTCAATAATTCATATTCATATCACTGCTCGACATATATTTTAACGCATGCAAGATTATAACGGACCGGCGGTCCAATTCAAACAAAATACAAAAGGTTCACCCCCACATACGTGGGGAACACTTGACATTCCGCCCCTGGAACTCGTGAGAGTGCGGTTCACCCCCACATACGTGGGGAACACTTCAGGTGTTCCAGTACAGCCTTTGCAGTGGCCGGTTCACCCCCACATACGTGGGGAACACGCAAATCACGGAGAAAACCTAAAGACGGTTAGCGGTTCACCCCCACATACGTGGGGAACACAGTCTCTCATTCAGTTCAGCTTCTGTCATTGGCGGTTCACCCCCACATACGTGGGGAACACGTTACCGCCCTCTCAATATCTTTGACATATTCCGGTTCACCCCCACATACGTGGGGAACACTAGTTCACGCTCCTACTTTTTCACTCCAATATCGGTTCACCCCCACATACGTGGGGAACACTCCGCAATCAACTTCTCCTCAGCAGCTTTAACCGGTTCACCCCCACATACGTGGGGAACACGTTTACGCTCGGCAAAGGCGAAAAACAGATCACGGTTCACCCCCACATACGTGGGGAACACTGCATAAAAGTAAAAAGCAATCTCCGCAATCAACGGTTCACCCCCACATACGTGGGGAACACGTTACCGCCCTCTCAATATCTTTGACATATTCCGGTTCACCCCCACATACGTGGGGAACACGTTGATGTACGCAGAGGCTTGGTCGAGATATCCGGTTCACCCCCACATACGTGGGGAACACTACAGCGTACAAATTATAGTTTGCGCCACTGACGGTTCACCCCCACATACGTGGGGAACACTCATTAAATGGCATTTTACTTGGACTTACCAGCGGTTCACCCCCACATACGTGGGGAACACCTGGAATTATAAAGCTAAGGCCCAAAGGCTCCATAGCTATATCCTACTTCTCAGTATCAGCATTTTGGTCGGAGGATGAAGCCCGCCGGCTGATTCGAACAAGTTGTAATCCTTCAAAATCTATCATCTCGCGCTCAGACGATCCTGTATGACGAAAAGAAAACCCTTGGGGATTCTTATCCGTCCATAACTGTAATATCGAGCCATCTCCCTTAGAGGTTTTAATTGATCTTTCCCAGAGTTCGTCCCGTACTCGCGCGCTCGGATTCCCCAGGAATACTCCAGTCCTCGGCTCCAGCATCCAACGTGATAATGCGCCCCTCAAATTCTTCGGGACTCTCTCTAAGATCATTACCAGCATCCAGCACCTCCGCTATATCAGGAAGGATACGTTCCATAATTTTAAATTTATAAAATGCTTTCCGGCACTCCATTCTTACCGCTCGTTCAAGTTCCGTCGGTTTTTCCGCAGTCACGCTAAAAGCTACAGGTATCGTGATATCTGTCTTATATAAATCAGCTATATCATATACGAAACTCAGCATCTTTCCTGTATGGATGAAGCCCAGCGAAGGAGAATAGCCGGCCGACAATATCGCTGCATGACAGATCCCGTATAGACATGCATTGGCTGAAGACAACGCGCGATTTATCGGATCGGCATCATCCCAGTTATCCTGCTTGTAGCGTCGGCCTTTCCAGTCGATACCGTACTTACTGGCTACCTCAGCATATGCTCTTCGTACCCGAAGCCCCTCCATGCCGCGGATTTGCTGTAATGTCACTTCCTGAGGTATTTGCTCATCGAAACGGAACCGGTACATCCGCCATGCTATCCTTAATCTATCAGATTCGCTGCTTACTAGGTGGGCCTGCCTGATCATACGTCTCGCGCTATATGTCCCGCCAATACTGGCGGCATAAAGCCTGATCCCATCCTGTCCGGTCCAAGCGAGAAGGCAATTGTTTCTTGAGAGCGATTTTACAGCAGCGTGCGTGACTGTCGATCCCGGCCCCAGCATAACCACTGCCAGTTGGTCGATAGGTAACGGAATCATTCTCTCGCCCTGATGAAATGCTAAACTGTCAGCGTCAACGTCAAGCCTGCCCATCTCTAGGTACAGATAGCTCCAGCGGTCACGAAAACGCGGCAGTTCGTGCAATGTTCTCATATCAACCCCGGTATTTGGCGACAGAAAGCAGCCCAAACCCGAAGCCTTTTCCGCTGCCTATGCCATTTTCAACCGTCTGCCTGAAAACATCCGGGCCCACGACACGCAACAAGCCATCGAAACGCGTAGAGAGAAGGGTCAGGACATGTTTGTTCTTGTTTGCAGTTGTCATCTTATCCTCGGCAAAGCCTTCGTCTATCACTGTAGCATCGATAATCTCAAATCCGCTTTGGAGGCCTTTCTTGCGCAGCCACTTTATTTGTTCTTTTTGCCCTAGGACTCCCTGCCGCCTGCCATTGTCTTTGTTGCGTCGTGTAGGGTTAGCCCGGAGGCGGAAGCGAAGCACTTGGTCCTGTACAAATTCTGGTTCGAATCGCTTTGACTTGCATTCCGTGATGAATCCATCCGCGCTTCTAAGCTTACTCCAGTCAGGCTTTACCTCCGATTGCACGAGGACCGACATGCCGCCTGCTTCACGATCAATGTCTAACCGAAAGAGCACGCGCCCTGAGCCGCCTGTCGCTTTATCAGGGAAAGCGGCAAGAAGGGATCGGTGAAGTTCATAAGGCCGCGAAGCTTCCGTCATCGCGCGTCGGGACCCTGGGTTGAGTTTTAAGAGGGAGAGATACATGGCGGATCAACCTCCAAGTATTTACATTTTCGAAAATCATACATCCTTAGTTGATTAATACGCATCGCATCTTGCCGCTCCAGTTCGCCGGCGGTATCTTCAATGTAAACGGTAAGTTTACCTTCCCTTGCTCTGAGATGACGCGCGTGCGATCTAAAGGCGGTTTCCAGATCATCGAATTCTGCCGTGTTATCAAGCAAAGGCCGGACGGGAGGACAACTCTTGCGCCCTAAATACAGCGGCCAATGCGGAGAGGCAAAAGCGTCAAGGAGAGACGGCCTCAGCTCCAGTGACATTTGCAGGCCTACAAGAAAAACAGAATCGTGAAGGTAGTCGCGGGGTGAAACAATTGTGCTTGTGCCGTGCTCGTAAGCCTTTGCTAGGCTCTTAGCCGTGCCGGCATCATGTTTATATTCCCCACTGGCCGTCTGGTGATAGCCAGTCACTGTTTGAAAGTCCGTTGAAACCATGCCGGGGCGGTCGATGCGGACGCCGAAGCGAATATCCCGGTCAAGCTTTTCCAATTCCGGATCATCTCGGCTGAGACCCATTGCACAGCCAGCCAGTCCAATAACGCCGGATTTTGTGGGTTCGAGCCCTGTATCGCGCACATCCCACCGCGATCGTGTACCCCAGGATTGTATGGGGCCTTCCAGCCAGAGGAGCAGAACAGAGTTAGCCACGCGTTACCTCCGTCTCCACCTCATCAAGGATCACCTGCAAATCTTTCGATGAGGTTATATCAAGAATCTTTATATCCCAGTTTTTGGCCAGCATCAGGCGTTTGCGCGCTTCCAGTCCATATTTTTCTGTAATAGTTTTACATTCATTTCTCAGTGCATTGACGGATTCTACTTCAAGCCCGCCCCTACCTTTCGGGTACACGGGCTCACAGAAAGCATTGGCATAGCTGACGGGCAGGTTCTTGTCCCGAATCTCAATCCATAGGAGGGATGGCAGTTGATGCGCAGCGAAGGAGTTTTGTTTGCCGCTGGGCGTCACCCGGCACGCCGCCTCAATCAAGGCTCGGATAGCTTTGCCAGCCGTTTCACGGGCATTTTTCTCATCTTCATCGTTCACCTCCCGATTGAATGCCTTGCCTGTTAGATTATCTACCAACCCTTCTACATGTATGTTGAAATACTTGTAGTAGCAGGCGGAGTTGAATTCCACGTCTCCGATCATATCGGCGCCTCCCCCTACTTCATCGTCTGCCGCTCTCTCAAGGTCATCCACAGCAGTATAATAATCGAATTCATGATCTATTTTGTGGGTGCTGATTGCATGGGCAAACTGACTGGCGGCTTCAACATTAACAAATGCCTCACTAGTAACCATGCGGCCAAAGAGAGCGACATCAACCGATATGGGGCGGTAACCCTTGTCCTCCGCCTTTTTCTGCAGTTCCCTCGCTGCTACTTTCTCAAAAGCTTTTTTGTCTTTTGCTTCTTTTGCAGCTGTTGCTATTACCGCGCTTACTGCTTGTATGTCTGCTTTACTCAAGAACATAGTCTGTGCAGTTCTGTAGTGTCCGCTTTTATTTGGTTTCTGCTCTTTACCTTCCTCTGTTCCGAATCCGCTCGCTTTTTGAGCGCCGATTTCGGCCATCTCTGCACTTATTCCATCTACGCTTAACATGCTTTTAATCAGCTCGGGCAGGCTGCGGGTTCTCGTTGCCAGAAGCCCTTTCAATTGGTCTTCGAAAATTTCCGAACGGCGGATGCTTCGTTTTATGCACTGGCTGGAGATTCGAGCGCGTTTATAGCCGCCAAAGATGGCTTCCTTGGGACTTCCGGTGTCGTCACGGTTGAGATTACTGGGGGCGTGGTTCTGCAACATGTGAACTTCAATAAGCATGACTATTTACTCCTTTACCTCAATTTTTTCAGGGTCTTCAATGTTTTCAACACTGAAGAAATCCCGAGCCCAACGTTTTTGAACATACTTCCGGGGTGAGTTCCAGAATTTAAGGTCTGTGAGCAAAACGGGCCAGTTAACACCGACTCGTTTGTTCTCTGCGTAGCGTACCATCTGCCGCAGCCTGTAGGGCAAATCACCTTCTCCGGTCTGGGAGTCATAGTCGGCATTGAGTAGGATGTGGAAACGGCGCGGGAGAGACTTGCTGTCGGTTTTGGCAATGGCTCGTTTCCAGGTTATGCCGAAATTGCCTTCGCTGCGATGAAGACCTGCTCTAATATCGGCGGTTTTGTATTGAGCCAACAGGCTGGCGACGAGAAAGGCGGTAGCTTCGGAGGCTACGCCATGTATGACTTCGAGGAGCCAGGGGCATCTGCCCTCTACAGGGTCAAGTTCTCCACATCCGCGCCGCAACATTGCGAGTTCTCCAGTGTCCAACCCCTGGATACGTTCGATAAATTCTTCTTCCCGTGACCTTTCGGTCGTTCTCATGAGAGCACCTCCTTGAGTTTATTCAGAAGCCTGTTTCGTGCACGAACCTGGCGTTCAAGTGCATCGCTGTCAGCATCCATGTCTTCCGAGGCGAGTTCGAATTGCTCCAGGGCAAGATAACGAATATTTTCACGCCAGTTTCCGGCAGTTTTTTCAATAAGTACTGGATCGTTGGACGCATCCGGATCAAGTACGGAAAAGGCATTCATCAAAGGGTGAAAATGTGATTCGAGGTGTTGCCAGTAAGCGCGTTCGCAGCGATCCATGATGGTTCGTAAAGCCTTTTTATTTCGCGCTCCTTCGCGCGGGTGTAGTAATTTGATACTGTTGCGCAACCAGTAAGCAGAATTTTCCGCCCGACCAAGTTCTTGATAGACCAGGCTGCCTAGACGTGTTGAACAGCCCAGTTTTGAAGGAACCGACCAGGCGGATTTTGCCCACTCGAAGATCTTCATTTTCATATCTGTGCGCATTCCGTAAACTTGAATAATCAGGGTATCGCCGGTATCCATGAGTGAAAATGCATGCTCGACAACATCTGGTCTGCGGAACGACACTTTTGTCTCGTCACGGCCATGTTCAACCTCATTCAGCAGTAAGAGCGGGCCTGCATCACGCCATAATGGGCGATTCTCACGCATACGAACAGGCGTGACCCTATCTTTATCATAACGGTAGGCAATGCTGCCATCAATCCATGTCAGGCGTGTGCTGTCACCTTTTTCAAAGTTCATCTTTCGAATATGGATGATGCTACTATGGTTCATATCAGGAACCAATTGGATTCGGCGCGGACGCCACGTAAGCGCTTCAACCGTCGTAGCCTCAGAACGCTCCTGTCCTGGAGAGCGCTTGCTTCGCCAAGCAATAACCCCTCTGCCGCTTTCCTGACTGCACCGCAGTGGAATGTTGAGAACGATTGTTTCAAACAGGTTCTTACCAATGGGCAAGGCATATACTACAGGCGCTCCATTGATCGAGGGGCTGAGACCAGCTCCCCCAGCCGTCATGAACGGGGCGAGGGTGCAAAGCAACCTTGCTGCTTCTTGGACTAATACTTGAAGATTATCTTCAGTCTCATGGTGCCAATGATTTACAGTTATCCCACTGGGCACGGCAGGGTACATAGCAGCAAGTGGTTTGGGAGTTGCTTTATCCATTTTTGTCTGCAGAAACGGTTGTTCGGGATGGAACAGGTCAAAAACATTGCCGCATTGCCTTATGTAGTCTTTAATCATATCCAAATCGAAACGCCCCGCTTTAATGAGGCTTTTCAGATCAAGTTGGTCCTCGGGACGGCGGCCAGCCAGTATTAAGGCGTCGAGCACGAAGGCAACCAGCAGCCGGTATAACCCGAACTCGATGATCGGTGAAGGATCGCGGATTTCGCGCAACTCGTGCGCCTGTTCCAGACATGTCAAAGTACCCAGTTCGTCATTCAATCCGTTTAGGCGTATTACAGGAATCCAGGGCTCCGTGAGTACATTAAACGACGCTTGATTCATTACACCCTCCCAGCCATGAGGCCTAGGTTTTTTTCATAAGCAATTTCGTAAAGGATTCCCCTTTCATTAATGCCCCGCCATGTCCCATTTGCGCCAACAGGCAAAAGTATGAGACCCCTGAGTTTCCCTTTCGCTTCCACTCCAGCACAATAGCCTTGATCAGGGTTGTGCAACGGCAGATAGCTTGGCAGCTTTAATGATCGCTGATATAGAGACAGGACTTCTTTCATTCGCAATTCCCCCGGTCCTAAATACGGCAACTCTTTTTCTTCAATAAGAACTGCTGTGCGGTCGTTTGCTCCCATCCTTGTTTTTGCACGCCAGCCGTTTCCATCATCACTGTCATCACCTGCTGGATCGTTGTTGACTGGCCGGAATACTCGTTTACTGGGCTCACACAGAGCAAATTGTCTGCCTCGGTGGTACAGAAATTGCGTTTCTTTATCCCAATCCTGATCCGCTTTTCTAATTTTCTTCCATCCTAATGCGCTTTGTTCCCATTCATGCAATCCGTAGCAGCACTCAATTAGTATTCTGAAATCCTTTGGGAGGCATATCTGGTGCCAGTCGGATAGAATTGCCATTGTTCTCAGAAGGGGTTTCTCGGCATATATATAGCCGGTTCCACCGAAAGCCAGGTTGTTCTCTTCGGGCAGGAGCACATGTAAAGTCGGGCCGCATTCCCGTTTCCTGTGCCGGTGCATCCGGCCGCTGCGCTGGAGCAATAGGTCAATCGGCGCAATTTCACTTATCATGGAATCGAAATCCACATCGAGACTTTGCTCCACGACCTGCGTGGCGACCAGCACAAACTTCTCGGGTCGATTGGCTGTATCTTTACCGAACAATTTGAGGACTTTATCGGTAATCCTCTTTCTGTCATCCGCGGTAAAGCGCGCATGGAACAGGAGTTTCCGAGCGTTCGGAAGCTCTTTCAATTCCTGATATACCGCTTGCGCCTGCCTGACCGTATTCAGTATTACACAGCAACAGCCGCCTTTGCTCACTAAATCCTGAGCCTTGGCCGCCGTTGCCTTTGCATCGCCAAGCAGCCCGGGGTAAGTTTCGATCTTCAATGTTCGGCTGGATGAGGACTTTGCCTCAATCGTCCATGCGTCTTTCTCAGGCTCAGCTACGGTGATTAGTGGATAGGGTGCTTCCGGCCCGGGATCGTCGCCTGTTGCGCCGTAAGCCTCGATCATAGTAGCGCGCTGTTTAGCAGAAAGGGTGGCCGAGAGGAGAATGACAGGAATCTTCAGCGAAGCGCACCACTGAAGGAGCCGGGCGATAATCGCGCTCATGTAGGCATCGTAGGCATGCACCTCGTCGATGACCAAGACACGGCCTGCAAGACCGTAAAATCGCAAGAAGCCGAACTTGACGTTCATTCCCGCTAGCATGGCCTGATCGATTGTACCAACACCATGGGCAGATAGCATCGCGCGGCGGGTTGGTCTGAACCACGCGTGAGCAAGGGATAGATCGTCCCCCACTTCGCCGGCCGCTGAAGGGCCCTCCGGCTCCTTATCATCTCGCAACCATGCCATGCCGTGTACCAGTTTAGCATCCTCACCTCGCCCCATCCGTTTGAGGTAATCGATACAGTAGCGTTCATGCAAAGAATCGCTTGTGGCCATAGTGGGCAGTGCCATGTACATGCCGCAATAGCCTTTGTCCCGCCACTTCTCAGCCAGAATCCAGGCGCCTTCTGTCTTGCCCTCACCCATAGGTGCCTCGATAATGACCAGACCCGGCGGAATGTCTTTCTCCAGCAGTTTTTGTTGGATGGGACGCGCAGTCTCCACAATAAAGGCTGCTTTTCCGGCCTGTTGGTCTCGCTCAAGGCCAAGCTTGCCTACCCATTCTAGCGCCACCTCTAGCGCAGCGGTAAAATAGCCTTCAAGATTGTCGATATTCTCCAGTCGTGTGTCAACGATGAACTGCTCATTGCTCGCAATCCAGTCACAAAGCACTATGTGTCCAGCGAGACGCATTCCGAAGGAGCTGCTGCTTCCTTGTATGGTGTTTGGAATATGTGAGACGCTGAGAGCTGTTTTTAAGATCCCAAAGAGTTCTTCTTGTGCAGCTTCATAAGGAACAGGGACAGGACGGGCCTCTTCATCCCAATAACCATGGTGAGCGATTACAGCGCGGCCTATTGTGTCAACATCACGTTCTGAAAAGCCAGCGTCTTTTAATTTCTTGCGAATGAATTGAGCAGAAAGACGTTCATGTCTACATCGAGGGTCAGCAGTTTTCTTAAATGGGGTTGACCTTTCTAATTCTTCAGAAATATTAGGCGCCTGATGTTGAAAATAAGGATCGGCTTTTCCAATATCGTGCAAACCGGTCACCAGCGCTGAATGCAAGTCGTTCCATCCAAATGCAGAGAGTGGATTGGGTAAAGACAAACTAACTGCTGCCGTGTCGAGCATATGTTTCCATAAGGGATGCCTGGGATTGCTCTTCGCCCACAGTTGTAGTATTGACGTTTGACTATCCATCACAAACGAAAACTCCTGATGAGTCTTACGTTATACACAGCATTATCAAACGATAAGCACTCGATTAAATTCTATGAGAACATTTTTTAAACACAATGATAACTATAACATACGTAAATGACAACCGTATGTCAATAATACATCAATTCAAGGAATCGTTACTGTCACAGGAGCCCTTCAAAACTATTGTCGATCCCTATCTTTCATCTTCAATACACAAAGGGCGGGACTAATGTCCCGCCCTTTCATTTTCATTAAGGCCTGATTAAATCTTACCGATCTTGCCGACGGCTTCCTTAATCTCGTCAACAGAGGCCTCTTCCTCGATAGTGGAGAGGTCGCCCAGGTCCTTGCCCATAAGCAGTGCCTTGATGACGCGGCGCATGATCTTGCCGCTGCGCGTCTTGGGCAGCATTTTGATGAAGCCGATATCCTTCATCACCACGATGGCGCCCATCTCTTTCCTGACATGGTCGATCAGCTCCTTCTTGAGCGCATCGCTCGGCTCATAGCCGGCCCGCAGCACCACGAAGGCGCTGGCTATTTCGCCGCGCAGCTCGTCCGGGACACCTGTGACAGCTGCTTCGACTACTGCCGGGTGCGATACCAGCGCATTCTCAACTTCTACGGTACCGATGCGGTGTGCTGCTATCTTGATGACCTCGTCGGCGCGGCCGGCGAACCAGATGTAGCCGTCCTCGTCCTTCTCGGCGGCGTCGCCGGCATAGTACATGCCCTTTGTGCCCGGCCGGGCCTCCCAGTAATCGGTCTTGTAACGCTCAGGATCACCCCACAGGGTAGGTGTGAGGCCGGGGAAGGGCTTCTTTATCACCATGATGCCTTTTTCGCCGACGCCCATGGAATGTCCGTCCTTCTCATCCACGATGTCCGTGATAACGCCGGGTGTCGGGAATGTCGCCGAGCCCGGCTTGATGGGCGCCATGCCCAGGCCGTAAGGGTTACCGATTATTGCGCCCGAGGTCTCAGTCTGCCACATGTGGTCGATGACGGGTATACTGCCCTTGAAGACATCCTCCTGGAACCATTTCCAGGCCGCCGGATTGAGGACCTCACCGGCGCAGACAACTCTTTTCAATGACGTTAAATCATGCTTCCGTGCCGGCTCCACGCCGAACCTGGCCAGTGCCCTGATGCCCGTCGGGGATGTAAACATGCCGGTCACGTGATTGCGCTCGATGATGTCGAACCACATCTCGTTATTAGGATAATCGGGCGTGCCTTCATACAGAATTGACGTGCAGCCGTGCAGCAGCGGGCCGTATACATTGTAGCTGTGGCCCACGATCCAGCCTATATCCGAGGTCGAGAACCAGATATCGCTGGCTTTGAGGTCATAGATCCACTTGCCCATGGAATATACGTAGACCTGGTATCCGCCGTGGCACTGCACGCTGACCTTGGGTTTGGCCGTGGTGCCCGAGGTCGGCAGCAGGAATAACGTTTCATTGGACTCCATCTCGACGTAATCGCCGCTCTGGCCTGCTCCCTTGGCCAGGAAGTCCTTCCAGAAGATATCACGCCCTGCGGCCATGGGGATGTTTTTATCATGGGGCTCGTCCAGCACGACTGTATGTTTAAAACCAATCTCTTTAGGCAGTCGGGTGATAGCGTCGTCGACCATCTCCTTGAGATCGACGGGCTTGCCGCGGCGCGTGCCGCGCGCTTTGCAGATCACATATTTGGCGCCGCTTAGCTCGACCCGGTCAGCTATGGCCCGGGGTGAGAAGCCCGCGAAAATGACCACGTGCACCGCCCCGATCCTGGCACAGGCAAGCATGGTCCCTACGGCTTCGATTCCCATCGGCATGTAGACCGCCACGCGGTCTCCCTTCTTCACACCGATTCCCCTTAAAGCGGCGGCATATTTCTTCACGAGGTTCAGAAGCTGGATATAGGTAACGGTCCTCACCTCACCGGTGTCGCCGTTCTCATAAATAAGGGCCGCCTTGGCTCCCTTTCCCATCTTGACCTTGAAATCTACTGCGCTGTAGCAGATATTAGTCTTGCCACCCACATACCATTTGAAGGTGGGGTAATTGTGTTCGAAGACCTTGTCCCACATCTTAAACCAGTGAAGGTCATGCCTGGCACTCAGCGCCGCCTCCTCCCAGAATCCGTCCAGGTCCTCCTCGGCTTTCCTGTAAAACTCCTTTACATGCGGGGGCAGCATGCCGGCCGGTTTTCGCTCTTCAGCCTGTTCCACTACTTTCTCTGCCATTCTGTTGTCAGCCTCCTGTTATTTCTTTTAAGTGCAGCAAAAAATTGCGAAAAGTATCCCCCATTCTATAGATTGGCAGCCTGCTGCGCAAGTGTGAATACGGCCAGCTATACCTTGCCTTTTGGATGCGCTTGGTGATATATTTCGATTCCAGCAAGTAGAGGCGGCCTCAAATTGACGGTACAGGACAAGAACGCACCCCGCATTGTCAGCATTGAGCTAACGCCTATCGTCATACCTTTCCAGGAGATAGTCCGTGAGGCCATGAGCAAGGCGGGTGGCCTGGGAATGGCCATCCCGGCGGAGGAAGCCTGGACAGGTATCGATTGCGCCATCTGCGTAATGATCGATGAGGCAGGCAACGTCGGGCTGGGAGAATCCTACGTCTGGTGGCCTGAGACCGGCACTTCCCCCAACCAGATCATCGAAGTCATCCACCAGGCGCTGGCCAGGTACGTGCTGGGGGAGAGTCCTTTCAACGTAGAGCAAATCTGCCGGCGCATGGACAACAACGTGGCCCGGTCGGAGGCAGCCAAGGGCCTGCTCGATATGGCCTGCTACGACCTGATGGGCAAGGTCAGGGGCGTCCCGGCCTGCGAAATTATGGGAGGGAAAGCGGCGGACATCCCGCTGGCCGCTCTGATACCCCTGATGGACCCGGATGGTATGGTCTACCTGTCCAGAATGTTCTTCGATGACGGTTACAGGACCCTGCGCCTTAAGCTGGGACACGGGGTAGCCGAGGACGTCGCCATACTGCGGGCCATGAGGAAGGAATTCGGAGGGCAGGTCCGCATACGTGTGGACTATAACCAGGCCTACTCACCAAAGGAAGCCGTCATGGCTATTACATCTATCGAGCCCTTCGATATCGATGTTGCCGAGCAGCCCGTGGCCGCCACCGATTACGTGGGAATGGCATATGTGCAGAAGCGCGTAAAAACGCCGCTTATGTCACATGAGGGCTGCTTCTCGCTGGGCGATATAATCACACTGGCTGAGATGGGGGCCATACGCGTGGTCGGCATCAACACCGAGCGCCCGGGCGGCATAACGGCGGCGCTCAAGGCCATGGATTTCGCCACGGAGCACGGGATTAAGATAGTCATCCACAACCAGTCGGCCGGTATATCATCCGCAGCCCTGATTCACCTGGCGGCGGCCCGCCTTCCTGCACTGGGACATGCCGTCGAGCTCTTCGGTTATGTCATGCTTGAGGACGATCTCATAACATCCCCTATAGATTACGGCGGCGGCATCGCCAGGGTCCCGGCGGGACCCGGCTGGGGAGTTACGCTGGATTCAGCGGCGCTGGATAAATACGCTACGGGCCCGACGGTCAAGCTCACCATTCCCTGAAGATAATCGCTGAAAAAAATATAAGGAGCGACCGAGCATGGATTCTGTAAGCTGGGTGGATATCGGCATCATCTTAGTTTACCTGGCCGGCATGGTGGCAGTAGGCATCTGGACCAGCAGAAAAGTTAAAAATCTAACGGATTACTCACTGGCGGGCAAATCGCTGGGCTATTTGGTGATGATAGGGACGCTGGTGGGCGCCGCTATCGGTGCAGCCTCCACCATGGGCAAGGCAGGGAAGGCATATGAACTGGGGATCATATTCGTCACAGCCGGTTTCGGCTATATCGCCGGACTGGTCGTCTTCGGGCTGCTCTCCAGCAGGCTGCGCCGTCTGGGCATCTGGACCATACCGGAGGCGCTTTATAAGAGATACGGGAAGGGCATCAACCAGGCCTGCGGCGCTGCCATGTTCATCACGGTCATCGCCCTGTTCGGCGGACAGATCATCGGCATAGGCCTCATATTCACAGCGGTGGGCCAATCGCTGGGACTGACCTATACCACCTCGATCATCCTGGCCGGCGTTGTTATGATCCTCTATACCGTGCTGGGCGGCCTCTTCGCGGTCGCCTACACCGACCTGATACAGACTGTAATCATGGTGGTGAGCATCGGCGTTATCCTGCCGATCTTCATCCTGGCCAACGATTCCGGCTCAATACTGGCGGGCGCCTGGCAGACCGCAGCAACAGGCACCGGTCAGGGCATCTCCTTCATTTACCTCGTATCCATCTGGATCATAGATTTCTGTTTCTGCCTGGTGGATCCCGGGCTGTGGCAACGGGCCAATGCCGCGAACAGCGGTAAGGTCATCAGGAACTCAATGTTCATAACGGCCGGCGTTTACCTGTACTGGTCCGTCGTGGTCGTGCTGCTCGGCCTGCTCGGCGTCTTCCTGATACCAAATATAGTGCAAAGCTACGGTTCGGCCGATGCGGTCATACCCGTGATGATAGTGAAATATATGCCGGTGGGGCTGGTCGGGCTCTGCCTGGCCGGCCTGATGGCCGTTATGATGAGCACGGCCTCGGTGGCGCTGCTGATATCAGGCACAACCATAGCCAACGACCTGATCAAGGCCGCACGCCCCCAAACCAGCGAAACCAGATTGCTGTTATGGGCCAAGCTGGTGATCGTTCTGGTCGGGGCGCTGGGCATCGTTTTCGCGATGGTCATGCGCGGCATCTTCGATATTCTGCTGCTGGCCTTTGCCGTATACGTATCGGCGGTCTTTATACCGGCCATGGCGGCCTTCTTCTGGAAAAAGGCCACTCGCCAGGGCGCCATCGTTAGCAGCATCGTATCAACCATAGTCTGCGTGGCCCTTTATGCCGTTAAACAATTCGTGGAGATACCCTGGCTGGAACCCATCGTGATCAGCCTGGCGGTAAGCCTGATTCTGATGTGGACCGTGAGCAGGGCGACCTATAAGCCGGAAAGCGCGACTCCAAAATTAATTTTATCAGGGGGACACCAATGAACGAGAATTCCAGGCGACTATCTTTATTTGAAGCGGCCGCAGTGGTGGCAGGGCTGGGATTCGGCGGGGGAGTTATGGCCGTGCCTTATCTGGCTTCCCTCAACGGGATAATGGACCTGATTATAATCGCTCTGGTTGCCTATGCATTCAGCCTGCTGCTGCACCTGATGGTGGTGGAGGTCGTACTACGGGAAGACAAGCCTCAACAACTGGTGGAGCTTTTCGGGAAATATGTCTTCAAGAAAACCTGGTGGGGCAAGGCCCTGACCTGGTTGATCTTCGCCCTGGTGCTGGTTACTTTCTACGCGCTGCTGGCCGGGTATATCGTCGGCTGTGCAGAACTGTTGAGCAACCTCTTCCCTGCGCTGCCACTGTGGGCAGGGGAGGTCATTACCTACGTAATAGCCGCGGGCATTGTCCTGGCCGGGCTGAAAGCAGTAGGAGTAAGCGAGAAATGGTCAATCATCAGTATCGCTATAGTGCTGCTGGTGCTGTCTATAATATCCTTCGCATATCCTTTCAATATCCTGCCCCTTTGGAGCGGCGACGCGGCAAAGATCCTGGCCCTCTACGGCATGGTCATGTTCTGTCTGACCTGCCTCTTCTCGGTGCCGCAGGCGGCGGAGGGGCTTTCCTGGAATAAGAAGCTTGTTCCGGGCGCTGTAGTGCTGGGTATCACGATAAATCTAATCTTTACGCTGGTCATCTCCTTTATGGCCTCACTTGTCTCCAAACCGGTGACCGAGGTGGCCATCATCGGCTGGGGCAATGCGGTGGGCACCTGGGCACTGATACTGGGGTCGGTTTTCGCTTTCCTCGGGCTGCTGACCAGCTACTGGAGCATAGGCTATGCGCTGGCTGTAGTAATCGTCGAGAGGCTTAGATGGGGCTATCGACTATCCTGGCTGGCCGCCACCGTCCCCGGCTTCCTAATGGCAATATTCGGGCTGGCAGGCTTTCTGGAATACATGCGCTATGCGGGAGGGGCCATGGCCGTCCTGATGGCGCTTCTCATACCGCCGGCGCTGTTGATCAGCCGCAAGGAGAACGCCAATATTATGCCCGCCTTCAGCATGGGTAAATGGGGCAATATCTTTATCTGCGTTCTGGTATTCATCGCCTATCTGCTGATGGCAGTGGGCTCGCTGATACCGGTCAACTGAGGATACTGCCGTATGTCGGATCACAGTCAGCTTTACTATAACGGCACGGTCCGCACCATCGATCAGGCCTGCCCGGACGCCGGGGCAGTCGCCGCGCGGGAAGGTAAGATAATCGCCGTCGGGAGCAAGGACGCTTGCATAAAAGCGTTGGGGAAAGGGTATGAGCCGATCGATATGCAGGGCGGCGCCCTGTTGCCTGGCTTCATAGATACCCATATGCATCCCGTCATGCTGATCTTTTTTGCCATGAATTGCGACCTGGGCGACGTGGCATCCATGGCGGATCTGCAGCAGAAACTGCGCCAAGCCCTGCTGAAGAAGAGCGACGACTCCTGGCTGATCGGCCTGAACTTCGACGAGCAGAGCCTGCGTGAGAAACGGGCGCCTGACAGGCATGACCTGGACGCAGTCAGCACCGAAAGGCCGCTGGTCATAATCAAGCACGACGGCCATTCGGTTTTCGCCAATACCCTGGCTATTGAAGCTGCCGGGATAAGCTCGTCTACACCGGACCCCGAGGCAGGCGCAATAGAACGGGAGGAGGGCGGGTTCCCTTCAGGCGTCTTCCGTGAAACCGCCCTGCAATTGGTGATGAACAGCATGCCCATGCCCGAAATGCAGGTCCTGATGGAAAGCGCCCGCAGCACTTTCCGGAGGCTGATCTCCCTGGGCATAACCTCCGCCGGAGTCGTATTACAGACCAGTGCTGAAGGGCCGGCCGGTTCAGCCGGCGCCTTTGATGTTGCCGCCATGCAGCTTTTCAGCGAGCTATGCCCGCTCAGCCTGTATTCGCTGCTGATAACACCCGATATAGCTGGATTGGACGGGCTGAGAAACAGCTCCCTCAATACCGGGCCAAACCGGCTGGGGGGCGTTAAGCTCTTTGCAGACGGCACATTCGGGTCCTCTACCGCTTACATGCAGCAGCCATTCTCAGACAATCCTGAAAAAAGCGGCTTCTTGATGCATACACCGGATGAGCTTTATCGCCAGATGGCTGCGGCTCACAATGCGGGATGGCAGGTGTGTATCCACGCTATCGGGGATGCCGCCAACAGGCTGTGCATGGAGCTTTATGGAAGGCTATTCAAAGAGTTCCCCCGCAGAGGATGCCGCCATCGCATCGAGCATGCTTCCATCATGGCTGCGGATGTGATGCGGGAAATGGCCGATCTGGGCGTTTCGGTTTCCACGCAGCCCATGTTCATACACTCCGAGAAAGGCTGGTTGCCGCGGAGATTGGGGTCGGAGCGTTGTAAAACCGTTTACCCTCTGCGGTCGTTCTTGGACGCCGGTATTAGAGTAGGCGGCGCTTCCGATGCGCCGATAGAGTCCCAGGATGTACTGCAGGCCATAGGGTGCTGCGTCACCCGCGAGGGCTTCGAGCCACACCAGTGCATCTCGATCGATCAGGCGTTGCGCATATACACGCTGGACGCCGCCTACCTGCAATTCGAAGATCATATCAAGGGCAGCATCACACCGGGCAAGCGAGCCGACCTGGTTCTTTTAAGCGATGATCCCTTTAAGGTGCAGCCGGACAGGATAAAGGACATCAATGTGGTGAGGACGGTGGTGGGCGGGAAAGTGTTGTAAAATTAGCTTATGCCCATCAAGGTACTCCCGCCCGAAGTAACTTCCAAGATCGCAGCCGGTGAGGTCATAGAGCGTCCCGCCTCTGTGGTCAAGGAGCTGATTGAGAACTCCCTGGATGCGGGTGCGACAGAGATCAATATCGAGGCTAACAATGGCGGCGTCAGCTACCTGCGTGTCTCCGACAACGGGTGTGGGCTTTCGGCCACCGAGGCGGAGATAGCGATCAAGCGGCATGCCACCAGTAAGATCGCCGGGCTGAACGATCTTGAGCATATCAACACGCTTGGCTTCAGGGGAGAAGCCCTGCCCAGCATTGCGTCCGTTGCTGAGGTTGAGATACTCACCCGCGACACCGGCAGCAGCGCCGCCAGCTGCCTTCGACTGGAGAATGGCAGGGTCATCGCCAGGGAGAAAAAAAGCCGCCCGCAGGGCACGACGGTGACGGTGCGGCGGCTCTTCCAGAATTTCCCGGCCAGGTTGAAATTTCTGAAGTCCGCCGCCACCGAGGCCGGTCATATAGCCGCGCTGGTGAGCCAGTTTGCGCTGGCTTATCCCGAAGTGCGGTTCGAGCTGGTCAGCGACGGCCGCACCACCCTGCGCACCACCGGGGACGCGGAGCTGCGATCGGCGGTGTCCGTGATTTACGGCCTGGACATCGCCAGGAAAATGCTGGAGGTGGAGGGCACAGACAACCTGCTTTATGTTCAGGGACTGGCCAGCCCGCCTTCGGTACAGCGCTCCAGCCGCAGCTACCTGAGCTTCTTCGTCAACCGGCGCTACGTGCGCAACTCCATACTGGCCAAAGCGGTTGAGACCGCCTACGAAGGATTGCTGATGAGCGGCAGGCATCCGCTGGCGGTAATCAATATCGCTATCCCTCCGGAGGAGGTGGATGTCAACGTCCACCCCACCAAGCTCGAGGTAAAATTCCGCAATAACAACAACGTCTTCACGGCCATCGTGAAAACACTGAGGGATACCCTGGCAAAGTCTCCACTGCCATCGGCGAGGCCGGACCTGGAAGAAGCATCCACGCGACCCCTGTGGGAACCCCATGCCACGGAGGTCCCCGCTTTACGGACACTGGGGCAGCTCTCCTCCAGCTATATTCTGGCGGAGGGTGAGGAGGGTCTCTACCTGATCGACCAGCATGCGGCCCATGAACGCATATTATTCGAGAAGATAATGGTGCAGAGGACAGCCGGGCAGCCCGATGTGCAGGGCATGCTGGAACCCCTGGCCCTGGAGCTTTCGCCCGCTCAGGTACAGGCACTGGCAGGCTGCTCCGGCCTGCTGAGTGAGCTCGGGTTCACCATCGAGCCTTTCGGCGGCAACACCTGCCTGGTGCGCGCCGTACCATCGGTGCTAATCGGCGTGGCACTGACGGATACCATCACAGAAATACTGGATGAGATGGGAGTTGAAAAGGACCCGGGCAAGCGGGATGTGAAGGCCGCCCGCTTGATCGCCTGCCACGGCGCGATCAGGGCAGGCCAGAAACTGGATGCGGGCGAACAGGGGGAGCTTATCAAACAGCTTGCGGGCACCTCACAGCCGCGTACCTGCCCCCACGGAAGGCCCACCATGCTTCATCTCAGCTCGCAACAGCTCAAGAAAGAGTTCGGACGGACCCAATAGGGAGCTCCGGTTACCTTGCAGCAGTACCTATCAGACCTTTGTGTAGAAGCCGTAGGGATCGAAGAGCCTGACCATCATCTTTTCCTCATACGAGGGCAGGTCGATCTTTTCAAGATGCGGGGCCACTTCCAGCTCCCAGCCCACCATCCGCTTGATGCCCCTGATAGCCTCATCCTCCCTGATGGCCGTCCCGTAGGGGATATAAGAGGTCAGCACCAGAGTGTCCCTACCCTCGGGCTTCTCGAAGATGCCCACGTCCGTGACCAGAGTCTTAACGTTTTTACCAGGGTAGGTTATATACGAAACGTCCTTGATCAGCCTCTCCCGGCCGGCGGGGGCAAATACTATGGTCTCGCGGCATGAGCTGACGACGTCGTTGGCGCCGCCCGATCCTACGATGTAATAGACATGGGGTATTTTGGTGGAGTTACCGTTCCCGTACCTGTCGATCTGCGCCGCGCCGAGGACACCCAGACAGAAGCTGCTCGATCCGCCGGCCAGGACGCCCAGGGCCGTCTCGATATTGGTTAGCATCTTGCAAGAGTGCAGGTTATGCATGCTGAAGCCTGTGGGGTCCGACGGCACCGGCATATAGCCGTACATACCGTTCTCGGCCACCAGCTCGGTATCGTGCTTCAAGCCTTTCAGCCGGTAAGCCGCCATCCACGCGGCGAGCTGTGCCAGCCCCACTCCGGCCAGCATGGTCCTGTAGCCCTTCGACTGACACAGGCCGGCTATATGCCTGCTTCCCGCTATCACCATCCTCTCAAGCTGGTTGGACTCCTTCTGGAACTCAATGCCGGGCACGGCTGCTAGCGTTTCCACCACCCAGGAATGCGGTTTGGCTTTATCCTTGAGGTATCGCAACCTCTCCTTGCCAAGCTTATCCAGATACTGCTTATGGTCTCTGCAATTGAGTATCCACTCCCGGATAAACCCCATAAAGCGTGTCTCGTCCATGGAGGAATCCCGGATAATTGTGGCAAATTCGTAGTCGTCGAAATAACCTTCGTACTGCGGTATTCCACAGTTGGGCAGACCACCGGGATGGGCGCCGTAGGGCACCTCGCAAACCGCTTTGACCATATAAGCGGGTATGCGTACGAGGTGAGCATGGCTGCGGATATAATCGGTGGGGACGATGTGCTCCACGCTCACGATGACCGCCTGCCTGGCCGCCCAGGCGCCGAATGCATCTACACTCAGGGGGTAGGGCAAAATGGTGTTGCCGGAGCGGTCTGCCGCCAGGCCGTGCACAAAGGTTACGTCCGGCCGCAGCGCTTTGAGCAGGCCGGTCTGCCCGCCACCGAAAGGAGAATCTATAACGCTGAAATCATCCTTGTTCTCCTCGGCCATTGTGCTGCCTATGAGGGAGCGCGTGGGTATGAATTCCCAACCCATGGCGCCCGCCAGCAGGCGCTGTGTGATGGTCAACATGGTCCAGTTCTCAAATTCAACCGCGCCCGATATATAGGCTTTCTGCACCAGCGGATTGGGACCGGGAGTGGGGTAGGTGTTGCCGGCAAAGCTGGTAATGGCCTTCTTCATAAGCCCGCCTCGGATGAGCGCCAGCAGCAGGGCCGATACATAGGGGCTGATGATGGTGAAATCCCCTTTTTTACCCCAGAACTCGCGCACCAGCTGGTAGAAAAGCGCCCCGCTCCTGCCGGCGAAATGGATGGACATGCCGGGCCTGACATGACCCCTGACAGCCTCCTCCAGCGAGCATGTCTTGTCTTCTCCTTCGATGGGAGGCAACTGGAATTTGGTATCGATAAAGGCCTTTAATTCATCATCCATGCTTCATTTCCGTGAGTCTAAACCCTGTAGCATATGTCCGGCAGCTTCACACCGGCATTGGCTTCTCTCACATAACGTAACAGCTGGTTGGCCAGCGATATGGTGATGGTGGCAAGCTCATCACCCCTGATCATCCTAATCTTATCACCGCTGTAAAGTGCTCTCAGCCTGGCGGGGAATTCGTCATCCGATCTATTAAAGATAATATGAACCATTACACCCGGGAATATCTCCTTGCTCACAGCCCAATCCTCACCGATCCCGGGCTTTACAACTCTGCCGCCCAGGAAGGTGGCCAGTGCTTCAACGTCCTTGACGTATTCAAGGGGCGCGGCCCGCATCTTCAGTGCGCCTTTCACCTGCAGCTGGTGGGGGCTGGTCTTGCCCTCGATCTCAGCCAGGTTAAATAACGTAAGCCTCTCATTCATAATAAAATATTCATCAACTCCTTGAATCCAACAGCCGTCCTGTGCTTCTTCTGTGATAAACCATGGCCGGCGGAATTGAACAGCACAGTGTTGTATCCCAGCGAGGAGGCGGCTTCCAGGTTGGCAGGCCGGTCGTCCACCATTGTGATATCAGCCGCCTCTCCCCCTGTGAGCTTCAGGAGGTATTTAAAGATGGCGATGTCCGGCTTCCTGGCCTTGACATCACCACTGATAATGAAACCCCTCATATATTTATTCAGCGCGAAATTCTCGCGCAATTTGCGCGACCACTCCGATATGTCATTGGACAGGCACCAGACGGCCACTTTCCGTGAATTCGCAGCTTCGAGGAAACCGATCAGGCCCGGCGCCAGCGAGAACCTCTTCAGGTATTCGTCTTCCAATTTGGGATTCAGCCCGACCTTCTGCCAGAACTGAAAAGCAGGCAGCTTGCCCAGGCTGGCCTGCAGGTACAGCCGTTCTATATTTTCGATATCTTCAGATCCCCCTTTCTCCTTAATGAAGGGGATGAGCAGGTTCTTAACATCGTCCCCATCGTCGCCGACGGGATAAATGACGCCCATGGCATCGAGGGCAACTGTCTTCAATCCGGCGCCACCGGCCGTTTCACCCATATAAATATCTACCTGATCTTCAGCCGGAAGAGGATCTCCTGCACCGCCCGACGGAAGCTGGAATCAAGCGGCAGCGCTGTAAGCGGTACGCCTTTAACGTCCAGGTCTGAGATATTGAGATCCTCCGGTATGGTTGCGAATAGCATAAGTCCCGACTTATCCACGGCCTCCTTGAATTCATCAGGCAGTCCGTTGCGCAGGCGGTTTACCACCAGCAGGACGCCCCCCTTGATATTGGTGCGTATCTCTTTACTGAGCTGCTGCAGGCGAATGCAGGTATTGAGCCCGCGCATGGTTGGATCGGTCACGGCCAGCAGGAAATCGATGTCCTGCGTCGTCTGCCGGCTGATATGCTCCAGTCCGGCCTCGCAGTCCATCACCACGTAGTCATAGCTTTTGGCCAGCTTGTCGATGGAGAAGCGTATCATATGGTTGGCAGCGCAGTAGCAGCCCGGCCCCTCCGGACGCCCCATGGCCAGCAGGTCGAACCTGTCGGTCTCGACCAGCGACTCGTGTATGCGGGCGTCGAGTATCTCCTGCTTGGAGACAGCCATGGTCAGGCGGCCGGCCTTGACTTCATCCGTCATCTTCTCGCGCGTCCTGCCCACCGTCCCCGTCACATCCACGCCCAGAGCATCGTTAAGGTTGGTGCTGGGATCGGCGTCCACCGCCAGTACCGCACCCTTGTTGGACAGGAAATCAACCAGTATGGCCGAGATGGCGGTTTTGCCCACGCCGCCCTTTCCTGCAACAGCGATCGTTACGGTCATGCTTCACGGCTCCTTTGTATCAGGCCTGGTGCGCCGGTCTGCAGGTACGAGGCTGACCGGCGAAAGCCTTATCACAGCATTATACTCCGGGGGACAGACCAGCTCACAACTGCCGCACTTGGTGCATTTGGGCTGGTCCACTACTTTAAGGCCTTTTTCATCGCTGAAGACGGCCTCAACCGGACAGGCGAGCACGCAGTGGTCGCAGCCCCTGTAGCATTTCTCAGGGAGTATATAGTAGGCTGTAAGCTCCTTGCAGACGCGGGCAGGGCAGCGCTGCTCCAGCACGTGAGCATCATATTCCTCGCGGAAGTAGCGCAGTGTGGTCAGCACGGGGTTGGGCGACATCCTGCCCAGCCCGCACAGCGAGCCCGCCCTCACATCCTCGGCCAGCTCACCCAGCGCCTCGATCGACTTAAGCATTCCCCTTCCCCTCGTAATATCCTCCAGCACCGAGTGCATATGGTAGGTGCCGATGCGGCAGAAGGTGCACCGCCCGCAGGACTCCTGTCGGCTGAAATCCACGAAATATTTGGCCGTATCCACCATGCAGTTATCCTCATCCATAACGATGACGCCGCCGGAGCCCATGATGGCGCCCGCGTACTTGAGTGAGTCAAAATCTATCTGCGTATCGAGCAGGTCGTCCGGAAGGCAACCGCCGGACGGTCCTCCGATCTGCACAGCCTTGAATTGCCGGCCGCGTTTTATTCCGCCGCCGATATCATAAACCAGCGTGCGCAGCGAAGTCCCCATGGGTACCTCGGCCAGACCTGTGTTCTCCAGCTTGCCGGCCAGCGCAAAGAGCGCCGTGCCCCGGCTATTTGCAGTGCCCATATCGCGGAACGAGCGCCACCCCTTTTGCAGGATGACGGAAACGCCGGCCAGCGTTTTAACGTTGTTCACCAGCGTGGGCCTGCCGCGCAGGCCTGATTGCGCGGGATAAGGCGGCCGGTGTTCCGGCCAGGAGCGCCCGCCTTCCATGGCTGCTATCATGGCAGTCTCCTCCCCCGAGACAAAAGCGCCTGCGCCCCTGACTATCTCGACCGTAAAGCTGAAATCCGAATCCAGGATGCGACTCCCCAGCAGGCCTTTGGCACGGGCCTGTTTGAGCGCAACTCTGATCCTGTCTATGGCCAGCGGATACTCTTCCCTGATATAGATATATCCCTTGCTCGCTCCAACAGCGTAACCGGCGATAATCATCCCCTCCAGCACGGCGTGAGGATCGCTCTCCAGGAGGACGCGGTCCATAAAAGCCCCGGGGTCGCCCTCGTCGGCGTTACAGATCACGTATTTAGTACTGCCACCCGCCTGCGCGCAGGCCGCCCACTTGGCCGCAGCGGGATACCCCGCCCCACCGAGGCCACGCAGCCCTGATTTTTCAATCTGCTTTATTATCTGCGTCGGCTCCAGTTTTAGCGCTTTTGCCAGGCCCCGGTAACCTCCGCCGGCGATATAGTGATCTATCTCCAGCGGTGAGATGTAGCCGCAGTTGCGCAGCAGTACCCTTGCCTGATATTTGAAAAGGTCGAGCTCGGGTATGTAAACGGCGTCGCCGTTACCACCTGCCATCGTGCCCAGCGCCAGATCCAGACAGGGGTCATCGCCCCTGACGTACCCTTCAACAAGCTGCTGTACCATCTGAGGAGTGACATGATGATAACAGACGGAGAAATCACCCGGCTTGATAATTACTACCAGAGGTTCCTGCGAACACAGCCCCATGCAGCCGACCTCCCAGGCCCGCACCGTGTCCTCCAGGCCTCCTATTTCGTGCCGGAAAGCCTCAAGGACGGCCATTGAGCCGGCGGCGCGGCCACAGGTAGCCGTCCCCACAAGGATGTGTGTGATTTTGTCCGAATACGGCGCGCCCACCTTCTTTTGAGAGAGCGCGCGGATCATTCTGTTTTTCATTATCGACCTGTATTACGCTTCCGCTTCAGACTCGGCCTTAATCCCCACGAGGACTTCCTCCACCCCGGGCGGCGTCATTCTGGGATACACCTTATCCTTCATGGTCACGACCGGCGCCAGCGCACAGCAGCCGATGCAGGCCACCCTTTCCAGGCTGAATTCCCGGTCTTCGCTGGTACCGCCAACCTCGATTTTCAACTCGCGGGCCATAGCCTCCAGCACGAGCTGTCCGCCCGCCAAGTGGCAGGCCGTGCCCATGCAAACCCTGACAGGCTTCCTGGCCGGCGGCGTGAAGCGGAACTGGTTATAGAAGGTGGCCACGCCCCACACTGCTGCTGAAGACATATCGAGAAATCCAGCGACCTTCAGCATGGCCTCATTGGATAGGTAGCCGTCGCGGGCCTGTATGTCCTGGAGTATATCTATGAGGTGGCTGGTGTGCCTATGTTCCGGCCGGAGTATTTCTGATAAACTGTTGTTTCTCGAATCGTTTTTCATATCGCCCTAGAAAAAAGTTTACAATATGCGCTCTGTATTTTAAAAGAAATAACGAATATATGAAATTCCGAGGAAGACCAGCGTTCATCATTTCCAAAGATTGATCTTGCTCGTGGAACAGTGACGCCTTCAATGATCTTTAAGGAGAACGGTTAACACTACTTGACTATGTACTTCTCCTATAATAAACTTAAATGACTTTTACCTTTTCTTCTAAATTAATCGAATGGAGCAATATACTATAGTTCCAATCAGATCTTTGAAAGATACTGATGCATTAATCCAGACTCTACTTAGTGACGGACCTCCCTCGGTTAATACAAACCAAAAAGTCGCGCATGAAATATTTAATCTTGTCTATGCTCAAGGTTGTAAAACTGTAGTAATTGAAAACCCATATGTTGACGAAGATCATCGTAGGTGCCATGCCAAATTGCACAGATTCGCCCACTCGGCTGTATCTCGTTACTGTAAAAGACTCCACTTTTTCGCCAGAGAATTTGCCAACTTAAATGAATTAAAGACGATATCCAGCAGTGATCAGGAATCCTATATGGGTATGTGCGTTTGGAGACCTACAAACGCCTATCCGATAGGTCGAACAATAATCGCATCGAAGTATGGGATTAAAATACCGCCAGCAGGAAAATGGATACCTTATTTGACCTGTGCCGCTTATTACCCCGTTAATATCGCTGGCATTAAGTTCACAGTATATGGTTTCCCATTTATTCAGCAGGATCATTTAGTGACAACATGTGCGACGGCTTCAATTTGGATGTGTCAATGGTATATGTCCGAACGATATAATGAGATACGTCGATACTATACTCCCGAGATAACAGATTTGGCCACAGCATATGATTTATCTGCTGGACGCGCCATACCCTCTGAGGGTCTGACTAATCAACAGATTGTTATGGCATTCAGATCACTGGGTTATGATCCGGCACAACATGATTTAGTGGATAAAACTTCTAAGCAAATCTATCGCATTTTATATAATTACATTGAAAGTGGTATCCCGCTAGTGGCCTCTATTGTTACAGGTACATCTATGGATCATGCTATTACAGTTCTCGGTCATGGATTAGAAGATGATTGCAGCCCAACGCCAGAAGCATTTCCCAATGCTGAAAAGGTTGAGTGGCAATATATTGATGCTGCTGATTATAATACTGTTTTTATCATAAGTGATGATCAATATGGTCCATATAGATGGATGAAGTTAATGGATATTGATAAGGTCACCGGACCAATATTGTCCGCTATGTTCAATGATGCTAGTGCAGAGGCTAAAGCTAAACAAATTATTGAACATTTAAAGAAAGAACGAATTACAACACTAGCTCTTTTTGGCAACTACAATAATCAAGAACTCTATATTGCGGGGATGTCGTTCCTTGTTGCAGCGTTGCCGCAAACGGTAACGCTTGGACCAGAAGATGCGCAAGATAAGGCTATTGCAGCCTTTTTAGGATCAACGGAAACAAAAGAGATCCCTATTATGGTCGTGCGCACATATCTTATCCCTTCAAACGAATATAAGGAACATATTATAGAAGTACTAGAAAAAGAATCAGATTTGGCTTGGTGGATACGGAGTTTTTACTATCCGAAATGGATTTGGGTAACCGAATTTTCATTTGACTTAAAAGCTACGGGGAGAAAGGTGGCAAGTTCAATAATTATCGACTCTTCAGCTTCAAGAGACACCGTCGATTTTGTACTCATGCAGAAAGGAGATTGGATAATTCCCGTCCCTCATAGTACGAATAACATTGTAAAGCTAATTAAAGAAATCGCTAAAGAAGGCAAAGAATTAAAAGATGCTACGTTTAAACCCTACACTCAACTCGAAAGAGAATTAAAATAGGGCATATTCAATTAAGAATCTGCCCTATTATTAATATGCTGCTCGTACTACAGCAATTAAGTATTTAGACGTCCCAGTGTTTTAGCAGAAACTATCCGCCGGCCAGCCTTTTTTCTATTGACGAGCTCAAGTGCAGCTAATGCACCACCCATCCTCTGATCAATTTTAGTCACCACCGCCCGGGGATCAGGATGTAATAATTTTTCCTTTGCGTCTCTCATTTTTTACTCCTGTCCTTGTATCATATCTCAATCAAAGTCAGTATTATACTACATTCTGTCAAGCATGTACTAATTTACGTAGCAAATCAAGGGTCTATGTTGGCTGGCATCCATGCTCACCGACATAAATCCACCTCCCCACTTATGGACTCCCATGTTGTTTCCATATCTATATATGACCATGTTCTAACATTTCTTTAGTTCAATATTAACACCGTGTTAACAATAAAATCAAACATAATCATAAAGTATTGACAAATTTTTAACTTACTGTTACTTTAACTGAGCACGGCTATGCGCAAGAGACGTCGTCATTACGGCAGGACAGCTTCCATCGATTTCGGAGAGGATCTCCGAAACTGGAGACATGAAAGTAACCTCACCTTGGAAAAGGCTGCTCGTAGACTGGGCTTGCGGGGAGAAAAACCAGGGGCTTATCTCAGTATGATAGAAAGAGGTCTACGTCCAATACCTCATGTGGTGTTACAAAATGTTTCACACGTATACAAAAAGCGACCAGAAGAAGTCATAATGCGTTCGTATCTTCCTCAGCTTACGTTTGATTTTCTTGATGCGATGAATTTGTCTGAAGCTGTATCTAAAAAAGTCGATGAATACTTGTCCGAAGTCGAGCAGAAGCTTGACGAAGATAAAAAAAGAGAGTTATCTCAGTTTGCAGCCTTTCTTTTTATTACAAGTACTACTCCTGTAAAACGTTAACTACGTACCACAAAATCATTCCCTTTAGATCTTCCAGCTTTTGACCAGTCCGGGCAGGTAAGCGGGTATCTCGTTGGCATCGCCCGGCCCTACGATTATCTCCCAGTCGGGCAAGGCCTCGGTTAGTTCATTACGTATGCGGGCCACTTTGCCGGGAATGACCAGTTTACGATGCTTGACCATGCCCTCCACACCACATTTCCTGATGAAGGGTGCGATGCTGTCGCCACTGAACTTGCCGGCTGCCCAGGCCGTGAGCACACCCAGCCCTCCCGTCTCTTTGACGCACAACCAGGAAGGCACCTTGCTGGCCTCGATCTCCGATGCCACGATGAAATATGTCAGCGCCCAGTTGGTCGTCACCAGCACGGGCGACGCTGAGTCTGGATCATTGATGGCATAAACCTTCTCCTCCATGGACATGGGCATGCGGGGATCGGTATATATATTCAGCCTCTGCACCAGCAGGGGCAACAGTGTATGCTCATCTATATCCGAAAGCACGATGATGCCCGCGTACTTGGGGATGAACATAGCAGCCAGCAGCATCTCACGCCTTTTATCCGCGGTCATGAAGCAGGGGAATGCGACGGTGGGATATCCCAGCAGCCGGAATCCCTGCTTGAGGGCCGCCCTGCGGATAAGCGTCTGATCGCGTAAAGCAGCCTGCATATCCTTCGAGCCCGGGTCCAGCAGGACGTCCTCTATTCCTGAATCCCTGAGCCGAGTGGTAATCGGTACCAGCGATTCAACACCGGCAGCCCTGACGGCCAGGGGCGCGGGTATGGCCCTGACCGCGCCGACCACCTTATCCATGTTGTGCGCCGTGACAGGATAGAGCAGCGGCCTCCTGTCCGCACACATTTCATGCGCAGCCAGCAGGACATCCGTGTCTTCGCTGATCAGCATCAGAGGGCAATCGGTGGTAGAAAGCGCCTTCTTTACCAGCCCTGTGAATCTGGCGCGGTCGCCGGATTTATACTGCACGGCCAGCAGGTCGGCTTTAAGGGTCTTGCCCACCCAGCCATACTGCAGATCCTTGAGTTTCCTGACCCTATCATCAACAACGTTATCCGGCTGTTCGTCCGAAACCAACACGGCGATGCCCGGCTGGTGAACGAACGTCTTCTCATGACGATAGAGGACGGTCTCGTCGCCGATTACAAAGGCGCCCGTTCCTGTACCGATGGTAACGGGACGGATGGGAGGCGCCAGCGTATCCTCGAGCTCGTTCCGGACCTCTGGAGAGAGATAGGGACACTTATCGAGTGCAATGCCGCCTGAAGCCAGCTTCATGGCAAAAGCGAAGCAGGTGGGCAGGCCGCATTCCTTGCAGTTCTTTTTGCCGCCCTCGGGCAGGCGCTTCACTATATCGGTACCTTTGATTGCCAAAGTATTCTCCTTTATTCGGGTAATTTAACCTCGCCTTTGACCCACGGATGGCCTGCGCGGTCGAGGAAGGCAGCCAGCTCCTCAACGCCGGCAACATCGTTTTCCGTGGCTATTTTACCCTGCAGGTCCATGGGGCAGGCATCCCGGTACATCTCCTGTATGACGCGCGGCATCCAGACGATGCGGTACCACCCGCCGTCGGCCTTGAGAAAGCTGGGGGAGCGAAGGTACTCCAGGGCGATGCCCAGAAAGCCTTCCACCTGCCTTCCCCCACTGGTATCGCCGGCCATGGTGGTGAAAGATGCGCCGGCCACTGTGTCGCCCTCGAAATCGCGGTTAACGATGCCAAATGCATCCACCTCCGGTATGTAAAAACATATCGCCTGGAAGCAGCCGCAGGACGTGTGGGGATAACCGAAGGCGCTGTGTAAAAACACCTTGTCATAGGCGCTCATGGACTTTTCCAGTGCCAGTTTGTCGGCGCCGCTATATTCGCCGCGCACAGGATCGATGATATCGCCCTTTGCAACGGCCTGTATCGGCCCCTCCGGATCCATCTGATATGCCGCCTTGCCGTCGAACCAGTTGATGGCGCCGCAGTTAGCGATACGCTCCGGCGTTATACAGCAAATATGGGTGGGGGCGAAACTCTGGCAGAGGGCGCAGCTGTAGAATTCCTGCACGTCCGCCTCGCGCAGGCCCCTGATCTTCTCATCGCGCGTACGGTATACGCTTACAGCCCCGGGCAGCAGCTCCTCAACCCTTTGCGGATCGGTGACGAACGTGACCTGTATCTTCTCGATGATCTCTATCTCCGATGTGTAAAGGAATATCAATACCTCTCCCAGCGTCTTGAGTGATTTCAGCCCCTTGTTAAATGCGGCCTTATTGAGACGCATCCAGACGTCCTGCCGCTGGTTCATATGGTAAAAACCTTCTATATAGTTCAGGTAAAGGTGCAGCCGCCGCTCCAGGACAGGCTCTATATCCTTCTCCAGGCGGCTGCCGGCCACTTCTACCAGCAGAGCGATGGGCTGGCTGCTGCCCTCTGCCAAATCGGGAAGGTCCGGCCCGATTACCTCCACCTTCTCATGTGTAACGTCTTCGGCTTTCCGGATGGAAACCAGCTCGAACTTGGTTTTCACATTAGGCCCGCCCAGCTCGACACGCATATCGACCTTGCGGATAACCTCTCCCTCATACTGGGGCCCGATATCGACCGGGAATATTCCGTCAGCCATTACATTTTCGCCTTCATCTAAAAATCGTTCCCTCTGTTTAAATTAATATTATATCCGCACATACCCGGCTTATCCTAATACGCCCTGCCGGTATTAATGCACGACTTCATCTAATGTGACCCGGGAGGGATAAGTGCCGACCAGGGTAGGCAGCGACAGCACGGGTTTCTCGCTCCAGCCGGCCTCGTTCAGATGCGGCTGCAACTCCTTCTTGAAGAAGATGGGTATATCCGAGGCTTTCCTGATAAACAGCTGGACATCGTCCGGCAGCTTTCCGAAATACTGCTTATGCAGGCCGATATAGTGTGTTAGCTTGGTCGCCCTGCCCTGCGGCGTATCATTCCTGCGCATGCACAGCTTGGCCAGCGCTACCACGGCGGAACCTTTATCTGCCAGCAGGTTGATGAGGTGCTCGGGAGAAGGCTCCCCCGTATCCACGACCCTTCTTTCGCGCCCGTCCATCACGCTCCAGTCCGTCTCTCCCGGCTTGCTCAAATAGAGGCGGCCGTACTTGATGCAGCGCGGGCCAACCACGACGGGTATACCCAGCCGGTTGCAGCCGGTGGCCAGAGCCAGTTCGTCCTCCCCGCAGGCGCCCCAGGCCAACCCGCAGGCGCCGACCCGGTTGAGGATATAATCCGCTACCACCTCGTAATTGGCACGCAACGGCAGCGCGGCGAAGATGCTGGCTATTTTTATGGCCGCGCCGCTGATGTGCGCGGCAGAGGCGCCGGAGCCTATATTGATCACTCCTCCGGCATCGAAATCGGGCGGATACCTTTCATAGATGGACTTTCCCTCAGCGTCAGTTTTGAGGGCTGCCGCGATGGCCGAGTCCCCGGCCAGCGCGACCACGTACTTACGTTTGGCAAATTCCTCGGCAATATCCGCAATGTCATCGGGCGATCCCGGGTAGTTCGATCCTCCCACGATGGCGATGACCCCCGGTATGGTGCCCAGCACCAGCGGCGCCCCGACCTTCCTTATTTCGGTATCCATGACCGGTCCGCGGCCAACCCGCATCCTGCCGGACTTGCCAAGCATCCCGTCTTCCTGAAGAGCCGCTTTGCCGCGGGAGGCCGAGAGCTTGAGCGCTGATTCCACAGCCACGGAAGCCGCTTTTACAGGATCGGACACCAGCAAAGCCTTATCCCGCTGCAGCGCGATCAATATCTGCTCGGTATCGTCGGCCGACCGGTCTTCCAGGCCGTAGGCCGCTGCCGCATCGGTGGCGATGAAGGCCGCGCCCCCTGCCCGCGTTTCGGCTGCGATATCAGTCAGCAGGTTTCCTCCACCGCCCAGCACAACGTCCGCACCGCCACTGCGTAAAAATGAGGCCAGGCCGGAGAGCGTCCCTGCGATTTTAGCCTTGGGGCTGTAGCGAACCAGGTCATGGGCAACCGGGCCGACGCCGACGACCTCTATCTTGCCCTCCAGGTTGCTGTGCATCAGGTAATCAACCAGGCACACGGCCAGGACCGTATCGCTGCCCGCCATGAGAATAATCGGCTTCTGTTTATCCACCGCCGCCCACCCCACATCGACAAAATCAGTATCCGCTTTGGAAGAGGGAAATGCGAATCCGGAGCAGTCGGCCAGCTCCTGTGCCTCCATCGCAACGTGTGCAAGCATGGAGGCATGCATGGCCTTGGATTCCAGATCTTCGATAGAAGCTTCGCAACCCACATTACCGGAGGCCAGCAGCAGAGCAAGCTGATCCTCTATGTAACACAGTATTTTCTCCAGGTCGCCCAGCACGGCCGGCTTCATGCCCAGCACCGTCCGGATATGCGGGGCTTCTATTCCGACTTTATCGCCCAGATACAGCGGCAGCTCCCGGCCCTTCCTATCCACCAGAAAATCTATAACCCTGCGCGCCCCGGCCAGTGTGCCCGCCAGCCCCGCGCAACAGGTCCTGAGCGTTAGCCGGGCCTGCATAGCCCGGGCATCCATCCCGCAAACGCCCCTGCCTGCGTCCGACAGGTCGCATTCACCATAATTGCAGAGGTTGCATTTATCCGTAACGGGCACATAGAACGGTTTCCATGTTCGAAGCAGACGGCGGTCCCAGTTCCTTAACTCCAGCATGTCCGGCAGCGGAGTATGACCGAGTGGCTCCCAGCTATCTTCAGCCCCAATAAAATCTCCCGCCTCCCGTTTCTGCCTCTCGTTTCTCACCACGAAAGCCTCCTATATTTTGCCTTCGATCGCTTCCTTCAGCAGCCGGCAGTTATCCGGGTGTCTGAGCACCAGTATGTCCGCGCCGGCTAAAAGCAGGCTCAGGGCCGTAATGCTCTCCCAGAGCATGCCCTGTTCGCCGTCCGACCTGGCCTGGTTGGTCTTCCAGCATTCGCGGCCCAGGTCAGCGATAACAGGCATCTGCATGGCCGCATCACCGTATACAACGCCAACCTGCCTGGTCCGCTCCATGATGGTGAAGCTATACTCCATTCCATAACCCAGCGCAGAGCTCAGCGGATCGATGACTATTCGTTCGGGAGGGAGCTGCTTGAGCAATTTCACACTAAGCTCTTTCTCCAGGTTTATATCTATGGGCGTCTGGGCAATAATGCAATGCCCGTTATCGGCAACCGCCTTCAATACGGCCTCGTAATTCTCCTTGACTGCCGGGCCCAGCAACAGATTACTATTTTGGCAGGCCTCTGCAATCGCCGTCAGCACCTCAACATCTTTTTTATCATCCCCGCAACCATAGACGATCAATGGTGAATCCAATTCCTGCGTCATCCGTTTGACCAGTGCGGCGGCTTCAGCCGGAGTATTATTCGCACCATTCGGGTCGGTTCCCTCCAGGTGCAGACAGACCAGATCAGCGCCCAATTTCAGACAGCGCGCCCCCCACTTAACAGGGTCATTGACCACGTCCTTGAACGGTTCCACAGCGCTCCCGGCCCAGCCGGCAGCTCCGTTATCGTCCACCTCGAGTGCGACCACGGGCCTGTTGGCGGCATTGCCCTCGAAATGGTGCAGGGGCAATATGCTGCTGCCCCCGATCTTCAGGCTCTTTTCACCCCTGCCTAAAGTGATCTCCCTGATCCTGCCCGTATACTTTTCCAGGGGCGCTTTATATTCCATAAGGCTTACCTCGTCTAACTTTCCAGCCAGGCATGCGAATAAAGCGCATCTCCCATCAGCACCCTGGCTGTTTTTACATAATTCTTTTCTTTCTCGGGCAGAGTGTCAGCATCGACCGTCTCTCCATCCATCACCCTGTGAATAAGCACCTTTGCATCATTCAAGCCGCCTCGATTAATGTCAATCAGCTCCTGATCCAGCACGTCAGCTATGGCAGAGTAGAGGCCGTTCCTTTCCAGCATAACCATATAAGTACGGTTCAGGATGCCGCGCAAAGGCGCCGGCGTTCCATTGGATACATTTGAAAGGCCGACCACCGATTTGACGCCCGGCAGCAGGTCCGTCAGTATCCTTACAAATTCCAGCGCCTCGCGCACCTGCTTCTGATCGGCGCTGACCGGCAATATGATAGGATCCACCCAGATGTCCTCGTTATCGATGCCCAAGCTGTTAGCGTAAGCCACAGTCTCCATGATGCTTTCAACCCTTGAATCGACATCGGGCGGGCAGCCCTGATCGGTAATGACTGAGATAACCACCTGGGTGCTGTATTTAACGGCCAGCGGCATCATCTTTTCTTTGCTCTCCGCCTTACCCGACGCCGAGTTTAAAAGGGCCCGCTTCCGGCATAGCTTTAATCCTGCCTCCATAGCCAGAGGGTTCATGGTATCCAGAGATATCGGCAGGTCGGTGACCGCCTGAACGGTATCGACCAGCCACGAAGCCACCTCTTCCGGTTCTTTGCGCGCCGGACCCAGATTCAAATCGAGATAGTCAGCCCCGGCCCGGGCCTGCGCCTTTGCCAGAGCCTGTATGGGCGCGCCATCCCTGTCCCTGACGGCCTCGTTGACTGCCTTCGAAATAATGTGGATGTTTTCGCCAATTAAGATCATAGTATATACGACGAAAATGAAATTACGTGAATTCTAACATCGATTACATTGGGTCGGCAAGGAAATGACGGCCACTCGCACAGGTTCAAAATAACGTATAATTGGTGCATGCCGGCAACCGATAAAATCGTTATATATTGCGACGGCGCCTGCTCGGGCAACCAGTATCACCACAACACCGGCGGGTGGGGCGCTGTACTGTTGCAGGGCAGCCGCTTAAAAGAGATATATGGCGGCGAGAAGAATACCACCAACCAGCGCATGGAGCTGACTGCCTGTATCAGGGCGCTGGAACAGATTAAGTCGGGTAAATACGCCGTAGAGGTCTACACGGACAGCGCATATCTGGCAAATTGCATGCAAAAAAAATGGTATGCTACCTGGCAGCGGAACGGCTGGCAGAACTCAGCCAGGAAACCGGTGGAAAACCGCGACCTTTGGGAGAAGCTCCTCTCGCTGACATCCTTATATAAGGTAAAGTTTATCAAGGTCACCGGGCATTCCGGGAATAAACTGAACGAGCGGGCGGATGAGTTGGCCCGACAGGGAATCCAAGAGGCAAAATAACCCGTCTGAGGCTGATGCATTTCCACGCGGGATATGCTATACTATTCTCTGAAATTGCAAGTCCTTGTGTGCTTCGATTGAGCAAACACAATATATTGTGATGCTTATCCTAATACCTCGCTTGCCGGGAGATTTTGGACGGGCGACATTCAATGTGAGAGATAAACCATGACCTCTGAACAGATCAACGGTTCCAACAACGGCGACTACAATGCAGAAAATATCCGCGTCCTGGACGGACTGGAAGCGGTGCGCATGCGTCCCGGCATGTACATCGGCGACACCGGCAAGGACGGCCTTCACCACCTGGTCTACGAGATAGTCTATAACAGCATTGACGAGGCGATGGCCGGGTACTGCGACAAGATACAGGTCACGATCAATGCAGATAACTCCATAACAGTCTCCGACAATGGCAGGGGAATACCTGTCGACGTACATCCGGAAAAAGGCATATCAGCTCTTGAGGTAGTAATGACAACCCTGCATGCCGGGGGCAAATTCGGCGACGGCGCCTACAGCGTCTCGTCGGGCCTGCACGGTGTCGGCGCATCGGTGGTCAGCGCACTTTCTTCATGGCTGAGGGCCGAGGTATCCAGAAACGGAAAGATCTATCGGCAGGAATACAAGGTAGGCATCCGCCAGGCGGACGTGAAGTCTGTGGGGAAGACCGACCAGACTGGCACCACCATCTCGTTTATGGCCGATACCGAGATATTCGGTGAGATCAGCTATGATTTTAATCAACTGGCTGAGCGCCTGCGTGAGCTCGCTTTCCTCAACAAGGGCACCGAGATCAGTCTCAGGGACGAGCGTACGGACCGCGATACCACCTATTTCTTCGAGGGCGGCATCGCCAGCCTGGTCAGGCGCATAAACAAGAACCGCCAGGTGCTGGATAAATCCATCTACATCTCCGGCCGGGTCAACAGCACCGCCGTAGAGATCGCCATTCAGTATAACGACGGCTATTCGGAGAACGTGACCGCTTTCGCGAACTGCGTAAATACCAAGGAGGGCGGCACCCACATGACGGGTTTCCGCGCAGCTCTGACCCGTGTGCTCAACGATTACGCCAGAAAGAATAAGTTCCTTAAAGATAATGATCCCAATCTTTCGGGCGAGGACATCCGCGACGGCCTGACGGCAGTTGTCAGCGTAAAAGTCGGGTCGCCCCAGTTTGAAGGTCAGACCAAGGCCAAGCTGGGCAATCCGGAGGTGAAGGGTCAGGTTGAATCAGTTGCCAGTGACCAGCTTAACGAGTATCTGGAAAAGCACCCCGACGAGGGCAAATCGATAATAGACAAGTGCCTGCTGGCCGCCAAGGCCCGTGAGGCTGCCCGTAAGGCGCGTGACCTCATCCTCAAGAAAACCGGCCTCGAGTTCGGTACGCTTCCCGGCAAGCTGGCAGACTGCGCCAGCAACAACCCGAAAGACTGCGAATTATACCTGGTTGAGGGCGATTCGGCCGGCGGCTCGGCCAAACAGGGTCGCGACCGCAATTTCCAGGCTATCCTGCCACTGCGCGGCAAGATACTCAACGTGGAAAAAGCCGCCAAGGACAAGATCTTCGATCACGAGGAGATACGGGCGTTGATCACTGCCCTGGGCACCGGAATCAGCGACGGCTATGACTATAATAAATTGCGCTACCATCAGATCATCATAATGACGGATGCAGACGTGGACGGCGCACATATCCGTACCCTGCTTTTAACCTTCTTTTATCGAAACATGTTTGACATAATCGATAAGGGGCACCTTTTCATCGCACAACCTCCCCTGTACCGTCTGGCGTCCGGCAAGCAGCAGCACTGGGTTTACTCAGACGCCGAGAAAGATGACAAGCTGGCATCTATGAAGAGCAGCAAGGTGGACGTGCAGCGGTACAAAGGTTTAGGTGAGATGAGTCCCGAGCAGCTGTGGGATACAACCATGAATCCCGCCACACGAACTTTACTTAAAGTGCGCGTCGACGATGCCATGAAAGCCGATGAGATATTCCATATATTAATGGGCAGCGAGGTCCCGCCCCGAAAGTCTTTCATACAGGCCCATGCCCGCAGCGTCAAGAATCTCGATATATAGGCTTATCTATATCAGGCCGTATACAGTTTGTGCTCAACGATATATAGCGCTACACCCTCGGGCACGAGGTAACGCACCGACTTCCCCTCTTTCACTCTCTGCCTGATACAGGTGGAGCTAATGCTCAAATAGGGTTGATCCATATAGATGATCCTTTCGGCGCTTCCCGGCATAGCCTTTTCCATCTCTTTGGGATCGGGCTTTACAGCTCCGGGACGCGGGAAGGCCACGATCCTGACCATCTTTGATAAACGGTAGGGCGCCTTCCAGTAAGGCAGCTCAGCCACGCTGTCCCAACCAAGCAACAAAAACATCTCTGAGTTTTGCCCTATTTCCCCCGCCAGTTGCTCTATAGTGTCGACCGTATAAGTTGGGCCCGGACGATCCACCTCGATCAATGAGAGGCTGAAGGATGGATTTGAATCTATGGCCCGGCCGACCATCTCCACTCTTTTCTTGGCACAGGTGACTGTATACACGGATTTCATCCAGGGGTCGCCGGCCGGTATAAAAATGATCTTATCAAGTTGCAGTCCGGTCCTTGCCATTTCGGCGATGACAAGGTGCGCCATGTGGGGCGGATCGAACGTGCCGCCCATTATTCCCAATTTCATTTATTTTCACGTATATCTACAGGTTTCGGCCTGAAGATCACTTCCGCCACCTGTTCGCCAGACTTCTTGCGCTTTATTTCCATTACCATGCTGTGTGCCCGTGATATCAATATATCCAGGTCGATCTTATCCAGCGCCGATATCATTATACAGGGCAACCCAATGTCGGCCAGACTTTTCTTAACATAATCTTTTATGGCTTCGATATCTATGCTGTCCATTTTGTTGATTGCAATTATTGCCGCCTTCTGAGCCAGATTACCATCAAATGCCCTGATCTCGTCCCTCAACGCTTCAAAGTCCCCTCTTAGATCGGTAGAACCTGCATCCAGCAGATAAACAATGACAGGGGCGCGACCGGCCTGATAGAGAAAACTATTCCCTAATCCTTTGCCGAGGCTGGAACCTCTTATAAGTGCGGGCGACTCCATCCAGGTCAGCTTGTTTACACCGTCATCAACCACACCCAGCACGGGCACCCGGGTAGTAAACTGGTAATCGGCGATCTCCGGACGCGCTGATGAAAGTGCAGAAAGCAGTGTCGACTTTCCACTGTTGGTGAATCCGATTATACATACGTCCACAACCAGGCTCATCCTGAGTATTATGTCATGCTGCTGCCCTTCTTCACCCTGCTGGAAAATCTTTGGGGCCTTCCTGGTGGGAGTTGCGTAGTGCACATTGCCCTTCCCTCCTTTTCCTCCTCTTGCCAGCAGAACCTTTTGCCCGTCTTTGTGAAGATCAGACATAACCAGCTCTTGATCCTTTTCCTTTACAAAGACGGTAGTTCCCAACGGCACCCTGATCATCAAGTCCTCAGCATTTATGCCATGCTTGCGGTTCTTGCCGCCATCTCCACCATTGTCCGCCTTGAAGAGACGTTTGTGTTTAAAAGATGCCAGACTCTCAATGTCGCTGTCGGCATAAAGATATATATCTCCACCCTTACCTCCATCACCCCCATCAGGACCGCCGAAAGGCAAGAATTTTTCCCTCCTGAAACTGGCCAGGCCACTTCCTCCATGACCTGCCTTGACCTGTATTTCTACATTATCAACAAACATATATTTTATTGTATTTTATTCTATCTGTAGATTATATGTAAGTTTCATAGTAGTCATTATAAGAAGGTTGACTATGTGCATGGCAGTATCAGCTAACGACGAGATCAGTTCGATAGAGGAAATTAGTGTTTAAACGGAGACGTAAGTTATCAACAAAAAGGGTGAATTTCTCCACAATCGGAGAGCCTGGCTAAGAAGACCTGCGGGATTTCAACATCAAGCGGATATCTTCGATGGACTTGCTGAGCTGGGAATCGGAGCCTATATTCAAGGCAATCCTGTCATAACCATGGATGACCGTTGAGTGATCACGATTGCCCAGGACCCTTCCGATCTCGGCGAGATTGGTATGGTTCTGCTGGCGCAAAAGGTACATTACGATGTGGCGGGCCCGCGAAGTCTTGAGATCCCTTTTCTTGCCCGTTATATCATCGGGCGGGACGGCGAAATAATCCGCCACGGCATTTATGACGGCTGTGGTAGTATAATTTCCACTGCTTTGCCTGGAAGCCGCTATAAAATCATTAAGGAAGGCCTTGACGGCATTGACATCAAGGTTCGTGTTATTCATGCGGGAATAGGTGGAAAGGCGAATGAGCGCACCCTCCAGAACCCTTACACTGCCGTGGAAATTGGTTGCAAGGAAATTGAGGATGTTGTCATCGAACTTGGTTTGCAGAAGTGATGATTTCAGATCAAGTATGGCCAACCGCGTTTTATGGTCGGGAGGATAGATATCGGCCACCAGCCCACCCTCGAGGCGGGAGCGCAGGCGCACATTAAGCGACTCGATCTCTCTGGGAGGCCGGTCGCAGGATATTACGATCTGGCGATTATCCGCTAATAAGTCGTTAATAATATGGAAAATACATTCCTGGGTTTGATTTTTTCCGCTGAGGAACTGAATATCATCAAGCAGGAGGATATCCACTCTGTTAAATTTATTTCGGAATTCCTCGGCCTTTTTATTGCGTATAGCGATGATGAATTCGTTGGTGAATTGCTCGACACTCAAGTACAGGATATTTAACCCTTTGGATCTGGCCGCTTGACCGATAGCGTGGAGAAGATGAGTTTTACCTGTACCGGTGCTGCCGTAAATAAATAGAGGATTAAACACTCCTCCAGGATTCTCTGCTATCTCCAGCGATGCCGTATAGGGCAGAAGGTTACAGTCGCCCGAAACATATGTATCAAAGGTGAATTTGGTGTTGAAGCCGGTTGTCCTGGACGTAGCGGGACGTTCCTTAACGCTGGTCCCGCCATCGGGCATCAATCTATTCCTGCCAGGAGCAGGATCACGGTTGACCGCCTGTACCTGGAAAACAACTTCAGTAATTCGGCCCGTGATGGTTGACAGTATTCTGCAGACTACAGAATAAAGCCGTCCTTTAAGCCATTCGGCAATGAAAGCCGAGGGAACAGCTACTGTGAAAACGCCGTTGTCGTAGTCTATTCCCCGCGAATCTTTAAGCCACGTATTGTAATTAGCTTTGCTTACCTGGATCTGAAGTTCACCCAGGGCTGCCTGCCACATTTTATCAGCTTGCATCTGTCCCTTAACCGTACTATATTTTTGTTCGAGTATTCCGTAAAAAGGAAAAAAGTTCCCCCAGTGAAACGACAAATGCAGACTTTTCGTTTAGATATTGTAGAAACCGCTAGAGCTTTGTAATGTCTGCCGGAGATGCCGCGGTCCTCTTCCCAAACCTTAGATAGATTACCACAGGCGTCTTCGACAGTGTCAATGGTTATTTTGACATAACGGGAAAAAACTTATAATTTTTTAGTAGATTATGAAAGTTGTATTTATGGGATCGCCTGCTTTTGCACTGCCTGCGTTGCAGGCGTTGATATTTAATAAATATGATATAAAAGCGGTGTATACCCAGCCGGACAAAAAAACAGGGCGGGGGCAACAGGTTTCTGCTTGCCCTGTCAAACAATTTGCCGCTGACGCCGGGCTGCGCGTGATTCAGCCTGAGTCATTGAGAGATACCGACGAGGTAGAGCTTCTGGCTGGATTGATGCCTGACATAATCATCGTAGCAGCCTACGGACAAATACTGCCGGAGGCAGTGCTAAAAATACCGCAACACAAATGTATCAATATCCACCCGTCGCTGCTGCCCCTGTACAGGGGTCCGTCTCCTGTAGCAGCGGCCATCCTAAATGGAGATGCACAGACCGGCGTTTCAATTATGTTAATTGAGAGGAAAGTCGACAGCGGGCCTATCATTGCACAGACGGCCGTAGATATAAAGGATGATGATACCACCGGGTCATTGACCGGACGGTTAGCGGAAACCGGCGCTGGATTGCTGCTGGATACCCTGACGGCCTGGGTGTCCGGGACGATTAAACCAGTTGCACAAAATGAAAGCCGGGCAAGCTATACCAGAATGTGGAAGAAAGAGGACGGAACATTGGACTGGAACTGGACGGCGGTACAGCTGTGGCGCAAGGTACGGGCATACAATCCCTGGCCGGGAAGCTATGTCAAATGGATGGGCTCAAGGATCAAGATTATGGAGACCGTCCCGCTGGCGGATGTGGAAAAAGGCAGGGTGGGACAGGTTGTTGAATTGACCAGGGGGGAGGTGACACGGGTGGCTGTCTGCACTGGTGAAGGGCTGCTCGGACTTGTCCGGATTCAACCCGAGGGCAAGCGTGAGATGGCAGCGGGCGATTTTGTGGTCGGGCATCGAAATTTTATCGGCAGCCTTCTTTGACTTAGCCGCTATCGCGAAATAAACTTATAAAGTATTAATGAGATCACTGGAGAATCAGTACAAATGTTGCTTTACCTTATATTAATGGCACCCGCCCTGATATTCATGATATATGCACAAATCAAGGTGAAATCCACCTATGCCAAATATTCTAAGGTTTACAACCAGAGGGGGGTGACCGGCGCCCAGGCTGCGATGCAGGTGCTAAGAGCTAACGGCATGGCGGATATACCGATAGAAACAGTCAAGGGCAAATTGACGGATCATTACGATCCCTCTAAAAGAGTGCTGAGGCTTTCTCCAGAAGTCGCCGGGACACCTTCCGTTGCTGCAGTCGGAATTGCCCTTCACGAGGTCGGCCACGCCATGCAGCATAAAACAAAGTATGCCATGATGGGCTTAAGGTCCGCCCTGGTCCCCGCCGCCAATATCGGCAGCACACTTGGGTGGATACTGGTCTTCGGCGGCCTTCTCCTTATGGGTCTATCGCAGGTATTCGGCGAGATGGTAGCCATAGCAGGCATATTGCTTTTTACAGCAGCAGTACTGTTCACGCTTATTACCCTGCCAGTTGAATTCAACGCCAGCAACCGGGCCCGGCAAATGATCAAGGAAACCGGACTGCTGGTAGGACAGGAATATGAAGGGGCAAGCGCAGTTCTATCCGCTGCGGCCCTGACCTATGTGGCGGCCATGCTGCAGGCCGTGGCACAATTGCTCTACTTCATTTTACTGGTATTCGGAGGCAGGCGGGATTAAGCCGGAGTATGGCCAGCGAGATATCAGGATTCAGCGAAGCAGAGCTCGATAAATTCGAGACCTTCAGAACAATCGTAGAGCGTTTACGGGGGGAGGGCGGCTGTCCCTGGGACCGACGGCAAACGCATGACTCTCTCAAGAAATATCTTGTCGAGGAAAGTTATGAGGTGCTGGAGGCGATTGATAATAACGATATGGCGGCCCTCAGTGAGGAACTGGGCGATCTCTGGCTGCAGATAATGCTGCATTCCCAGGTCGCCCGCGAAGCGGGGGAGTTTTCTCTCGAGGACGTACTACGCAGTATTAACAGCAAAATGATCAAGAGGCATCCTCATGTCTTTGACGGCAAGGAGATAGCTGACGCCGAAGAGGCGTCTCTCAGCTGGCAGGAGCTTAAAGAACGTGAGAAGAAAGGCAGTCAATCGCTTCTGGCCGGCATACCCGGCAGTTTACCGGCCCTGGCATATAGCCAGACTGCGGGACGCAGGGTAGCTGCCGTGGGTTTTGATTGGGAGAATGCTGACGATATCATAGATAAGCTGGTTGAGGAGGTGGCGGAACTGAAAAGTGCTACAACCCAGGAAGAAAAGAACCATGAGTTCGGCGACGTGCTGCTGGTGCTGGCCAGTGTCGCCCGCCATATGGATGTGGACCTCGAATCAGCGCTGCGCCTAGCCAATGCCCGTTTCACGAGGCGGTTTCAATATATCGAGCAGGTCTGCCGTGACCGGGGTCTGGACCTGCGAGGCATGAAGCTTAGCGAAATGGATGCCATCTGGGATGAGGCGAAGAAGGAAGTGGGGTAAGGATAGTGGCTGGTCGGGGAGAGAGGACTCGAACCTCCGACCTCAGCGTCCCGAACGCTGCGCGCTAACCAACTGCGCTACTCCCCGCACGGGTTAGATATTATAGTCGGCTTTAACTTTTAGGGCAACAATTGTAAACTTATTGGCTATGAAATTTTGCATAGTCATAGTGGACGGCGCCTCCGGCTGGCCCCTTGCCGTGAGGGATAACAAAACATGCCTTGAGCTAGCGCTTACCCCCAATCTCGACCGTATGGCAGGGCAGGGGTACAGCGGCATGGCATTGACCATACCGCCGGGTATGGAGCCAGGCAGCGCGCCGGCGTGCATGTCTGTTCTGGGTTATGACCCCACGGTCTATTACAGAGGGAGGAGCGCCATCGAAGCCCGAAGCGTGGGTGTCCCCATTGGTCCGGGGGACGTTACGTTTCGCTGCAATCTGGTGACGATAATTGAGGGTAAAATGGTCAGCCACAGCGCCGGGCATATCAGCACCGGGGAGGCCGTGACCATTATAGATACCCTGAATGAAAAACTGGGCTCAGGTGCGCTAAAATTCTTTCCCGGCATCAGCTACAGACACATTTGCAGGATAAGCGGCCATGAGAATGCCCTGATGGCTGTCTGCACACCCCCGCATGATATAACCGATCGCCAGGTGGGGGATTACCTTCCACGCGGACGCGGAAGTGAGCTTTTAAATGAACTGATGAAAAAATCTGAGAGCCTGCTGGAAGGACACCCGGTCAACGAAGCGCGAAAAAGGCAGGGCAAGCTGCCGGTGACCTCGATATGGCTTTTCTGGCCCAGCGGCCGTGTGCCGGAGATGCCTTCTTTCCAGGAGGTACGCGGCCTCAGGGCATCGCTCACATCGGGTGTCGATCTGCTGCGCGGGCTGGCTATAATGGCCGGCATAGAGGTGCTGCATATCGATGGCGTTACCGATAACCTTGACAACGATTTCTCAGCCCAGGCTGAAGGAGCGCTGGGATGGCTTAATACCGGCGACCTGGTTGTTATGCATATTGAGGCGCCGGACGAGATGGGACACAGGGGATCGATAATCGATAAGATAAAGGCCATAGAATTGATCGACAGGGAGGTCATCAGCAAACTGCTGGACTGGAAGGGTGGGCAGATAAGGGTGCTGGTGATGCCTGACCATCCCACGCCGATCGAGCTTAAGACACATAGCGCCGAGCCCGTTCCCTTCCTCATCTGGGGCGGAGGTGTAAAACCCAACGGGGCAGCCCGCTTCACGGAGGCGGAGGCCGGCCGCACCGGTATCTCGGTTGAGCCGGGATTCAAACTCATGGATATTTTCTTGAAGGATAAATAAAAAAGGCAGGCAGCAACAGATATGGCAATAGTAGTGCAGAAATACGGAGGCAGCTCGGTGGCCGATGCCGAGAAGATCCGCAACGTGGCGCGCAGGATCGAGGCGTCGTTTAAAAAGGGCAACAAAGTCGTGGTGGTTGTATCGGCCATGGGCGATACTACAGACGATCTAATCGACCTGGCCAATAAGATCAATCCGAATCCTGAGCCTCGCGAGATGGACCTGCTGCTATCCACGGGGGAGATTGTTTCCAGCACGCTTCTAGCCATGGCACTGCACGCCATGGGTTACAGCGCGGTAGCCCTCAGTGGCCAGCAGGCCGGAATTTCCACGGACTCGTCATTCAGCCAGGCCAGGATAACCGGTGTAGAACCGGAGAGGATAATAAGAGAGCTGGATAAAGGCAATATCGTTATCGTTGCCGGTTTCCAGGGCATTACTCCCAACAATGATATCGCCACACTGGGCAGGGGCGGCTCGGACACAACTGCGGTAGCTCTGGCAGCCAGCCTGAAGGCCAGGGTATGTGAGATATATACCGATGTTGAAGGAGTATACACGGCAGACCCCCGACTGGTGCCGGAGGCGCGCAAGCTGGATGAGATAGGCTATGAGGAGATGCTGGAAATGGCTACTTCGGGCGCCAGGGTAATGCATCATCGGTCGGTTGAGCTTGGCCAGGTATTCAATATACCCATACTGGTGGCCTCCAGCATGGTGGAGAAGCCCGGCACGATTATTCACGGAGGGAAAAACATGGAGCAGAAGAATAAGGTAAGGGGCATTGCCCACGATATGGATGTGGCCAAGATCACCATAACCGGTGTGCCGGACCGACCCGGTGTAGCGGCCGCTATTTTCACACCGCTGGCAAAGGCCTGTATAAGCGTGGAAACCATAGTTCAGAATGCCAGCGCTAATAATATCACGGACCTGACCTTCACCATTGTTAAAAAGGATATCCCCAGGGCCATGAAGATAATTGCTCCAGTAGCCAAGAAAATCGGCGCCAGGGAATACCGCAGCGACACAAAACTGGGCAAGGTCTCGATAATCGGCACGGGTATGCAGAATACCCCGGGCTATGCAGCCAAGATGTTCCAGACCCTATTTGCGCAGGATATAAATATACAGATGATAACCACTTCCGAGATACGGATTACCTGTATTATAGCGGAGGATAAGGTGAAAGACGCCGTTAGAGCCCTGCACAAAGCCTTCGAACTGGATAAAGGTTAGGCCGGGGGTCTATACGCCCACAACTTCTTTGACTGTGGGTATCTTCTCTTTCAGGAAGCGCTCAATACCTTTTTTCAGTGTCATAGTAGACATCGGGCAGCCGGAGCAGGCGCCCTTTAGCTTCACGCTGACTATCCCGTCCTTAACATCCACCAGTTCAACGTCGCCGCCGTCTGCCTGGAGGCTGGGGCGGATAATATTTAATACTTCCTGTACCTGTTCTTTCATCAAAGCACCTTCTTATTGACTTAATTTAATTTACGTGGTAATTTAGCACCGCTTGAAAAGCCGTGTCAAATTCCCGACGCTATTATAGTGTAGACCCAGAAGTGGATTTATAAAACGACTAAAATCACACCGGTCCGGGAGCGGGCTACGTTAATGAGTGACAGATTTGCCTTTGATGAAGATTTGGTATTTAATAAAATGATTGCAAAGGACGCAGTGGCATATATGTTTAAAGTAGAGGTTATCAAGAATGCCCGAACGTGAAGAAGAGAAAGCCAGAATATGGCGGGGGCGTATCCAGGAGGCCATAAAGATGGCTACCGAGAACCGCTGGCAGGAGGCTATTGCCGCAAACCAGGGCATTATCGAGGTTTTTCCCGCGGACGTAGACGCTTACAACCGGCTGGGCCGTGCCTATATGGAGTTGGGCGATTATAAGAGAGCCAAGGATGCCTACAGCAAGTCCATCGAACTATCTCCCAGCAATATAATAGCCAGAAAGAACCTCGATCGGCTGGCGCTGCTTAAGGGTACTAAAGTCGCAAGTGTAAAGAGGGAGAAAGCCAAGCCGAGTGATTTCATCGCTGATGTTGGTAAATACGGCATTGTCAGCTTGCTCGAGCCGGCTCCTCAATCCGTCCTGCTTAAACTGACACCAGGGGAAAAGGTCTTTCTTGACACCAGAAACCAGGATACTGTGGTGAAGAACGATCGGGGCGAGTACCTGGGAGTGATTGAGCCGGAACACGGGCTGCGCCTGGCCAAGCTGCTTAACGGCGGGAACAAATACATAGCGGCCATTGTCAGCCTTGATCACGATCACAACAAGGTCAAGGTCATAATACGTGAGACCTTCCTGCATCCCAGCCAGGCAGGCAAGCTGTCGTTCCCCATCCGGGTGACGGAGGCCTATCCCGCGCATGTTAAAGATAATCTGCTAAGGCACAGCGCAGGAGAGGAAGAAGGGCTGGATGAGCCCGATTACAATGAATCGGAAGATACCGAGACCGTCCCCGAGGGGTTCTCGATTTATGAAGGCTACACGGCTACGGAAGACCTGCAACGGCTCGACAACAGCTTCGGTGACGAGGAGTAAACATGGAATTAGGATTATCTATAAAGCCGATCGGTATTGAAGACGAGATGAAACGCTCGTACCTGGATTATGCCATGAGCGTTATTGTTTCCCGCGCCCTGCCCGACGTGCGCGACGGACTGAAGCCCGTTCACCGACGCATACTGTTCGCCATGCACGATCTCAATATGCGCTACAACGCGCCATATAAGAAAAGCGCGCGCATCGTCGGCGAGGTACTGGGCAAATATCATCCACACGGGGATTCCTCGGTTTACGACGCCATGGTCAGGATGGCGCAGGACTTCTCCATGCGTTACCGCCTGGTAGATGGCCAGGGCAACTTCGGCAGCATCGATGACGATCCTCCGGCGGCTATGCGTTACACAGAAGCCAGGCTTGCCCGGATTGCCGATGAGATGCTGCTGGATATAGACAAAGAGACTATCGACTTCATCCCGAACTTCGATGACAGCCTCAAGGAGCCGTCGGTACTGCCGGCACGATTGCCGAACTTGCTGGTCAATGGGTCCTCCGGCATAGCGGTGGGCATGGCCACCAATATCCCTCCCCATAATCTCACTGAGATCTGCGACGCCATACATTATTTGATCGAGAATCCCGATGCCTCGGTCGACGATCTTATGAAGTTCGTGAAAGGGCCTGATTTCCCCACGGCCGGTATCATCTGTGGCGTGGAGGGCATAAAAAATGCCTATGCGGCCGGGCAGGGCAAGGTAGTGTTGCGGGCCAGGGTTGTGGAAGAATCGACCAAGGCAGGCAAGATGCAGTTGATTGTCACCGAGCTGCCTTATCAGACCAATAAAGCCGAGCTGGTCAAGAAGATTGCCGAATTAGCCCGCGATAAAAAAATCGAAGGTATCAGCGATGTGCGCGACGAATCGGACCGCCAGGGTATGCGGCTCGTGATAGGTTTGCGCAAGGATGCGCACCCGGCCAAGGTACAGAACAACCTGTTCAAATTCACATCCATGCAGACGGCTTTCTTTATAAATATGATCGCATTGGTAGAGGGACAACCACGCGTCATAAATCTCAAGGATGCGCTGCAGTGTTACGTGGCTTTCCGCACCGAGGTTGTTACACGCAGGACCAAGCATGACCTGCAGAAGGCCAAAGAAAGAGCGCACATATTGGAGGGCTTCAAGATCGCCCTTGACCATCTGGATGCTGTGATCAAGACCATTCGCGAATCTGAGACGGCGGATATGGCACGCGAAAACATTATGACGGAGTTTTCGCTCAGCCAGCTGCAGGCGCAGGCAATTCTCGAAATGCAGTTGCGCCGCCTGGCCAATCTTGAACGCAAAAAGATCCTGGATGAATATAAAGATGTTCTTAAGACCATACATTATCTGGAGGACCTGCTGGCCAATCCCGATAAGATCCTCAAACTCATCCAGCAGGATGTTCTGGAACTCAAGACAAAGTTCGGTGACAAGCGACGTACGGTTATAACACAGGATGAAGCAGGACAATTCCAGGTGGAGGATCTTATTCCGCATATGGATGTGATCGTGACGCTGAGTGAGCAAGGGTATATTAAGCGCATCCCCGCAGATGTTTTTCGCAAGCAATTGCGCGGCGGGCGGGGCGTCAAGGGCATGGTAACGCGCGACAGTGACGACGTGATGAGCTCAATGTCTGCCGACACGCATGATAACCTGCTGTTCTTCACCAACCGCGGCAGGGTTTTCAAGATGAAATGCTACGAGATACCGCAGGATATCGCGCGCACTACCAAGGGCATCAATATAATCAATTTGATACCCATTGAGGCAAAGGAGAAGGTCACAGCCATGTTCGTGCCGGAGAAGACCGATCCGGGCCTATTCATGCTGCTGGCCACGTCCAAGGGCATTGTTAAGAAGACAGGGCTGAGCAATTTTATCGACGTCCGCCGCAGCGGCCTTATCGCCATGAAGCTGAAGAACGACGAGGAACTGATCGGGGTGGACGTTATTGCCGACTCGGATAAGCTGATGCTGGTAAGCCGCAACGGGCAGGCCGTTAAATTTGCCGTAGCGCCCCTGCGCAACGCCTCGCGCACCAGCGGCGGTGTGCGGGGCATCAAGCTCAATAAGGGAGACATAGTGGTCAGCATGGGCACTGTACAACCGGCCGCTGACCTGATCACGGTCACCGAGAACGGCTATGGCAAGAAGACCAAAGTTGAGAAATTCCCCCTGCATGGCCGGGGAGGGAAGGGCGTGCTGGCCCACAGGGTGAATTCCAAGACAGGCAAGGTAATCGCCGCCAAGTTCGTGCCGCCCGGCTACGAGCTGTTTATAACGACGGCCAATGGCGTGCAGCTCAGGATCAATGTGGATGTAGCGAAAGAGACCGTGGTCTCGGTAGAAGGTGGGAAGAAGAAAAGGCGCGAGGGCGTTCCCGTCAAGGGCCGCATAACGCAGGGCGTGATGCTATCCAGACTGGATGAAGGCGACCGCGTCGTATCCATAGCCCTGGTTGAGAAAGAGAATCCCGAGGAGCAGGCCGCCAAAGAGACCCGCGCCATGGTCACAACGCCTCCCAAACCTATGGTCACCGGCCAGCAGGAACTCCCGTTCGCCTCATAAACTCCGGCCGGTCATGGCGGGGACTGTGAATCCGCAGAAGTCCTGCAGTATTTAGGAGGTTTGATATGAAGCTGGTCTTTGTACATGGATCAGGCGCCTGCGGTGATGTATGGATGCTGCAGAAGCAGCACTTCACCGATGCAGATAATCCCGACTTACCCGGCCATCCCCGAGGAGAGATTTGCACCAGTGTTGAAGATTATACTGATTGGCTGCACGGCTATTTCCAGGAAAAAGAATATACCGATGTCGTGCTGGCCGGGCACTCGATGGGAGGGGGAATTGCACTCATGCACGCCCTCAAATATCCGAAGGATCTGAAAGGGATCATCCTGTTAGGTTCGGGCGCACGCCTGAGGGTATTGCCGTTGATTCTGGAGCTTGTAGGGGCCAAATTAGATGATACGCAAGGCTGGCTCAAGGAGTTAATCGAACCGCTTCATGTGACGGTGGATGAAAAGATACGCCAGGCCCTCATGCCCAGGCTGTTAGAAGTGGGGCCTGCAGCGCAACTCAACGATTTTCGCTGCTGCGATAAGTTCGATGTTATGGATCGGGTGGGCCAGATAAAATTGCCGGCGCTCTGCATCGTGGGCGACCAGGATAATATGACGCCGCCGAAATATTCCCAGTATCTCGCCGGCAAGATGCCGGATTGCCGGATGAGTATTATAGAGGGTGGCACACACCTTGCCTTCCTGGAGAAGCCGGCGGAAGTTAACCGTGCCATCGAGAGTTTTATTAAACAGATTGCTACATAGATTGCCGGATTAATGATGAAAGGATCGCTGCGCATAGCCCGCATCGCCGGTATAGATATCGGCATACATTACACGTGGATTATTATCTTCACTCTGATCTGCTGGTCGCTGGCAGTGGGTTATTTCCCGGCTGAGTACCCGGGCTGGGAAGGCTTGATATACTGGGCGACGGCCGCGGTGGCGGCCCTGCTCCTCTTTGTCTCTGTCCTTGTGCATGAGCTGGCGCATTCCCTGATGGCCATATCACGCGGAGTGCCGGTTAAGAGCATAACGCTCTTTTTGCTGGGCGGCCTGAGCAACCTTGAAGCTGAGCCCGAGAAGCCGGGGATCGAGTTCGCCATCGCCATTGTCGGTCCCCTCACCAGCGTAGCGCTGGCCGGCCTGTTCTGGGCACTGGATTTAACCGGCCTGGCGGTTGAAGGGCCCGTCAAAGCCACCATAGTCTACATGATAGAGATCAATATATTGCTGGCGGCTTTCAACATCCTGCCGGGCTTTCCCCTGGATGGAGGCCGTGTCCTGCGTGCCATTTTGTGGGGTGCAACCAATGACCTGAGGAAGGCCACCAATATTGCTACGGCCGTAGGCCAGGTATTCGGATGGGCCATGATCGCCTGGGGAGCTTTCTGGGCGCTCACCGATAATATAATGGGCGGCGTATGGCTGATCTTTATCGGCTGGTTTCTCAACAGCGCGGCCGAGGCTTCCAGGCGGGAGATGGAGGTGCGTGCGATCTGGCTGAATGTGAAGGTGGCCAGCGTTATGAATGACCGCCCGGAGATAGTCGAAGGAGGCTCAGACGTCGAGGCGCTGGTCAACGATATTTACGTTAAGAAAGGCATCAGGTCGGCCGCCGTGGTTGAAGACGGTAAACTGCTCGGCATCGTCACTCTTGCCGATATCAAGAAGTTGGCGCCTACCGCATGGCGCACTACACCGGTCTCTAAAGTCATGACGCCCCAACCGCTTAAAACGATAACACCCGGCGACAATATGAAAACCGCGGTACGCCTCATGGCAGAAAATGGGTTGAACCAGTTGCCGGTAGTGATAGAAGAGCGTCTGGTGGGTATGTTGAACCGCGCCGATATAATCAGGTATGTGCAGGTTCACCACGAACTGAGTAAGAAATGACCGGCGGTTCGTATATAAAGGCGGATTTAAAAAGCTCGCCGTAACCGTTCAGACTTATTTGGCGCCCGGTTTGCGTATGGTGAGAACCGGGCACGAGGCCTGGCGTACGATCTGCTCGGTGGTGGACCCAGAGATAAACCTGCGCCACCCTGAGAGGCCGTGGGTGGCGATAACAATCATGTCGACTGCATTCTCTCCGGCATAGCGCATGACCTCGCCGGCGGCATTACCGATGAGCACCTCTGTCACGGCGGTGATGCCCCGGCTTATTTTTTGCTCCGTCAGGCTCTTGAGTGACTTTTGAGCCTGTCCTTCGAGTTCCTGCTGGTAAGAAGCCACATTAAAGCTGGCCGATTCGACGCCTATAGGCGCCTCTACGATGGGTACCAGGGGCACCACATTGACAACGTGCAGCGTGGCGCCGAAATGGACTGCGAGCTCGTCGGCTACCTTTAACGCTTCGTAAGAAGGATCGCTGAAATCGGTCGGGCATAGAATATTCTTAATCGGCAACATCTCTAAATTCCACCTCCGGTAATAATTATATACGATTTGCTTACGGCAGCTTATTTGCCTGCACAGTGCCGTCTGGATAAAAGTGGATCAGAGGCACGAAGTCGTATCCATCGGCAATGAGCTTATCCCCGCCGCCTTCATGGCGGTCGACTATGGCCACGACCTTCACCACCCTACAATTCATGTTTTCAACGGCTTCTATGGCCTTATAAACCGATCCCCCGCGCGTGACAACATCATCCACTATAGCCACCCTCATGCCCGGTTCCAGCGGTCCCTCAATCAGTTTTTTTGCACCGTGTTCTTTGGGGGACTCGCGTACCATAAAAGCTAACAGGGCATTGCCTCTTTTATGGCTTATGATGGAAACAGCTGTGGCGATGGGGATAGCGCCGAGTATGAGGCCGCCGATCGCCTGCGCACCACTACCCTCCAGTATATCGAAGATGGCTTCGCCAACGCGGCATGCTCCCTCCGGGTGAAGAGTAAGCAGTTTGCCTTCGAAATAGCGGTTGCTTTTGGCACCGGACGCAAGGGTGAACTCGCCGAACTTGATGGCTCCGGTCTTTTTAGCCAGCTCGATGAGCGAATCTGCGGGGGTATTCATAGGTTCAATCTATATTCAGCGACCGAGGGAAATTATACGTCCCTGCATCTGTATAATCAACTGACCCATTAAGCCGGCGTGTACTTTTTCTCCTTCAGTGGGGTATAATCGGGTAAACGGTAGTTTTAAGCAAATATGCAACAGAGTTTCCTCTGTCCGCGGTGTGGAAACGTAGCCTTTCTGGGGCAACGTTTCTGTGGATTCTGCGATCTGATCTTCGTATATTCATGTGTTCAATGCGGCTCTCCCGTTGAGCCTGGAACAATTTACTGCGGAAACTGCGGTGCGGAAATCGAATGGGGTATTACGGAAACGCCGGTTTCAACGCCGACTGCGTCTGCCGCACCGGCGGGCAATGTAGAGCAACCGGTAAATATCGGCCAACCGGGCGCCGCCCCTCCCAAAGAACCGAGAAAGCAACCGACGCTGGCGGAATATCAGGATGACCCCTCATCTTATCCCATTCCTGCGCCACCCGCCCCGAAATCGATACCATCTCCTCCGAAGTCGACACCTCCTACTCAGGTATCTGCCGAGCACAAGTCAAAGGCGGAAGCCCATCAGGAGAAAAGTTTCGAACTGCTCAAGGACGGCCATTACTCCCTGGCGATAGACGAGCTGACCAAGGCAATTCAATTCGATCCAACCACGGCAATTGTCTACCTGTTGCGGGGAGGGGCTTTCTATAAGAAGGGCGACCTCGATCTTGCACTGGCAGACCTCGAACGCGCCATAGATCTCGATCCTAACCTGGCAGCGGCCTTCTATAACAGGGGCAGCGTATATTATTATAAGAAAGAATTCGACCGCGCCATCGAAGATTTCTCGAGTTCCATCGCTATTGACGATACGGACCCCGGCGCATTTCACAACCGCGGCTGCGCCTACATGATGAAGGGTCAATATTACCAGGCTATCGAGGACATCAGCCGGTCGATCATGCTCGACTCCCGGGACCCCAGGGTTTATTGCAGCCGGGGCAACGCATATATGCAGACAGGGCAATTGCTCAAGGCTGCGGAGGATTTCCGCAGGGCCAAAGGCATGACCTCAGACCTGGCCATCATACACAAAGCTGATCAGGCGCTCAAAGAGATGGGGCAGGGTCTGTAAAATAAACCGGGGCTACTCCAGCAGCTGCGGCTCAGACGGTGAAGGCCCCGCTTCAATTGCGTCAAGCTCTTTAATATCGCTGTCGTGCCTGATCTGGTCTATCTTGAGCAAAGGACGTTCCAGCATGTTTTTCCGCGTAGTGGTGAGAGTTTCAAATTCCTTTTGAGCATCCTGTAACCTTTTGCCCATTTTGTCCATGCTTTCCACGAATTTCTGCCATTGCTCGGTGAACAGCTTGATTTGCTTGATGATCTCGGCCAGCCCCTTCTCCATTTTAAAATTCTTGACGGCCTGGTTTATCAATGCCAACACGGCATACAGAGTAATCGGCGAGCATAGCACGACCTTGGATTGGAGGGCGTAATCGAGTATGGTTGGATCGTTCTCGTTGATAAACCGGTAGACCTGCTCATTGGGTATCAGCACAAGCACGTAATCGACGGTATTTTGCTCGGGATTGATGTAATCGCGGGTGGTGACTTCCTTTATGCGCTGGCGGGCGTCTTTGAGGAAGGCGGCCTTAAATCCCTCCCGATCGGCCTCTGAATCCGTATCGATGTACTTTTTATAATTTTCCCAGGGGAACTTGACGTCCATATTGAGCACCAGCCGGTTGGGCAGGAGGAAAGTGTAATCGGGCCTGGAGCCTCCGGCCGGGTCCACTTGCTGCTTGGTGTAGTTGATACCTTCAACGAAACCGATACCGGCCAGGATGTCGTCGGCCATGCGTTCACCCCACTGTCCCCGGACCCTTGTATTGCCGAGGGCTTCCTGGAGCTTGCCGGTGGTCTCCGACAACTTAATAGTCTGCTCCGATGTAGTCTTGAGCTGGGAGAGAAGTTCGCCATAGGCCTTGGCACGGTCCTTTTCCAGGCCGCTCACGAGCGTTTCCACGCTCTTGAGGTTGTCGCGCACCTCCTTGATGGACTGGTCTATGAGGGCCTTCTTGCCCTCGAGGTTCTTCTCGCTGAGCTGCGTTTGCGCGGTCACCAGTTGTCCCGACATCTGGACCAGGTGGTCTACGGCCTTCTGAGTGGCATCGTCGGTGAATGCCGCCAGGTTTTTCTGCACTTCGCCGCTGACGGCCAGCATATCCTGCTTATAGTAGGGTTTATAAACACGCGTAATAATTATTGTGATCGCCACTCCGATGGCAAGCCCGCCTGTAAAGACCAGTCCGTAAATCAGCAGATCGTTCATAAGTTATATTCAAAAACCATTATTACATTGAGGGAAAGATACCCTGCCAGTCGAAATTGCGATCGAAGCCCGTGGTTGCGGCGATCATTATCAGCGATATGATGAGAACGGTCACCGCTATTATAAGAGCTATTTGCAGCAGAAGTACGCCGAGGCCCCACCACATCCAGGAGCGTTGCGTCTTTTGGAAGTGCTCGATGCTATCCCAGCGCTTGTTCTGCCAGGCCCATTCGTTGCCCCGCACACCTAAAATGATGGCCATAACCAGGCTGATGATCCAGCCGACATATGGCAGGATACCACACAGTGCGATGAAAGCGATCCAGACATTGTTGCCGATGCCCCAGATCCACGTGAGAAAGAAAGCGCCCCAGTTCCAGCCGCTTATCTCGGGAGGCGCTTTCGAGAGGGTGCCCAGGCCTGACGTGTTGGAAGTGCCGGATGAGACGGTGCCCGGCCATGTTCCTCCTTTTAACTTGAGCTCCAGGCACTGGTTACAATAGATATGACCATCGATATCAACCTTGCACTCAGGGCATACATATCTGCCGCAGCTGCAGCAACCGCCGACCGCTTCGCGGTCCGGATGTATAGCGCACTTCATATCTATATCCTCCGGTTAATACATCAGTAGTCGATTAAAAGGATTGAACGCCGGACTGCTGCACACCCCAGACAACGAGCCCCAGGCCGAGAAGAAGGATGAGGGTCAAGAGGATCGTGACTGCTATGGTTATGCCCAGACCCCACATTGTCCATGTATGCTGAACACGCTTGAAATGCTCCACACTGTCCCAGTGGCGGCTCTGCCAGGCCCATTGGTTGCCCTTGAAGGCCAGCACCCAGGGCATGACAATAAATCCAAGGTAAGGGACAAATACAAGAAAAGACCACCATACACTATTGCCGATGCCCCAGATCCAGGTGAGCAGAAAGCCACCCCAATTCCAGTCGCCGAGCTCCTTCGGTACGACAGCCTGCCGTCCCATGCCGGATGTGTTCCCTGCGGATATAGCGGTCGATGCTTGCGAAGCCGAGTCGCCCTCTGCGGAGACCATTTTCTGGATGCACGAATTGCAGTATATCTTGCCATCGTGGATAACCTTGCATTCCGGACAGACGGCCTGGTTGCATGCGACACAGGCGCCGATCGCGTCGCGGTCGGGGTGATTATGACAGTACATGGCTACCTCCTCGGGTCATGTGTGATCGCACCTGCCATTCAGGCAAACAATACCATGGTTTAGATAAAGTATAGTTTAAGCCGTGCATAAATCCAACCTGTCGGCCGTCGGGGCGTAAACCTTATGTTTCGCAGTTACGTTATTAATGTAGAAAGAGGAAAACAGGGGCGGAAAATGAGAGTAAACTTGGAATTAGCGGCAATCCTAATAGGATACTCTGTCTTCAGCTTATTGCTGGGACTGGCCGCCTGCTCCTGGTAAAAGCAAGGTTTCACCTCCTCTTCACTCCCGTCCCCACCCTCACGGGGGCGGGAGTTTTTTATCCGGCCGGCCCGACCTTTACTCTATATTAACGTTCGAATTATACTAACACAGGATTTATATGATACGAATCGGCGTTATCTCGGATACACACATGAGGCATTTCAGCCAGCTTCCGCAGGAACTTGTACGTGTCCTTGGGACGGTGGATCTGATTGTGCACGCGGGCGATATCGTAACCATGGATGTGATACAGGGATTGCAGACACTGGCGCCGGTGCAAGGCGTATGCGGAAATATGGACCTCCCTGAAGTAAGAGTTAATCTTCCTCAGCAGCAATTGATTGAAATGGAGGGGAAGAAAATCGGTATCATACACGGTAGTGGCGGGCCAGCCGGGCTGGAAAGCCGCGTGATGCAGCTTTTTCCAGGCGCCGATGCGGTTATATTCGGCCACAGTCATATAGCCACGAATGTTAAAATAAACGGCGTGCTGCTGTTTAATCCGGGTCGCGCCGATGAGTCGTATGGTCTGCTGGAAGTAGGCGGGATAATCAGCAGCAAGATAATCAGAGCATACTATTAGGGAGGCGGATATATGGCCGACAGCTGGCAGGAATATAAGGCTTTTGATCATCCCGCTATCCTAGACTTCGTTTTTTATCCCAGGAGTGACTATTACAGGACGGCCGACAGTGAACGCTCAACGGGATACATGATACCTGTGGAAGACGGGGTTGATATCTCCTGCCGGTTCTATTTCGGGGATGCTCAATACGCCAACCTGCTTTTTTTTCACGGCAATGGCGAGTTGGCCGGCGAATATAAAGATATAGGTGACGCGTTCAACAACATCGGCCTGAACCTTCTTGTTGCAGATTACCGGGGATATGGCAGCAGCGGAGGAAGGCCTTCGGTGTCCAGCATGATGAAGGATGCCCATCCAATAGCGAAATGGTTCCATCAGTTCTTAAATGAAAAAAATTATACGGGCAGCCGTTTTATCATGGGACGTTCGCTGGGCAGCGGCCCGGCAATCGAGTTGGCCGCCGCTTACCCGGCTGATTTCAAGGGAATGGTGATTGAGAGCGGTTTCTGCGATATCACAGACCTGCTGGGAAGAATGGGACGAGTTCTGCATCAGCCCGAAAGGACTGCACCCCCTTCACCGGGATTTAACCGGGTCGTTAAAATTACCGTGCCTGCGCTGGTGATCCACGGGCAGTACGATTCCATCGTGCCGCTCGATCAGGGGGAGAAAATCTTCCGCAATCTGGTCACTGCCGACAAGAAAATGGTGGTTATACCTGAGGCGGATCACAATACGATTTTTGCCGAGGGTATGGAACTCTACCTGCGTGAACTCGGCGAGTTCGTGCGAAAGCATGAATAGAAAAAGAAAAGCCCCCTCCGATTAAGGAGGGGGCTTGTAAAGACGGTATTATTTCTTCTCGGGCTTATCTTCAGTTGTTGTCGCCGCCTCTTCACCCTCCGCTGCTTCGGCTGCTGCCTCTTCACCCTCTGCCGGAGCCGCTGCCTCAGGAACCTCTTCAACAACTTTGCGGACCTCAGAGACCTTGATCAGCATCTGGTCGGGATCGGCCAGTATAGTGACCTTGCTGCTGACCGTGAGATCCTTAACATGTATGGACTGCTCGGGGAGCTCCAGGCTGGAGATATCCACCTCGATGCTGTGCGGGAGGTCGTCGGGCAGGGCCTCGATCTGGAGCGATGTCATAGCATGCAACAGGGAGACGTTCTTGAGCTTCAAGGCCGGAGCAGTGCCGGTGAAGACCAGAGGAACGTCAGCCTTGAGCTTCTCAGCCATATTAACCTGGTAAAAATCCACATGAATGGGCTCGCCGGTCATAGGGTTGCGCTGCACGTCACGGATAACCACTATGCCTGAAGCGTCAGCGCCGCCCATTTTAAGAGCGATCAGATCCGTACCTCCGGCCCTGGCGATGATCTGGCCGAGCTTGCGGGCTTCGACCTGCACTGGCAGCGACTCGATGCCGTGGCCGTATATATTGCAGGGTATCAGACCGCCGCGCCGCAGAAAGCGCACTTTCTTACCCTTGATTTCTCGTTTTAAAACTTCAAGCTCCAGTCTTTTCATCGTCATTCTCCAGAGTTAGTAACAAAACATAAAGGTTATCCTGTTTGAACCTCAAAGTCAAATTTCATGTTTAATTTATGGACACATTCAACCGGGCTTTCAAACTGTTTCACGGGCCCTGGTGCGGCACAAGGGGTGGCTGCCCTGCAGCCCGCAAAGGTTACAGGCCTCCGCACGGCAATCACCGGTCAGCTCACCGGAGAACATCCTTTCCCGCTCGGACCTGAGGAAAGCGGTGCTCACACCGGGGCTGATATGCTGCCAGGGCAGCAGCTCAGACGGGTCCCGCTCCCGGTGTGCATAGAACGACGGATCGATTCCGCACTCTTCAAAAGCCTGTTGCCACCTGGAGTAATCGAAAAGCTCGCTCCAGGTAGCCAGCCGGCAGCCCCTTTTCCAGGCGGAGTAGATAACAGCGCCCAGGCGGCGATCGCCGCGTGCAAGCACGGCCTCAAGAAGGCTGGTTTTAGTATCGTGCCAGGAAAGCTTTACACCGCTCCGTCGCAGCAGGCCCTGTAGAAGCGCCTGCTTGGCCTCAAGCTGCTCGCCGGTATCCTGAGCAGCCCACTGGCAGGGGGTGTGCGGTTTTGGAACGAAGGATGATACCGAGATCCTGACCCGAGGCGGGCGCCCGCGTATACTCTTGCCCAGCCGGCTGACGGAGTCCACCAGGACGGCAATGTCGTTAACATCCTCCATAGCCTCAGTGGGAAGGCCTACCATGAAATAAAGCTTGAGGTTCATCCAGTCTTTTTCAAAGGCGGAGGCAAAGGTTTCCAGCATGGCATCCCGGGGTATCCATTTATTGATGGCCCGGCGTAAGCGTTCGCTGCCGGCCTCCGGTGCAAAAGTCAGTGTGGTTTTGCGGCCTGCCGGTAGAGAATCGATAAGGTCGATGGAAGATTTGTCCATCCTCAGGCTGGGCAGGGAGATGGTGATACCGGATCGCGCATATTTGTCCGACAGAGTCTGGACGAGGTGGCGGATATTGCTGTAGTCGCCGGAGCTAAGGGATATCAGCGCCAGCGTATTGTAGCCGGTATTTTCCAGCAGGCAGCCGGCAGTTTCGAGCACGGTATCTTCGGGCAGCTCCCTTACCGGGCGATAGAGAATCCCCGCCTGGCAAAAGCGGCAGCCCCGGCTGCAGCCCCGCTGTATCTCAATGGCGGCGCGGTCGTGTATTACTTCTATATAAGGTACTACCGGCCGGGTCACCGGCCTGAGGTTATCGGCCACGGCTTTAGCGATGCTGGCTGGAGCCCCATTGTCCGCCGGATGCATCGAGGCTAATGTCCCATCCTCCCGGTATGACGCCGAGTAAAAGCGGGGTACATATATTCCGGGCAGCTTCGCCAGGTTGCGAAGCAAGGCGTCTCTGCTGTTCCTGTGCTCCCGCACTACGGTTAACATCTCCTCCAGTACACCTTCAGCTTCGCCGGCGAAGAATACATCGACGAAGTCCGAGAGCGGCTCCGGATTCATGGTACAGGTGCCGCCGGCAACGATCAGGGGAAATGAGCCATCGCGCTGACTGCTGAAGACGGGCACGCCCGCCAGATCGAGCATATTTAGAACGGTTGTATAGCTCAGTTCATAGCCCAGCGAAAAGCCGATGATATCGAAATCGCGCAGCGGGCGCCCGGTCTCGAGGCTGCAGAGCGGATGATTATACCGGCGGAGCGCCTGCTCCATATCCACCCACGGCGCGTAAACTCGTTCGGCAAGGGCACCGGGAATGCCGTTGATTATCTCATAGAGAATGGGGATGGCCATATTCGACATACCCACCTCGTAGATATCCGGGAAGGCCAGCGCCACCCGGAGATCGGCGGTTTCCCAGTTTTTAGGTATGGAATTCCATTCCCCGCCCGTATATCGAGCAGGTTTTACAATTCCCTGTAATATTTTATCGTCGATACGCATTGTGCAGGTGAGACTCTCAATTATAACCGGCGTTATGCCATGCTACAAAGGAGGCGCGCCGCACAAGACGGCTTACAAGGCATGTCCGAATACGGGTTATACCGTTGACACGTGCAGGTGAGAAAGAGTATAAAGTAAGTTGTTTCAGGCGGGGGCAGGCTGTGAGAAAGTGGAGAGGAAATAAAGATGGCAAAGAAAACTGATAAAAAAAGAGCCAGGCAAACCGTTATGAAAGCCATCGGACAGAGCCCCGCGCCCAGGAAGAGCAGGGCGGTAAAAGGACGCAGTCCCGCCGGTAAAACGGAGCCGGCAGGAGGGCAGATGACCGCCCTGTTGGGTGGCCTGCCAGACGGGATATGCATCTTCGATAAAGAGGGTGTAATCACTTTCTGCAATGCAAGCTTTTCCGCCATCAGCGGACTACCGCTCAGGAAATTAACCGGCCGCAAGCTGAGGAAAAACGCGTTATGGGGAGTGCCGGGAAAAGACGATGAATTCAGGGAGTTGTGGCGCAGGGTTAAGCTGGCAGGCCGGCAACTTGAGGTACGGGCACAGCCTGTAACCAGACCGGGCCAGACAACTCGATTCTGGAATTTGAAGCTCACACCGTATTTATCAAAGAAGAAACGATTTGACGGCATGAACCTGCAGATCAGGGAAGTGACTGAAGAGACCGGGCTACGGAACAGAGAACGCCTGCTGACGGATTATTATGCAGCAGCATTGATGCACGAGTCGATCCAACCGCTACTGGACGATCTGGTGAACCTGCTCAAAGAATACAGCCGCTGTTCGTTTGTGGAGTTTATTATCTCGGATATTTACGGAAACAGGACGCTGAAAGCCATGACCGGGCAAAGCCCGGGCCTATGGGACGTTAATAAATCCATCTCTCAGCCCGCTATCGAGATGCTCTTCAGCGAAGCCGGAGCGGAGTTTTCCTGCGGCGAAAAAGGCTCTCTTTGCCTGGGGGATACCCTTGCTGTAGCAGATAGTCTGGTGGGCAGCCTGAGAAAACTGGTGAATGATGCCATTAATTCGTATGGCTGCAAATCGCTGGCATTGGTCCCGGTCAGGCTGGTGGGAAAGATAACTGGATATATTCTGCTGGCCAGCCCTGTTGCCGGAGGAATAACGCCGGATATTGTCGAAACGGTAGAGTCCATTTCAGGCCATCTGCAGGTCATAGTTGAGCATGCCGAACTGAAGGATGAGGTACGCAGGCAGCGGCAGGGGCTGCTGAAGCAAATGCATGAGCGGGCAGCCCATCTGGAAGCCTTAAGCGAAAGGTTGAAACAGGAATCTGCCGAGCGTAGGAAAGCACAGGAAGAGATGAGGGTGCAGAGAGACCTGGCAGTGGCGCTCAACGGCATAGAGAACCTTGATCAGGCCTTGAAGTTGTGCCTGGATACTGCAATTTCAGTTTCGGGCATGGACTGTGGAGGTATCTACCTGGCAGATCTCGTTGCCGGAGGATTCCATCTGACGGTTTCCAGAGGACTGTCCGATGATTTCGTCAGGCAGGTTACCTATTATAATGATTCGGAGCCGAATGCCCTTATCATCAAAAACGGTGCACCGGTTTACTCAACTTATAGCGAAATCGATAAAACGGCAGACGAGATCCGGCAGGCGGAGGGCCTGAAGGGCCTTGGTATTATACCGGTTATGCATGATGGCAGGGCTGTGGCATGCCTGAATATTGCTTCCCATGTGCTGGATGAGATACCCTTCAACGCCCGTAGCGTGGTCGAGGCCATTGCAGCGGACCTCGGTACATTCATTGCTCATATTGTGGACAGGGAAGCGTTGAAGGAGAGCGAGGAACGTTACCGTACGCTCTTTGCCGGTACTCCCAATCCCATAGTGGTCAAGGATATGGAGGGCAATTATATAGACGGCAATGATGCCGCACTGGCTTTTCTCGAGTGTACACGAGAAGAGTTTCTTGCTATGCACGTGAAAAACACATTGCCTCCTTACCTCGATGAGGACTGGTACGCGAATTTTCGCAAAATATGGGAGACAGGGGGGACGGTAGAGCGGGATTATTATGTCTGGGGCAAGATAAAGGTGCTTGAACTTACGCTCACACCGCTGCAGGTCCGCGGCCGAAAGATAGTGTTCGGCATAGGCCGTGATGTTACGGAGAGAAAAAAAGCTGAAAAGGAGTTGCGGGAGTCGGAGGAAAAATACCGGCTGTTAGTGGAAAACGCAAATGAGGCCATCGCAGTTGTGCAGGACTCCACTGTTAAATATGTCAACAACAGGACGTTTGAAATTATGCTCCACAGCAGGGAGGAGTTCCTGTCCAGACCTTTTATTGAGTTCATTCATCCGGACGATAGGCAAATGGTAATGGGATACTACGCGGGCTGGGTAAGTCATGAAAAGGTGCCGTCGTTGTATCCTTTCAGGTTTATCGATAAGGACGGATCGATAAAGTGGGCGGAGATGAGGACGACCACTTTTAAGTGGGAGGGCAAACCTGCCGTCCTGGTACTGATGACGGATATCACTGAAAGGCAAAAGGCCGAGGAGGCGTTGAGGCAGAGCGAGGAGCGATACCGCCTGCTTGCCGAGAATTCACTGGACGTGATATGGACCGTGGGCCTGGATCTGGAGCCGCTCTATATAAGCCCATCAGTTCAGTTGTACACAGGGCTTAAAGCGGACGATGTAATGCATATAGTCGCACAGGGAGAAGACTATGCCGGCAGGCTGGGAATAGACAGAAGAGATGCTGAGCGCCAGCGGGTTGCCATGCGGACGCTGATAGAGGGAGAGGCGGAGATACAGGTCATTGAATATAAAGTAAAGGCCGGTGACGGGAAAAGCTACTGGGCAAATGAGAAAATGAGCATTTTACGTGACGGCGAGGGCAACGTATCCGGGATAATAGGTGTGACCAGGGACATTACTGAGCAGAAGAAGGTGACTGAGAACCTTATCGTCGCAGACCGGCTCGTTTCTCTCGGTGAGATGGCTGGCGGCCTAGTCCATGAGATCAACAATCCACTTACCGCGGTGATGGGATTCGCATATCTGCTGCAGCAGAATCCCGCCACATCCCCGGAGATAAGAGAGGACGTGGATTCTATCTATGGGGAGAGCAAACGGGCGGCCGAGGTAATAAAGAATTTCCTGGCCTTTTCACGCGGCCAAACGGCTGAGAAAAACGCAGAGCAGATAAATGTCCTGGTTGAGAACGTGCTCAAGTTGAGACAGAGCCGGATGCAGAAAGAGAATATCGAGGTGAAGCTGGACCTGGCGGAAGGTTTGCCCTCGGTCTATTGCAACCCGGCGCGGATTCAACAGGCCATACTTAATATCGTGTTAAATGCGGAATATTTTATGTACCAGACCCACCAGCGCGGCACGCTCACCATTAAAACGCAGGTATATGGCGGTAATATAAGGTTATCCATAGGGGATGACGGCCCAGGAATGACGTCCGATAAGCTGGACCATGTATTCGATCCTTTCTTCACTACCAAGCAGGCCGGGGATGGCACGGGGCTGGGCCTCAGTATCTGTCACAGTATTGTCCGCGAACACGGTGGCAATATCTATATAGAAAGCTCACCGGGCAAGGGCGCTGTTTTTACCATCGATCTGCCGGCCGGGCAACAAGGCTTAGTGTTATTGTAGATCGGCTATTGCCTGATTATAAGTTATTATATAAATCAGTAATAATGATATCGGCCTCTTCACCGGCAATGCGATCACGCAACGGCTTTCCCTCGAAAGCTGCTTCGGCCAGCTCCTGACTGAAGTTTAAAACGCCATATATATTCACGCCGCGTTTTTCCAATTCCTGTTTGGTACGGGTTGACATACTTTCGGAAGGCATCTTGTTGAGGACAGCACCCACACGGCCGATGCCCATGCCCTGCGCCATTTGAGCGATGCGCGAGGCCACGATTATGGACTCGAGGGAGGGCTCAACTACAGCCAGTATTGTATCGGCCTGCCTTTCCACGCCCCGGCCGAAACTCTCGACGCCCGCCTCCATGTCCAAAACCAGCACCTCGTCTTCTTTCAATTCGAGCTTCTCAACTATGCTTCGCGCCGACTCAGCCAGCGAGCAGGCGCAGCCCTGAAAGGGGTCGAGTATCTTCCCCACCGCCATAAAACGTACGCCGTCCACAGATAAAACGAATCCGGGAGGGATAGCGTCCATGGAAAACCGCTCACGCCCCGAGAGAATCCCGTCTTCATTAAATAGATCGCTGAGCGCCTCAGGCTCCCCCTTGATTCCCAGCATCCTGCCCAGGCCGGGATTGGACTCGTCAGCGTCGATAACTATTACCCTGCGCCCGGCTGCTTTGAGCGCCAGCGCCAGCAATACGACGGCCGTAGTCTTGCCCGAACCCCCTTTGCCGCAAACCGCGATCTTGCTCACAGCAAATGTGCGGGGTATGTGTGTTTTCATATATTCCCGTATCTTCCTGGAAGCTTCCACCTTTTCCCCGGGCGTCCTGGCGTAACACAGCCCGCAATCGATACAGGCATCGTCGTCATAGTACGGCGCCCCCAGGGGGCAATGGAATAGTCCCATCTTAAGATATCCATTCCCGGCAGGCAGTCCCCGGCCTGCTCGGGGCTAGTAGATGCTCAGCGTCTCCGGCACATGTTCAAGCGGGCGCACCAGCTTCATGCTCCTGGCACCCGACTTGCACGTGATGTTACAGCTTCCACAGCCCCTGCATATTTCAGGGTCAGTGAAAGATCTTTCGCCCTCGATCCCGTCATATTTTTTTATAGAAACGGCCTGGAACTGGCACCTTTCCACACAGACCTTGCAACCCTTGCACTTCGTAGGGTCGACCACCGAGATAAAGCGGCTCTTCTGGGCGATTTTAATGGCGAGGCAGCAGCAGTAGTGGCAGTTGCAGAGAAGCTGAGTCACCTCACGCTGGTTGACGGTCACATGCACAGCGGGCTGCTTGTCGAATTTCTCAATAATAGCTATGGCCTCATCGGCGGATATCTTCCTGCCGGTTTTCCTGTCCAGGTTATACTCAGCGGTGCGGTCCAGCGTTATACATGACTCTTCGGGCACGCCGCACCAGCGGTCAGTGTGGGATGCCTTACAGCCGCAGCGCATCACCGCGATAAGGCTACGGGATTTCAGCAGGTTGGGCGCGTTTTCGAAAGGCTGGACTCCAGGAACGTCCTTAATAGAAGGCCAGCGTGGCACAACCCTGAATTCACTGGCATGGCCGGAGGGCAGGTTAGCAGGCTTAGGCTTGGTCATTGGCCCTTCAATAGAACCCCATAGGTCGTAATAAATCCGACCCAGGCTTTTATCATAGTTGGGATTGCCCAGCGCAGCGTCGTGCAACTGCATAAAGGTGCGTGCCATGGCAGGTCCTTTCTTGGTGGGGAATATCAGGCCTTTCTCAAACAGCTCGCGGATATGTTGCCTGACCAGGGCTCTATCCATGCCCAGCTTGCCGGCAAAGGAATCTGATACTTCAAGCGAACGTCCGGATGAGGGCGGCAAATCGGGATCGGGCAGCGCTGCAACAATCTTGATCTGTTCGGCATTGGCCAGGCAGGCCAGGATCCTGGGCATGATCTCTGTATCGCCGGGAAAGATCGTGTTAGCCAGCTCAATATAAATGGGATCCACGGGGAACTTGTTCTTTTCTACGCGGGACTTCAGCTCAGCGTATACTTCAAAAGGATCTGCCTGTCTCGTCATATGTCGTCTCCTGTAATTTAAGGGATTGTTTAAAAACGGGCCATGTATATTGTACAGCAAAATTCCCGGCTGACAGCTGCTCCGGCGAGGATTTTTAACTGATGAGAAGTCCGGGCAAGGACGGGCGCTTCAAATCATGTAGCTCAGCTATTGTTGACAGGGATTGAATTCGTATGTTAATATTTCCATTTGTTGCAAAGTTGCGCTAATATTCATTAGTTTCGCGCGGATTTTGCGTGACCTGGATAACAATCAAGCCGGCTGGTTGACCCGGGATGTGGGCCAGATCGGGAAGTAGTCCGGGGACAACTGGGTGGCTTTTTAATTTGTCGAAAACAGTGAATATACATATAAGGAAGAGATTAGTATGCCGACAGTGAACCAGCTGGTCAGAAAGGGCCGCCATAGGACGGCCAAGAAGACCAAGTCTCCCGCGTTGCAGGTGATCTACAACACCTTGAAGAACAAATCAAGGAAGGGTGTATGTTCTCCGCAGAAACGTGGTGTATGCGTGCAGGTTAAGACAATGACACCGAAAAAGCCTAACTCAGCGTTACGCAAAATCGCCCGTGTGCGGTTGACAAATCACATCGAAGTTACGGCATATATACCGGGAGAGGGACATAACCTCCAGGAGCACTCGGTAGTTCTTATACGCGGCGGCAGGGTTAAAGACCTGCCTGGCGTCCGCTATCATATCATCCGTGGCACACTCGATGCTGCGGGAGTCGAAAAACGCAGGCAGGGGAGAAGCAAATACGGGGCTAAGGCTCCCAAGGCGCCTGCAGCCGTCAGCTAAATATAACGGGAGATATTATGTCAAGGCGAGCCAAATTTGTAAACAAGGAAGTGAGCCCGGATCCCAAGTACGGGAGCCCGGTGGTTGCCAGGTTTATTAATAAAATAATGTATAAGGGAAAGAAATCCACTGCCCAGGGCATTGTCTACGATGCATTTGATCGCATCAACAAGCAGATGAAGACCGAACCCCTCAGTATTTTTGAACAGGCTATGAAAAACGCCACCCCCGCGCTTCAGGTCAAATCGAGGCGCGTGGGAGGTGCTACTTATCAGGTACCCATTGAGGTAAGCCCGGAGCGCGGCGAGTTCCTGGCCACCAAATGGATCATTACCTATGCCAGGGACCGCGGCGGAAGGTCGATGGCTGAAAAGCTGGCCGCAGAGTTGATGGATGCAGCCCAGGGACAGGGCAACTCTATCAAGAAGAAGCAGGATACTCACAAGATGGCAGAGGCAAATAAGGCATTTGCGCATTATCGATGGTAATAGCAGGCATTAAGGAATCCCGGCCCAGAAAGGGTCAGGGTAACAATAAAGTGACGAGATCGTTTCCACTGGACATGGTTCGGAACATCGGCATCATCGCCCATATCGATGCCGGTAAAACCACAACTACCGAACGCATCCTTTTCTATACCGGCAGAACTTACAAGGTCGGTGAGGTGCACGACGGCACCGCAGTCATGGACTGGATGGTGCAGGAGAGAGAGCGAGGTATAACCATCACTTCAGCCGCTACCACCTGCCACTGGAAAGAGCACCGCATCAATATTATCGATACTCCGGGACATGTGGATTTCACGGCTGAAGTTGAACGCAGCCTGCGCGTCCTCGACGGAGGCGTAGTAGTGCTGGATGCTGTAGCTGGAGTGGAAGCACAGTCGGAGACGGTCTGGCGCCAGGCCGACAGGTACGGCGTGCCCAGGATATGCTTCATTAATAAGATGGACAGGGTGGGCGCCGATTTCCAGCGGACGATCGAGATGATAGAGGAAAGGCTGAAGGCTAAGACAGTGGCCATACAGGTCCCTGTGGGCAAGGAGAACCTTTTTACCGGCGTGATCGATCTGGTGGCTAAAAAAGCCTGGGTTTTTCCGGACGAGGTCTCGGAGGACCCGACTGAAGCTGAAATCCCCGCGGATATGAAGGAAGAGGTTGCCAAGGCCAGGCACGATATGATAGAGAAGCTGGCGGAAAACGACGACCAGCTCATGCTCAAATATGTTGATAACCAGGAGATCGGAGAGGACGATATTAAAGCCGCGATAAGGCGGCTGACCATAGTCAACAGGATTGTGCCGATAGTTTGCGGCACCGCCCTGCGTAATAAGGGTATACAATTGGTGCTGGATGCCGTTATTGATTACCTGCCGTCGCCGCTGGACAAGCCGGCGCTCAAGGTCGTTGATACCACGACAGGGCAGGAAGTAACGCGTTCGGCCAGCGACGACGAGCCGTTTACAGCGCTCGCATTTAAAGTGGTGTCCGATCCGTTTGTAGGCAGGCTCGTGTACTTCAGGGTTTATTCGGGCAGCATCAAGGTTGGGGCGCAGATATATAACGCCAGCAGGCAAAGCAGAGAGCGCCTGGGCAGGCTGCTGCTCATGCACGCCAACAAACGCGAAGAAATAGACGAAGTGGACACAGGCTGTATAGCAGCCACCCTTGGATTGAAGAATACTTACACGGGCGACACACTGTGCGATGCAGGGCACTCTGTATTGCTGGAAGATATCAAGTTCCCGGAGCCGGTCATTCACATGGCGGTTGAACCTAAGAGCAAAGCTGATCAAGACAAACTCAGCGATTCCATGGCCAGGCTTTCGGAAGAGGATCCCACTTTCAAAGTTAAAACCAACGAAGAAACCGGCCAGACACTTATTTCGGGTATGGGGGAGCTGCACCTCGAGGTGCTGATAGATCGTATGATGAGGGAGTTCGGTGTGCAGGTGAGGGTAGGCAAACCGCAGGTGGCCTACAAAGAGACGATCACCGTACCGGTTGAGGCGGAGGGCCGTTTCATCCGTCAAACAGGCGGGCACGGCCAGTATGGACACTGCTGGCTGAGGATAGAGCCGGGTGAGCGTAACAGCGGATTTAAATTTGCCAACGTAATACGCGGCGGCGATATATCACGGCAGTACATACCTGCCATTGAAGCAGGTGTTAAGGAAGCACTGGATTCCGGCGGCGTCAGCGGATATCCGCTGGTTGATATTAAGGTATCAGTATTTGATGGAAGCGAACACGATGTCGATTCATCGGAGATGGCCTTTAAAATGGCCGGCTCCATCGCACTGAAAGAGGGCGTGGCCAGGGCAAAGCCGGTAGTCCTGGAACCTATTATGAGACTGGAAGCTGTCACTCCATCATCATTTATGGGAGATGTCATAGGCGATCTCAATTCCAGGCGAGGACAGATACAGGGCATCGAGACGCACGGGGAGACCTGCGTTATACACTGTTTTATTCCCCTGGCCGAATCGTTCGGTTACGCAACCTCTTTGAGGTCGGCGACCCAGGGCAGGGCTACGTATTCCATGGAGTTCCATCAATACAGCGAGGTTCCGGCCGGCATTCTCGAGGAAATGTTAGCTAAATCGAAGGGTAGGTAAATGACCAAGCAAAAGATAAGAATTAAACTGAGAGGATATGATCACAGGCTGGTCGACCAGTCCGCCGGGCAGATAGTTGAAACTGCAATTAAATCGGGCGCCGAGGTGATCGGTCCGGTTCCACTGCCGACAAGGATCGAGAAATTCTGCGTTATCAGGTCGGGTTTTATTGATAAGGATTCCCGTGAGCAGTTTGAGATGCGCACCCACAAGAGGTTGATCGATATAGTCGGCCCAACGACCAAGACGATCGATGCCCTCACCCAGCTTCAACTGCCCTCCGGCGTTGAAATCGATATTAGATTGTAGGATTAAGAAAAATGGCTGGCATACTCGGAAAAAAAATTGGAATGATGCAATTGTTCAGGGAGAACCTGGAGATAGCCGTTACTGCCATCGAAGCCGGACCCTGCTGTATCACGCAGGTCAAGACGGTCGAGAAGGATAAGTACAACGCTGTCCAGATCGGCTTCGGAGAATCGAAAAAGCTGAGTAAGGCGGAGAAGGGGCACCTCAAGGAAAATGGAAATTACCGGTACCTGCGAGAGCTCCGCACAGACGACGTAAAGGATTACCAGGTCGGCCAGAAAATAGATGCCGGGATGTTCAAGGCCGGTGATATAGTTCAGGTCGAGGGCATTTCCAAGGGCAAGGGGTTTGCAGGCGGAGTAAAGAGGTACCATTTTAAGGGTGGGCCAAAGACGCACGGGCAATCCGACAGGCACCGTGCCCCGGGTTCAATCGGCTCCACCACTACGCCGGGCAGGGTATTCAAAGGACTGCGCATGGCAGGGCACATGGGAGCCTGCAAGGTTACGGCGCGAAATCTGGTAGTCGTCGAAGTCGACACCGCCAAGAATGTATTGCTGCTGAAGGGGGCAGTTCCGGGTGCTAAGGGCGGAATATTGCTGATTGAGAAAGCATCATAATATAAGGTTAATGCAGTGGATTTAGAAATATTTGATTTAAAAGGCGAAAAGACCGGGAAAATAAAGGTCAGTGATTATGTATTTGGCCAGGCTGTGAATGAGCCGGTCGTGCACCAGGCCATGCTGATGCAGCTCGCAAACAGGCGGCAGGGTACCGCCGATACCCAGACCCGTTCGGAAGTGACCAGGAGCACAAAGAAGATGTATGCCCAGAAGCACACCGGCAGGGCTAGGCGCGGTGGTGCTACGTCGCCATTGCTTAAGGGCGGAGGCGTGGTCTTCGGTCCACATCCTCGCAGCTACAGGCAGGATATGCCCAAGAAAATGCGCAGGCTGGCCTTGCGTAGCGTTCTTTCAGGCAAGGTGAGGGATGGTGAAGTTAAGGTGCTCAAAAAGCTCGACCTTAAGGAGTCCAAGACCAGGCTGATGTCAGATATATTGTTTGCCCTTGGTGTTGATAACACCGCCATCATAGGTGTTGCCATGAGCAAGGACAACGTCACCAGGGCATGCTCCAATTTGCCGGGAATCAAGACCACTATGGTTTCGATGCTGAACGTCACCGACCTTCTGTCATACAGGATGCTGGTGCTCGATGTCGATGCAGTCCGGCGCATTGAAGAACTTTGGGATGAAAAGAAGGTAGAAAAGAGCAAGGAAAAGGCGGGATAAAGCGCCGAGAGGTTTATTTACGCGATGAATTTATTCGAGATTTTACGCAGGCCGCTGGTAACCGAGAAGAGCACGAAGCTTTCAGAGCGGAATAAATACGTATTTGAAGTGGATAAAAGGTCTAACAAGGACCAGGTCAGACTGGCCGTTGAGAAAGCATTTAAGGTAAGTGTTATAAGCGTTAATATTATCAAGGTACCTGGTGAGACCAAGAGAATGGGCAGGAGGGCAATCAGCCACCCTGCCTGGAAAAAGGCAATTGTGACGCTTAAAGAAGGGGATAAAATCCAGTTCTTTGAGGGAGTCTAAGATAACAGGAGTAGAAATTGGGTTCTGTTATAAAGAAACGCAAAAAAAAGATGGCGAAGCATAAGCATCGTAAGCTCTTGAGAAAGAACAGATGGCAACGCCGCCACTCTTAAAAAGCAGGAGTAGTTAGATTTGGCTTTAAAGACATTTCGCCCTACATCCCCCGGGCGCCGTGGAATGGTCAAGATATCGTTTGACGATATCACCAAAACGGTGCCGGAAAAAGCACTGTTGGTGCCGCAGAAAAGGAAGGCGGGACGTAACAGCAGGGGTGTGATAACCACGCGCCACAGGGGTGGAGGCGCCAAGCGAAAGACGCGCATCATCGACTTTAAGCGGGACAAGCCGGGCGTCCCCGGCCGGGTTGCGGCCATCGAGTATGACCCTGGCCGATCCGCCCGCATTGCCCTGATATTTTACGCCGATGGCGAGAAGCGCTATATGCTCTGCCCGCTGGGGCTGGGTGTTGGCGACACTATACTTGCAAGCGATAGCGCCGAGGTAAAGCCGGGCAATAACCTGCCACTGGGCAATATACCGGCCGGCACCACTGTACACAATCTGGAATTCGAGCCCAATAAAGGGGGCCAGATAGTACGCAGCGCCGGGACTTCGGCTCAGGTGCTGGGCAAGGAAGATAAATATACGATGGTTCGCCTGCCCTCCGGTGAAGTTCGCCGATTTATGAATGAATGCAGGGCTACTATCGGCCAAGTAGGGAACCTTGACCACCAGAATATTAAACACGGTAAAGCAGGAAGGGTACGCCTGCTGGGTCGACGGCCCAAGGTGAGGGGTTCAGCCATGACTCCCCGCGACCATCCGCATGGCGGCGGCGAAGGCAGATCACCGCGCGGCATGCCTCCCAAGACACCGCAGGGTAAACCCGCGCTTGGGCATCGGACTCGTGTGGTTAAGGCATCAGATAAATTGATCGTAAGGCGCCGCTACGCCGCGAAATAAAGAGGTAAATTAAAAATGTCACGTTCAGCGAGAAAGGGCCCGTACTGTCATCCCAAGCTGCTGAAAAAAATTGAAGCGCTCAATAAAAAGGGCGAAAAACAGGTGATCAAGACCTGGGCGCGGTCTTCCACCATCATGCCCGAAATGATCGGACATACTATCGGTGTGCATGACGGCAGGCGGCATGTACCGATTTTTATAACGGAAAATATGGTCGGCCATAAACTGGGCGAATTTGCCATGACGCGCACATTCCGCGGCCATGTTGGCAAGTCTGTAGCCGCAGCCTCCCCGGTGAAGAAGAAATAAGCAGGTAAGAAATGAGAGTAGGAGCAGTAGCTAAAGATATAGGGATCCCTCCCCGCAAGGTGAGACTTGTGGTGGATATGGTTAGGGGCAAGAAAGTTGAAGATGCCTTGAATATTTTGAAATTCACGCCTACCCCGGCGGCCAAAGCTATTGCCAAGGTGATAAAATCGGCGTCTTCCAACGCTGAGAATAATTTCCAGATGGATCCATCCGAATTAAAGGTTGTTTATATCGCAGCTGACGAAGCGCGGACGATGAAAAGGTACAGACCGCAGGCCAGAGGCCGCTTCAGTCCCATATTGAAGCGTGCAACACATATCAAGGTTTTCGTCTCCGAGGAGGACAAATAAGTGGGACATAAAGTTCACCCCTACGGTTTTCGTATAGGGATCATACGCGGCTGGAAGGCCAAATGGTATGATGAGAAACACTACCTGGAGGCCTTGCACGATGACCTCAAGTTGCGCAAGGAGATCAAGCGCAGGCTGCGCGAGGGCGCAGTGGCAAGGGTCGAGATCGACCGGCAAGGGACCGATATCGTGGTAACCATCTTCACAGCCAGGCCGGGTATTGTTATTGGACGGGGTGGCCAGCGTGCAGAGGAACTGAGGTCCGAGCTGGAGAAGCTTTGCGGCAAGAAGGTTAAATTATCCATAAAGGAAGTAGAGCAACCCGAGACGGAAGCTGCGCTGGTGGCGCGCAACATCGCTGATTCCCTGGAACGGCGTGTAGCATTCAGACGGGCTATGAAACAGGCTGCTTTTAAGACCAGGCAGGCCGGCGCCAAGGGCATAAGGATAAGCTGCGCCGGAAGGCTGGGAGGCGCGGAAATAGCCAGGCGTGAGACTGTACGTGAAGGCCGATTACCCCTGCATACGCTGTGTGCAGATATCGATTACGGCGTTGCAGAGGCCGCTACCACTATGGGAAACATCGGCGTCAAGGTATGGATATATAAAGGCAACATTATCCCTGAAGTAAGGAGAGAAAGTGTTACAACCGAAACGAGTGAAGTATCGAAAGTGCCATAGAGGCCACCTGCGTGGCAAGGCACAATCCGGTAATACGATTACCTTCGGCGACTTCGGTATGCAGGCTGAGGAGGCCCACTGGATCACGTCAAGGCAGATCGAAGCGGCTCGCCGTGTTATTGTGCGTTACCTGCGCCGCGGCGGTCAGGTGTGGATACGGATCTTCCCCGATAAATCGGTCACCAAGAAGCCGGCCGAAACCCGCATGGGCAGCGGCAAGGGCGCTGTCGATCACTGGGTAGCTGTAGTTAAGCCCGGCAGGGTCATGTTTGAAGTCGGTGGAATCAAGGAAAACCTGGCCAAGGAAGCTCTAACCCTGGCTGCTTATAAATTGCCGATTAAAACCAGGTTTGTGGCACGCGAGACTCTCAAGGAAGAGGTAAAAGGTGAAACTAACTGAAATCAGGGCGTTAGGTGACGCCGAGCTGCAAAAAAAATTGGAGGAAGCTCACCAGGAGCTGTTTAACCTGCGCTTCAAGCTGGCGACCAGGCAATTGGTCAACCACCGCGAGCTGCCCAAGGTCAGGAAAAAGATCGCCAGGATAAACACGATTATACGCGAACGGGAGCTTGGCAAGAAGTAAAAAAATGGAAAAAAACCGTAAAACCAGAATAGGTAAAGTCACCAGCAACAAGATGCAAAAGACGGTGGTCGTTCGCGTCGACAACCTGCGCAGGCACCCTCTGTACCATAAGGTGGTCAGGCATTCCTCCAGTTTTAAAGCCCATGATGAAGAGAACAAATGTAATATCGGCGACATGGTAAAGATCGTGGAAACACGGCCGCTGTCAAAGGATAAGAACTGGCGGGTCGTGGAGATAATACAGAAAGCAGACATAGTCGGTGGCTTAAAGGACGATTTGGCACAGGAAAACCAGGAGAGCTCAAAGTGATCCAGCCGAATACCAGATTAAAAGTTGCGGATAATACGGGTGCACGTCAGGTGATGTGCATAGGTGTACCGGGAGGTACCCGCAGACGCTATGCTTCTGTGGGAGATGTAATCACCTGCAGCGTCAAGCGCGCGATACCGGGCGGAGTGGTTAAGAAAGGCGATGTCGTCAAGGCGGTCATCGTGAGAATCGCCCAGCACCACCACAGGCCGGATGGCTCTTATGTGCGTTTCGATGACAATGCCGCTGTAATACTTGATGACAAGGGTAATCCCAAGGGTACCCGTATATTCGGGCCGGTAGCGAGGGAACTGAGGGATAAAAATTTTATGAAGATTATTTCCCTGGCGCCCGAGGTGCTGTGATATGAAGATTCGAAAAAATGACAACGTTTTGATCATAGCCGGCAAGGATAAAGGTAAAAAGGGCAAGGTACGCAAGGCTATGCCCGATAAGAACAGCGTAATTGTGGAAGGATTTAACCTGATCAAACGTCATTCCAAGACAAAGGGAAAGACGCGGCAGGCCGGCATTATCGAGCTGGAGGCGCCTATACAGGTTTCCAATGTGATGGTTATCTGCAACAAATGCAATAAGCCTGCCCGGCTGGGATACAGGGAGCTTGAAGACGGCAACAAGGCCAGGTTCTGCCGCAGTTGCAACGAGATCATTGACTAAATTGAGGTAACCCGATAATGGTGAGACTGAAAGAAAGATATAATAAAGAGATTGTGCCGCAGTTGATAAAGAAGTTCGGCTACCGAAATATTATGGAAGTTCCCAGGGTCAGCAAGATCGTTCTCAACCTGGGTATGGGCGAATCGCTGGTCAACCCCAAAGCCATGGAGGCTGCGGGAAAAGACCTGACGACCATCGCCGGTCAGCACGCGGTAATTACCAAGGCCAAGAAGTCCATCGCTGCCTTCAAGCTGCGGGCGGGCACACCTGTCGGCATGATGGTAACGCTTCGTGATAAAAGGATGTACGAGTTCCTGGATAAGCTGGTTAGCGTGGTTCTTCCTAGGATACGCGATTTCCAGGGCGTGCCACGCGATGCTTTCGATGGGCAGGGCAATTATACGCTGGGAATGAAAGAACAGATCGTGTTCCCTGAGATTGAGTACGACAAAGTGGACAAGACCAGGGGACTTGAGATAACGATAGTTACATCGGCGAAGACGGACGAGGACGGCAGGCACCTGCTGGAGGCCATCGGTATGCCGTTCAAGAAAAATTAGTAGGGTTTAATTATGGCGAAGTTATGCAAGATAAATAAAGCGAACCGGCCACCCAAGTACAAGGTGCAGCAGCATAGCCGCTGCAAGTTGTGCGGCAGACCAAGAGCGTATATGCGCAAGTTCGGCATATGCCGTATTTGCTTCCGCACTTTGGCCCTCAACGGCGAACTGCCGGGGGTACGGAAATCGAGCTGGTAATATAGTTAGCGGAGTTGTTTATCAATGGTTACTGATCCGATTGCTGATTTGTTGACCCGGGTGCGCAATGCTGCCATGGCACGCCATGACAGCGTGAATATCCCTGCCTCCAAGATGAAAATCGCGGTTGCTAAAATCCTTAAGGATGAGGGCTTTATTTCAGATTATTCCATCGTAAAAGGCGAACCACAGCGCATGATCAAGATTACACTTAAATATATCGATAAGCAGCCTGCTTTCATAGGCCTTGAGCGCGTGAGTAAGCCTGGACTCAGGATATACTCCGGGAAAAAAGAGATACCCAGGGTCTATGGCGGCCTCGGCATCGCCGTCATCTCAACCTCTAAGGGACTGATGACCGGCCAGGAGGCCTGGAAGAAAAACATAGGCGGCGAAGTGTTATGTTACGTTTGGTAATTGAATTCAGTGAGGTGAACCCGTGTCTCGTATAGGACGGATGCCTGTACCTGTGCCCGCAGGCGTCAAGATCAAGATAGCCGGCACAGAGGTTACCGTTGAAGGTAGCAAAGGTAAGCTGACCCGCGAATTCCACCCGGATATCACGATTAAGCAGGAAAGCGGGAATTTGATCGTTACACGCCCGACCGATAACCGGCAGCACCGTTCGCTGCATGGCCTGAGTAGATCGCTGCTTGCCAATATGGTTGACGGTGTCACCAAAGGCTTTGAGAAGAACCTCGAGTTAAGCGGTGTCGGCTACAGGGCTGTGAAAGAGGGCGACAAGCTGAAGCTGCAAATAGGTTACAGTCACCCTGTGGAATTTGATCCACCCAAGGGTATAGATATCATTGTCACGGGGACCAACAAGATCAGCATAGTCGGTGTCGATAAGGAACTCGTGGGCGAAACGGCAGCCGAAATCAGGCGTATACGCATTCCTGACGCCTATAAGGGCAAGGGTGTCAAATATGCCGGTGAACGGCTTCGCCTGAAGCCCGGCAAGGCCGGCAAGACCGCCACGAAAGGGAAATAAGAATGGCTAAAGTTAGTTCGAATGTAGCTCGCAAAAGGCGCCATGAGCGCATCAGGGCCACTGTGGTCGGCACACCGGATCAGCCAAGATTGTGTGTCTTCCGCAGCCTGAGCAATATTTATGCACAGATAATCGACGATGCAGAGGGTAAAACCGTTGCCTCGGCCAGCAGCCTGAGTGCGGAATTACAGGAACAGTTAAAGGGCAAGAATAAAACCCAGGTTGCCGAGCTGGTGGGATCAGAGCTGGCCAAGGGCGCTAAAGAAAAAGGTATAAGCCAGGTTGTGTTCGACCGCGGCGGCTATAAATACCATGGGCGAGTCAAAGCTCTGGCTGAAGCGGCGCGCAAAGCCGGGTTAAAATTCTGAGGATTTGAGTATGAAAGCTGCGACTAAGATACATACCATTATGCCAAGGCTGGATATCAGTGATATGGAGTTCACTGAGAAGCTGGTATCTCTGGACCGCGTGACCAAGGTGGTCAAGGGCGGCAAAAATATGCACTTCCGCGCACTCGTGGTCGTTGGCGACGGTAAAGGTCACGTGGGAGTCGGCCTGGGCAAGGCCAGGGAGGTCCCCGAGGCCATCCGCAAAGCGGGAGTATCGGCCAAAAAGAGCGTAATCAGCGTTGTTTTTAAAGACAAGACCATTCCCCACGAGAGCTTTTCCAAGTTTGGGGCAGCCCGGGTGCTGCTCAAGCCGGCCCCTCCCGGCACCGGCGTCATTGCCGGAGGCGGGGTACGCGCTGTTGTCGAAGCTGCAGGCGTCAGGGATATCCTGACCAAGTCCCTTGGATGTGCCAATCCGGTCAATGTTACCAGAGCGACTATCCTGGCGCTAGCCAACCTCAGGGATTTCAAGGAGAGCATCAGACGAAGGAAAGGACCACAGGGGAACGAGGAGATTTAGTCACGTGGCTAAGATACGCATCAAGTGGATTAAAAGCGATATTGGATATGCCGGCGACCAGAGGCGGACTCTCAGGGCGCTGGGTTTTCACAGGCTGAACGAAGTGGTCGAAAAAGAGGATACCCCCGTCATCCGGGGCATGATAAATAAAGTAAGCCATATGCTTGAAGTAGAAGAGAACAAACATGGATCAAAGTAACTTAAAACCCCCTGCAGGGGCCAAACATAAGAAGAAGCGTGTCGGCTGCGGCGATGGCAGCGGTCACGGGACGTTTTCGACGCGCGGATGCAAGGGGCAGAAGTCACGTTCCGGCAGGGACCTGCGCCCCGGCTTTGAAGGCGGCCAGTTGCCGATTATCAAGAGGTTGCCCTGGACCAGGGGATTTACCAATGTAGCCAAGATACAATACAGCCTGGTTAATGTAGGAGAACTGAAGAAATTTGATGCGGATAGCGAGGTGGATGTTACAAAACTGGTTCAATCGGGTTTGATAAAATCGGCGGCCCTGCCTGTAAAGATACTCGGCAATGGCGAACTGGACAGGGCGCTTACGGTCAAGGCCAGCAAGTTTTCAGGGGCTGCCAGGAGCAAAATCGAAGCGGCCGGTGGCAAGGTAGAGGAGATCTAGTATGCCGCAGACTCAGTCACGGCCCCGCCTGATCCAGGCGATGATCGATGCTTTCTCGCTGCCTGACCTCAGGCAGAAGCTTATTTTCACTCTGGCAATGCTGATCGTATTCAGGTTTATTGCCCATGTTCCTATACCCGGAGTGGACCTGGCTCAACTTCAAGACATTTTCGATCGCAATCAGCTGCTGGGCATGCTCGATCTTTTCAGCGGCGGGGCCATGAGATATTTCAGCATAGCTGCAATGGGCGTATACCCCTATATCACGTCATCAATTATAATGCAGCTTTTAGTGCCGGTTATACCTGCTTTGCGTCGGCTTTCGGAAGAAGGAGAATCCGGCAGGAACAGGATCAATCAGATAACCCACTGGCTGACGGTACCGCTGGCAGCGCTGCAGGGATTTGCCCAGCTTCAGCTTTTACGCAGCCAGGGCGGCGTACTTGCAGCCGGTCCACTGGAGACGGTGGCCATCGTGGCATCGCTTACCGCCGGTACTATGATATGTGTATGGCTGGGAGAATTAATAACCGAGAGGGGCATCGGCAACGGTGTCTCGATCATTATCTTCGGCGGCATCATCGCCGGACTGCCGGAACAGATAGGACGCGGCATGATAGCCAAGGATAACTGGGCGGGCGTCGGCGTATTTGTACTCCTGGCGCTGGCCACGGTAGTTTTAATCGTGATTTTCACAGAAGGACACCGCCGTATACCGGTGCAATATGCCCGCACGGCTTTTCGTGGCGGCAAGATGTACCGCCAGGCAGGATCAACCTACATTCCGCTGCGCGTTAATATGGCTGGCATGATTCCTTTGATCTTCGCCATGTCGCTCATGATTTTCCCCGGCACTATCGCCAGCTATTTCGCAGCGCCGGCGGGGCAGGACCCCAATTTTGCCAACACAATTATGGAATGGTTTAATCCCAGCACACCTGTGCCCATCGGCCTCTTCTACTGGGTATTGTACTTCGTGCTGGTTGTCGGTTTCACCTTTTTCTACACCATGGTTATATTTGAGCAGATGGACCTGGCTCGCACCCTGCAGCGTCAGGGAGGATTCATTCCTGGCGTTCGGCCGGGTAAACCCACGACGGACTATTTGAACGGCGTAACCAATCGTTTGACCTGGGGCGGCGCCCTTTTTCTGGCCATCGTGGCCATTATGCCGTTTTTCGCCAGTCAGATTACAAACGCATCGGTAATGACGCTTTCCAGCACAGCCATATTGATCGTGGTGGGCGTGGCGCTGGATACCATGAAGCAGATAGAGGCGCAGCTTACCATGCGGCGCTATGAAGGTTTCTTAAAGTAAGGAGGATTTGAAAATGTTCTTCATATTGCTTGGAGCGCCCGGGGCAGGGAAGGGTACCCAGGCAGATATTATAGTTAAAGAAATGTCGTTGCCACACGTTGCGTCGGGCGATCTTTTCCGGCACGCGCTGAAGAACGGGACCGATCTGGGAAAGCAGGCGGAATCGTACATGAAGGCCGGAAAACTGGTGCCTGACGAGATAACCATCAAGATGATCCTCGAAAGGATTGCAAAAGACGACTGCGAAAACGGTTGTGTATTTGACGGCTTCCCCCGTACGCTCGAACAGGCCAAGGCGCTGGATGTCGCACTGGAGAAGCAGGGCAAATCGATTGAAAGCGCCATATATATCGAGGTACCCGAAAGCGTACTGCTCGACAGGCTGACCGGACGCTGGGTATGCCGGACCTGCCAGTCCCCCTTCCATCAAAAGAACCAGCCGCCTAAGAAACCGGGTGTTTGTGATAAGTGCGAAGGTGAGCTTTACCAGAGGGCTGATGATAAGGAAGAGACCATCAAGGAGCGTCTGAAGGTTTATTTTGCCCAGACGATGCCGCTGCTTGATTACTATGATAAGAAGGGCAGGCTTTTCAGGTGCAATGGCAACCAGCACATAGGCGAGGTAGGCAAAGACATCGTCAAGTTCCTTAAAGGACTGAAGCAGAAGAAGTAAATGACCATTATCAAATCGGCCGAGGAGATCGCTGTAATGCGCGAGGCCGGCAGGATTGTAGCAATAGTGTTGCAGAGAATGAGCGAAGCAGTTAAAGCGGGCGTTAAAACGCGGCAGCTCAACGACCTGGCCGAAAAGGAATTAGGCAGGTGGAAAGGGGCCAAAGCTTCGTTTAAAGGCTACAACGGTTTTCCTGCCAGTATATGTGTGTCGGTAAATGATGAGATCGTTCACGGCATACCTGACGGCAGGGTACTTAAGGAAGGCGATATAATATCGCTGGATTTCGGGGTCATTTATAAAGGATTTCAGGGCGACGCTGCAGTTACCGTTGGTGTCGGCCAGGTCAGCCCTGAAGCAACCCGTCTGATTGAAGTTGCCCGGGCATCCCTGATGCAGGGGATAGCGGCAGCACGCGAAGGCGGGACGCTGGGAGATATCGGGGCAGCCATTCAAACTTACGTGGAACAACGGAGTTACAACGTGGTCAGGGAATACTCGGGTCACGGAATCGGCAGGGATATGCATGAGGACCCGCTGGTGCCCAACTTCGGCAACAGAGGCGAGGGTCTCAAATTGAAAGAGGGCATGACACTTGCGCTTGAGCCGATGGTAAACGCAGGCGGTTGGAAGACACGGCAGAACGCTAACGGCTGGACGGTACATACTGCCGACCATAGCCTGTCGGCGCATTTTGAGCATACTATTGCTATCGGGAGCGGAGACGCCCAGATCTTAACCATACCGTAAGAACAGCATATGGATAAAAAAGAAGCAATCGAGGTCGAAGGAACTGTAATTGAATCATTGCCAAATGCTACTTTCAGGGTGGAGTTGGCCAACGGTCACAGGGTCCTTGCACATATATCGGGGAAAATGCGTCGACACTACATCAGGATATTGCCGGCGGACAAAGTACTGGTTGAGCTTTCACCTTACGATCTTACCAGGGGCAGGATTACCTACCGCTTCAAGTAAGACAGAGTGTATTGTTTTGACATAAAGTGAATAAAGGATTATAGTATTAAGCGGTTTTTTTTGGAAACGAGGATATATCGGAAATGAAGGTCAGAGCTTCAGTCAAGAAACGTTGTGAGAAGTGTAAAATAATCCGTCGCCGCGGCGTTGTGCGGGTGATTTGCGTGAACCCAAAACACAAGCAGCGTCAGGGATAGGCACAGGAGAAAATTAGAACATGGCTCGTATTGCAGGCGTAGACATTCCAAGGGAAAAGCAGGTGCTTTTCTCTATACAGTATATCCATGGTATCGGACCGAGCATCAGCAAAAAGATCTTGAAGACGCTGAAGATAGATCCGACCAAGAAGGTGAAAGACCTGACCGATGAGGAAGTCAGCCGCATACGTGAAAGGATAGACAAGGACTATAACGTAGAGGGTGAGCTTCGCAAAGAGGTCACCATGAATATCAAGCGGTTGGTAGAAATAGGCAGCCGCCGTGGTATAAGGCACAAGAGGAACCTGCCGGTGCGGGGGCAGAGGACGCGTACCAATGCGCGCACCAAACGTGGAGCCAAGAAGACCGTCGCCGGGCGCGGGCAGAAGCGCGGTGCGACCAAGAAGTAAAGGAGTAACCATCTGATATGCCGCAGAAAAAGAAGGTCAGGACAAGAAAACGTGAACGGAAGCTGATTCACGAAGGTAAAGCCTTTGTAACATCAACTTTTAACAATACTATCATTACGCTGACGGACACTAAAGGTGGTGTCATCTCGTGGGGCAGTTCTGGTACTGCTGGATTTAAAGGGTCCCGCAAGGGTACCCCATACGCAGCCCAGATGGCCGCGCAGGGAGCCGCCGCCAAGGCGAAGGAACATGGCCTGCGCCAGGTTGAGGTCTTTGTGCGCGGACCTGGCAGCGGGCGGGAAGCCGCTATACGGGCTATTCAAGCCTCGGGCATTGTGGTGTCCGGGATACGGGACGTAACGCCCGTGCCGCACAACGGATGCAGAGCCAGAAAGAGAAGGCGAGTATAAGAGATGGCGAGATATACAGAAGCTTATTGTCGTTTGTGCCGTCGTACGGGCACCAAGCTCATGCTGAAGGGGGAGAGGTGCTTTACGGAGAAATGTGCTCTCGAGCGCAGGGATACTCCTCCCGGCCCCCATGCATCGGGCAGGAAGCGCCGGCCCAAGGTATCGGAGCGCGGCCTTCAGCTAATGGAAAAGCAGAAAGCCAAGTATACATACGGCACGTTTGAGAGACAGTTCCACCGCTTTTTCCAGGAGGCATCGAGAGTGCAGGGAATTACAGGTGATAACCTTGTGACCTTGCTTGAAAGGCGGCTGGATAACGTCGTATTTCGTCTGGGATTTGCCGATTCCCGCAGCCAGGCCAGACAGATCGTACGCCACGGGCATATCAAGCTCAACGGGCGCAGGACCGATATCCCTTCCTGCCTGGTTAAAACAGGTGACGTGATCGAGTGGCGCAAAGAGAGCACAAAGAGCGAGTACTACAAGACTCTGGTTGAAAAACTTGAGGATAAGGACGTGCCGGCGTGGCTGTCATTAGAAAAAGAAAATATGACAGGCCGGGTTGTATCACTGCCGGCCGCTGGTGAGATAAAAACGAATTTCAACGAGAAAGCGATCGTGGAATTCTATTCCCGATAGGAGGATTTTTGGTTCAATTAGCTTTGCCAAAAATTGAATGTACCGAATACCGTGAGAATTACGGCAAATTCGTTGCCGAGCCGCTGGAGAGAGGTTTTGGCGTAATACTGGGCAACAGCATCCGTCGCGTGCTCCTCAGTTCTCTGCGCGGCGCAGCCGTTACATCCGTTCTAATCGAGGGGATAACCCAGGAGTTCAGCACCATCCCTAATATGAAAGAGGATGTGACTGAATTTATGATGAATGTGCGTGACATACGCATCAAACTCCTCTCCAAGACCGCTGAAACAGGTAAAATGACGCTTAAAGTTAAGGGGAAGGCCGACCTGAAGGCCGGCGATATAGTGATAGAGAACCCGACCGATTTCGAAATTGTTAATCCCGGCCTCTACCTGGCAACCCTCGATTCCAGTGAAGCTAAAATGAATATTGAGTTCACGGTTAAGGCAGGCAAGGGATACCAGCCGGCGGGTATGGGTGACAGTGTGGGCATTATAGTCACCAGCGAAGGAACGAGTAAGGAGATATCTATTGACGCGGTATTCTCCCCTGTTACACGTGCCAATTACTCTGTTGAGAGCAGCGGCCCGGGCCAGGGAGCGGGTAAAGAAAGACTGACAATGGAGATCTGGACCGACAATACGGTAGATCCGATCGAAGCCCTCTCCGAAAGCGTGGCTGTGCTGATCGAACAGTTTAATTGTTTCACAGGCCTGGCCAGGACGATTGCGGATAAAGAAGAAAATGAAGCCTGGCAGAAATCGATACCCGCGGATGTTTACAATATGCCGTTGGAGAAGTTAAACCTGTCGACGCATACATACAACAGCCTGCGACGGGGAGGCATAACCATGACCGGCCAGCTACTGGAGAAGGGCCTGGATGGCCTGATGTCGCTGGGTGGATTCGGCGTTAAATCGAGGGAGGAAGTAGAGGTCGTATTAAAGGATCTGGGAGTTGAGTCGTCAGGCGCCCCTATTGAAAAAGATAAAAAGAAGAAGCGCACAAAGAACGCTGACACTGAAGGTGACAACGAATGAGACACAGGTTATCAGGGAAAAAACTGGGCAGACCGATAGCGCACCGCTGGTCTTTATACCGCAACCTTGTTACGGATCTGCTTAACCATGGCAAGATAACTACAACGCTGCCCAAGGCCAAGGAAGCCAGGGGGCTGGCTGATAAAATGATTACCCTGGGCAAAGAGGGAAGCCTGGCCTCGAGAAGGCGGGCGTTGGCCTTTATCTACGACGAGCAGGTAGTTGAAAAAGTATTTACCGAGTACGCACCGAGGTACAAATCGCGCCCCGGCGGCTATACACGTGTTTTAAAGCTGGGATCACGCGAAGGTGACCGGGCGCCTATGGCGCTTATAGAGATGGTGGAGTAAGATTCACTTTCGCGGTGGAGATCTTTAACAAGTTAAGAAAAATTGTTCTAGTGGTCGAATATAACGGCGGACGTTATTTCGGCTTCCAGTGGCAGAAGGCTCAGCCTACTATACAGGATGAGATTGAGAAGGCTATACTCAAGCTGACGGGCGAGGAGCGGCGTGTCATTGCTGCCTGCAGGACTGATACAGGAGTCCATGCCAAAGGCCAGGTGGTTAGCTTCAGGACTAGTTCGGCATTGCCTGCGAAAGTGTTCGTCAGCGGATTAAACCATTATCTGCCACGGGATATCTCGGTCCTCATGGCCGGCGTAGTTACAGCCAGGTTCAATGTTATGAAAGATGCCATCAGCCGTGAGTACAGATATCTGATATTGAACAGGAGATCGAGGGCATCCCTGGGGAATGATATTTATTACCACGTAGCAGCAGAGCTGGACACCGGTCGGATGGACCTAGCCAGCAAATTGCTCATAGGCGAGCGTGATTTCGCTTCTTTTGTTACGGAGTGGGACAGGGAAGAGAGCACGGTACGAACTATTTACGATGCGGGAGTTTCGCGTGAGGGCGATTTAATAGCTTTCAGCGTTAGAGCCAAGTCGTTCTTAACGCACCAGGTGCGCAATATGGTGGGCACACTGGTAAGGGTTGGGACAGGGAAAATTGGAGTAGAGGAATTTAAAGATATATTGGAGATGAAAAGATTGAGCCTGGCCGGGCCCACAGCGCCGGCGCATGGACTTTGTCTGATAAAAGTTATTTACGCGGATAATTCGGAGTTTAAATATGAAAACCTATGCACCTAAAGCAAGTGAGATCGAAAGGAAATGGCACCTGGTTGACGCCAGCGGCCAGACCCTGGGCAGGATGTGTTCGCAGGTAGCCAAACTGCTTATCGGAAAGCATAAGGCCATGTTCGCCAATAATATGGATACAGGCGATTTCGTGGTAGTAATCAATGCTGAAAAGATAAGGGTAACGGGGAAGAAACTCTCAGATAAATCATACCACCGGGTTTCCGGGTACCCGGGCGGCATAAGGTCGGTGACGCTCGGCGAGATGCTGCAGAAGCATCCCGAACGAGTTATCGAGCATGCTGTTAAGGGCATGCTGCCCAACAGCACGCTGGGCAGGGCCATGTATAAAAAATTGAAGGTATATGCCGGTGATAAACATCCCCACCAGGCGCAGCTGGCCGGCATAAAAGAATCTGACAAAGGGAGCACCCGCAAATGAGTACAGCAACATATCATCGTGGAACGGGCAGAAGAAAGTGCGCAATAGCGCAGGTTAGAGTGTCTTCCGGATCGGGCAATATTGTAATCAACGGCAAACCGTATCAGGAGCTTTTCACTCTGGTTGACCACAGGCGCATGATAGAGATGCCGTTTACTGTCACCGACACGGTCGGAAAATACAATGTCGAGATAAAGGTAACCGGCGGCGGCATGACAGGCCAGGCGGGCGCCATCAAACACGGAATAGCCCGTGCCCTGGTTAGCCTAAATGAAAGTTACAAGAGCCCGTTACGACAGCATGGCCTGCTGACCCGTGATCCTCGTATCAAAGAACGGAAGAAATACGGTCTGAAACGAGCCCGCAAGGCGCCGCAGTACACCAAGCGTTAAAGCAGCGACACAACGACAACAAATAAGGGCCCGCTTCAATTGAAGCGGGCCCTTATTATTAGCGGGATGGAATATGGCGCACCATCCTGGTGCAATTAAAGGCTATATTACAGATTGAGCCAACTTGAGTTGACGGGTGCTTGCCTCCGTTATTTTGCGGAAATGGAAGCCGTAGATGGCCATGGATATTGATAGAGAGAACGAACGCGGGCGTTTAAACGCTGTCCAGAACATGAGGTCCCAAAAATGCCAGCGTTCCTTGCCCTGAACTCCCAGCACCCAGAGCGACTTGAAAAACGCCCCGATATTCTGCGATTTCATAATCGAGATCTTCTGCCGTTTGGGCCGGTACTCTCGCAGGAATGTCTTTACCCTTGCGTAGTACTGGTTGGGCGCATAGATCGTATTGATTATTCTACGGTAGCCGTCCATCAGTTTGTTAACGTTCATCTTCGGCACGAAGTTGATGGAGATGTCGGTGTTGTTGCCCGAGAAGCTGCTGCCCGTGAGGCGGTTCTCTCTCTCAAGGCGCTTATGCAGGCGCGTGCCGCTGGGAGCATTCAAGAGGCCTACCATAGCCGTCACCACACCGCTGTTCTGCACGAAATTGATAACGTCCTGGAAAATCGACAGCGGATCGCTGTCGAATCCCACGATGAACCCTCCCTGCACCTCCAGGCCGGCGCGCTGAAGCTTCTTTACCGCAGCGATCAGGTCACGGCTCGAGTTCTGTGATTTGCCGCATTCAGTCAGACTCTGCTTGTTGGGGGATTCGATTCCGATGAATACCATGTTGAAATTAGCTCTTGTCATCAGCCCAGTTAGTTCGTTGTCATCGGCCAGGTTGATGGATGTCTGCGTGTGGAAGGAAAAGGGGAAATGCATCTTCTGTGACCACTCGATGATGGCCGGCAGCATCTCAGCTTTCAGCTTCTTCTTATTACCGATGAAATTATCATCCACGATAAAGACGCTGTCCCGCCAGCCGGTGGCATGAAGCGCTTCCAGCTCCCTGATCATCTGTTCGCGACCCTTGGTGCGCGGCATGTGACCGTTGAGCACCACGATATCGCAGAACTCGCAGTCATAGGGGCAGCCACGGGAATACTGGACAACCATTGATGAGTACTTCTTTTTCTGGACCAGATCCCAGCGCGGTATGGGTGTGATATTGATATCAGGCCTGACCTTGGAAGAATACAACCTTTGCAGGCAGCCCTTTTCTAGGTCTGAGAGGAAGGGGGGCAGGGTGACTTCAGCCTCGTCCAGCACGAAATGGTCCACGCAGGAGAATTCCTCGTGCTGCGTGGTGAATAGCGGTCCTCCGGCCACCACGGTCGCGCCCATCTTCTTGCAGCGCTTGATAACGGCCTTAGCAGAATCCTTCTGCACAACCATGGCGCTGATAAAAACCATATCAGCCCACTTGATGTCCTTATCGCTCAATCGCCCCGTGTTCATATCCACCAGTTTCAGTTCCCATTCGGTGGGGAGCATAGCCGCCACGGTCAGCAGGCCGAGAGGCGGGAAGGCCGCCTTCTTGGAGACGAATTTGAGAGCGTGTTTGAAGCCCCAGAAAGTATCGGGATATTCAGGATAGAGTAATAGTATCTTCTTATTTATGCGCATCACTAAGTATGACCCTCCCAGGTCATTTAAGCAAAGTATACTTGCATTATCGGGACAAAGATATAGGTATCCGCACCTATTCGGGGAGCTATTATTCCTCGGCCAGCCTCTTCTTCAGCAGGTCTATCTCCGGGACCGGGCTGGGATCAATGCCGTTAAGCATCGCCAGGTAGTAGCTGACCCAATCTCCCAGCAGCACGAGGCTCATAACGTGCTTTAGATCATTGCCCCCGTGGCTGTCAACATACTGATGGGGGATGCCGCGCTGATCTAAAAGCTCTCCAGTAATCTTATATCGGATCAGCGTGCGCGGATGCAGGGACTGGCAGCGCAGGAAAATGACGTACAGGCGGTCGGCCATGTCAGCCGGAAATTGATAGCCCAGTACTGCATTATGATTGAGCTCGGGTAGAGTCTCGAAAAAGGCCCACTGCTTGCTGTTCTCGTTGATCTGGGTCTTCCACCTGCGGGCGACATCGGTAAGTATGCCGGCGCCATAAGCTATAGCAATTTTCCCATAGAGCCTGGCGGCCAGCATCTTGGCCTGGTTATGCTCAGACGGGCTGTCTTCCTGCCAGCTTGCCTCAAGTGTTTCCAGAGCCTTGACCAGGCTATTTACATCCGCCGCTTTGGTGCTTGTAAAGCCCAAGCTTTGCATTATGGCCAGCAGGGGTAGGAAACCATACCCCAGTGCTGCGCGGGGTGGAGAAGCGTGTTCTATGATGAAAACAGGCACTTTGTTTTCGTGCGCCAGTTCAGTCAGCCTGCCGCCCGTTGATATAACAAGTTTCTTGCAGCCAGCTTTAAGTGCCTGTGTGAATCCTGAGGTAGTTTCCTCCGTGTTACCGGAATAGCTCGCCCCGATCACAAGTGTCCTTTCATCGACGCACGCGGGAAGATCATAATCGCGGTGCACCAGCACGAGCGGGCGGCTTAGGTTAGCAGTAAGCCCCCTGAGCAGGTCCCCGCCGATGGCCGAGCCACCCATACCCAGTATTACCACCTTATCGACATCAGAGTAGCCGGAAGGCAGCTTAAATCTACAGGCCTTGTCCCAGGCCTGCCGGCACTGCTCGGGGAGGCCGCGTATCTGCGCCCCCATACCGGATTTATCCAGGGAAGCATAGATGGAAATGTCATCCAGGTTTATCATAGCTCATACCCCCACCATCTCCTGGCCATACAGAATCAATCTTTGAACCTCATCCATGGAACTACACTCGGCGTATATACGCACCAGCGGCTCGGTGCCGGAGAAGCGTACCAGCAACCAGGAGCCGTTCTCCAGTTTATAGCGGAATCCATCCCTGGTATCCAGCTTGACAACCTTCTGGCCTGCTATCTTTGAGACGGATGCTGCCGATAATTTCAGTAGCAGCTGCTGCTTTATTTCGTTGGTAGTGTGTATGTCCAGCCTGTCGTAGTAATGCGGACCGACCTTTTTGAACAGATTGGCCAGCAACTGAGAGGGCGACTTTCCCGTCCGGACGATGTAGTCGATGAAATAGAGGCCGGCCAGTATGCCGTCTCTCTCCGGTATATGCCCGCGAAAACCGTAGCCTCCGCTCTCCTCGCCGCCCAGCAGGGCCTTTTCCCTCATCATCACAGGCGCAACATATTTAAATCCGACGAGCTCCTCGAAGACGGGCACGTCATACATCTCTCCGATAGTAAAAAGCATGTCGGTGGAAGTCAGCGTCTTGACCAGCGGGCCGCGCTCTTTTCGCACATCCAGTAAATACATGGCAAGCAGCGCGAATACCTCCTGCGTGGTCATAAAACGGCCATTCTCGTCTATGATGCCGATACGGTCGGCGTCCCCGTCCGTGGCGAACCCGATCGCCGCATTGTCCCTGATGACCTGTCTGGCGAGCTTGCTCAGGTTTTTGCTGATCGGCTCCGGCTGTATGCCCGGGAAAAGGGGATTGCGTATCCGGTTGATCTCGTGTACCTCTATCTGTCCCCCGTCCAGCAGGCTCCTGAAATATCCGATGCCGGCGCCGAACATTGAATCTACGACGATCTTCAGCTTGTTTTTCTTAAGCGCCTCGATGTTTATCAGGCGGTTGAGTTGCCTCTCATAAGCATGATAAGGGTCGTGATAGGTGACAAGCTTCTTCTTAAAAGCTTCTGCGAGGTCAAGTCGCTTGACTGTCCCTTTATCGACAGCAATGTTGGCGGATTTCTCGATTTGCGAAATAATCTCGGTAGGCGCGCTGGAGCCGCTGGCAACCTTGTACTTGAAACCGTTGTAGTTGCCCGGATTATGGCTGGCCGTAATCATGATGGCGCCGTCGGCCTTGAGGGCCGTAACGGTGAAACTGGTGACTGGTGTGGGGGCTGGCCTGGGCAAAAGAAAAACCTTGATGCCGTTCCCGGCCAGCACCTCGGCTGACGCAGCTGCAAAGTCCTCCGAGCTGAAGCGGGTATCGTAACCTATAACGATACTGTTCTTGGCCGTGCCTGTGCTGTTTATGAAATCTGCAACGCCCTGAGCACAGGCGCGCACGTTATCAAAGGTGAAATCTTCGGCAATGACGGCCCGCCAGCCGTCGGTGCCGAACTTGATCCTCGGTGCCATAATCTATATCCCCGCCTCAGCCTTTAAAATCCTGGCTTTATCCGTCTTCTCCCAGGGAAACTTCACATCGGTGCGGCCGAAATGACCATAGGATGCAGTGGCTCGATAGATGGGCCTGCGCAGATCGAAGTACCTGATAATGGCTTCGGGCCGCATGTCGAAATGTTTATGGATGAATTTGAGTATGGCCGCATCGGCGATTTTACCGGTGCCGAAGGTCTCAATGGACACCGACAGGGGATGCGCCACACCGATGGAATAGGCTACCTGCAATTCCAGCCTGTCGGCCAGCCCGGCAGCCACACAGTTTTTAGCGATATAACGCGCCATGTAGGTGGCAGAACGGTCAACCTTGGTGGGGTCCTTGCCCGAAAATGCACCGCCTCCGTGGCGGGCATAGCCGCCGTAGGTATCCACCAGAAGCTTGCGTCCGGTGAAACCGGTATCGGAAACAGGCCCGCCCACCTCGAAACGTCCTGCGCTGTTAACATATATCTTGGTGTTTTTGTCCATCATGTCTGCAGGTATGATCGGCTTGATCACTTTCTGGATGATATCGCGGCGGATGGTATCGTTAGACGGTTCAGGATCGTGGTGGGCGCCGATGACCACTGCCTCGATCCTTTTGGGTTTGCCATAGCTGTATTCCACCGTCACCTGTGACTTGCCATCCGGCCGAAGGTAGGGGATTATGTTCTTTTTACGCGCTTCAGCTAGGCGCTGGGTAAGCTTGTGCGCCAGCGCGATCGGCAAAGGCATTAGCTCTGCCGTCTCATTGCAGGCATAGCCGAACATCATTCCCTGGTCTCCTGCACCGGTCAGGTCGAGTTCGTCTATTTTCTTATCGCCTGCCCTCGCCTCCAGCGCCTTGCTTACGCCGGCGTTGATATTAGGCGACTGCTTCTTGATGGATACTATGGTGGCAAGGCTCTGGTAATCGAACTGGAACTCGGGTTTGGTGTACCCTATTTCCTTTACAATTCGTCTCACTACATCAGGTATCTCGACATAAGTCTTAGTCGTTATCTCGCCCAGCACGATTACCAGGCCGATAGTAACTGCCACTTCGCAGGCCACACGTGACTTGGGGTCATGCTCGATCATGGCATCGAGTATACCGTCGGCGACCTGGTCGCAAAGCTTATCGGGATGCCCTTCGGTGACCGATTCAGACGTAAAGAAATACTTGGGTGATCTCATGAAAGTGTTTTTCATCGTTGCTCCTTGTGATTTTAAGTCCCCTCTTCCCAGCTCTCCAGGTATTTTTGCTGCTCACGCGTGAGCTTATCAATTGCAATATCCATTGATTTCAGCTTCAGCCGGCCGACCTCGTTATCGATCTCCAGCGGGACCGGGTATACATCCGGTTTCAACCGGCCCTTGTTCTTTATCAGGTATTCAAGTCCCAGCGCCTGGTTGGCAAAGCTCATGTCCATGACGCTGGCGGGATGGCCTTCGGCCGCAGCCAGGTTGATCAGCCGCCCTTCGCCCAGCAAATGAATGCGCCTGCCGTCAGGTAGTTTGTATTCGTCCACAAACTGCCTGGTGCGCCTGACTTTGGCTGCCATTTTTTTTAGGGCAGGTATATTGATCTCCACGTTGAAATGGCCGCTATTGGCAAGGATTGCGCCATCCTTCATTCCTGCAAAGTGTGACCTGTCGAGTACATGTCGATTGCCCGTCAGTGTGATGAAGACGTCACCCAGGGCGGTGGCGTCCAGTATGGGCATAACCTGGAAGCCATCCATAGCTGCTTCCAGCGCGCTGATGGGATCTATCTCGCAAACAATAACACGGGCACCCATCCCTTGAGCACGATGCGCCACGCCGCGGCCGCAGAATCCGTATCCCACTACCACCACAATTTTGCCGGCCCAGAGTATGTTAGTGGCCCTGGTGATGCCGTCTACCGTGCTCTGCCCTGTTCCATAGTGGTTATCAAAGAAGTGTTTGGTCTTGGCATCGTTGACGGCGATGACGGGGTATTTTAGCTTTTTAGCTCTGGCCATATTCTTCAGGCGGATTACTCCGGTGGTCGTCTCCTCGGTGCCTCCTATGACGTTCTTCAACAGTCCCGTCCTTTCCTGGTGTATGGTGCTTACCAGGTCTGCGCCGTCATCGATCGTCAATTGCGGCTTATGATCGAGGGCCGCCATGATGTGTTTATAATAAGTTTTATTGTCTTCCCCCTTGATGCAGAACACGGGGAAACCGGACTTGACCAGCGCAGCCGCTACGTCGTCCTGCGTGCTGAGGGGATTTGAGGCGCACAATACCAGGTCGGCACCGCCAGCCTTGAGCGCATATGCCAGATTGGCCGTCTCGGTGGTGATATGCAGGCAGCCTGAAATACGGACGCCCTTAAAGGGTTTCTGCCTGGAGAAGTGTTCTTGAATTAGTTTTAGGACCGGCATTTGATTCGCTGCCCACTCGATGCGTAGCTTGCCTTCGGCCGCCAGCTTGATGTCTTTGATATCATATTTCATAAAGCATTAATCCTTTGCAAAAGCGATGCAATAATATTACCTGATGAACTCTCTGTGTCAAGTATCATGTGCTCGTCCGGCGATAGTTCGGTCACCGGATCATATTCTCTTTTTATATCTGCAAATATTTCCCAGCGCCCATCCGAAACTGATCCGGCCTTACTCCTTTCCTCCAGTCGCTGTCTGATGGTCTCATCCGGGGCGACGCACTCCACTGTCAGGAAGGCTGCGCCGTGTTTAACAGCAATCCGTTGGGCTGACCGGCGGTCGGAGCGCTTCATGAAGGAGGCGTCCAGCACTACGGTGCGACCTTTTTCAAGTTGTTCACCCGCCCTGCGGAAAAGCTCATTATAGGTCTGCTGAGTGGATTGCCGGCTGTACAGGCCGGAAGCAAAGCCTTCGTAATGCCGCTCGGCAGGCGGGATACCAGCCAGCTCTTTTCGGATCACATCGGAAGATAGTGTCGAGCATCCCAGGCCTCGACTTATGGCCACCGCTGCGGTCGTTTTGCCGGTGCCTATCAGTCCGGTAGTTATGATCAATGCCAGCCTGGGGAAGGCGTACCTGTAAGCCAGATTGAAATAAAGCTGCGCTTCCTGAAGTATCGCATTCTTATCCTTCAGATAAGGATCGTCGTATTTGAAGCAGGCAACTTTACCCCTGACATATGCCCGGTAGCACTTGTAGAAATCAAGCAGGGCTCCCATCTCGCGATCGCCACCGGCACTGATGTAGTCTTTGACAAACGAGCCCGACAGGTCAGCCCTTCCATAACGATCTATATCCATGGCAAGAAAGGCTATCTCTGAGGCTGTATCGCAATAGCGGAAACGGTCGTTGAACTCGATGCAGTCGTAAATGTATATTTCGTTGGCAAAACACACGTGTGCCGCGTGCAGGTCCCCGTGGCAGTCACGTATCTTTGCACCGGATACCCTGTTGTTGAAAAGCGAGGTATTACTGGACAGGAATTGATCGTTATAATCCTTGAGCATCCGGTGGAATTTTTCGGGGATGAGCGTGCCGATATATTTGATAGTCTGATCAAAATTCTCGTCCGTGTTAGTTCTTATTCCTTCCAGACTGCCGTACACGTTTATGTCAGGACCGGTGGCTGCGCGGCCATGGAAATCGGCCATCAGTCGCGCTACCTGTACCAGCATGGCGGGGGTAACCGCGTCCTGTGGAAGTAGCAGGTCCATCATTCTGTCCCGGGGCAGCTGTTTCATCTTGACCGCGTACTCAATCACATTGCCCTCACCTCCGAGCCGAATCCCGGCGGGTGATTCAGTGACGGGAACTACATCCAGATAGGCCGCAGGACAGAGGCGCCGGTTCAACTCCAGTTCCTGACGGCAAAAGTGCTCTCTTCTCTCAAGGGTGGTGTAATCAAGGTATCCCAGGTTGACCGGTTTTTTGGTCTTATATGCATAATCGCCTGTGAGAAATATAAAGGACATCTGGGTCTGCTGTAACTCCACGGCGGCTGGATGTTCCGGATATGCGGAGGGATTCAACAACGCCTGTACATAAGGAGGGAATTTTGACGGCATAACGCATGATATTGTAGCAGTTTTACTCGTCTATTTCACGCGTGATCATGATCGCGTCCACAAGGGCGGGCATCAAACAGGCCCGATAAGTTATAATTCAACCGTTATTAAAGCGCCAGAGAGAAAGAAATGAAGAGTGATGAAATGAGACTGTTTCAGGAGCGGGTGGCCGCGCTGCGCGTTAATCCCTCCGCCATAGAGAGCATAAGGATCCATGGTACAAACGGCGGCGTCATACAAAATGCCAAAGGAAAAGAGGCCTCAATTCAAATTTACACATCCATCGCCTCCAATGACGGCTATATCAATGCGGAAGGCGCCGGAAAGGGACTGGCTGCATACGGCGATACGTTGCGAGATGAGGCAAAAAAGCGGCCCGGCGCGCATCCTGAGATAGACAGGCTGGAAAGTATCGCCCGCTCGAAGCAGGCGGTGAGGTGTGATATCATCCGCAGCGAGTCTTCCAAGCCGGTGCCCGAGCGTATTATGAAGGCACTGCCTGAAGCGTTGAAAAAATACCCGACGCCCTTTTACATCTATGATGAGCAGGGCATCAGGGAAACAGCCGGGGCATATAAAAAGGCCTTTGCCTGGGTGAAGCCTGGATACAGGAACTACTTCGCTGTAAAAGCCTGCCCCAATCCTCACATTGTAAATATATTAAAGGGTGAGGGCTTCGGGGCCGATTGCAGCTCCCTGCCGGAGCTTGTTATTGCGGAGAAGCTGGGTTTGAGAGGCGAGGAGATCATATTCACCTCCAACGATACGCCGGCTGAAGAATATGTTAAGGCAAAGAAGCTCGGCGCCATCATCAACCTGGATGATACATCGCATATCGGCTACCTGGATAAGAATGCCGGGATGCCCGAGCTTATTTGTTTCAGGTATAACCCGGGACCGTTGAGGAAAGGCAACGATATCATCGGCGATCCCCGGGAGGCCAAATACGGAGTCACCACCGGGCAGATTCAGGGCGCCTATATCAAGGCCATGGAGCTGGGTGCGGAGAGGTTCGGCCTGCACACCATGGTCGTCTCCAACATGCTGGACGAGCAATACCTGGTGGAAACGGCAGTGATGCTCTTCAAGCTGGCTGCGATGATAAACCATGATACAGGCATAAATTTCGATTTTATTAACCTGGGCGGTGGATTCGGCATTCCTTACAAACCCGAGCAGGCCGCCATCGACCTGGACAAGGTATCCGCAGGGATTCGCAGCGCGTATAAGAAATATATTAGAGACATGGATTTAAGCCCGGTGCGAATCGTTACCGAATGCGGCAGGGCCATCACCGGCCCGCATGGATTCCTGGTATCGAAGGTACGACATGTTTCGCGGAAATACAAGGAATTCGTGGGACTGGATGCGTGTATGGCCAACCTGATGCGTCCTGCGCTGTACGGCGCCTATCACCATATAACAGTACTGGGAAAAGAAAATAAGCCTAAAGATCACGTGTACGATGTAACCGGCTCACTTTGCGAGAACAACGACAAGTTCGCTGTGAACCGCCCGCTGCCGGCAGTTGTACCTGGCGATGTCTTGATAATTCATGATGCCGGCGCGCACGGCTATGCCATGGGCTTCCAGTATAATGGGAAGCTGCGCTGCGCGGAGCTCCTGGCTGCTTCCGGAGGCAAAGTGCGTCAGATACGGCGGGCCGAGGTGATAGACGATTATCTGGGAACAATCGAGAACTGGCCGTAGACAGTCTACTCCTGGCTGCCGTTGGAATTCTGCGTTACTGCCTTATCACAGTTCAAGCTGCTATCTCCTGCCAGCCTGTCCAGCCAATCGATGGATTTTAGTTGCTTCTCCAGTAAATAGCGCACGTTGTCGCGCAATATACCCTTGATCTCCCTTGCCAGCTCGGTACTGAGCTTGACCCGCCCGGCGGTGGCAATATCGCTGCGTTGCCAGAGGCGCAGTACTTTCTGCGCATTTACCGATATAGTCCCTGCAGACATATCGGAATAACCGCACTCCCGGCAGAGCACACCACCCTGCGCCGGATTATAGTAGTTCGTTTCCGGCCGGAGGTTCCTGTCGCAGTTAGCGCACTTTTGCAGTTGCGGAGTGTAACCCAGGTGACCCAGCAGGCGCAGCTCGAAGAACCTTACCATACGTTCCCCGTCCCCCGTTTCCGTCAGCCGCCTCAAAGTATCGAGCAGTAACTCGAACATCTCCCTATCCTCGACGTTCTCTTCGATAAAACTGTCTACCAGTTCCGAAAGGTAAAAGCCGCAGGACATTAGCTCAAGGCTGTCGCGCATGGGAAGGAAGATGTCCAGTGCCTGTGCCTGTGTTACGATATCCAGGTTGCGGCCGCGCGCCAGCATCAACTGGCTGTGTGTGAGGAGCTCGACATTGCCTCCCAGTTTGCTGCCGGGCCGCATGGCTCCTTTGGCAATGGCCCTCAGCTTGCCGTGGTCTGCAGTGAAGATGGTGAGAAGCCTGTCGGCCTCACCGAATTTATTACGCTTTATGATGATGCCGGTAGTACGGTAAACCCGCGCGGCCATGTGTGAGCTAACTCATCTCCTGCCGCCCTTCCATGGCACGGCTGAGCGTGACATCATCGGCATATTCGAGATCACCCCCGAAGGGGAGGCCGCGCGCCAGCCGGGTGACCCTGATGCCCAAGGGTGAGACCAACCTCTGAATATACATGGAAGTGGCCTCGCCCTCTGCGTTTGGATTGGTGGCCAGTATAACCTCGATGATACTGTTGGAATTCAGGCGGTCGAGAAGTTCCCGTATATGCAGGTCCTCGGGCTTGATGCCGTCGCCGGGTGATATCACCCCATGCAATACGTGGTACAGGCCGCGGAATTTTTTTGTGCGCTCCAGCGGCAAGATATCAATAGGTTCCTCCACCACGCAGATCCTGGTCGTATCCCTTGTCCCGTCCGCGCATATCCCGCAGGGATCGGTATCAGTAATGTTGAGGCAGGTAGAGCACAGCCTGAGGTTCTGTTTGATGGCGATTATAGCTTCAGCGAGGTCGCGGGTTCTTTCAGGCGGTGTCTGAAGAAGGTGATAGGCCAGACGCTGGGCGCTCTTGGGGCCTATACCCGGGAGCTTATTCAGCTCTTCAATGAGCCTTGATATGGGCCGAGCGGAAGGGAGGAAATCGGGATTCAAATCTCGCTCCTACATCAAGCCCGGAATCTTGAGCCCGCCTGTCAGCTTGCTCATATTCTGTGTTGCTAATTCCTGCGATTTTTGCACTGCTTCATTGCAGGCGGCCAGCACCAGGTCCTGCAGGAAATCCACTTCTTCAGGATTGACGACCTCGGGCGATATGGTGATCGACTGAAATTGCTGATGTCCGTTTATAACTATTTTTATGGCGCCTCCACCGGCCGTAACTTCCACTTCTGTCCTGCCCAGTTCCTCCTGGGCTTTGAGCATCTTAGCCTGCAATTCCTGTATCTGCCGTAGGTTAAATTGACTCATTTCCCCTCCGTTTCAGCGTTGTCTTCGACGATCCTGGCTCCCATGCTCAGGGCCGCCTCCACCAGATGGTTACTGCTGGCCGGCTTCAGATCGGATTTAGCTCCACCCTGTTGCATAAGAATACAGGTTACAGTATATGTGTGACCGAAAACCTCTTTGAGCTTCTTCTCGATGATATGCAGATATTTGCGATTATCTATATAGCTTTTATGGAAATCATGATAGAAACCCAAAACCAGATTGCCACCATTGATCTCTACAGGCTCGCAGGCGTGGCGCAGGCGGGCGTCGAGGTTACCCCCCGAACCTTCACCGCGCATGGAATTAATAAAATCTTTCCAGTGCTCCTGTAAATACTTTATATCGTTGGGGTCATCCATCTTGAGGGGCTCCGACAGGCGGTGCTGGTCGACCGGATCAGATGCCTGGACCTGGGGAGTGGAGGGTGGGGTCGATGACTCAGCGACTTTATGAGGCCTGCTCACCAGGCTGGCCGGACGTACCTGCTCGGCCGGCCGGTTAATCCTGAGCGTTGGTGCGGCGGGACGGGATGACGGCCATTCCCTTCCGGACGGCTGGTCCGCATTGGCGGATTTGTCCCTGGCGTGCTGCGAGACGACGCTTTCTACCAGGGCCAGCTCGAGCGGCAGGGGCGAATAGGTGTCCATGCGCAGGTCTACGCTGCTGAAGAGCTTGATAGCATTAAGCAGGTAATCGAGAGTTGTGCCTCCGGCAATTTTCTGCATCTCGGCAAAGTCATCGGATGTGGCGTCAAGCATGTCGGCAGAGCCTGATTTAGCCAACAGGAGTTGACGCAGGTAATCCACCAGCTCACGGTTAAACTGCCTGAGGTCAAGGCCCTCTCCGGCGACGGCGTTGATTACCTTAAGCCCCGCGGATACATCCATGGCTATAATACAACGCGCCAGCTCGCGTATGCGCAGGTCACCACTGATGCCCAGCATGGCCTGCGCCTGAGCCAGGCTGATTTTGTTGCCGTAATAGGTGATGAGCTGCTCCAGTAAATTGGTTGCATCCCGCAGGCTGCCCGTAGTTACCTTGGCCACCAGTTTGAGCGCCTCTGAATCTATCTCGATGCCCTCTTTTGCGCAGATATGCGCAAGGCGTGAGATAACAGCGCTGCTGGACAGGCGATGGAAATCAAAGCGCTGGCAGCGGGAAGTGATGGTGGAGATAATTTTATGTGGATCGGTTGTCGCAAGGATGAAAATGACATGTGGCGGCGGCTCCTCCAGGGTCTTGAGGAAAGCATTGGCTCCTTCCCGGGTTATCATGTGTACCTCATCGATGATGTAAACCTTGTAGCGAAGGATATTCGGAGAGTAGTTGACCCTTTCCTTGAGGTCGTTCATATCGTCTATACCACGGTTGCTGGCCTCATCGATCTCGATGATATCCAGCGCGCTGCCCTTATTGATGGCAAGGCAGGAATCACAGGAGTTGCAGGGTTCGCCATCGATGGGTTCACGGCAGTTGACCGCCTTGGCCAGGATGCGGGCGGTGCTGGTCTTGCCGCTGCCACGCGGGCCGCAGAACAGGTAGGCATGGGCGATGCGGCTGCTCTTAATAGCATTGCGCAGGGTTTGGACAACGTGCTCCTGCCCGGCTACTTCATTGAATGTCTGAGGACGCCACTTGCGGTAGAAAACCTGGGAGCTCATTGTGCACTAATTATACCCCAACCCAGCTCCGGCTAAAACCGTATTGACGCTTAAAGCACGCTCGGTCTGTGATGCAATGGTTGTCCTGCTGTGCTATAATTTTGCGTTATAGAGTTATACAGGAGTAAGGCATTGGACAAGGAAAAGAAACAGGCAATTATGAAGAGCTATGCAATAAACGAGAAAGATACGGGCTCTTCTGATGTGCAGGTGGCGGTCTTGACCGAAAGGATCAACCAGCTGTCGACGCATCTGAAAGACCATTCTCATGATCAGCATACACGTCGGTCTCTTCTCAGGCTTATCGGGAGGCGCAGGCGGCTGTTGGCTTATCTGAGCAGGGAAGACATCAACCGCTACAGAACCCTCATCGGCAAGCTTGGATTACGCAAATAAAATAAAATAGAGGGTTTTTGTAATGTCCCAGAGTTTTAAGTGCAACATTGGGGACAGGGAACTTATCATCGAAAGCGGCAAGCTTGCCCAACAGGCAGACAGTGCTGTAGTGGTTCGTTATGGTGATACGGTCGTCCTTGTCACAGCATGTATCAGTGAGGAAGCCAAAGAAAAAAGCGATTTCGTCCGCCTCACTGTTGATTACGAGGAACGGCATTACGCCGTAGGCAAGATCCCCGGCAGCTTTTTGAGGCGTGAGGGGCGTCCGGGAGAGCAGGCCACCCTTGCAGCGCGCCTATGCGACCGCTCGATACGCCCGCTCTTCCTGAAGAGCCTCCCCAACGATATTCAGGTGGTGGTTACCGTGCTGTCCACCGACCAGGAGAACGATCCTGATGTGCTGGCCGTGATCGGGGCGTCGGCCGCCCTGACCATCTCGAGCATACCCTTCTTCGGTCCCATAGGTGCAACCAGGGTCGGCTATATTGACGGCAAGATGTTGCTTAATCCACTGCTTCCGCAGATGAGCGATAGCCAGCTCGACCTGGTGGTTACCAGCAGCCGCGACAATATCGTTATGGTGGAGGCGGGGTGCAGCGAAATCGATCCCGCCATTTATATCGAGGCGCTCAGGGTTGCCCACGAGGAGAACCAGAAGATCATACGCTTGCAGGACGAGCTGCGCGAAGCAATCGGCAGGCCTAAGTTGGAGATTGAAGGATACAGCACCAATCCCGACCTGCTGACGGCAATTACCTTGGATTATGGTCAGAGAATGGTCGCTGCCCTGGACAGTGCAAACAGGGAACAGCGGCAGTTTGAGCTTGATGTCATTAAAAAGGAAGCCGCGGAAAAATTGAAAGAAACATACACGGATACCGAGATTGGTACAGCCATGGAGGAAGTGCTGAAAAAAACCTGCAGGGCCAAAATACTGCGGGAGAAAAAGCACGTCGACGGGCGTGATATCAATAAGATAAGGTCCCTCAGCGCTGAAGTTGCCCTGTTGCCGCGCACGCATGGATCGGGGCTGTTTTCACGCGGGCAGACCCAGGTTCTGACCATCACAACACTGGGCTCGCTGGGTCAGGCCAAGACGGTGGATGATCTTGGCCTGGAGGATACCAAGCGCTTCATGCACCATTATAATTTCCCTCCCTATTCCACCGGCGAGGTCAAAAGGATGGGCTCTACGGGGAGAAGGGAGATCGGGCATGGCGCACTGGCGGAGAAGGCGCTGGTCGCGGTCATACCTGATGAGAAGGATTTCGCCTACACTATCCGGCTGGTGTCCGAGGTGCTCAGCTCCAACGGCAGCACGTCTATGGGCAGTGTCTGTGCCTCGACGTTATCATTGATGGATGCGGGTGTTCCCATCAAGGCCCCGGTGGCGGGCATAGCCATGGGACTGGTAACGGATAAGGACAACCCGGAAAATTACATCATCCTCACGGATATCGAGGGGATAGAAGATTATTACGGCGATATGGACTATAAAGTCGCCGGTACCGTCAACGGTATTACAGCTATCCAGCTTGATATCAAGCTTCAAGGCGTTTCTCATGAAGTACTGGCTAAAGCTACGCTGCAGGCCAGGGAGGCGCACCAGGTCATCCTGGATGTTCTAAAGGCAGCCATACCTGAAGCGCGCCCTAATCTGAGCAAGTATGCGCCGCGTATGTACAAGATAACCATTGATCCGTCCAAGATAGGGGCCCTGATAGGGCCGGGTGGCAAGAATATCAAGGCCATCATCGAAGAGACCAAGACCACTATCGAGGTATCAAATGATGGCACCGTAGTTATCGGATCGGCCAGCGAGGAATCGGCCCAGGCGGCTATACGCAAGGTAGAGGGCCTCACGCAGGATGTTGAGGTGGGGGCCATCTACACGGGCAAGGTCAGCAGGATACAAAATTTCGGTGCATTTGTTGAGGTACTGCCCGGCAAGGAAGGGCTGGTGCATATCAGCGAGCTTGCTGACCATCACGTGGCGCGCGTGGAAGACGTGGTCAAAATTGGCGATGAGATTATGGTCAAGGTGACCGAGATCGATCGGCTGGGACGCATAAACCTTTCGCGTAAAGCAGTTTTTAACGAACAGTCCGGCGCTTCAGCTGATAAGCCGGCAACGCAGGATAAGCTTTCTGTTCCGCCCATGACAAATAGCGGACCGCCGAGGCCGGGTATGCCTCCGCGAGGGCGCAGGGAAGAACCGAGGAGCCATCCCCGCAGGCCCGGATAAGTTAATATCGGCCGTGGCCTGAGCGGCCTGAAAGGTAGAGGATAGTGAGATGTCTAAAATTAAAGTAGCGGTGAACGGGGCTTTAGGCAGGATGGGACAGCAGGTAATAGATGCTGTAATCGCTGACACAGCCCTGGAATTGACCTGTGCCGCTGATAGCAAGGCGGACAGGGACCATTTAATCCTGCCAAAGTTATCGAAGAAGGTGCCGCTGCACACCAATTTAACATCGCTTATCGAGATGTATCACCCTCAGGTGGTAGTGGATTTCACCGTGCCTGAGGCAGCAATGGGCGCAGCGAGGCTGGCCATTAAGAACGGCGCCAACCTGGTTATGGGCACAACCGGCTTAAGCGAAGCGGATCTGAAGGAGATCGACCGGCTGGCGCAAGCTCATAAGAAAGGCGTGGTGGTAGCGGCCAACTTTGCCATCGGCGCTGTGATAATGATACATCTGGCCAGGATGGCCTCAAGGTATTTTGATAACGCGGAGATTATCGAACTTCACCATGACAGGAAGCTTGATGCGCCTTCGGGAACCGCTCTGGCAACAGCCAGGGCCATGGTAAGTGCGCACGGCAAGCCTTTCGTGAGCCCTGTAACAGAAAAAGAAACTCTGAAGGGCACGAGGGGCGGGCAGGCTGAAGGTATATCCATACACAGCGTCAGGCTGCCCGGTCTGGTCGCCAGTCAGGAAGTCATATTCGGAGCCCTGGGGCAGACGCTGTCGATCAGGCACGATACGATCAACAGGGAAAGTTTTATGCCGGGCGTGATACTGGCTATTAAGGAGGTAATCAAGCGCCACGGTCTGGTTTACGGCCTGGATGTACTGCTAAATTTGGGAGACTGATATGAACAACAGTAATGACGGGTATCACGTAGCTATAGTGGGTGCCACTGGTATGGTGGGGCAGGAGTTCATCAAGGTCCTGCTCCAGCGTAAATTTCCGATGGCCTCGCTGCAGCTCTACGCGTCTGACCGATCGGCCGGCAGGAAGGTTTATGCCGGCCACCAGGAGATGGTGGTCAAAGAAACTGCCGCCGACTCTTTCGACAACGTCGATATCGCGCTTTTTTCAGCGGGATCCGAGATAAGCAAACATTTCGCCCCGATGGCAGCCAAGGCAGGTGCCCTGGTCATCGACAACAGCGCGGCCTGGCGCATGGATACCCGCGTGCCGCTGGTGGTGCCGGAGGTTAATAAGGAGGATATTAAAAAACACAAGGGCATCATAGCCAATCCGAACTGCTCAACCATCCAGATGGTAGTGGCCTTGAACCCTTTGCACAAAGTCAATCCCATCAAGCGCGTCACGGTGGCAACATATCAGTCAGTTTCCGGAACGGGTATCGCCGCCGTGGAAGAATTGACCAAGCAGGCCAAGGTAATTTTGGACGGCGGCAATGTAGTTCCACACGTTTATTCGCACCAGATAGCCTTTAACCTATTGCCTGAGATCGATGTATTCCTGGAGAACGGCTACACCAAGGAAGAGTGGAAGATGGTCGAGGAGACACGAAAGATAATGCATTCGGAGAGCATTGCCATATCAGCCACCTGTGTTCGCGTGCCTGTTTTCATCAGCCACAGCGAAGCCATGCAGGTGGAGTTTACTGACTACATGTCACCCGAGGAGGCGCGTTCCATATTGAGCAAAGCACCCGGTGTGAAAGTGCTTGACGATCCCAATGTGAGCCTGTATCCGCAGCCCTGGCTGACGGCCGGCACTGACGACGTTTATGTGGGAAGAATAAGGTCCGATGCCTCCTACCTTAATGGCCTGGTGATGTGGGTGGTGGCCGATAATATCCGCAAGGGCGCTGCCCTTAATGCTGTCCAGATAGCGGAAGAGGCCGCCGGGAACGGTTGGGTCAAGATTCAAAACAATAATAAGTAGTCGGCGGAGGACGAGATGAAAAAGTTCGGACGTTTGCTGACAGCTATGGTAACACCCTTCAATGCGAAGGGTCAGGTTGATTACGCACAGGCAAAAAAGCTGGCAAAGGCCCTGCTCGAATCCGGAAGCGACGGACTGGTAGTATCCGGTACCACGGGCGAAAGTCCCACGCTCACTGCCGGGGAGAAGCTCAGGCTGTTTGCTGAGATAAGGGCGGTTGCCGGCAAAAAGATCACGATCGTGGCCGGCACGGGCAACTACAACACACAGGAAAGCATCGAGCTTACCCATGAGGCCGAGAAAACGGGAGTAGATGCCTGCCTGCTTACCGTTCCTTATTACAATAAACCGAACCAGGACGGGCTCTACCAGCACTTCAAGGCTATCGCGGACTCGACCCGATTACCCTGTATTGTATACAATGTGCCCTCCCGTACCATTACCAACCTGAGTGCTGACACGGCCATCAAGTTGAGCAAGATAGATAATATCGTGGGTATCAAGGAGGCCAGTGCCGATTTCGGGCAGATAGCCCGTATCATCGACGGAGTGGGCAGCGATTTCATGGTATATAGCGGCAATGACGCCGATACCTTTCCCATTCTGAACCTGGGTGGCTATGGAGTGATCGGTGTGATCACGCACCTGGTGGGCATTCAATACAAGAGAATGATGGACCTTTTCCTGGCCGGTAAAATTAAGGAATCGGCCAAGCTGCACCGCAGCTTCATACCGCTGGTGAATACCATGTTCATGATAGGCAGCCCCATGCCCATCAAATATGCGTTGAACTACCTTGGATTCAGGGTGGGAAAACCGCGCCTGCCGTTGGTGGTGCCGGACGAGAAAACGCGGGCCGCCATCGAACAAATGCTCAAGAGATACACAATAGACCTGCCGTTGAAATAAGACCGGTCAAAGTGGAAGCCTCAGGCCGTATGCCGTCAATTTGGATTGCCACCGTCAGGGAATGGAGGGCATGCAGGCAGGAGAGAATCTGTTAATCAGGACCAGGGATAATGTCCCCGGCGTTTGGCAGCCCAATTATCGATCCCCTCAGTTTTGATCGACTCCAGGTGGTAAGCGAGATTGGGATGGAATTTGCGCAGGGGCTGCAGGTGCAGGCAGGTCTTGTATTCTTTGCAGTCCCAGCAGCCGGCGAGGTCTTTTTCGATGGCGCAATTTCTCACCATGCAACGCTCTCCCTTCCAACCGCCTCCCTCCCGGCAGATTGACTTGCATTCCAGTCCTTGTATGGCCTGAAGAACGCCGGTAAAGCAGTGATAATCTTTGAAAGATGCATTGGACTCCGACCAGTAGGTCTGGCCGGCTTTCAACTCGGCGTATTTATCAAACTTCAGCTCGGCCAGAATAGCTTCAAGACGGGCTGCGTGGTAATAAAGCCCGCTCCTTGATGGAATACAGTCTTTGCAATACAGGCCGCAATAAGATGTCAATCGGCTATCGTCAGTCATAGCGCATCAGATAACGTTTTTGATGACGATGCTCTGGTCGCGGCGGGGACCTATGGAGATAACGTGGAAACGGCAGCCGATGAGCTCTTCGAGGCGCCTCACGTATCTGCGGGCGTTACGCGGCAGCTCACCTGCCTTGCGGGCGTTGCTGGTGTCGGCCTTCCAGCCGGGTAATTCTTCGTAAACGGGCGTGCAGCTTTCAAGAGCTGCTGCATCGGCCGGGAAATGGTCAACCGTCTTCCCGCCTATTTTATAGCCCACGCATATTTTAACGGTATCCATCTCATCAAGCACGTCCAGCCGTGTCAGTATGCCGCTGGTATAGCCGTTAAGATTGGTGCTGTAGCGCCCTACCACTGCATCAAACCATCCGCAGCGCCGCGCTCTTCCCGTTGTGGTTCCGTACTCGTGAGCGCGTTGCCTTATATACTCTCCGACCTCGTCTTTAAGCTCGGTAGGCATGGGACCTCCCCCCACCCTGGTGGTATAGGCTTTAAAAATCCCGACAACGCGGTCGATCCTGCGCGGGTTGATGCCTGAGCCCATGCAGGCGCCTGCGGCCAGAGGGGATGATGAGGTGACAAAAGGATATGAGCCGAAATCGGTATCCAGCATTGTGCCCTGTGCGCCTTCGAGTACGATATTGCTTCCGCGCTCCAGGAGGTCGCTTATCATGGCGGTGGTGTCCTTGATATAGGGTATCAGGCGCTCAGCGTAGGTAGAATACTCATTAAAGACCCTGTTGAAATCCAGAGCCTCAGCATTATAGAGCCGGGTCAGTATCTCGTTTTTAGATTCAAGAAGGCTGGCCAGCCTTGACCGGAACATTGCGGCGTCGATGATATCACAGGTTCGGATACCCTTGCGGGCGATTTTATCTGAGAAGGCAGGGCCGATGCCTTTCCCCGTCGTACCTATGGCGGAAGCCCCTCGTTTCTCCTCATCCAGCCTGTCGAGCAGGATATGCCAGGGCATGATCAGATGTGCGCGGTCGCTGATATGCAGATTGCCGGTATCGACCCCCTTGGCTTTAAGACTGTCGATCTCTTCCAGCAGTACCCTGGGATTGATGACGACACCATTGCCTATGATACAGGCTGTGCGCTGATAAAAGATGCCTGATGGCACGATATGCAGTTTGAACTCGCCTCCCGGATTGATCACCGTATGGCCGGCGTTATCACCGCCGGAAAAACGAATAACGGCATCCGCCTTCTCGGCCAGAAGGTCCACAATTTTACCTTTGCCTTCGTCGCCCCACTGGGCGCCAATAACAGCTACAACAGACATTTTATTAGTCCTGAAACAGACGTACTTGCAGATTCAATCACACACAAAGTCAGGGAAACCTCAATTATCAACCCCGGGACATATAGCTCTTGCCCCAGACATGGAGAAGGACACCGCCTGCGAAAATCAGTACGGCAAGGCCTACGAGTATGGTGAGAAATACCAGCAAAGGCATATCCATATTTATCCAGCGAACGCCCATTACTGCCAGGCAGATACCGGCAATGATCCATGCAAACACCAGCACAGTCAGGGAAGTGAGGCTCACTTCGAATACCCGGTCGCTCATAGCATCAACCTATTAATGTGTACTCCTTTTATTTTTTGCCTGCCGCCAGACGTGTATAAACCGCTGTCCGACGGTCACAAAAGAAAGGACTACCACTATGGCCAGAGCGATGAACACCTGGTTTAGGAGCAGTCCGAGCGCTAATATTATAACCCGCTCAACACGCGTAAACAAGCCGACCGTGCAATCGATATTAAGTCCCTCAGCTCTGGCCCGGATATAACTGGTCAGATACGATCCGATCATAGCCAGGAATATAAGCACGAGCTGTAATGTGACATTGTAGGGCCAAACGCCGGTACCGGTGATGAAGATAAAGCTTAAGAAGATCGCCCCTTCGGTGATTCTGTCGACGGTGGAGTCGAAGAGCGCCCCGAAACTGGAGGTCTTTTGCATATAGCGGGCAAGTGCGCCATCGAGTAGATCGAACAGCCCGGCCAGTAAAAATATGAGGGCTCCTGCCACGAGATGGCCGAATCCTACAACCACTGCAGCTATCAGGTTTATCACCAGGCCGATAGTGGTCATGATATCGGGCGTCAACTTCAGCCTGCTGATGAGCGGGACAAGCGGATCGGTGATTAAGCGTCCGGCTTTCCTGCGTAATTCCTGGAAACTTGACACTTCCTTATCCTTTTAAATTCGAGGAGATGGAGGTGTAGTAATCGACGACCTGGCGGCTAACGTTTTCCCAGCAGTATTTATTAGCCGTGGCCACTCCCCTCTCCGCCATCGATAGTCTTAATTGCCTGTCGTTCAGCAGTTTTAACAAACAGTCCGCCACTGATCGCGGATTGTTCGGCCGGGCCAGCAAACCTTCCTGGCCGTGTGTAAGCACACTGGCATAGCCTGGAATATCGGTTGCCACTACGGGTGTACCGCTTGCCATGGCCTCCAGCAGAACCATGCCAAAGCTTTCGCCACCGGTGGCCGGAGCGCAGAAAATATCGGCTGTGCGGTATAACTTCGGCAGATCGTCGAAAGTGACATAGTGAGTGAATACCGCATGGTCGTTTAGAAGTATTTTTGCCATGGTTTTATACTGGAAGCGCAGCATGAGACCGGGGCCGGCGATGATCAACCGAAAATTGGGGAAATCCTTCTTCACGAGGGAACATGCCCGGATCAAGTCGCCCACTCCCTTGCGTTCTTCCAGCCTGCCCACGAAAAGAATATTCAGTCGATCGTCTTTGAACTCGTCCATGATCGGTCCTTCAGGATAGTAAAGATGGATATCCACTCCGTTGGGTATGATACGGTAGTCGGCCGTAAGATATTTGGATATGTAATCACGAGCCGGCTTTGAGACCGCGATTTTTCCATGCATCTTGGCGCCGAGTTTGCGCATGGTAGAGCGGTTCAGCCAGTACAATCTGGATTTTTCGTGGCAAGCATGAAAGGTGCCCACGTTAATCGACTTTGATTCAATAAGAGTGCTGAGACAGAGCATGGGGATGAAAGGTTCGTGCAGGTGGATTATCTCAAATTCTTCCCTGTCCAGTACGCGCCGCACCTGATACGGCAACCATGGGGAGAGTGCGATGCGCGCAGTGGTGCCGCCGTATGGTATGGGTATAGGACGGCCAACGGCCGTAACCTCTTCATCGAAATAGCGCACGCTTTTCCTGCGCACCGGGGCGATGATCTTAACAGAATGGCCCATCAAATGAAAATGGTGGGCCAGGTAAGATATGTGGTAGATGACACCGCCGGGATGAGAGTAATCGTATGGCGAAACCAGCCCGATTTTCATCATACTGCTATAACAGAGCCCTTACGCTGAATCCGGCAGGCAAATGGGCTTCTGCTGCTCCTGCCCGGCGATGAACTGCTCAACGCGCCTGCGTGCTTCGTCGTCTGAATACTGGATGGGCGGTGATTTCATGAAATAGGAGCTGGGGGCTACGATGGATCCGGACAGGCCGCGGTCCCTGGCTATCTTGAGACAGCGGACGGCATCAATCACTACGCCCGCGGAGTTGGGGCTGTCCCAGACCTCGAGCTTGCATTCAAGGTTAAGAGGCACATCGCCAAAAGTGCGCCCCTCCATTCTGATGTGGCAGAACTTGCGGTCCAGCAGCCAGGGCACATAATCGCTGGGGCCGACATGTATATTATCGGGATTCATCTCGTAGTCCATCTGGGATGTGACGGCATTGGTTTTGGAGATCTTCTTGGACTCAAGGCGCTCTCGCTCCAGCATATTATAGAAATCGGTATTGCCTCCGAAATTGAGCTGGTAGGTGCGCTCCAGTTTAACGCCGCGATCACGGAAAAGACGCGTAAGCACGCGGTGCACGATGGTGGCGCCGACCTGAGACTTGATGTCATCGCCGATAACCGGCATGCCGGCTTCATGGAAACGGTTGTGCCAGTAAGGCTCCCGCGCTATAAAGACGGGTATGCAATTGACCAGGCCCACGCCCGCATTGAGAAGTTGTTCGACATACCATTTAGTCGCCTCTTCGCTGCCAACCGGCAGGTAGTTGATTGCGACATCCGCTTTAACCTCTTTAAGTATGCTAACGATATTGGCGGTAGGTCCCGGCGCCTTCTCAATGATTTTACCGAGGTACTTACCCAGCCCGTCATGGGTCATGCCCCGCACGACCTTTACGCCGGTGGTGGGGACATCACAGAATTTATATGTATTGTTGGGCGCGGTGAAAATGGCCTCTGCAAGGTCTTTGCCAACCTTGTTACGATCGATGTCTATAGCCGCCACGAAGTTGATATCCTTAATGTGGTAGCCTCCCAGGTTTATATGCATAAGGCCCGGCACGAACTCATCGTCCCTGGCTTTCTTGTAATAATGTACTCCCTGGACGAAGGAGGAAGCACAATTTCCGACTCCAATAATGGCTACGTTTATTTTTCCCATCTGGTTAACTCCTTACCGGCTCAGGCGGCAGGCTCACTTGCCGTCCTGGCCACTATCTTTAAGCATCTCTTTGACGATCTGACGTGGTCTCACAAGCCACATGGGGATTCTGGACTCGTGCAGTATCTTGTCCGCCACGCTGCCCAGTACCCAGCGCGCGATACCGCTCCTGCCGTGTGTGGACATGGCGATGAGGTCGGCCTTTTCTTCTCTGGCCACTTCAATGATCTTGCCGGCGGGATCGCCCGATACGATCCTGACTTTTACATCGAGGCCCCTGGCGCTCAGCCGTGTGTCGACTTTATCGAGGTATTTCTGTCCTGCATCGTGCATGGCTTTAACGAATCCGGTAAATTCGGGCCCCAGCCAGCGTGCCTCAATGGCATGAGGCGCAGGCAGAACGTGGACCAGTACTATCGAGGCACCGGTCTTGAGAGCTATGGCCTCGGCATCATGCATAGCCGCCCCGCCTGTTTCAGAACCATCAAGGGGTGCAAGGATACGCTTGAACGCAGCCTTTCTGTCCCTATCCATTTCCCTCACCTGTTTGCTGTGTATACCCAGTACAGGTACGGTGGCCCGGGAGGCCACCTTTTCAAATACACTGCCCAGCCACCATCTGCGAAGGCCGCTGATTCCGTGCGTGGCCATAATGATGAGGTTCATATGGTGATCGCGTGAATAAGCAAGGATGCTCTCGGGCGGACCACCGTAAAGCATCCGGCCTTTAGCTTTTATCTCATGCTCCCGGGTAGTGACCTCCGTGTAATTGAGCAACTCTTGATGTGAGTCGCTATAAAGCAGCACAGCCCTGCAGGTTATGTCGTTCTTCTGGAGGTGCTCGACCGCGTGGTGTACATAGTTATCCAGTAGCTGATTAACTCTGCGCCTTTTGCTGCCGAGCCCGACTCCCAGGATATAAACCTCCGAGTCAAACCTGATGGCAATGTCCCTGACGTATGGAAGTACGGTCTCCGCCTCGGTGGACCCATCGAGCGGGACCAGTATTTTCTTAAACATGTCCACTGAAAATCCGCTTTATTATAACAGATTATTGTACTGTTCTTGTATTACGCAAGATTTTTATGCTAACTTATAGCGTGATATATGACTTCCACTCGCATACTTTTCACAGCGACGGCGCCCTTTCCACTCTGGAGTTAATCAGACGTGCCGTGGTGAGAGGATATTCGGCTATCGCAGTAACCGATCATATAGGAGCCGGTGCACTGGAAAGGGTCATAAAAGAAGTGAGCCGGGACTGCGAACTGGCTGGCTCTCACTGGAATATTGTAGCTGTGCCCGGTGTTGAACTCACGCATGTGCCTCATGAGGCCATAGACGGACTGGCAAAGAGAGCCAAGGAACTGGGAGCGTGGCTGGTAGTGGTTCATGGGGAATCACCCGTTGAGCCGGTAGAGGAAGGGACAAATCTTGCAGCAGTTAAATCAAAATATGTTGATATACTGGCACACCCCGGCCATATGACCGCCGAGGTGGCTGAGCTCGCTGCAAAGAACGAGGTTTTTATTGAGATTACTACAAGACGGGGTCACTGTGTTACTAATAAGCACGTGGCCAGGATGGCCCGTGAAGCGGGGGCACTAATGCTGCTGAACTCGGACAGCCATGATGAGGACGATCTGCTGACGACTGCCCTGGCAAATGAAACTCTGGTCCAGGCTGGTGTCAACAGCCGTGAGATCGATCAGATACTGGAACACAACCCGATGAAGCTTCTTCAGAGGATCAGGCGGCGGTCCTGAAAACAGAACCAGGAAATTTGCGACTTAGCTCTTGCCGATACGATATACCTTGGTCCCGCAGATCGGGCAAACGCCTTTGGTCGCCGGCCTTCCATTCTTCAGTTTAACATGCACGGGGTTTTTGATCTCAACCTTTTTCCTGTCCTTAAAGCAGTAAGCCTGGGTCATGAGGCACCTCCTGAAGCTATTTTATAGCTCTTAAGGCTAATATATCCAATAAGGTTAGGTATGTCAAGCAGATGTAGATAGTAAGTGAAAAATCCTTGCTATTCTAGAGATTGAAAACCTTTTGGGGATGCCATAGACCATTTTCAGCCGCGAATTTCATTACGGCCAGCAGCTGACCTTCCTGAGTATAAGCAGAGCAGTAATCCTTTGAGTAGGGGTCGTATATATCAAGAGTGATATCGAGGCCTTTTGCTACGCGCGCGGCCTGTATCTCATCAAGATATACCCGGCCACCGTCGGTAAGCGCATAATCCAGAGGGAAAAGCAGTTGCTCCAGGCGGCCCTCCCCAGCCGCTTCATGTAATTGACCGGGAGTGACGGCATCCTCTATTTTAAAAGGTCCGTACGAGGTGCGTTCCAGATCCTTAAGATAAGCGTAGCAACCGAGGTTCATGCCCAGATCATTGGCCAGCGATCGCATATACGTACCTTTTGAGCAGGATATTCTCAGTTTCAGGTAAGGCAGGTTAAAACCTAATATCTCGATATCATGGATATGGACCCTGCGCGGTTGAAGAATTACTTCGCGGCCGGCTCTGGCCAGTGAGTAAGACTTCCTGCCATTGATTTTAACGGCGCTGAAGGCTGGCGGCACTTGTAATATAGATCCCTTGAATGCGCCAAGCGCTTCTTCTACCAGTGTACGAGATATATTATTCAATACGCCACGGGCGATAACGCGGCCTTCGCTGTCATACGTATCGGTGCTTAAGCCCAGTTCGATCTCGGCCAGATATTCCTTGGGACGCTCCATGAGGTATTCAGCAACGCGGGTGGCCTGCCCCAGGCAAACGGGGAGAACGCCGCTGGCAGCTGGATCGAGTGTACCGGCATGGCCGACTCGTCGCTCACCACTCAGGCGGCGAACTCCGGCCACGATGCTGAACGATGAGCAGCCGGCCGGCTTATTTACGTTTAGCAGCCCGTTTAAGCCCATCCGCCCCACCTTTATTATCCTCCGCTGCTACCCTGTCGATCAGATTGACGAGGTTAACGCCGTGCTCGATGGAGTCATCAAATTCAAAGCTGAGTTCGGGAGTGACCCTGATATTCAGGCGGTGGGCCAGCTCGCGCCTCATATAGCCGGCAGCCGAGTTAAAGCCCTTCAGTACCTCGTCCCGGTCCGGTGTGCCTCCCAGGGTGCTGATGGATACGCGAGCGGTTTTGAGATCGTTGGAGATCTCGACTGCAGTCACGCTGATCAGGCCATTGAGACGGGGATCGTTGATATGCTTGCGCAGCAGGTCGCTGATCTCGATCTGGATTAAATGGTTTAGACGTTCTGTACGCCTGGTCATGGCATTCTCCGCAGTAATATTTGAAGTAGAGTATCAGACGTTATCGGTGAGTATCTATCAGTCCACCTTTTCCTGGCGGACGAATTGCAGGATATCGCCGACCTCTAAATCATTGAAGTTTTCAAGTTTCACGCCGCATTCCAGTCCTGTCGCCACTTCTTTAACATCGTCCTTGAAGCGTCGCAGGCCGGCTACCTTCGATTCAGCTACAACCTTACCTCCGCGTATTATCCTGACCAGTGAATCTCTGGTGGCCCTGCCTTCTTTGATCTGTGAGCCGGCAATCTTGCCTCTCTTGCCAGCCTCGAATACGGCTCGGACCTCCGCCTGGCCGGCCACTACATCGATGTACTCCGGTTCAAGCATGCCTTTAAGCGCCTTTTCAACATCTTCAATGAGTTTATAGATCACATTATACTGGCGAACACTGATCTTCTCCTGCTCAGCCATGCGTATAGAGCCGGTTTCAGGCTTGCTGTTGAATCCTATTACCACCGCCCGGGAGGCTGCGGCCAGCAATATATCGCTCTCTGTGATGGCGCCGGTGCCTGTATGGATGACTTTGACCCTGGTTTTATCGTTGCTCAGGCGCTCCAGCGAATCCTTGATCGGCTCGATGCTGCCGTGTACGTCGGTCTTGAGAATGATATTCAGCTCCTTTATCTCGCCTGCGCTGGCCTGCGCGGCTACCGACGTGAGGCTTACGCCCCTGGACGTGGTCGTGGCCAGCCCGGTGTTCCTGTTTTTCTCGATCAGAGCTTTGGCTTCCTTTTCATCGCTCACAACCTGGAATACCTGGCCTGCATCGGGTACGGAATTCATGCCCAGAATCTCCACAGGAGTTGCCGGCTCAGCTTTACGTATATTTTTCCCATCGTCATCGAACATAGCTTTGATTTTGCCGCCTACAGTGCCTATGACAAGGTTATCGCCTGTTTTGAGGATGCCTTTTTGCACCAGCAACGTTGCTATGGGACCACGATTTTTATCAAGCTTGGCCTCTATTACTATACCTTCAGCGAGACAATCCACCTCTGCCTTAAGCTCCAGGATATCGGCAACCAGCAGAAGGTTCTCCAGCAGGTCGTCGATGCCCTGTTTCTTCTTGGCCGAAACAGGAACACATATTACATCGCCGCCCCATTCCTCGATTACCACACCAAGGTCAGCAAGCTGCTGCTTGATACGGTCGGGATTGGCATTGGCCTTATCGATTTTATTGAGTGCTACGACTATATTTACGCCTGCCGCTCGCGCATGGTCCAGCGCCTCGATTGTCTGAGGCATAACGCCATCGTCTGCCGCCACTACCAGGACAGCTATATCCGTGGCTCTGGCGCCCCTGGCACGCATAGCGGTGAAAGCTTCATGGCCGGGCGTATCAAGGAAAGTAATCTTGCGGCCTTTCATCTCAACCTGATAAGCGCCTATATGCTGGGTGATGGCGCCTGCCTCTCCGGCAGCCACGTTGGTCTGACGGATGGCATCCAAGAGACTCGTTTTGCCATGATCTACATGCCCCATGATGGTGATAACCGGCGGGCGCGAGCGCAGTTTGGCGCTCAGCGAGGACACCTTCTGCCTGCCCTGGGCGTCGGCCAGCAACTTTTTAGCTGTGAATCCGAAGTCAGCTACCAGTTTTGACGCGACTTCGTAGTCCAATGACTGGTTGATGTTGGCCATTATGCCGTTGCGCATCAATTGTTTGATTATCTCAATGCCACTTACGCCCATCTGATCGGCCAGTTGCTTGACCGTTATTACCGGGGGTAATCCTATTTGTGACGTGTTGGCCGTGTTCTCGCCCGGTGCCTGTTCCTGCCTGTTTTTCATTGAATACTTTCCTTCTTTGTCAGGCCTCTGCCGTATTCCAGCAGCAGAAGCCGGTTATCTGCAGATAAATTTGTACGCAATCCGTGCTCAACGCGGTTGCTTTTCAATCCCTTTTCCCAGCATTCGCTTGACAGGCAGAGGTAGACGCCGCGGCCCGGCTTTTTCCCTTTCAGGTCGGCCTCTATAGCTTCACCTGAACATACAAGCCGGACGAGATCCCGTTTTCCTGCCTTTCTCCGACATGCGATGCAGGTGCGCTCCGGCACATGTCTGATCCGCGGTTGCTGCGGCTTATGTTCAACTTTCAAAGTCTTCATCTTCGTAGTACGTTTTCTTCTTGGCTTTGGTTTTCTTGGCCTTAACGCTGGCGTCCTTTCCCTCTTGCTCTTTCTTGGGCGCCTCTTTCTTCCTTGATTTCCCATTTCTGCCGGCCATGATCTCCTCGGCGAAACGGATCTTGGACGGTTGCTGGGGCAGAGTTGCGTCAACAGGCATTAAAATTTCGATGCCTACGCCTTCGGGCTGTCCTTCGCCCTCTGCTGCGGCAACAGCGGCCTCACCTTCAGGTCCCGTCTCCTCTCCGGTTGCAAGTTCCTCAATGGTTTCTTCAGCAGGCGCAGGGACTTCGGCTTCCAGCGCCTGTTCAATAACCTCGGCCTCGGCCACCTCATCCTTTTGTGCTGCCTTCTCGGCTTCCATCTCCGAGGCGCTCTTGATATCGATACGCCAGCCTGTCAGCTTGGCAGCGAGGCGGACATTCTGCCCTTCCTTGCCGATAGCCAGGGAGAGATGCTTGTCAGGCACCTTAACCAGGGCAGCGGTCTCGGTCGAGTTAAGGGTGACGCTTAAAACTTGAGCCGGACTGAGGGCGTTAGCTATAAAAATGCGGGGATCATCGGACCACTGTACCACGTCGATCTTCTCGCCGTTCAGTTCATTGACTATGTTCTGTATGCGTATTCCCCGTAGTCCTACGCAGCAGCCCACCGGGTCAATGCCGCTCTGGCGAGAGAACACTGCAACTTTGCTGCGATAACCGGCCTCTCTGGCCACGCCCTTGATCTCTACTGTGCCTGCAGCGATTTCGGGTATCTCAAGTATCAGCAGATCCCTCAGCAGATTGCGGTGCGCTCTGGAGGCAATCACCTGAGGGCCCCTGGTGGTACGCGCTACCTCTACAATGTAAAGCTTGAGGCGCTGACCCTGGCGGTAACGCTCGGTTGGAGACTTCTCATTCTGGGGTATGACTGCCTCTGTCTTGCCAATATCAATGACAACATGCTCGGGTGTAACGCGCTGCACGGTGCCGGTAACGATCTCGCCCTCTTTGCCCACATACTCCTCATAGATAGCGCCTCGCTCTGCATCATGCAGCTTCTGGAGAATTACCTGCTTGGCAATCTGTGCGGGTATGCGGCCGGCATTGGGGGGCGGCAGCTCGGCGACGATAGTGTCGCCGACCTTAAGGGTCTTGTCTTTTTTTTTGGCCTCTTTGAGAGAGATCTCGCGGTACTCGTCTTCGGGAGCTTCGGAGACCATCTTTTTCATAGTGAGTTTAACTTCACCTGAAATGGGATGGATTTTAACTGCTATATCCTCACCATGTGTGAACGATTCTTTGCGGTAGGCTGAAACCATGGCTGACTCCAGCGCAGTCAGGACTATCTCCTTGGGCAGATTTTTCTCTGCCGCAAGCTGCATGAGGGCATTCATAAACTCGGTCTTTACCATCAAACTCCCTCAGTATGCATTTTTTCTCAATAAAAAAGTGGGTACAAGGACCCACTTTTCGGACGAGTATTGAATTCATTAAAATAGTATCACATCATTAATAGAAATGCAAACGCTGCCCGTACGTCGCGTTGCCCGGCGGCAACAGCCTGTCGATGGCGAGACGGATTACACAGTTAAGCGGGTGGCGGGAACAGCTTGAATTTTGCCAGCGACCGTTGCAGAGAACGGTGCCTGATAGCATCCAGAATTACTTTGCTGTGCCAGTCAAAGGTGATGTCCGGGGAGGTCAGCAGGGACTCGTGTATCCCATGGCGCAGGATGACCTGGAAGATATGTTCGGACTGCTTATCTGTCAGGCCCCGGTAAAATCGGTGCGCCCAGTAATCTATGTCAAGCTCATGTTTCAGAATTTTATGCCAGCGTTTCTGGTAAAGCGCAAGATGCCTGGTTGAAAGGTCACCGGCCTTAAGCGATTCATCGAGTGTTCGTACGGCTATCCCTGCACAAATAAGGCTGAAATAGATGCCTCCGCCTGTAGTAGGTTTGGTTTGTCCGGCGGCATCACCGACTACCAATATACGATTGGCATAAGTTTTCGTCAGAGGCTTAAGAGGAATAGAGCCGAAACTGATGTCGGGTGAGGCGGGTGGTATTTTCCCCCGCCCCTCAAGATATTTTAGGAAATCGGCTATTGCCGGTCCCGGATTAGACTTGCTTAAGAGGCCGGCTTTGGCTTTGCCGGGAAGTGTCGGAACCAGCCAGGCGAAGAATCCCGGCGCTATCTGCCTGCCTGAGTAGACTTCTACCTCATCGATATTCTTACAGGTTACTTCTGCCTGGGCGCCGTATGCATACTCGCGTATCCGTCCTAAGCCGACCTGCCTTATCAGGCCCGGCGCTGTCCCGCAGGCAATCACACAAGCCCGGGAGGACAATTCCAGCGGCCTTGAGCCTTGCGTCGCTTTAACATAGACACCGCGGTCATCGCTTTGCAGGCCGGTGGCAAGCGCGGAGAAAAAGTAATCAACCCCGATTTTACCGGCCTGTTCCGCTACGAGTCGGTCGAGCGCCGTGCGGTCAAGTATATAAGCCTGAGTGGTCTCACGTTCAATTCTGATATGGTTGCCTGCAGGCGAAACGATTGTTGCCGACCGTGCCTCTCTCTGGATTACTCTGTGTGAGCCGGGCAGCATATCGAGGCAGGCCTGGCTTATTATGCCGGTACAGCTTGTTTTATGGCCCGGCTCCGGATGTTTTTCCAGAACTGCGACTGAGTGTCCCAGACGGGCAAACTCTCGAGCAGTATAGCTCCCGGCTATGCCGGCGCCGATCACAATTATGTCATACATGGTTGGCCCCAAATTGGTTCAGATGGAAGCACTGACGGCCCGGTTTGAAAATTGCGCTTATTTCGGCTTTAATCCGCCGAACCTGCGTTGACGTCTGCCAAAGTCCGTCAGCGCTTTCTGAAGCTCATCGCGGCCGAAGTCGGGCCAGAGCACCGACGTGAAATAGAGTTCGGCATATGCTGACTGCCAGATAAGAAAATTGCTTACTCGCATCTCTCCACCCGTCCTTATAAAAAGGTCGGGATCGGGCATGTCAGCTGTGTACAGATATCTTGAGAAAACACTCTCGTCCAGACTGTCGGGTTTAATCCTGTTGCGTATGATTTGTTGCGTCGCGTTAACGATTTCGCTTCTGCCCCCGTAATTGAAAGCGACATTAACCGTCAGGCCGGAGTTATTGCTGGTCTTTTCGATAGCAGCCCTGGCTTTTCTCTGAATTGCCTCCGGCAGCCGGTCTTCTTTGCCCAGGTGACGGATGCGGATATTCTGCTCGTGAGCTATTTTAACAGCCCGGTCAAGGTTTTCGGAGAGGAGTTTGATTATGCCATCAACCTCTGCCTTGGGCCTGCTCCAGTTTTCGGTCGAGAAAGCATAAAGAGTCAGGTAGGGGATTCCGTATTCAGCAAATATCTCTACAAAATCACGGGCATGAAGCGCACCCTGCTTGTGGCCGTACAGGCGTGGTTTGTGCCTCCGGGCGGCCCACCTGCCATTTCCATCCATCACAATGGCAACATGCTGAGGCAGCCCGTATTTCTTTAACGAGCCTGTCAACGACCTTGCCCCCCGGGCCCATCCTGTTTCACGGGTGTGACCTCTGCCGCGAGAGGTTTCTTTATATACTGGTGGCTGGATTGATTTAACACTATCATATCGGGTTCAAGGTCGCTGGTAAGGCAGACATGAGATCCTACAGTGGAGTTGGGGCCAACCTTGCGACCGGGCAGGATGCCTGAATTAATACCGGTTTTGCAGTCATCTCCGATGATGGCCCCGAAATGGTCTCTGCCGGTTGATAATCTTTGACCTTCGTATTTTACCGGTATATCCGTCTGATCAAAGCGGAAATTGGCCGTTACGCTGCCTGCCCCGAATGAACAGCGGTTGCCGATAATGGAATCACCTATATAAGAGGAGTGAAACCAGCAGTCATCGCCGGTATAGGAGTTTTTTATCTCAGTAGAAAATCCGACTACACAGTTTGCGCCGACGTGGCTGTACTCCCTGACCAGCGCGCCGTTGCCAATTACAGTGTTAGGGCCGATGTAAACCGGTCCTCGTACTACAGCATTCTCAAGTATACGCACGTTTTCCCCTGTTATTACTTTACCGGACAGGGTTGCCCGATCCGATATAGAAAGCGATGGATCGATCTGTCCCTCCGCCGAATCGAGGAAGTACCTGACTATATCAAAGATATGCCACGGGTATTTGATGGGAGCCCAGAAACCGTTATACCTTACCACTTTAATTTTATAGGCATGCCTGACCATGCCATCCATAGCACATTCGTAGACATCATCACGCGTGGTTTTGACGATGTCTATATATTCGAAAAGCTTGTGTATATCGGTATGAAGGTGCAGGAGAATATTTACGAGGTTGCCGGGCTCAGTTCCCGGCTCGGGCTTTTCCACTATCTGCGTAAGTTCGTTATCCCCGTTCACTGCGAGGTAACCCCCCGGGAAATACTGGCTTACCTCGTATCCGATGATATAGGACGTAGCCTTCTGACTGCGGTAGGCATCCAAAAGCGCAAGGTAAGCAGCGCCGTCGAAAACATCGTTGGGATTAACGACAATAATCGCGCTGTCAAGAAGGCTGGCTGCCGATTTCAGGGCGTCGGCGATGCCCAGCGGTTGTGACTGAATCACAAATTCGAATTCAGCCCCGGTTATAGACCCGGCAATCTGTTTTATGCGCTGCATGTTGTTCGGATTACCCACCATGACGAAATTGCTCAGCCCGGCTTTTCGGGCCAGTTCCACCTGATGCTCCAGTAACGGTTTCCCCATAAAATCGAGCAGGAACTTATCCTCAGTAATGGGGAACATCCTTTTGCCTACGCCCCCGCAGAGAAAGACGACTTTCATCAGGTTAACCCCTTGGCCGCATCTTTGAGCACAGAAAGCGCCATATTGAGAAGGCTGCGCGCGTGTTGCTGGCTGCTGGCTTCAGCCAGGACGCGTATGGCAGGCTCGGTGCCGCTGGCGCGTATCAGTAACCAGCCCTCTGCGAATTCAAAGCGCAGGCCGTCCAGATCATTTAATGAAGCTGCGCTGAGTTTATCCGACTGCTGCCTGACCTTTGCCATGACATTTGATTTGTTTTCGTTTGCGCAGGCTAGTTTGTCTTTGAGAAAAAACAATGGCGGCAGGGTAGCCAGAAAAGAGCGGATGTCGCTTACATGCTTTATTGAGCGCAGCAGGGTCAGTGCGGCAAAGATGCTTTCGGGATAGAAACCGGCCTGCGGCAGTATATAGACACCAACGGATTCCACACCGAGAGCGGCGTCGTTATCCTGGGCCAGATGCGCTGCATAGACATCGCCCACCTTGCCCCTGATGACCTTTCCACCCAGGTCTTTTATAGCCAGGTCAAGCAACATACCGCTCTCCACGGTGGTGGCGATCAATTGCTTACCCGATGATTTGACGGCCGCTCTCGAAATAAAGGCGATCATCTCGTTGAAGCCCAGAAAACCCGTCTGATCGCAGAAAACCACACGGTCAGCGTCGCCGTCAAAGCAGATGGCGAGATCGGCATTCTTCTGGCGCAGGAATTTAATCGTTTTCTGCAGAGTTTCTTCTTTGGGTTCAGGGCTGCGTCCGGGGAAGCGGCCGTCCGGCGTATCGTTAATTGTGAATACAGTGAATCCCAGCTGTTTGAAAATATCGCCGGCCAGCCCTGCCGCAGCGCCATTGCCGGGATCTACCAGTAGCTTCATGTCGAGGTTGAAGTCCCAACCACCGACAAGGGCTTTAATGAATTCAATATACCGGTCTTTCATGTGGGGGAAGTGCGTTACAGCTCCGGCCCGACCGGTTCTGAAAGAGCCGCTGTAATAAATTTTCTCGACCTCTTCCTCCTGGGCCCGCCCATATCCGATGGCGTCATGGTTGAAAAGCTTAATGCCGTTGAACTCGGGTGGATTGTGCGATGCTGTAATCATGACGCCGGCGTTGAAATTCATCTCACGTGTGAGCAGGGCCAGTGCCGGTGTAGGAACGATACCTGCCTGGGCCACATTGGCACCCGCACCTAATAATCCCTCTGTTACGGCCGCTCTGATCAACTCCCGGCTGAGTCGGGAATCCATACCCAGGCAGACCTTTGCACCGGCGGGTAGCAGTGTGCCCAGCGCGCTGCCCACATTTTTGCATAACTCGGGAGTAAGGTCCTGGTTGACCACACCCCTGATCCCGCTGGTGCCGAAGAGTGCCATATTCATGTACCCCCGTTGCAGTTGATGGATATCGGTAAATGATGGTAATGCCTCTGCCTGCGGATGTCAATTAGGCTGCATGTGTCAACGAAAAAGCGCCCGGCAGCGCCGGGGATGTTAAAATGCGGGCATTAATCTGTGGATGCGAACATGTAAATATCTTGACGTATATTGTATAATGCATAGATGTGGTCGGATGCAGGGTTTTAGCTTTAGTGGGACCATATTCAAATATTGCTGTTCCAACTGTTTGGGGATGCTATGGTATTGGTAGCGGCAGTCAGAAAAAAAGGGAAGGAGGTGCCAGCTTTTAAATAGAAGCAGTTATTGCGTGCCAGAAATAGTCCACAGGGGCTATAGATTTCCGCCGGTTCAAGTATCAGGGGATTATTATTCAAAGGAGGTTAGTGGATGAAACGCTTTTTCCTCATTTCTTTTGTCAGTATCCTTATTATTGCTCTTGTGCTGCCTGCCTGCGCGCCGCAACAGAAAGATGTGATCAAGGTGGGCGTAATCGGCCCCATGAAGTTCCTTGAAGGGGAACACCACTGGATGGGAGCGCAATTAGCCGCCGATGAGATCAATGCTGCAGGCGGCGTGAATTTAAACGGGAAGATGTACCAGATCGAGTTGATCAAGGCCGATTCCAACGAGATCCTCAGCCCAACGGATGCCGCCTCGGCCATGGAGAGGCTGTTGACCGTGGATAAACCCAACTTTGTGGTGGGAGGCTTCAGGACCGAGGGTGTATTCCCCATGCAGGAAGTAGCCATGAACTACAAGACGATCTTCATTAACTGCGGCGCCGCCACCCGGGCACTGCAGATGAAGGTCGCTGAAGACTACGATCGTTACAAGTATTTCTTCAAGGGCACGCCTTACAATGAGTATTATCTGGTCAACTCGGATTTCCTCATGCTCGGCATGGTGGCAGCCACTTTGAAGAAGCAGTTGAACATCACCGACAAGCTCAGGGTTGCCATTGTGGCGGAGAAGCTGACCTGGGCGGATGCCATGGTGAAAACCGCTGAAGCAACCATACCCAAAATGGGCATGGAGGTAACCGGCGTATGGAGGCCGTCCGACACTGCTACCGACGTGAACGCGGAGCTGACGGCGATAGCGGCGACGAATCCCCACATTATATTCCCGACCTTCTCGGGCCCGGTGGGAGTGACCTTCAGCAAGCAGGCTGGTGAGATGCAGATACCTGCAGCGATCGTGGGTATAGTGGTGGAAGCCCAGAAGTTCGGATTCTGGGAGGCAACGGGTGGTAAAGGTAACTACGTTATGACCCTCAACACCTATGGGCCGGGCATAAAAATCACCGAAAAGACCATACCGTTCTTCGAGAATTTCGAGAAAAAATTCGGGCAGCCCCCTGCATATACTGCTGCCACCTATGACGCCATCTATATCATGAAGGATGCTATAGAGAAGGGGCAAACCCTGGATGCGGACCTTCTTGTGCCCATCATCGAAAAGACCGATTACCAGGGCACATCCGGCAGGGTTATGTATTACGGCATGGATTTCGATGCCAAGAAATACCAGGCGCCGCACGATCTGGTCTACGGGCCGGGCTATGTAACCGGCCTGGGCCTGGAGTGGGTCGACGGCAAGCAGGTCGGCGTTTGGCCGGCGCTCGGAATTGGATCCGGAGGATGGGAAAAAATCGATTATCCCGGAATCCAACCCTACGTCATCAATCCGGCTGTAGTTGAGAAATTCGGTCAACCGGCAGCTCCGGCAGCTGTTGAATAAATAAGCATCTGTCGGCGATGGCTGGCAGGCCGGGCGGATATCAACCGGCCTGCCAGCCTCTATGAATCCAAATGGTTTTACTCTACTGCTGATTCATGCGGTTCAGCAGCGCTGGTGGAACGTACACTCAATAGCGCCGTTGCGCAAAGAAAAAAATACTGTATAATAAATAAATTTTAGTTGATGGGATGGTGTAGGTAAGCGATGTTTCAGGCCTTTGTAATACAGGCGCTGGTAACGGGTGGGGTTTATGCTCTACTGGCAGTCGGATTTTCCCTCATCTTCGGTGTAGCCCGTATGGTGAACCTGGCGCACACATCATTCCTCATGCTGGCCGCCTACGGAATGTTCTATACAACTTACAGGCTGGGGCTGGATGTATTCACAGCCATCCTTATATCCCTGGTTGCCACGGTTGTCATAGGACTGGCGAGCTATAAGCTGTTCATCGACAGGATACGGGAACATGAAGTGACCGTTATGCTGATTACACTTGCGCTGGCCACTATCTTCCAGGAATGCATGGTTCTGGCTTTCGGCGCACACTTCAGGGAAGCGCCTACGCTCATCCCGGGTTTTATCGAAGTGCTGGGTGTCAAGATCTCATATCAGCATCTGCTGACGATCGCTGTTGTTGCAGTGGTGCTGGTCGCCATATGGTTACTGCTGACCAGGACAAAACTGGGCATCGCTATCAGGGCTACCGCCCAGGATACCGAGGTGGCCAACCTGATGGGCATCAACGTATCGCAGATACTGCTTATCGCCATGGGCATTGCTGCGGCGCTGGCGGCTATCGCCGGCATCGTGGTGGCGCCGCTCTGGGTTGTTTATCCATATATGTGGATGAATCCGCTGGTTATGATTATGGCCATCGTTGTGTTGGGAGGCCTGGGCAGCATTAAGGGCAGCGTGATTGGCGCTTTTATCATAGGGCTGGTTGAAGCGGCAGTGGTTTTTTACCTGCCGGGGGGCGCATTCCTGCGAGGAGCTATCGCCCTGCTGGTCATGGTGATACTGCTGGTGGTCAGGCCCGAGGGGCTTTTCGGCATAGTCTTCGAAGAGGAGAGACTATAGGTGTTAAGGAGGCTGTTCAAAGATATACAGGGCGATATATTCGCCATACCGGGCAGGCTCATAGCATTCATCTTTTTAATAACGCTGTTTTTTATCCCCCTTCTCACCCAGGAATCGTACATATTATTTATACTCATCCTCGTCAACATCTTCGTGATCTTTGCCGTAAGCTGGGATTTCATCTCCGGCTATACCGGACAGATCAATTTCGGTCATGCATTTTTCTTCGGTGTTGCAGCGTACACGGCGGCCTTGCTCAGCAAGAATCTGGGGCTACAACCCTGGGCAACAATACCCATCGGGGCTGTGGCGGCTACGCTAGCCGGGATGCTGATGTGCCTGCCTGCCCTCAGGCTGAGGGGCCCGTATCTATCGCTGGTCACGCTGGCCATGCCCCTCATTTTGCTGGGAGTGATCAAGGCGTTCCCTGATTTTACCGGCGGTGAGCATGGCATATCCGGCCTTCCGGCCCTGGCCGGCTCCCGGATGGCCGAATATTATATAGCGCTTGTTGCCATGATTGTATCCGTATTCATCATGTGGAAGCTGGTTGATGCCAAGAGCGGTTTTGTCAGGATAGGTATCATCCTCCACGCCATCCGCGAGGACGAGATAGCCGCACGGGCTACGGGCATCAACACCATACGTTACAAGCTGCTGGCCTTCATTATCGGCGGCTTCTTCGCCGGTCTGGCCGGTGGATTATATGCGCATTTCCTGCGGATCGCGGGCCCTGCCACGCTGGATCTCATGCTCTCATTCCAGGCTATTATATGGACGGTCTTCGGGGGCATAGTCAGCATTTACGGGGCGGTTGTGGGCGTTTATATACTGTTTCCCCTGATGGAGCTACTGCGCCAGTTCGGCGTACCTGTCTGGCCTGGATCCGATATCATGTTCTCCGACCTGCGCTTTCTCATCTTCTCTTTCCTGGTCATAATTATCCTGCTATTCATGCCGGAGGGATTTGCGGTATGGGTCAGGGACAAGTTGGAGCGCGAATGCCCGCGATGCAAGCTTTCCAATGCATCATGGAGGAAAGAGTGCAGAGCATGCGGAGCTGAGCTCCACTAAGGTTGTTATCGGGCAGGATATTTACAAGCCCAGGTAGGTCTTTCTGACGGTCTCGTCTTTCAGCAACTCTTTGGCTGTACCTTCAGCTATGATATGTCCTCTCGACATCACATAGTTCCTGACCGACAACGCGAAGGTAAAGCTCACGTCCTGCTCTGCAAGAAGGATAGTGACACCCAGGTCGTGGTAAATCTCCTCAACCCGCTTGAAAAGGTCCTCTTTCAGCTTGGGCGCAAGGCCACTGGAGGGCTCGTCCACCAGCATAAATTTAGGACGGCGCATAAGCGACCTGCCGATAGCCAGCATCTGGCGCTCCCCGCCCGATAAGGTGCCGGATACCTGTTTCTGCCTCTCCTTGAGCCTGGGGAATAAAGAGTAGACTTTAGCGAGACCGGCGCTAACCTCTTTCTTAGTCTTGCACAGGTAAGCCCCGGCCAGCAGGTTATCCTCGACTGTCATTTCCACAAAAGGCCGGCCGCGCTCCGGGCAAAGCATAAGGCCCAGTTTGGCGATCTCCGAAGCCTGCAGTTTTTCGATGCGCTTGCCATCGAATTCTACAGTGCCGGTAAAAGTTATGTCTTCATCCCTGGTCCCTTTCAGAACCTCCTTTTCCCAGTTGATTAATCCGACTATAGCCCGTAACAGTGTTGTTTTACCGGCCCCGTTAGGGCCGACCAGCCCGACCAATTCCCCCTCCTTGACATGAACACTCGCATCATCCAGAACCATGGCCGTGTCGTAGCGCACGGTAACGTTTCTCACATCAAGCAATGAGCACCTCCTTGCCGGTATACGCTTCGATAACACTCTTGTCCCTGGATATCTCATCGGGCGTACCCTGCGCAAGCACCTCGCCGAAGTTAAGCACGATCACGCGGTCCACTATTTTCATCAGCTCGCTGAGTTTGTGTTCTATGATGAGCATGGCCGGGCCCTCGCTGTGCAGCCGGCCGAAACGTCCGCCCTTGTGCAGCCTCTTGATGGAACGGGCCACGAGCTCGGTTTCCGCCGGGTTCAGACCTCCGAACGGCTCATCCAGCAGCATCAGCTCCGGCTCGGTGGCGATGGCCCTCGCCACCTCCAGACGCTTGAGGTCGCCGTGCGATAATATGGAGGCAGGCTCGAGTGCAAGATCGGCAATGCCCACGAATTCCAGGGCGTCACGAGCCTTGATCTCGGCCCGTTTTACCCATTCGCCGCGTTTGCTGATCCTGGGGCAGAGACAGCCGACCATTACATTGGCTATGATGGGCAGGTGCCGGAAGGGCTTGACTACCTGGAAGGTACCCACCATGCCGCGCTGAACGATCTCCCAGGGACGGCGCTTGGTTATATCCTCACCCTTGAATCGGATGGTACCGGAGTCCGGCTTGAGAATTCCCAGCAGGCAGCGTATGAGGGTCGTCTTGCCGGCGCCGTTGGGGCCTATCAGGCCGACGATCTCATCCTGCGCCACCTGAAAGCTGACGTTGTTCACAGCGACAAGGCCGCCGAAGTGCTTGGTTACGTTCTCCACTTCGAAAAAGGCGGCCATTTTAGAGATCCTCCTCTCTGAGTTCGCGCCTTGACACCTTGCCGACATCGGTCTTGGGGACCTCGCCCCTGAATTCAACGATCTTTGGACACTTGTAGTGGGCCAGCCGTTCCATGGTATACACGAGGATGTCCTGTTCGGTCACCTTTCCCCTGGCCTCCGTCTCCAGCACAACTATGGCTTTAACCTTCTCTCCCACGTCGGGGTCGGCTACACCGATAACACCGGCCTCTTTAATCTGTGGATGGCTTGTCAGCACCTCCTCCACCTCGCGGGCGAATACGGCCAATCCCTTATACTTGATCATGTCCCTTTTTCTATCGTAGAAATAAAAATATCCCTCCTCGTCCATCCTGGCGAGGTCGCCCGTCCTCACCCAGGTCTCTCCATCTATCTCCACAAACATCAATTTGGTATCCTCAGGCTTGTTCCAGTAGCCCTTGGCTATCTGCGGGCCTTTAAAGGCAAGCTCACCTGTTTCACCCAGTGGCAGGAATTCATCTTTAGCTGGATCCAAGATGCCTGCCACACAACCCGACATTGGTACCCCGAATGAGCCGATCTTGGGCCTGCCGTAGGGGCTGACTATGCCCACCGAGGTGGTCTCGGTCATGCCCCAGCCTTCGTGTATTTTAACGCCGGTGCGTTTCTCCCATCCCCTGGCCGTATCTTCCAGCAGGGCGTCGGCGCCCGACACAAGGACCTTCAGCTTTTTCCAGTTGACGCGATCCGTCCTGTGGTAGTCTCGCAGCACTTCAAACAGCGCCGGGACGCTGTAGAATATGGTTGCCCCGTAGCTTTCGATGGCGTTGAGGATATCATCGAGGTCAGGTGTGGTGAATATCACAAGGGTATAGCCCTGCGTCATGGAACCTGACATAACTACCGACTGGCCATAGATATGGTAGAAGGGCAGGTAACCGATGACCACCTCTTTGCCCGGCTGCACTAGATCTCCCCAGAATATCTGGGCGATGTGCTGCGCGGCGACCAGGTCGAAGTGTGTAATCATAGCTGCCTTGGGCAAACCTGTGGTGCCGCCGGTATAGGGCAGGGAGACAAGATCCTCATGTATGTTAAACTCGATCTTGGGAGGCTTGGGTGGATATTTCTTAATCAGGTCCTGCAGCTGGTAAAATCCCTCCCGTTTGAATATCTCCGGCGGAGGGGCCGACATCTTCTGGTATACTGCGCGCAGCATGCTTTTGCCCAGGAACTTCTTCAATGCCGGCAGGTACTCGGCGATATTGGTCAGTATAACCCGGTCCAGCTTGACTCCGGCCCTTTCCACATTCTCCCACAGTATATCCTGGCATACGATGGTGGTAGCACCGCTGTCAAGTATCTGGTGCTTGATCTCGGGACTCACGTATACAGGGCTGATGGCAGTGACAATTGCTCCGGCCTTGAGTGCACCGAAATAGGCTATTATAAATTGTGGTGAGTTGAGGAGAAGCAGAGCCACCTTGTCGCCCTTTTTAACCCCGAGGTCGCAGAGGGCGGTGGCGAACCTGTCGATCTGGTCCCGCAGCTCACGGTAGCTTATTTTCTGGCCGTAAAATATGACAGCCGTCTTATCTTTGAATTTCTCGGTCGTTTCATCTATGGTCTGGACTACCGATTTCTCAGGGATAACTACGTCGGCCGGAACACCTTTCGCATAGAACTTCAGCCACGGCCTCGCTTCATAGATGCCTTTATTCGACACAACTTACCTCCTCAACCTTTGAATTAAGCCAATATAGCATATTTCGGCCTCGTATTCAACGTAGCCGAATTAGAGCACAGGTGTGTTCCCCAGGCGATCGAAGGCGTAGGGCTTTGCGGTCTTGATGCCCGCCAGCCGCTTGGCGATATTCTTGGTGTTCTCCATATTGTAGGCGCCCATGATGGCGATCTGTTCCATCCTGGGCGAGCCACCACCGTGGACACCTGCATACTGCATGACGCCGGCCAGCTCCGAACATGTTATGCCCTGCACCCAGGCAAAGGCCTTCAGTATGTCCTGCACGTTCACCTCGGGATTGCGAGCCATATATTTCTCGATAAAGGGCCTGGTCTCCTCGCTTACCCAGTCTTCAGGCCGTGGGAGCGTGGCAGGCATGCCTCCTGCGATGTCGGCCAGTATGTCGTACTCGTGATAGATATTAAGGCCCGCGTGCCTGCGGCTGACATTGCAGTAGGTTATGTCGGGTACCCAGGTGCCGGAGGGCGATTGTGTGGCGTTTATGGCTGCGGCGATGCCGGTTCCATAGCAGAGCTCAGATGTGCAGATCAGCTCAGCCAGCTTCTCTTTTACGTGGTGCTCCTTCTCGATACCGTTGACCTCGGCCATCAGCGCAGTGGCCCCTGTCAGCACATCCGTCATAGCTGGCTTGCAGCCGGTGTAACTATGGCGATGGTAGAGAGCGAACATCAGCGCCAGATAGCCACCCATATCGGGCTCACCACAGAGGAAGACGTTGTCCCAGGGGACAAATACGTTGTCGAAAATAGTCATTGAGTCTGCTCCGCCCCAGGGTCCGGGGCCGTCGTAGCCTTTGGGCACATCCGGCATGGCTATGCTGACTATCTGTTTAACACCTTCGGCATCAGCGGGTATATTGAACGCCACTGCCCAGTCGCCCTCCTCTTTGGTGAGGGCGCGGGTGGGTATGACATTTATCTGCTCCACCACCGGGGCAAAGGAATTGTGCACTTTGGCCCCGCGTACCACTATTCCATCGCTCTTCTTTTCAACCACGCGTACGTACAGGTCCAGATCCTTCTGCTCATGCGGCCTCCAGGGCCGGTTGCCCTTGACGTCCGTCTGTGCGCAGCAGCAAGTTCGGTCATTGGTCTGAAAGTCCCGCAGCCACTTCTCGAACCTCTTGTGGTACTCGGTCCCGTACTTCTGGTCTGTCATATATGTAATGACGGAGAGGGCGTTGCTGGAATCGATACCCATACAGCGGGCGATGCATCCGCCCACCTGGTGAGCGGTGAGCCTGGTCATCCGCTGCTTGGACAGCAGGTCCTGCATGCTGCGGTGGATGTGATTGAAGCGGTTGATCTTCTCGCCCGTGAGATGAGAGGTGGCTGTGAGCAGATCCTCGTACTGCTTGAATTCGGGATCGGTGACCAAGTCATAGGTTTTAGCGAGTACGTTGGCTGCTCCCTGAAGGTACTTGTAATCGCGATCGATCAGCTTACCGTTATTGTAGATGTTGCGCCTCATCTTACTCAGGCGCTTGCGGTATTCAATCGATGAAATCATGGGCACCTCCTTAAAGGATCCAATTATCCGGCGTACATACCGCCGGTCACCACGATGTTTTCACAGTTCACGTAGCTCGAATCGTCCGAGGCCAGGAAGACCACTACCTTGGCCACCTCATCGGGCTCGCCGATGCGCCCCAGGGGTATCTGCTTGACCGCCATGTCAAGGATCTCGGGTATCCCCCAGATTGGCTGTGAGAAGCGCGTGCGTATAAATGAGGGCGAGATGGAATTACAGCGGATGCCGTATGATCCGAGTTCGGTGGCCAGCATCCTGGTCATGTGGATCATACCTGCCTTGCTGATTGCATAGACGGCGAGCATGGGATCGGGCCGCATACCGCCTGCTGAGGCAATGTTGATAATATTGCCAGGCTTTTTATTTTCGATCATCAATTTGGCTATGCCCAGAGAGAGGAAGAAGGGGCCCTTGAGGTTAACCGACATGATCTTATCCCAGAGTTTCTCGTCGGCCTGCAGTACGGGGCCGAAGAATGGGCTTACCGCCGCGCAATTGACTAGTATATCCACTACACCGAAATCGGCTTTGGCCTTGTCGATCATCTTGTTGACGTCCTCCAGCACGCCCATATCGACTCCGGTCCAGACCGCTTTCCTGCCCTTTTTCTTGACTTCATCAGACAGGCCCTGAAGGGCTTCAGGTTTTTTCTGACACATCAATATGTCGGCGCCGGCCTCGGCAAGCTTGAGCACCGTTGCCTTACCGATTCCGCCCCCGGCGCCGGTCACCAGAGCCACTTTTCCGAGAAGAGGCTGATAATTATCTGCCATAGGGAATACCTCCTGAATTTATAAAGGATTAATAATCTAGGCCGCTGGGTATTCTAACACCTGTTCGAAAAAGGGGTCAAACTAAAGGGAGAGCATATCCGCAACAATTTCCCCCACATGCCCGGCTGTGTCAGCGGACTGTGTCAGCAACGGCGGTAAGGCCGTCGCTCTCGAGAGCTTTTTTCATGGCAGATATGGCCACTTCTACCTGGCTATCCGTCGGCCGGCGCGTGGTCATGGCCTGCAGCCACAGCCCCGGCACGAGCATCCAGTGTACGAAGCGGTTGTGGCTGTGGCCTGCTTCGAATTTGATCAGCTCGTAGCCGAGCGCAGCTATAACAGGCAATAACAGTATGCGTGAGGCTATGCTGATCAGGATGGGCGGCCGGCCCAGCAGGGCAAATACGGCAATGGCCAGCACCAGGACCACCAGCAGGAAGCTGGTGCCGCAGCGCGTGTGCGCGGTCGAGTATTTCATCACAGTACCAACTTCGAGAGGGGCGCCCGATTCGTAGGCGTTGACAGACATGTGCTCGGCACCGTGGTAGGCGAAGATCTCCCGGATATCCTTCATACGTCCGATGACCGCCAGGTAAACGATAAAGAATACGATACGGATGACACCTTCAATCACATTGCTCAGGAAAGACGAGGTTATAAACGGGTCCAGCAGCCTGGCTGCCAGCAGGGGCAGAATAAAGAAAAGCACCACCGCCAGCAACACCCCCACTATCACGCTGCCCCAGATCATACCCGGTGTTATCTTCTCCTGCTCAGTCTCCGTTGATATCTGCGCCGAGTACATCAGGGCGCTTGTGCCCAGCACCACCGTTTCTATCAGGGCTATCACTCCCCGGACCAGCGGGACCTCGCGCCATTTGCCTTTGTACAGCGTGGCCAACTGTCGAGTGCTGACCTCGATGCCGCCGTCCATCCTGCGAACGGCGATAGAGGTGCTGTTGCGGCCGCGAATCATCACGCCTCCCATCACAGCCTGGCCGCCGTAGTAAAAGGGCTTCTCTTTCTTCATCAGGCTAAAAAAAAGGGGCGGCCTTGGTAACCGCCCCTTCAAAGGTCAAATTGCGATTATCAGGCCTTTTTCTCCCTCTTGTATTTCTTATTGAAGCGCTCCACGCGGCCGGCAGTATCGATGATCTTCTGCTCGCCCGTGAAGAAAGGATGGCATTTATTGCACAGCTCAACCCTGAGCGTCTGCCTGGTGGACCCCGTGGTAAAGCTGTTGCCACACGAGCAGGTCACCGTGGCATCGGGGTAATACTTGGGATGGATTTTCTCTTTCATTACTGCTGTCCCGGGTAAACGCTGACCCTTTTCTTGTTCTTGGCGTGGTGCTCGAATGTCACTATACCATCGACCGTGGCAAAGAGAGTGTAGTCCCTGCCGCAGCCAACATTGGTGCCGGGATGAATCCTGGTGCCGCGCTGCCTGACGATAATGGTGCCGGCGTGTACAGCCTGCCCGCCGTAGCGTTTGACTCCCAGGCGCTTGGATTTGCTGTCACGGCCGCAGCGTGTGCTGCCGCCGCCTTTCTTGTGAGCCATTAGTTGTCACCTCCGCTGGCTGCCTTTGCCTTGGCGGCTTTTTTCGGGGCTTTGCCGCCCGGCTTTATGATCTCCTTGATCAATAGCCTGGTGTAAGGCTGGCGGTGCCCGGTCTTGCGGCGCTCACGTACCTTGTTCTTGTAGCGGAATACTATGATCTTGCGAGCTTTGCCTTCCTCAAGGCATCTGGCGATCACCTTTGCGCCCTGGACCTCGGGGGTGCCTATTACGATTTCATCGCCATCGGCGATCATCAGTACCCGGCTAAGCTCCACATCTTTGCCTGACTCAACGTGCAGAAGCTCGGTGTTGATAACCTGCCCGGCCCTGACCCTGAACTGCTTGCCGCCGCTCTCAACAATTGCATAAGAACTGCTCATTTTATCTATTCCCTGTGAAAAACAATAACCGTGTAAATATATCAGCCTTAAGGCCCGGTGTCAAATCTGACAGGCAGGGTAAAAGGCCGTTCAATTAGCTTTTGATGATGAGAGAGATATGAAGGTTATTCGCCAGCGCTGCCCTCTTCCCGGCAGGCGATATCGCAATGTCTCATATATACCAGGTCGCTGGTCACGGTGTCCCGGGCGAGGTATCCGCCTTCTACATGGCTGACGACCATGAACCACCTTCCTGACTCATCCTGTATTCTCTTGGGTTTGTCCGAAAAATCCATATTACTAAGTTCCTTTTTTACATGTACGGTCGATAATTTTAGCACTTTCAGCCCGAAGTGCAATATCATAGCTTCAGGGCGATATCAGCCCCCTGTTCCACGGCAGCCAGGATCTTGCCAGGCTTGCATGCGTCCCCTATAACATACACTTCGGGCACGATGTCTCGGGCCTGGTCCGCGAGCAGACTATTAGATATGGCTCCCGTGGCCAATACGATGGTGTCGAAGGGGCCGAGCCTCTGTTCCCCTCCAGGCGTATCTACAACGGCGAAATCGTCATCGATAGATTTCACAGTGGACTGTGTGAGTATCAGCACATGCTTTTCTTGAAGCCGCCGGCGCAGGAAAACACGTGCGGCCGGGCCTATATCGCGGGCTGTATGTTTGAGCATTTCGACAACAGTTACGGACATGTCCTTCCCCGCCAGGTAATCGGCTGTCTCGCATCCGACCAGGCCGCCTCCAATTATCAGTACACAGGGCCCGACATCGTCCGAAGTCAGCGCACGGCGAGCACTGATCACCTTCTTGCTGTTTATGCCCGGTATATTGGGAATGGCGGACTCAGACCCTGTGGCTATAATCAGCACATCCGGTTTGATCTCCCTGACCATGTCAACTGTCAGCGCCTGCCCGCACCGGATGTGTACTCCCAGCTCCCGGATGGCCTTGATACGCGAATGCGCCACCTCCTGGTAGAGGGACTTTGAGGGCGGTATGGCGGCGAGCTTGACCTGGCCGCCCAGGTAGCCTTCCTTTTCATATAAAGTCACCCTGTGCCCGCGCAGAGCCGCGACTCTGGCTGCTTCGAGGCCGCCCGGACCTGCGCCCGCCACCAGCACCTTCCTTGGAGCTGATGTTTTCGGACGCATGTAATCTTTCTCTTTACCAAGGGCCGGGTTCTGTATGCAGGTGATCGCGGGCCTCAGCCAAATGGCAAGCCCTTCTATGCAGCCCTCATTACAGGACAGGCATTTTACGATGTCCTGCTCCCTGTCATCGCGAACCTTGGCAGGCCAATCCGGATCTGTCAGCGATTGCCTGCCGATGTGCACGATATCCGCCTTGCCGGAGTCGATGATCTCCCGGGCGACATCGGGATCGTTGATGCGGCCGGTCACCAGCACGGGTACATCAAGGGCCTGTTTGAATTGATGGGATGTCTCCGAATTGAATCCCTGGGGCATATCCGGGGGTGCACTGGTGAGATGGCCGGATTCGTATACACCTATGGAAATATCGGCGGCGTCGATGCCGGCTGAGGCCAGTTTCTTCATCATCTCTATGCTCTCTGGAACGGTGCGGCCCAGCTGCACCGCCTCTTCGCCGCTGATGCGGAAGAGCAGGGGAAAATCCGAACCGACCAGTTCCCTGGTCCGCCTACGATCTCTAGCGGAAAGCGCAGGAAGCCGTCGGGCCCGCCACCGTATCCATCCGTACGCTTGTTGGCATAGGCCGACATGAACTGGGCAATAAGATATCCGTGGGCCCCATGGATTTCGGCGGCGTCGCAGCCCGCCTCCTGCGTCCGCCGGGCTGCCTGTGCGTATTTCTCCACCAGGTCCCTTATCTCGGAGACTGTGAGCATCTGAGGAGTCTGTCTGACGATGGGATCGGGCACAGGCGAGGGAGCTATGGGTTGCCTGTTATTGATAAAGAATGGGAAGGTGCAGCGGCCCGGATGATAAAGCTGGACTGCGATCCTGGCGCCGAATTTATGCACGGCGTCGGCCAGCTTCTTAAAACCGGGTATCAGGTTGTCGTCATGGAGGCAAAGCTGGTGCCCGCTGCCCAGCCCCCTTTCCCCATCAACAGCGGTCACCTCGACTATTATCAGGCCGAATCCGCCTCTGGCGCGCGCCTCGTGATACTTGATCAGCCTGTCAGAGACACCGCCGCCGTCTGCGGCGAAGCCGGTTCCCATCGGAGGTACGGATAGGCGGTTTTTGACCTCCAGCTTACCGATCTTGGTGGGTTGAAAGAGAACCTGGTATTTATCTGACATAGGGGCACTCCTTTGTACTGGCGCTGTTTCTCAGACATTATAGCCTTTCGCAGGCATGAAAGGGGAAACGGACGGCCTTTTCAAATAGGGAGCAGGTTCAGCAGCGCCCCGACGGCCAGGCCCGAGCAAAGCATTATTCCCAGGGCTATGAGCAGGCTCTTCCATCCCATCTCCCTCAACATGATCATCAAGGTAGCTATGCAGGGGAAGAACATAACCAGTACAACGCTGCTGACGACAAGCTGTTTGGCGGATAGCTCGAGCGGCGCCAGCAGTGCCATCGCCGCGTCCATGCGGAAGAAGGCCACGAAAATGGCGGCCACAGCTTCCTTGGGCAGTCCCAGCAATCCGCTTACCACGGGAGCCGTGAAATCGGTGATGGCCTGGAAGACGCCGATCAAGTAGAGCAGGTTGATTATGGGGACGGCTATGACCATGATCGGGACGGCCTCTATGATAAAGCCGCGTACTCTGATCCAGAGCTTCTCCATCATCAATTTCCAGGGCATCAGGCGGTAGGGATGTATCTCGATGAGGAGTTCGGGTGTAAAACCTTTAACCGCCCGGTTAAGTATGATACCGATAATAATCCAGACGGTCAGAAGTGTGGCGTAGATGATGGCAACGTACTGAAAGCCATGCTGTCCCACCAGCCCCAATATCAGGGCCTGCAGCGAGGCGCAGGGTACTGCGATAGCGATCAGTGTCATGGCGATGAACCGCTCCTTGCGGCTTTCCAACACGCGTGTGGCCAGCATGGCCGGCACGTTACATCCGAATCCCAGTATGGTGGGTATGATGGCGTAACCGTGCATGCCGAAGCGGTGCATGATGGTATCGATCATCACAGCCAGACGGGGCAGATAGCCGGTATCCTCCAGCAGCCCCAGTGCGAAATAGAAGGTAATGATGTAGGGCAATACCAGGGCGAAAGGTACATACAGTGCCGTGGTCAGCAATCCCCAGGACTCCACGAAGTCGATCTGCCCGTCGAACAGCCTGCCTATCAGGATATCATGCAGAAACGGTACGCCGGCGGTCAGGTTGCTGATAGCCGATACGATGGGCAGCCAGAGAGCGTTGAAAACGGGCTGGGCAATAAACTTATAAATCGCCTCGCCTCCATAGACCACGAAAGCGAAAACAGCGATAGCGATAAGTAATGCAATGATAGTGCCCGGCAGCGGCCTCACCGTAGCGTCAGCCAGCGATTCTCCCAGGGTGTGGTGGCGGTGGGTGACCTTCTGTGCCTGCCCGATAATCTCACCGATGCGGGACCAGCGCTCCTCCCTGGTGGCGGCGGGGTTGGCCCGCATCACCGCCCGCGGGATGCTCTCGACCAGGTACTTAATACCCTCGCCCGTGGTAGCCACAGTAGGAACCACAGGCACGCCCAGCATCTGTTCAAGCTCGGCAACATCAATCTCGATGCCGATATGCCGGGCATCGTCCCAAACATTGAGTGCAACAATTATTGGTATCCTTTCCTCGAGGAGCTCAAGTGTCAGGTACAGATCGCGTTCCAGGTTGGTGGCGTTGACCACATTGACGATGATGTCCCCGTCCCTCAGCATTTTTCTGGCCACTTCACCCGCTTGCCCGGAGCTTCCCAGGGAGTAAACGCCGGGCGTATCTATAACATCGGCGTTCTGATTGGCCACGCGCATATGTCCTGAGGAGAACCCTATAGCGGTGCCCGGGAAGTTATCGGAGGTCACCAGAGAGCCTGTCAGGCGTGAAAAAAGGACGCTTTTGCCCGCGCCGGGATTACCTGCAAGAAGTATCTTCATCGGTGAGCCCGTCCGGAATCACGAAAATCTTATCTGCGATGCCGCGGCCCAGAGAAAGCTGCACGTTATCGACGCGGATGGTGATCGGGCCATGCAGGTACATCGAGCAGAAGCGGGTGATGCGCTTACCCGGCCGTATGCCCATGGCTGTCAGTTTCTCCACCAGCCCTCGTCCTCCCTCCACTGTAGAAACCAGCGCCTGCTGGCCGTCCCGCATGTTTGAGAGCGAAATTACTGCGTTAGCCATACTTAACTACGGCACCTGGAGCAGTAGCCGCTCAGGTTCACCTCGGCGTTGACGATATCAAAGCGCCGGGCTTTGGCCACTTCGTTGCGTATGCGTTTGATAAGTGGATATTCGAACTCTATAACAGCGCCGCAGCCCAGGCACACCAGGTGGAAGTGTCCACCGTTCTGCAAGGCCTCGTAGTGATGGTGCTCCTGGCAGAGATGGCTTTCTTCGACCAGACCCAGCTCTTTGAATTTGCTGATAGCCCGGTACACGGTGGACAGGCTGATGCCCGGCATCTTGCGCCAGGCCCGGGCGTATATCTCGGCGGCGGCCAGGTGGCCCCCGCCTTTGCTGATGATATCGAATATCAGTGAGCGCTGGCTGGTAAGCCTGTTGCCCGGCTTCTTGAGTATCTTCTTATCCAGCTTCACTACTGCCATTTTAATGCTAATGCGAATTATTTGCAATAAAGATTGTAACCCAATCTGCTGTACGAGGTCAAATGATACGGATTTGCCAGGTTAATCGGCGGCTTTCGCTGCACGCGGGTGCAAGCCGTGGGATTCAGGGCGTCGCTATCTTTATCAGGATGCCGCGTGCCAGGGCTGCCGCCCTACCGCGGTGGCTGATGCGGTTTTTGATCTCCGGAGCGAGCTCGGCGATGGTCTTGCCATACTCCGGCAGGAAAAAGACGGGGTCGTATCCGAAGCCGTTGTTGCCCCTGGGCTCCATGGCTATGTATCCTTCGCAGGTGCCTTCGACCGTCTCAACGGCACCGCCCGGCCGTGCCACGGCAATAACGCAGCGGAACCTGGCCGTGCGTTTCGATTGAGAGACGTCCTTGAGTTTGTTGAGCAGGAAATTCACCCTGTCCTGGTCGGTGGCATTGTCGCCGGCATAGCGGGACGAGCGGACGCCCGGCTCACCGCCCAGGGCATCCACCTCCAGCCCCGAATCGTCGGCTAAAGTAAGAAGCCCGCCCAATTTCGCGTAAAATGCGGCCTTGTGGCGGGCGTTCTCTTCAAAGGTATTGTAGCTTTCTTCGGCTTCACAGCTGATGCCGGCATGGTCGAGGGTAACTATCTTGAAATCAAGACCCTTGAGCAGGTCCCTATATTCGGCGGCCTTGCCTTTATTGGTTGTGGCCAGCAGCAGCCTGGGCATATATTGATCTATATCTTCTCGAATCGCTTGGCCAGCTTCTTCATGACCTGGGGCATAGTGGTGTATTCCATCTCGTCCAGCGGCAGCCTGTGCGGCTCGAAGGGCCCATGGCGTCTGAGCATGTCTGCCATATCCATGGCCTGCTGGCGTGCGTTATTGAAAGCCACATCGTCGAACATATCAACCGGCCCGACCAGCCTGCCCTCGGCAAGCTGGAAGCCGGCGCCGATGACGCGCGGCGGTCCGTCGAAACGAGTGGGATTGCATTCTTTTACACTGACAGGGGTTAACGGTCCATGATGTGAGCCGCGCATCCAACCCTCCACTATATGTGGTCGGGCAAAGGGTTCCAACACCTCGCCCACAGCCGGGAAGATGCCCTGGGCCCTCACGATACAGACAGGGTCATCTTTTCCCACGTATCTCCCTGCGATGAGCGACAGCTTCTGCGTGGAGGAGGTAGCGGCTATGTCGCCGGTCTCGCGGGAATAGACAGACTTAACGGTGTAGCGCGACGGCGCGCCGATGAAGACCAGCATGTCATAGCTCTCCTCGGGGCAACTAAACATGATGCGCTTGCTCTCTTTGACGTCATGTACCTCGAACTTGAAGCCGCCATGCATATTGGCCGAGATGACCAGGCCGATGGTATTAAAGGGATCGCAGAACATCGAGTAGAGGGGCAGGTTCCAGGCGCCGGAGGCGGTCTTGTCCGCCATGAAGACGATGATCGGCTCAGCCTCGCGCTCGTTTATCTCCATCTCGGCCACGCCGGGGCCCTGGCCCTTAACGTTGCCTGAGAAGGCATCGGACAGCAGGTCCTGTCCTGCCCCGTGAAGCTTTAATTTCTTGGCAACGGCGGTGCACCGCTGGAAGGCATTCCACGACATTTCGTGTATCTTGCGATTGTCTATGCCCTTATTATGCGTCATGATGAACTGCAGGTCATCGCCGCAGCGGGTGACATGGTAGTCGATGAGGAGGCCTGATTTTTTAGCTTTGGCCATGCATGCCTCGCCCTCGGCCATAAGATCCGGATGCATACTGCAGTGCCCAACCCATCCTCCAATGTCCGCCTTGATTACGCTGAGAGTGACTTTCATGGGGCCTCCTTAAAGAGATTTTATTTAGCGGCCCGGCGGCAAGTCCGCATGCTACAGCGGATTTGCCTGTTTGAAGTGAATGCCCGGGCCGGCTGCCTGCCGTGTGGGGTCAATCCCTGAGTCCACCCGGTGTCGAATTTTAACAGAAGCTCGAATTGGGTGTCAAAGTATTGTGCGCGTTCAAAGAGATTAAGGCATGATGCATTTTATGCGGGGGCAAGAAGTACGAAACGGCTATTGCGCAATATATGTAGCTATGGTAGATTTACCCTGTAATATAAGGAGGTAGTATTATGGAAATGATGGCTAAATACTGGTGGCTCAACCTGGTACGGGGACTGCTGGCACTGGCGCTGGGCATCATTCTGCTGGTAATGCCCGCTATATTCTCTATCTTGCTGCTGGTTATGTTCGTGGGCGCCTATTTTCTGGTCGACGGCATCTTCGCCCTCATCTTCTTCTTCACGCATCCCAAGACTAATCACAGGTGGTGGATCTTCGCCGAGGGCATAGCCGGCATTCTGGCCGGGATAATAGTGTTTGTATGGCCGGGCATGACGGCGATATTCCTGCTCTATTTCATCGCATTCTGGGCTCTGATAACCGGTATATTTGAGATTATTTACGCTATCGCTCAATGGAAGACCCTGCCCGGCAAGGGATGGATTTTAACCGGGGGCATACTTTCTATCATCATAGGCTGCGTCCTGCTGTCCAATCCTGTAGCCGGCGCACTGGCGCTGATGTGGGTGATAGCCTTCTACCTGGTGCTGTTCGGTATAATGCTGATAATCTTCAGCTTCGTACAACTGGGAAAGGGCAAGTCGGCGGCCCCTGCCGCGACCGCATGATGTTTTGTATCGGATAACTGTCAATTTAATTGGTGGGCCGGGACACCGGCCCACCAATTAATCACTAATAGCAGTATGCTATCATCCGCTGAGGCATTACTCACGTGCTATAATTAGCCTGAGGATGAGACATGGAGGAGGCCCTGCTCTACGATAAGCTGGACGATCGGCGGGTTCGCTGCAACGTTTGCCTGTGGCGTTGCCTTATCAATCCCGGGAAGCCGGGTGTGTGTGGAGTCAGGCGAAACGAACAAGGGTCTCTGCAACTGCTGAATTACGGCATGGTATCCTCGCTGGCCGCCGATCCTATCGAGAAAAAACCCCTCTTTCATTTTTTCCCCGGCAGTGCTGTGCTTTCCTTCGGCACGATCGGATGCAATTTCCACTGCATCCATTGCCAGAACTGGGAAATCGCCTGCGTCGAAGATCCCGGTACAGCCAGACACAATCTGCGTGAGATATCCCCGCAGGATGCCGTAAAAATGGCTGTTAAAAACGGCTGCGCCGGCCTTGCCTGGACCTATAACGAGCCAACTATTTGGTTTGAATACACGCTGGATTCGGCCAGGCTGGCTCACCAAAACGGCCTTTATACAGTGTACGTAACCAACGGGTATATGACTCCGGAGGCCCTGGATATGCTCGGCCCCTATCTGGACGCCTGGCGCGTCGATATCAAGGGCTTCTCCGACAAACTCTATCGCGATCTGGCTAAGGTCGGGCACTGGCGAAAAATACTGGAGGTCGCCGAGAGGGCCAGGCATAAATGGAATATGCACGTGGAGGTAGTGACCAATGTCATACCATCCATGAACGACGATGAGAAGCAGCTCACGGGGATAGCGAGCTGGATCAGGGAGGCGCTGGGTGAGCTTACACCGTGGCATGTCACACGCTTTCATCCCCACCGCCGATTGTCGCATCTTCAGCCGACCGGGCTGGCGGCTCTGGAAAGAGCGTATGATATCGGGCGGTCGGCGGGCCTGCGCTTCGTCTATCTGGGCAATGTGCCGGGCCATGCATACGAGAACACGGTCTGCTACCATTGCGGTGCACTGGCCATCGAGCGCAGGGGCTACTCCATTAGCTTAAAAGAGGTCAAGGGATCCTGCTGCGCCGTCTGCGGGGCTGACCTTAATATCAGGACCAGTATAAGGGGGTAAGATAATGATCAGGCAAGCTGCCGTGGCCGGCCAATTCTACCCGGGCAGGCCGGGCGAACTGAAGGATATGATCAGTGAGATGACCGATCCGAAGGCGGAGAGGAAAGAGGTCATCGGTGTCGTATCGCCTCACGCAGGTTTTGTATACTCCGGCCCGGTGGCGGGCGCGGTATTTTCGCGAATAAAATTCACGGACACTTTTATCATCATCGGTCCGAACCACAGGGGACTGGGTAAACCGCTGAGCATAACTACCAGTGGAAGCTGGAGCACCCCTTTGGGCGAGGTACCGATAGACTCCGGGCTGGCAATGACTATACTTGCCGCTTCAGACGGACTTGAGGAGGATACCCTTGCTCACCGCTATGAGCATTCTCTGGAGGTGCAGGTGCCGTTCCTTCAATATTTCAAGCCGGATGTGAAGTTAGTGCCCATCGTGCTGGCTCAGGCTGCGCCGCAGGTTTACCGGGGGATAGGACGCGCCATATCCGCGACTCTTAAATCCAGGAAGGAGGCAGCGGTGATAGTGGCCAGCAGCGATATGACGCACTATGAGCCGCATGAGAGCGCAAAGGCCAAGGATAAGCAGGCCATTGAAGCGATTCTGAGTCTGGACGCGGACGAGCTGGTCAAGCGCATCGGCCAATATGATATCAGCATGTGCGGCTATGCCCCCGTCATCAGCCTGATTGCAGCGGCGCTCGAGATGGGCGCAGACAAGGGAGAGCTGGTCAAATACCAGACCAGCGGCGATACTTCGGGGGACTACAGCAGTGTGGTGGGATACGCGGGAATAATAATCGGCAGGTAAGAGGTACAAAATGAAGCAAGAGATGCATCCTTTGGCAAAGCTGGCCAGAAAGGCAGTGGAGGGTTACGTCAGCAGCCGCCGCATGGTGGAGCCGGATGAGCTTGTTCCCGAAATGAAGGAGCAGGCCGGTGTTTTCGTCTCCCTCAAGAAGCACGGCCAGTTGCGCGGCTGCATCGGCACCTTCGAGCCGACTCAGTCCAGCGTGGGGCAGGAGATAATTCAGAACGCCATCTCTTCGGCAACCGGGGACCCTCGCTTCAGTCCGGTCAGGCCTGACGAATTAAATGAGCTTGAGTACAGCGTCGATGTGCTCACATCTCCACAGCCGGTGGATGATAAGGCGCAGCTGGATCCGAAGAAGTATGGGGTAATAGTCGAGTCCGGTCGCCGCCGCGGCCTGCTGCTGCCCGACCTCGAAGGGGTGGACAGCGTGGATATGCAAATAGACATCTGCCGCCAGAAGGCCGGAATATCCCCCGCGGAGCCGGTCAAACTCTATCGTTTCCAGGTCAGGCGATACAGGTAACAAAGCGGTTGCCATACCAGCATCTATCTGTTAAGGTATATATCAGAAGTATGAAGCAGTCTTTTCGGCACAGGGGCAGGAACGCGGCTGTGCTTCTTTTATCCCGTTTCTCACAGGGGCGTCGGATATGAAGCTGGTAGTAATAGGTATCGGAGATTGCGGCTGCAACATAGCTGCAGAGTTTGTCAGGCTGGGCCAGCGGGCCAGGGCGGAGAGCGGCGTGGACGTGATCGTGCGGTCCTATGCCATCAACGATGACCCTGCCGGGCTGACCGCGCTGCGCAAGGTGGGGGACAAGCTACTCACTATACAGATACCGGCGGCGGCCGCTACAGGCAGGGAATCGGAGGTGGGGGCGGAGCTGATGCGCGCCAACGGTGACCGCATCATTGCCACCATGCGGGCCGGCGAATTCTTCGAGACGGATGCCTTCATGCTGGTGGCCAGCAGTGCTGGCTGCGTGGGGTCAGGAGGCATATCCATCCTCGCCAGAAAACTGAAGGAACGCTATGTCAATAAACCCGTCTATGCACTGATCGTGCTGCCGCTGACCGCCGAGGGCAACGTGCCTGCCAGTGTATACAATACCGCGCTCTGCCTCAAATCCATCGATAAGACGGCCGACGCGGTCTTCCTTTTTGACAATGAGAAGGTCATGTCGGAGGCCAGCATCAAGTCGACGGCTTCCAACGATGCTCTCAATCGCGAGATAGTCGCACCGTTTCTCGACCTGCTGCGCGCCAGTGAGAAGGTCGATCCCAAATTCCTGGGCACCAGCAACATCGGCATCGGCGACATCGTGCAGTCGCTCAACGGCTGGAGCGCCATCGGCTACGGCCGGGCGCAGATATCGCCGGCGGGATTAACCCTTTTCAGACGGGGAGATCACTTCGAAAGCAAGGGAGAGGAGACCATCAAGGCCATGGAGGCCCTCAGCTCAGCCCTCAGCCACTTTTCCATCCAGTGCAGGCTGGAGGACGCCCGCAAGGCATTGTACCTGCTGTGTGTGCCAGGCAAGAACGCCAACATCAACATGGCACGCTCGGTGGGCAACCGCATGCGCGAGCTGACCAACAATGGCGAGGTCAGGGGCGGCGACTTCTACGGGGTCAAGGACCACGCCTCCGTGACCCTCATCGCATCGCGCATCACCTATCTTGATAAGGTCAAGGACTATTACGAGAGGGCCTCGGCAGCGGTCGAGGAGCTCAAGAAGAAAGAGACGCAGGAACCATGACCCTCTTCGACCTCGGCTCGGCCGGCCTGAAGGGTGATAAAAGCGCCGGGTCAATGCCGGGTCCCCTTTCAAACGAATCCATGCCGCTGGCGGCGCGCATGCGACCCCGCAATTTCACTGAGTACGTGGGGCAGCAGCACATCATCGGCGAGGGCAAAGTGCTGCGCCGGGCCATAGAGTCGGACCAGCTTCCCTCCATCATACTGTGGGGCCCGCCCGGCAGTGGCAAGACCACGCTGGCCCAGGTAATAGCCAATGTATCCAGCTCATTTTTCGTCCCTATGAGCGCTGTGACCGCGGGTGTGGCAGACCTCAGGCGGGTCGTCGACGAAGCCAGACGCAGGCGCAGACAGTCCGGACAGCGAACGATACTCTTTATCGACGAGATACACCGCTTCAACAAGGGCCAGCAGGACGCCGTCCTGCCCTACGTAGAGAACGGCGAGGTTACCTTTATCGGCGCCACCACCGAGAACCCATCGTTCGAAGTCATCTCGGCGTTGCTCTCGCGCTGCCGTGTTTACACACTCAATGCGTTGTCCGATGAAGAGATCGGCACCATTGTAGAAAGGGCGCTGGCGGACGCCGAGAACGGACTGGCCGGGCTCAAGATAAAGCTGGCCGATGACGCCCGCCGGACGCTGGTCACCATGGCCAACGGCGATGCACGTGTGGCCCTCAATGCCCTTGAGATGGCCGGACAGGCGGTCAAACCCGGCTCGGACGGGCAGCGCAAGGTGGAACTGAAAGATATCGAGGAGTCCCTGCAGAAGCGCGCACTGCTCTATGACAAGGCCGGGGAGCAGCACTACGACCTCATATCGGCGCTGCATAAGACATTGCGCGGATCGGACCCCGATGCGGCTTTATACTGGCTGGGACGCATGCTGGAGGCGGGGGAAGACCCGCTTTATATCGTGCGGCGGCTTATAAGGTTTGCCTCGGAGGATGTGGGCATGGCAGATCCCCAGGCGCTGGTAGTCTGCGTTGCCGCGCAGCAGGCCGTGCACTTCATCGGTTTGCCGGAGGGCAACCTGGCGCTGGCCCAGGCCGTGGTCTACCTGGCCACGGCGCCCAAAAGCAATTCGCTCTATACGGCCTATGGCCGCGTGCAGAAGGACGTGGAGACCACGCGCAACGATCCTGTGCCGCTGCACCTGCGCAATGCCCCCACCAGCCTGATGAAGAATCTGGGCTACGGCAAGGGCTACAAGTACGCCCATGAATACGAGGGTCATTTTGTGGAACAGCAGAACCTGCCCGATTCTATGAAGGGCAAACGATATTATTTCCCTACGGAACAGGGATTCGAAAAGACTATTTTAGCCAGGCTCAAAATATGGTGGGGAGCAAAGATGGAGAAGAAGGAATGAAGCCGCAGCAAATCGTCTTCCCTTGTGGTGAACTCAAATTAGAGGGGCTATATTACAGCGTCGAGATCAGGGAACCGGCGCCGGCGGTTGTCGTCTGCCATCCTCATCCGCTTTACGGAGGCACGATGCACAACAATGTTACTTATGCCATCGCCGAAGCGCTGATTAAATCGGGAATCGCCACGCTTCTGTTTAATTTCAGAGGGGTGGGCAGGAGCCAGGGCCGCTACGGGCACGGTCTTGCGGAACAGGAGGATGTCGGGGCCGCGCTGGACTGGCTGGGATCGGCGAAGAGCGTGGATGGAGACAGGATGGGCCTGGCCGGTTACTCATTCGGCGCCGGAGTGGCTTTCCCGGTCGGCTGCCGCGACGCCCGGGTAAAGGCCATAGCACTGGTGTCCCCCTACTTCGAAAGCTCGCCCGTATCATTGCTCAAAGGCTGCTTCAAGCCCAAGCTTATACTGGGCGGCAGCCTGGATGACATGGTGCCATCCGGTGACGTCGAAGCGTATGGACGGGAAGCAGCGGAGCCGAAGGAGAGCGAGATCGTCAAAGGGCCCGACCATTTTTGGGGAGGCTATGAAGGTCCGATGGCGGAGAAGGTCGCGGGCTTTTTCAAAGAGAATCTGTAGGAATACCGGTCATTGCGAGCCCGAAGGGCGTGGTAATCTGGTTTGGCTCACAGGATTGCTTCGATGCAAAGCTCGCATGACATTTGGAGGGCGTACCCTAAGGTATGCTCCTACATCACGCCCCTACGGGATATATCCCTTGCCCTGCATATATCTTATACTGGCCCTGGCGTCTTCGACTTGCTGGGCATCTTTGGAGAGTTCGATTACCTTCTCCAGATCGGCTGCCAGCAAGGAATAGTAACCCGGATTCTTCGTTTGCTGGGCCAGTATGTCATAAGCTGCAGCGCGATTAATGTAGTTTTCGGGGATGGTAGGGTCGATTTCAATCGCTTTGTTTATGGACGCAAGCCCGTTTTCTATGTCGGCATTTGTAACAAGTATTTCGCCCAGGGTCGCATGTTTAAGTGCTGATTCAGGGTCGAGCTCAACTGCTTTCTGAGCGTCCTCCACCGCATCGTTAAGTAATTGCTTTCCACGTTTGGATATCGCTCTCTCCAGATACATGCTGGAGAGGTCGACATGGAACGGGTCCCCCTTTATTATGGGATTATTCGAACTCGATGCCAGCACCAGGGCGCGGTTCAGGTCATCCAGTGCCTTATCGTAATCCTGGTTGGCATTATTCAGATGACCTCTGTATAAGTAGGCCATCGGATCGCTGTCGTCCAGCTCCACGGCCTTATTCAGATCCGCCATAGCATTCTGGGGCTCTTGCAGGACTATATAGACAAGCCCGCGCATCTTGTAGGCGTCGGCCATATCGGGATCCAGTTCGATAGCCCTGCTGAAATCGGTTATGGCCTGTGTAAAATTGGCATCGTTGACATTCACTTTTGCGCGGTAATTATAGGCGGGGGCCAGGTTATGGTTGATGGCCAGCGCGGCATCCATATCGGCCAGTGCATTCTTCATATCGCCTTTGGCATAATAGGCTGCCCCGCGGTTATAGTAGGCGTCGTACAGCTTGGGATTCAGCTCGATTGCTTTAGTGGCAGATTCTATAGCCTTGTCCCACTGCTGGTTCTGCACATACAGCCAGCTCAGGTTGGTAAAGGCCATGACGGCCTTGGGATCGAGTGAAACAGTCTTATCCAGGTCGGCGATGGCCTGCTCGTATTTCTCTTTGGCCAGGTAGGCGAAAGCGCGATTCTGGTAGTTGTCCGCCCGGCTGGGATCAAGTTGTATGGCTTTGCTCAGGTCAGCAATGGCCAGGTCCCATTCAGCCCTGGCGTTATAGACGGCGCCGCGGTGCGTATAGGCTGCGACCAGCTCAGGATTGCTTTCGATGGCCTTGGTGTATTCAGCGATGGCCTCCACGAACTGGCCCCGGTCATAGTATGTATCCCCCTGCCTGAGGTATTCAGCGCTGGGATCGCCGCAGGATGTAAGCACCAGGGAGGCTGCAATAATCAGAGCTATCAGGCTTCCAATTCTTCTCATAGGGTAGCCACCTTCCTGTTAATAAACTTTGTAGTGTTGCGCCAGGGGTAGGCCGTCTTCCAGATCAGGCGCATAATTTATATAGCATAGCAAATTATTGCTTTTGTGGGGAAAAACGATCGGGTAACTATACAATGGGCAGCTTTTTGGAGGCGACAAGATCATCAATCTTCCGTCGGAGCTCTTCCAGTGTACCTGAATTGTCCAGGCTGTAATCCGCCAGAGTTTCCGCTAGGCTGATCTGGAATTCCCGCTCCTCGTTTTTGTCCTGCTCCTGGAAGGCCTCGAGGGTCAGGGGGTCGCGCCGCTCGCCGCGTAGCCTGACGCGCTCAAAGCGTATTTTTGGATCTTTGATATCCACCCTGACCAGTATAAAATCGTCGCCGAACATCTTCTTCATAACGTCCACGTCGTCCGGCGACCTCACACCGCTGATGCCCGCCACGTTCCAGTCCCTCTTAATGATCTCTTGCGCTGCCATGCGCACGAAACAGCCCCTGCCCATCTGATTAAAGCAACGCTTGGAGATGGCCTCCAGATTCTCCCTGGTGCCTACCACGCCCTCTTGCTGCGCCATCTGCCGGACTATATCGCCGGTGGAGATATAAGGCACTCCATACCTGTCGCGCAGGTGCTTGAGTACTTCGTCCTTGCCCGAGCCTATGTCGCCCACAACGCCGATGACTTTCATTTGATAGCTATATTAACATTTTGAGTTCATTATTTCCCGCTATTTTGGAATTTTACTCTGCAAACATAGTAGAATAACCAGACTGTCAATCGGAAGGAGGCACGCTTTGGACGTTATCGATGCCATCAACAGCCGCAGGAGTATACGCGGGTTCAAGAAGGCCCCCGTGCCTAAAGAGATCATACACAAAGTGCTGGAGGCCGCCGTTCGCTCGCCATCCGGCATGAATACACAACCCTGGGAGTTCGTGGTGGCCACCGGCAAGGTGCTGGATGAGATACGCGAGGAGTGCGGCAGGCTGTTTAACGAGCATACTATCCCCACCAACGACATGCTGCGCAACCCGTACGAAGGAAAATACCGGCAGCGCCAGGTGGACCTGGCTATCGAGATATTTAAGATCGTCGGCATCAAGCGCGAGGACAAGGAGGCGCGTCACAAATGGATGCTGCGCGGGATGCGCTTCTTCGAGTCCCCCTGCCAGATCGTAATCTGCGGCGATAAGGAGATGCACTATCACCTGGATATGCTGGGGATCGGTGCCGTCTGCCAGACCATCGCGCTGGCCGCACTGGAGTACGGCCTGGCGACCTGCATCGCCGACCAGGGCATTCTGTACGACCAGGTGTGGCGGAAATACGCTAAAATCCCCGACAGCAAGAGGCTGGTGACCGGGGTTACCATCGGCTATGCTGATCCAGATTTCCCCGTTAATGCCATGATCACGCCTCGGGAGCCGGTGGACAAGATAACCACATGGGTGGGATTCTGACCCGCTTTTAATAAACAGGGAGGTTGAGAAATGGGCGATACCAATAATCTGCCGGAGATAGGTCCGCAGCAGGTAAAGGAGGCCTTTGCCTTCACCGACGAGGTGGTGGAGGGATACCCGAACCGCCTGACGGGCACGGAGTCCTGTCATAAGGCCGGCAGAAGGATCGGCCAGGAATTCGAGAAATTCTGTGATCCCGGCTCGGTTAAAATCGAGGAGATCACCACGCACCCCCTCAGCTTTCTCAAGTATATCCCAGGCATGGTCGTGCTCTATTTCGCCTGCATGCTGCTGCTTTATTTCGTGCCCTCCCTGGCCTGGGTTTCCTTCGCCGGCCTGGCGCTGGGCATCTTCGTCTTCTACGGGCAGTTTGTGAGGTACTGGCACCTGCTTGACCCGCTGTTCCCAAAAGCTAAAGGCTACAACGTCTACGGCTCCATCGAGCCGTCGGACGAGGTCAGACAGCAGGTCATCGTCTCAGCCCATCATGATGCGGCATACGTATTCCAGATACTGGATCGCCTGCCCAAGCTGTATTCGCCGCTGCTGGCGGGCGGAGTCTTGCTGCTGTTCATTGGCCTGCTGGTGACGCTGGCAGCCGGCGTGCTACTTTGTTTCGGCATCACCCTTCCCCAGTGGGTGGTGCTGGTGCTGCTCATACTGGGCGTCTTCGAGCTGCCCTTCCTGTTCTTCACCACGGGCCAGGTTGCACCCGGTGCGGGCGATAACATGATAGCCGTGGCCATCGCCGCCGGCATCGGCCGGCTTTTCGGCGATGCCAAGAAAGCGGGGAAAAATCCACTTAAGCATACCCGGTTGATCATACTTTCCTTCGATGCCGAGGAGTGCGGATTGCGCGGCGCCCGCGCCTGGATAAAACGCCATCTGGAGGAGCTTAAGAAAACAAAAACCTACGCGCTCAACATGGATACGATATACAAGCTCAAGAGCCTCAACTTCTTCGACGCCGACCTGAACTCGACCGTACCGCTCTCTAAGGAGATGGCGCAGCAATGTGTAGATATCGCCGGGGATCTGGGCTACAGCGCCTTCATCTCGCGCATGTCGCCCGGAGGAGGCAGTACCGATGCCGCGGCCTTCGGTGAGGTCGGTATCGAGGCTACTAATTTGTGTGCTATGAGTTTCATGGTCAAGGACTACGACCAGAATTGGGTGTATCACACCCACAACGATTTCAGTAAATTTATCGAGCCGGAAGCCGTTGAGGCTTCGCTCAAGGTCGTTTGGGAGTACATCCTGAGGAAAGATACAGGCTCGTAGATTGCCATCTGGGCTCGAACAGGTCCCATTTACAGGAGTAATTCCATGCAGGCTGATAATCTGAAAAATCTGCTTTATCCCCGTTCTGTTGCTGTAGTTGGCGCCTCGGCCAACCCGGACAAGTTTGGTCACCGCGTACTCTTCAACATAGTTTACAACGGCTTTAAGGGTCGGATTTATCCCGTGAATCCGCGCGAGAGCATTGTGCTGGGGCGGACATGCTTCCCCTCTGTCGCTGAGATACCTGGGGAGGTCGACCTGGCGGTCATTACAGTGCCCACCGCCGGAGTTAAACAGGTCCTGCAAGACTGCATACAAAAAGGCGTGAAAGCGGTTATCGTCATCACCTCGGGCTTCTCCGAGGTCGGGGGACAGGGGGCAGTACTTGAATCCGAAATAAGCGAGATGGCACGTAGTGCGGGACTGGCACTGGCCGGTCCCAACTGTGTGGGGCTTGTCAGCACGCATGCTGATCTCTATTGCCACATGATGCCTTTCTATCCCACCCGGGGTCCGGTGGCCATCGTGGCGCAGAGCGGCAGCGTGGCGGACATGATTGCCAGCCGGCTGGGCGACCATGGCCTGGGCACAAGCCATCTTATCAGCTCCGGCAACGAGGCTGTGCTAAATGTGGGGGACTACCTGGAATACCTGGCCGGGGACGATAGAGCTTCAGTCGTGCTGGCCTATATCGAGGGTATCAGGGACGGCAGGCGCTTTATAGAGTCAGCCAGAAAGCTGACGGCACGGAAGCCCCTGATCGTTTTGAAGGCGGGCAACACTGCAGCCGGCGCGCGCGCCGCGCTGTCGCACACGGCTGCGCTGGCGGGCGATGACCGGATTATTAATAGTCTCCTGCGCCAGGCCGGCGCTCTCAGGGTGGAAGATATGGAAGAGATGGTGGATGCGGCCTGTGCATTCAACAATCAGCCGTTGCCGCGCGGCAACCGGGTTGGGATCATATCCCCGGGAGGTGGTTGGGGCGTGATGGCCGCCGATGCCTGCACGCAGCGCGGACTTGATGTCGCCCCGCTTGACCGGGCTACGCTGGATAAGCTGGACTCCTTCCTACCGCCGATATGGTCGCACGGCAACCCCGTGGATACGGTCGCCGGCGTGACGGGTCATGCCAACGAGATGGTGCAGGCTCTGCTGGAGAGCCCGGCTATCGACGGCCTGATAGTGCTGGGAGTGGTCGGCGGGCTGCAATCGATATGGAAATATATCAGGGTGGGGGACGGCGGCAAGGTCACTACCGACGGTCTCGCACGTGGGGCCATGGATCAATTCGACACTTATTACCGTGAGATGATGACGCTTAAAGAGCGATACGGCAAGCCGATGGCCGTAACAATCATCCTCCCTATAAAAGCGGAGATTATTACTGAGACGGCATCCCGTCTCACCCGGGCTACCGGCACGACATGTTACTCATCGTTTTCGCAGACCATCAGGGCTTACTCTGCGCTGAACGATTATGCGGCGTATTTAAGGCGTATATCTACAGCAGCCTGAATACAGGCCTGGCGATCTCACCTGAGGAATACCTGTCGCCGGCGAAGACGGCCGTTCCATCCATGCGCACCTTTCTGCCCATTATGTCCATGCCGGCCTCTTCCGGCTTAAGGCCGCCGATGTTACCCATGACCCAGGGCCCCTCGTCCAGCTCCACGATCGCCACGATGTAGGGTATCTCGGACTCCCGTCCCTCGGCGGCCACGTAGTTGACTGTGAAGGTCTGTATGGCGCCGCTGCCCTTCAATTCAAGGGCTTCCAGCTGGCTGCCGCCGCATTTGGCGCAAATCAGTCTCGGCTGCGCCGACACCTCCCCACAGCTGCTGCATTTAAGTCCGCTCAGCCTGCCCTGTTTGAGGTTCTCGTTATATTCTTTGAAAGTGAGTTTAGCTTCCACTTCATTGCTCCCTTACGTTTATATTACCAGCCGCACCTGAGTATCATATTGCACAGCGTACCGCCGTCCCCTCCCAGGGTATCGGTCATTCCAACCTTGACTCCCTCCACCTGTCGCTCGCCGCACTCGCCGCGGAGCTGTCTGACGATCTCGAAGGCCTGAGCAGCGCCCGTGGCGCCCACAGGGTGTCCCTTGGCCTTGAGCCCACCCGAGGGATTAAGCGCTATCTTACCCCCGATTTTAGTCTCGCCCTTTTCCACCGCCCGTCCGGATGTACCGTAGGGGAAGAAGCCGAGCCCCTCCAGGGCGATCAGCGCGGCGATGCTGAAGCAGTCGTGCAGCTCGACCACGCCGATATCCTTCGGACCCAGGCCGGACATTTTATATGATTGCTCCGCCGCCAGCTCACGCGACCTTATGCGCGGCAGAAACTCTTTCTGGCTGAGAAGGTTACCTGCGGATGCCTGCCCCACGCCGGCGATCAACACGGGCTTTTTGGTGAGCTTCCTGGCCGCATCCTCCGAGGCTATCACCAGGACGGCCGCACCGTCTGTGAAGGGGCAGCAGTCGGCCAGTTGCAGGGGTGATGCCACCACGGGGCTTTTCCGGGCATCCTCCAGCGTCAGCTCCTTCTGAAACTGCGCCCTGGGATTACGTGCCCCGTAGTAGTGCGAGTTGATCGATACCTGATAGAGCTGGTTTTTCAGCGTCTCCAGCGGTATGTTGTATCTCCTGGCGTAGAGGTGTGCGAGCATGGCGAAGACGCCGGGGAAGGTCACCCCCGCGGCGTATTCATAACGGCTGTCGCTGGCCATGGCGAAGGTGCGCGTGGCCAGCGGCGTGCCCATCTTGGTGGCGCACTCGGCCCCGCCGGCCAGGACTATATCGTATTGTCCTGAGGCCACCCAGATAAAGGCGTCGCGGATGGCGGCCGAGGCCGAAGCGCAGGCATTCTCGTACCTGTTGGCCGGTATGCCGGCCAGGCCCAGATAATCGGCCGTGAAGGCCTGAATATGCGCCTGTCCCTCCTCGAAATCTCCCATGAAATTGCCCATGAAGAGGGCCTGCACCTGTCTGGGTTGGATGCCGCACTCGTTAATGGCCTCCGAGGCCGCATCGCCGAAGAGCTCTATAGCCGTCCTTGGCTGCTTACCCGTGAATCTGGTCATGCCGGCGCCGGCGATCACCACTTTACGCATGTGAAACCTCCTGGTTATTGATGCCCGGCCCGGCCGGGAAAACAGTCTATTGTAACGCTTCGGACAGGGCGTTTGCCATCTCGCCGATGGCCTGCCCCGCCTGCGGCAGCAGTCCGGTGAATGACAGGAATCCGTGTATCATACCATTGTACCGGTGCAATTTACAGGGTATGCCTGAATTAAATAGTCTGGTCGCGTAGGCTTCACCTTCACTCATCAGCGGATCGAACTGGGCGGTTATCACCAGACCGGGCGGCAAGCCTGTGACATCGTTTGCCAGTAGCGGGGAGACGTAAGGGTCAAGCACGTCGTCGGGCTTATTAATATAGAGAGGGATGACATGCTCGATGATTTTACGGGTCAGGTAGTAGCCTTTTTCGTTCAGCCGGTAGGATTCTCTGTCCTGGTTCGAGGCGTCCACCGCCGGATAGGCCAGCGCCTGGAAGCGTATCGGCGGCCCTCCACGGGCACGGGTCACCAGGCATATGGCGGCGGCCAAGTTTCCCCCGGCGCTATCCCCTGCCACGGCCAGGCGGCCGGGATCGCCGCCGAAGGAGACTGCCTCCGTGTGAGCCCACTGCAGGGCGGCGTAAACGTCCTCCAGACCAGCCGGGAATTTGTTCTCGGGCGCCAGCCGATAACCCAATGAGACCACGATGGCCCCGGAGCGGTTGGCCAGTTTACGGCAGACATTGTCGTGAGTCGAGATGCTTCCCACCACCCAGCCGCCGCCGTGGATATAGAGAATTATCGGGAGCCCGACCCGGTCCGACGGGCTGTAAATCCTGACCGGCAATCCATCATGTACAGCGGTATCGGTTACACTGAATATTTTTTCGATGCGCCCGGCGACCAGACGGCTGTCCCGCTCTACTATGCGGCGGTTGGCATCAGGAGAGATTTTGATGCTGTAGAATTCCTTATCGATCAGCCGCATGCCGGCCAGCATAATGGCGATACGCGTGTCCAGGCTGCCCCTTTTTTCGATCATATCCTTGTCTTTGGCCGTATCTGACGGTGTATACATGCTTCGGATGTGCTAATATTATATAGGATTCACATGACATACAGTATCACCCGCACGCCTCTCACCAGGCTCCGTAAATAACTACATCACAGGAGACCGAGTTGTCCCCGAAATTTCGTGAAGATATCAGAAATATAGCTATTGTTGCGCATGTCGACCACGGCAAGACCAGCCTGGTGGACGCCCTGCTCAAGCAGAGCAAGGTGTTTCGCGATAACCAGCAGATGGGCGAGCTGATACTCGACCGCAACGCGTTGGAGCGCGAGAAGGGCATCACCATACTGGCCAAGAACACGGCCGTGATGTACCGTGGCGTTAAGATCAATATCATCGACACGCCCGGCCACGCCGATTTCAGCGGCGAGGTGGAGCGCGTGGTCAACATGGCAGACGGATGCCTGCTGCTGGTTGACTCGGTGGAGGGGCCCATGCCCCAGACCCGCTTCGTGCTGCGGCAGGCCTTTGAGAAAGGTCTCAAGCCCATCGTGGTCATCAACAAGATCGACCGCGAGAACGCCCGCATAGCCGAGGTGGTCAGCCTGACACAGGACCTGTTCCTGGAGATAGCCACCGACGCCGGCCAGCTTGATTTCCCGGTTTTGTATGCCAGCGCCCGCAATGGCACCTGCACGACCGACCCGGCCGTGGAGGGCACCGATATGGTGCCGCTTTTTGAGGCCATACTCAAGCAAGTGCCGCCGCCGGCTATCGACGACGGACCTTTTCAGATGCTGGTATCCAACCTCGATTACGATAGCTACAAGGGGCGCTTCGCCATCGGCAGGGTGCGCAGGGGCACTGTCAAGCCCAAGGACATACTGGCGGTCATCGGCGCTGACGGCGATCCACGCAAATACGAGATAGACGATGTCTTCACCTTTATGGGGCTTACCCGTGTGCCGGTCGAGGAGGCCTCGGCCGGGGAGATAATATCCATCACTGGACTGGATGAGGTCAGCATCGGCGACACGGTGGCCGACCCGGAGCATCCCGACGCAATGCCACGCATCGAGATCGGCGAACCCACTGTGAAGATTACTATAGGTGTGAACAGTTCGCCTTTCGCCGGTCGTGAAGGAAAGTACTGCACTTCACGGCAGTTGCGCGAGCGTCTCTACCGCGAGCTCGAGGTAAATATCAGTCTGCGCGTTGAGGATACCGACAGCCCCGACCTCTTCCTGGTATCGGGCAGGGGCGAGCTTCATCTGGCCATACTGGTGGAGACCATGCGTCGCCAGGATTACGAGTTCGAGATATCGCGTCCCGAGGCCATCACGCGCGAGGTTGGCGGGAAAGTACACGAACCGGTGGAAGCCCTTATCCTGGATACGCGAGAGGAATACATCGGCGTGATAACAGAAATGCTGGCCAAGAGGCTGGGCAGGATGACCAACATGCATAACGATGGGCGCGGCAACTTGCGCATGGAGTTCCAGGTGCCCACGCGTGGCCTGATCGGCTTCCGCAGCGCCTATCTAACAGCCACACGAGGAGAGGGCGTTATGAACACGCTATTCCTGGGCTACGAGCCTTATGCAGGGGATATATCCTCCACCCGCAGCGGCGCGCTGGTAGCCGCCGAGGACGGGGTATCAGTCACATACGGCCTTAACAACGCTCAGGAGCGCGGCATCACATTCATCGATCCTGGCACACCGGTTTACGAAGGTATGATTGTAGGCATGAACTCCCGCCCCACCGACCTGGCCGTCAACGTTTGCAAAGAGAAGAAGCAGACCAATATCCGCGCTTCCACGGCCGATATCGCCGTAAGGCTGACTCCTCCTCTTAAAATGAGCTTGGAGGAGTCCATGGACTTCATCAACGGCGACGAGCTGGTGGAGGTCACGCCCAGAAACATCCGCCTGCGCAAGAGGCTGCTGACCATGAACCTGCGCGCCCGGGCTAAAAAGGCGTCGGAACGCGCAGAATAACGATCAGCAGGATTTAGTCTACGGGATATGTCAATCCCACCAGGCGGGGAACATGGCCAGTTTCTGGGCCGAATCGTGGCCGAAGATAACTTTGGCGTCGTAAAGGCCGGCAATGCGCCTGATTTTCTCGACGCTTTTTACGTAATCATCCAGATTAATTGCGGCGCCGGGCAATTTGGCCGGAGGGCCGTAACTCTCGGCGGTGTAAATCGCGTCGCTCGCTATGATCAGATCGCCGGTCTTTTTCGTTTCGATCCTGGCGCCCATCTCACCCGGGGCATGGCCGGGGAGAAAGAGGAGGTGCACGCCGGGCAGCAGGTCATAGTCGCCGTCGATGACCTGCCAGTTCAGGTCTGAAAACTGAAAATCGGTGCCGACGTAGCCGGCGTAGGCCATGTCGGAGCGGTTGGTGTAAACGGCCGACATGGCAACATAAGCCTCGGATTTCTGGATGACAATTTTGGCCTTGGTGCCCCTGAATGAGGACAGTCCTCCCGCATGATCGTAGTGAAGATGTGACATCACAACGTAGTCGATGTCCTGCGGTGTCACCCCCACCTTCTTCAACTGGTCAACCATGAAACTTGGTCTCACATACGGCAGGAATTCGTTCAGCAGCCCCCAGGTCTGCTTATAGTCGGGACTGCAGCCGGTGTCAAATAAGATCTTGGTTCCCGAGTCGGTTTCGATATAAAAGCCCGGTATGGGGAATACGAACGGCTCCGAGGGTTTGTCCGCAAAAAACAGGTTCGTCAGTCCCTGCTCCTCGCCGTAATCCAGACAGGTAACCTTGCAGTACGGTGATGCTTTGCCCATCCTGTGCCTCCTTAATTCTTAAAACGTTCTACAATATAGTCGACGATATCCCTGGTGGATGTGCCGGGGCCAAAGACAGCCTGCACCCCGATTTTCTTGAGCTTCGGTATGTCCTCATCGGGGATGATGCCGCCGCATATAAAAAGGCTGTCTTTCTTACCTTTCTTAGTCAGGCCTTTGATGATCTCGGGGAACAGCTCCATATGTGCTCCGGAGAGAGAGCTCAGCCCCACGACATCGACATCTTCCTGGATGGCGGTGGTGACGATCATCTCCGGTGTCTGTCGTATACCGGTGTAGATCACCTCCATGCCGGCATCCCTCAGCGCCCTGGCCACCACTTTGGCGCCGCGGTCATGTCCATCCAGTCCCAGCTTAGCTACCAATACGCGTATCTTCTTCGTTTTCTCCATGATTAATCCTATTTCTTAATACAAAGCTTTACCAGGCTGGCTATATTATCGAGCTTATCCAGGCTGAATATGGCGTTTTTAAGCTCTTCCGCCTGTTTTTTCGACAGCGTGCGGGTGGCCTGCGCCTCGAAATTGGTGATCACTCGCTCGTCGTTCATAACCTCGAGGTCCTCCATCTTCTCGTGGATAACCTTGCCGCCCTTGAGCGTGACGGTTATCTCGCATCCCTGTTTCTTGGGATAGGCGCCGGAGATGGCATCGTCGACTTCCACTGTGGCAAGTGTAGTCAGCTTATTCACACGGGGATCTGAGAAATTCTCGTAATTGGACTGCGTCAACTCCTTGAAAACGAAGACGGCGGCCACCGAGAACTGCTGACTCATCTTGGTTTGTGCGATATCCGTGAACGGACCCTGGTAATCCAATCCGGGGAACATCTTGCCCATAGGGAATGTTTTGATAACGATTTTTTCGATTGCCTGCGGATCGATATCATATTTATTTACCATCCTGAGGGCCAGGGCAGCGGACGGCTGAGTGTACGCGCAGGCCGGAGCCGGTTTGCAGAACACCTTCATTATCTCGAAGGATTGGCCCAGACCCTCCGTGATCTTCTCGGCCAGGGGTTGTTTCCCGTAGGTATTCCAGGCACCCAGGAAGCCCTCAAGGACCTGGTGCGATGCCTTTACCCCCTGTTTGCCCAGTAGCGCGGCCGAGATCCCGTTTCTGCAGGCGAATCCATTCTGATAGACCAGTTCATGTGTGCCCTCCAGCGCCCATTGCATATTACCGCAGGACAGCGTGCCCGCCATACCGAGACCATCGACCATTTGCTCTTCGCTGAGCCTGTAAAGTTTGGCCGCCGTGATAGCGGCGCCGTATGGCCCGAACATACCGCTGGGGCGGAATTTCTTGGAGAAATCGGGGGAGAGCATGCTCATACCGATGCGTCCGGTGACATCGTAGCCGAGAACGGTGGCAACAATAACGTCCTTTCCGTTGCTGCCTAGTTCCTCGCCGACAGCGAAGGCAACGGGTATCATCATCGAGCCGCAATGGCAGGATGAGTCTGCATGCATATCCTCCTGGCCTGTGCTCTGTCCGATCACCGAGTTCACCAGCGCCACCTCCCAGGGCGGCCCTTTGATACCGTCAACGAAAGTGGAGGCTTTGCCGCTGAGCTTTAAATCCCTGAGGTAATTAGGGGCGGGTGTGATCAAATCCTGGCGGCGGCCGGCGAAAGTACAGGCCAGCGCATGGAAAACACATATCTTGACCTTATCAACCACAGCTTTGGGAAGATCTTCGTACTTCAACGAGGCAGCCATCTTTGCCATGGCCTCTGTCACTGTAACTGCATCACTCATAACCCTGCTCCTTAACTCTTATTTATTGTTTTATTAAAGGCTATGCAACGACTATGTGAATTGCATCGCCCGAACTCAGCTTATCTTAATGCCCCATCTCCAGCCTTAGAATTTGCAAAATTCTTTATATTATTATAATGTTATAATAATAATTTGTAAATAGCCTGCCGGGCTTATAATTGTTATAACAATTGCCCGGCCAATTCCTGTATAATGTTGAAGTAATGATATGATAATACCAATTAAGGAAGAGGGATGTTAACAAGAGAAAAAGGGGTACCTCTGTATTATCAACTCGATACCATACTGAGAAAAAAAATATTGTCCGGTGAGATAGCAGCCGGAGCACCATTCCCCACCGAGGATTTGCTGGTTCAGCAATACAATATCAGCCGCATCACCGTGCGCCAGGCGCTTGCATCGCTGGAAAAAGACCGATTGATAATAAGGAAGCAGGGCAAGGGAACCTTCGTGGCGGAGAAAATCGAGAGGACCGAATTGCCCAAGCTGTCGGGTACCGGGAACGACCTGGTCGACATAAGCTCTCAGGACTCCAGGCGTATCAAGATCATGACCAAAGTCATCGGGTTCTCCAGGCTGCTGGCCAATAAGACCATCACCGATTACCTGGGAATCCCCGAGGGCAATGAGATCATCCGTATCGAGCGGGTCAGGCTTGCCAACGAGAAGCCGCTATATCATCTGCTGAATTATCTCCCCATAGACATAGGTGAAAAGCTGAATACCAGGGCGTTAAAGAGTAAAACACTGACCCATCTCATGGAAACCGACCTGAAAATAACCATAAAAAAAGCCGTTCAGACCATAGAAGCCGACATCGTCGACAGCTATATTGGGTCTATCCTGAATGCCCGCGAAGGGGATCCCTGCCTGATTCTGAGAAGGGTGGTATATGAAAAGGACGGCAGGGCTATTGAATATCTGGTAGCCACCTTCAGAGCCGACAGGTATATGTACACCAATATGCTGCTGAGACATAAGAAGGGCAAGGGTTTCGAATGGCTGAACGCGGAGTTCTCAAAGACGGCACAATCCCGCCAGTCCGGGCCCAGCGACCCACTGATGAACGAACACCTGCCCTCCTTTATTCGAACTTGACGGACATCGGCAGCACCAACCCTCCTGAATAGTCCCGGCTCACGCTGTTCTCCTGCCAAACCTACCCCATTTATGCATACGGGATCATTGACAATGCCCGCCTGTTGTTATATGATGATTTAAAGTAAATATGATATAACAATAATACAATATAACATTACTATTGTTTTGTTCGTAGATTATTATCTTTTTACCAGGTTATGTTTGTTGGTTTATATCGATAAATTAATAGTATAAGGGAGGTAAAAGGACAATGGCGAGGTCAAACAAGGTAGCTGTGATCACCGGTGGAGGACGGGGCATCGGGAAAGGTATTGCAAGGATCTTTACCCAGAACGGCATCGACGTGGTGATTGCCGGCAGGAACTTCGAGAAGCTGGAAAAGACGGCGGCAGAGCTGAAATCATCCAGGGCGGAGATATTATGCGTCCAGACGGATGTATCGGTTCAGACGCAAGTAGAACACCTGTTCGATAAGACGCTGGAAAAGTTCGGCAAGGTAGATATACTGGTCAACAACGCGGGCATCGCCGAACCGATGGCGCCTATCACAGATATCGATATGAAGCTGGTGGACGATATCGTAGGCATCAATTTCAAGGGTGTTTACTACTGCGCCCGCAGGGCGGTCAAGGAGATGAAGGCGCAGAAAAGCGGCAACATCATCAATATCGGCTCGGTCGAAGGGCTGATCTCTTTGCCGGGCATAGCCTACGGCCCCATGAAGGCAGCAGTGCACAGGTTTACCAAACTGCTTGCCAGTGAGTTGGCCGCCATTCCTATCCGGGTAAATTGCATCTGCCCGGGGCTGGTACTTACCGAGATGATGGAAGAGCTTTCAGACCGCGATGTCGAGGTGTTTCTGGTACATATCCCTATGCATAAGGCGCTGGTTCCCGATGATGTGGGTAAACTGGCCTATTTCCTGGCATCCGATGACGCCAGATATATCACCGGTTCCATAATCGCGGCTGATTCGGGTATCACTGCTGCCACGACGGGATTTAATACCTCATTACCGGACGTCGAAACATGGATGAAGGCCGCTGTCAGTTAATCATATAAATGGTATGAGGTTCCAAATTAAACGGGAGGTGTAAGTTAATGGTAAGGTCAAATAAAGTAGCTGTGATCACGGGAGGAGGAAGCGGTATAGGCAAGGGCATTGCAAAGGTATTTACTCAAAATGGCATCGACGTGGTAATAGCAGGCAGAAATTTAAAAAAGCTGGAAAAAACTGCGGCGGAGCTGAAATCCTCCAAAGCGGAGATATTGTGCGTACAGACAGATGTAGCGGTACAGGATCAAGTGGAGCGTCTGTTCGACAAGACACTGGAAAAGTTCGGCAAGGTGGACATATTAGTCAACAACGCGGGCATCACTGAGCCGATGGGGTCGATAACCGATCTCGATATGAAGCTGGCCGAGGACATAATAAATATCGATTTCATGGGCGCTTTTTACTGCGCCCGCAGGGCCGCTAAAGAGATGAAGACGCAGAAAAGCGGAAATATTGTCAATATAGGCGCGACTGAAGGGCTGGTGTCTCTGCCCGGCGTGCTGTTTGGAGCGATGAAGGCCGCTATATCGCAGTTCACTATAGTCCTGTCGCGCGAACTGGCCGCCGTTCCCATCCGGGTTAACTGTATCCGCCCGGGAGTGGTGATTACCGAGAAGACGCAGGGGCTTTCCAGCAGCGACCTTGAGGCGTTTCTGAAAAACGTCCCCATGCATAAGGCGCTGTATCCCGAGGATATCGGCAAGCTGGCTTACTACCTGGTCTCCGATGACGCAAGATATATCACCGGCGCCGTTGTTTCGGCCGATGCGGGCGTCTCCGCCGACGGCGGATGGTTTGCTTTCGGTCTCTAAATCCAAACTAATAACACAGGAGGAGTCTCATGGATCTGGGTCTAAAAGGCAAGGTGGCCATAGTGACCGGCGCCGGCCAGGGCGTTGGCGAAGGGATTGCTGCGATTCTGGCAAAGGAAGGGGCTAAAGTCGTGGTGAACGACTTCTTCCAGGAGCGCGCCGACAGGGTTGCCCAAGACATAGTTGCCGCGGGTGGAGAAGCCATTGCGCTGCAGGCGGACGTATCGGATTTCGACTCGGTCACGCAAATGGTCAAAAAGGCCATAGATAAGTTCGGTCGCATAGATATTCTGGTGAACAACGCCGGAGTCCCGGCACCTCTACCGGAGGGCGATTCTGCCTCCTCGATGGATAATACGTTCGATAAGGTAGACCGTGCACTCTGGAAGCGCTATGTAGATGTAAATATATACGGTGTTATGAATTGCACTCGGGCGGTGCTCGATGGGATGATCAGTCAGAAGTACGGCAAGATCATCAATATCATCTCCGACGCAGGCAGGATCGGCGAGCCCAGGCAGGCGGCGTATTCGGCCAGCAAGGCCGGCGTCATGGGTTTCAGTAAAGCGCTGACTAAAGAGGTCGGGAAGCATTGCATCAATGTCAATTGCCTGGCCTTGGGCGCCGTGCCCCATCCGGGCCTTGACAACCGGAGAATCGGCATGATGGTTAAGATGGGCATGACCGAGGAGCAGGCCAAGGACATGATCAAGGGTATCAGGGAGAAGGCCATCAAACTATACCCCATGGGCAAAGGGCTGGGTCGGTTCGGGACCACTCAGGATGTGGGCAATGCCGTTGCTTTCTTTGCCTCCGATGTCTCTGCCTTCATCACCGGCCAGACGCTGAGCATCAGCGGAGGATATACCACCATAGGCTGATCGACTTCGATCAAACCGGCTGCAAAATTTAAATAAAAGGGGAATTTCATACCTATGGAATCAACATCTGACGGCAAAAAGCTATACAAGGTAACCAAAGGCCAGGCGGCCAGCATCCTCATCGTGATGACCGTCCTGTATCTTATCAACTACGCGGACCGGTCCATCCTTTCAGTAGTGCTGCAGCAGATCAAGGTGGCGCTGAATATCTCGGACACCGAGCTGGGCGTCGTGCAGTCCGTTTTCAGCGTCGGGGTTGGTCTGTTGACAATACCGATCGCCTGGACGGTCGATCGCTGGAGCCGGCGTAAAGCGATCGCCCTTATGGCCCTGCTCTGGAGCGCGGCAACCTTTGCCACCGGTCTGGCCAGGAACTTCGTCGGCCTGGTGATTGCGCGTGGATTTGTCGGCATAGGGGAGGATGGATTCAGCACCAGCGGCTCCGGCTGGCTGTCCCTGGTATATCCCAAGGCTAAGAGAAGCCTTGTCACAGGCATCTTCGGCATCGGCTCAGTGCTGGGTACGGCGCTGGGCATGATACTGGGCGGCATGATCGTGGTTAAGACCGGCATGTGGCAGATGCCGTTTTTCATCTTTGCAATCCCCGGATTCATCTTTGGCATCTGGGCCCTTTTCCTTAAAGATTACGCAACCGTAAAGGGCAAGGGGGAGTCAGGCCTGAGCAAAGAGTTCCTGTCGAACTGGATCAAGCTCTTTAAGACCAAGGCGTATACCTTCACCGTCCTGGGACAGCTCTGCTTCGGCCTGGTTGTTTTCACCTGGATCGGCTGGCTGCCGGCCTTCATGATACGCGCCTATAATCTGGATGCGGCACAGGCTGGTACGATAATCGGTGTAATCGCGATTGTGGCCGTGGTTGGCTCACCGATAGGCGGCCTGATAGCAGACCGATGGCAGAAGAAGAGCAGGGGCGGTCGCGGCTACATGATGGCGCTGGTGCAACTCATGATTTTCCTTGCTCTGACAGCCGTCGTCTATTTCTTCGGCACCGTCACTATGCCGGTCATAATAGCCCTGCTCGTCGTGCAGTTTATATTTGTGGCCATGGTCAACCCGCTTATTTTCTCGCTCATCACCGATGTCGTGCCTGCATCGCACCGTATGTCCGGCCAGGGGATGATGGTCACGATCGTGTACGCCGCCGGTGCTGCAATTGGGCCATGGGTCGTAGGCGCCGTTTCCGACTCTGTGGGGGGTGGAGCAGCCGGGATACGTGCAGGATTCCTGGCGCTGCTGCCGGTAATGCTGTTAGCCGTGATCTTCTACTCTATCAATTCCAAATTCTACCCGGATGACAGCGGGCGCATCAGCGATGAGGTGTATTCGGAAAAATAGGCTGTAAGGCTGATTAAAGGGTAATGTCGTGATGAAGATCAATACTGTGCTGGGACCGATCTCTCCTGAACAAATGGGAAAAACACTGGTGCACGAGCATTTCGTCTGCGGCCAGGTCGGTTGGTATGCAGTGGAGACTACTGATCCATATGACCGCAAAGCGGCGTTGAAAACCAATCTTGATGTTTGCCAGGCCGCCAAAGACGTGGGCGTTAAAACTATTATCGACTGCACTACCAACGATCTGCCCCGGGATCCAGTGCTGTATAAAGAGCTGGCAAAGAAATCCGGGCTCAATATCATCTGCGTCACGGGATTATTCAACGAACATATGGGAGGGTCCCACTACTGGATCATTAAAACCTGGTTCAATGCGGATATCTCTAAACTAATGTCTGAGATGTTCATCAGGGAACTCACGCAGGGAATCGGCAAAACAGGTATCAAAGCGGGCGCCATCAAAGTCGCCTCGGGTGAGACCGTTTCAGACTACGAGAAAAAGGTGTTTAAGGCTGCCGTTGTAGCCCAGAAGGAGACGGGCGTCCCGATCATCACGCATACCGAGGGTCCCACTCCCGTACCCGGGCTGGAGCAGGCCGACCTCTTTATTCAGGAGGGCGCGGACATCAGCAGGGTAATGATAGGGCATGTATCCAACACGACCGATCTCAATTATCAGAAAGCGATCGCCGACAAGGGGTTCTATATAGGTTTCGACAGGCTCGGCTTCAGTTTCTTTACGCAGGACGATATCTGCGTCAAGAATATCGCGGAGCTGTGCAAGCAGGGCTACGCCGATAAGATTATGCTTTCACACGACTCTGTTAACTTCTGGGGCGGACGTCCCGTACCCGCGGATGTGCCGGCGGAGCTTGCTGCGACATTGAGCAAAAACTGGCGGGTGGATCACGTCTGCCGTGAGATAGTCCCTGCTTTGAAAGAGGCCGGAGTCAGCGACAGGCAGATAGAGACAATGCTGGTGGATAACCCGCGCAAACTGTTCACCGGCAAATAAGATTATTAAATGAGGAAGGCGGCACGGTTGGTAAACCGTGCCGCCTTCCTTTTATCGGCCTGTTTCACTCCTGATTTAAAATAGATTGGATTCCTTATGTGTCCCGAACACCTTCCTCAGCACATCGCACATCTCTCCCAGCGTAACGTAGTCGGCTGCACAATCTATTAGCGCCGGCATCACATTCTCGTTGCCTGCGGCTGCTTTTTCCAGTCGGTCCAGACATAGTGTAACTTTTTTACCGTCCCTTTTGTTCCTGATGGCAGCCAGGCTTTTCTGCTGGCCCGATTCGACCTCGGAGCCCACCCTGTGCAGGGATATCTCGGGTGTTTTCGAGACGTACTTATTCACGCCGACAACGGTCCGTTCGCCCTGTTCGACTTCTTTCTGGTAGTTGTAGGCGGCCTCCTGTATCTGTCCGGTCTGGTAGCCGTATTTTATTGCGCTTGCCGCTCCTCCTAATTTTTCTATATGCTCAACGAGTTTATTGGCGTCGGCCTCCAAACAGTTGGTCAGGCTCTCGAGGAAGTAGCTCCCCCCCAAGGGGTCGACAACATCGGCCACTCCGCTCTCGCTGGCAATGATCTGCTGAATGCGCAGGGACTGTGTGGACGCCTCCTCGGTCGGGATGCAGATTGCCTCATCATAGCTGGCAACCGCCATCGATTGGACGCCGCCCAGCACCGCCGCCAGAGCCTGTATGGTTGCCCGAGAGATGTTGTTGAGAGGCTGTTGAGCTGTGAGAGTGACTCCACCTGTCTGGACGTGGGTACGGAACATCAATGAGCGCGGATCTCTGGCCCCAAATCGCTCTTTCATGATCCTGGCCCACATGCGCCGCAGGGCCCGCAGCTTGGCGACCTCCTCAAAGAAATTGTTGTGAATTTGAAAATGCCAGGACAGCCGCGCTGCGAATGAATCGACATCAAGGCCGCGGGTTACCAGGGCATTAACGTACTCTATTGCATTGGCCATGGTGAATCCAATCTCCTGTGCCGCGGTCGAGCCCGCTTCGCGGATGTGATAGCCGGAGATACTGATAAAGTTCCAGCGGGGGAGGTTCTTGCTGCAGTACTCGGCTATGTCGGCGACCAGCCTGAGTGAAGGTTCAGGGGGGAAAATGTAGGTATTGCGGGCGATGTACTCTTTGAGGATGTCATTCTGTACCGTCCCATCCAGTTTGGACAGGTCGACGCCGGCTTTGCTCGCCAGACATATGTACATGGCGAGCAAGGGGGCGCAGGTGGAATTGGCTGTCATTGACGTGCTGATTTTATCCAACTCGATGCCATCGAACATCACTTCCATATCATGCAAAGTGTCCACGGCGACTCCTACTCGCCCCACCTCGCCCCGCGCATAAATGCTGTCGGAGTCGTAACCAAGCTGCGTGGGCAGATCGAAAGCAATGCTTAATCCGGTTTGCCCCTGCTTGAAAAGGTAGTGGAACCTCTGGTTGGTATCCCGGGCGTTCCCGAAGCCGGAATACTGCCGCATGGTCCATAACCTGCCGCGGTACATGGCCGGATGTATGCCCCTGGTGTATGGATATTGCCCGGGATAGCCAAGGTCCCGCTCGTAATCGAAACCGCTTAGGTCTTCAGGCGTGAACAGCGCTTCTACCTCGCTGCCCGAGCTCGATTTATAGGCCGATTGGCGCGGCTTAATGCCCTTTAAAGCAGGATTGAGTATTTCCTCAATCCATTTGTTCTTTTTACTCATCCATTCACCTGTTCCCTAAATTCCTTATTGACAAATAAATAAATGTATTATAGAATTCTGCCATCAATGTATTAATAATATTACAATATAACATTATTATATTAAATTAAATCATCCCAGGTCAACAAAATAAAGCAAGTATTACGGGATAGGATACAAATCTGCGGGTCGTAGCGGAGAACAAATCAACAAAGATTACATCAGGGAGAGAAAATCATGGCTGAGAGACTATTCACTGAAGCCGAACTACAGGAGCTGGGAACCGAGACAGTCGACCTGGTCGAGCGGGCGATCGATGCCGGCGATCTCCAGAAAGCAAAGAAACTGAACCGCCGCCAGTACAAAGAATTTTTCTCTATGCACGAGGGTTTCCGGGATTGGATAGCCACGATGATGAGCTATGTCTATAACCGCATGGGGGATGAGGCCCTCTATGAGGTATTGCACGATGTCTTCAAAGATTTCACGATCCTGGCGCAGATATACCGCGCTGAAAATGTTAAACGGCAGGTGCAGATGCTGGCCGCCGGTTTCCGCGGGCACCTGACCAAGCTGCAAATAGAGGAGGATGATGAGAAAGTCACGGTTATGATGACGCCCTGCGGCAGCGGAGGAAGAGCCGTGCTCAACGGTATCTATAATCCTCCCAAGAATTTGGCCAGGGTGAAGAAGGCCCAGCGCATGACGTTCGGGATGACGGATGTCCCGGTCTACTGTGTTCACTGTGCCCTGCAGGACATCATACCCATGGAGGAAACGGGCTATCCTATCTGGATCATTGAGCCGCCCAAGGAGTTCGGCAAAGATCCCTGCCGCTACATGATTTATAAAGACCCCGACAAGATACCCGCCAAGTATTATGAAAGATACGGGCTGAAAAAAACCGCCAAACAGGCGTGAGCATTATTCGTCTCAGTTCAGGTCAGCGCGATCAAATTAAATTTAGGGAGGTAGGTGACAAATTGAGTAAAGCTGCCGACAACGACGAAAAAGTAATTATGCCATTGCCAACATGGAAAATATGGTACCTGATGGTAGTGCTCTATATTCTCTATCTGCTTGATTTTGCCACCAGGACCGTTATCAGCCCCATGTTCCCCATCTTGCAAAAGGAGCTGGGTCTCACGGATACCCAGCTCGGCTGGTTGAGCACTATAGTACTGGCCATGGTGGGGCTTCTCTCTCTGCCCCTGTCCTATGTAATCGACCGCTGGCGCAGGGGAAGAATGATCTCGCTTATGTCCATTGTGTGGAGCATAGCTTCATTTTGTTCCGGACTGGCGGCCAATTTTGGCCAGTTGATATCCGCCCGGGCTATACTCGGTGTGGGCGAGGCCAGCTTCAATTCAGGAGGTCAGGCATTGCTGATGGCCTCAGTGAAAAAATCGAGGCGGGCGACACTGACCGGAATATGGACCACAGCGGCGGCTGTGGGCACGGCCATCGGCATGGTCATAGGTGGAGCAGTCGCGATTAAATACGGATGGCGCACCGCCTTCATGGCTGTGGCCATCCCGGGAATCATCTTCGGCATACTGGCATGGTTTATACCTGATTATAAAAACCAGCCGAAGGACGCCAACGGGCAGGTCGGAGGCATGTCCACCAGCTTCGCCGGCGTGATTAAAGATATCCTGAAGGTCAAGACGCTGGTTACATTATTTATATCCTTCGGCCTGGCCTACCTTTTCAGCATGTCGATCATGTACTGGCTGCCCACTTATTTCAACAGGTTCATGGGCATGGATGTGGCTTTGGCCGGCACCTTAACGGGCGCCATTATGCTGACTGCGCTGGTAGCCGGCCCGGTGGGTGGAATACTCGGTGATAGAATGTCGAAAAACAAGCCGCGCAACAAGGTCCTTCTGTGCTGGATCTGCATAATTATCTGCCTTGTCTTTTTCGTCGCTGCAGTGGCCCTTAACATCTGGTGGCTGTTCTTCATCGTTGTCTTTTGCCAGTTCGCTTTCATCCCGGTGCAGCATACAGCCAGCCAAGAAGTGGTTCCTTTCTATCAGCGTGCCACAGCCTACGGCGCCTATATTTTCAGCATGTTTTTCTTCGGTGGCCTGTGGGGTCCGGCCGTGACCGGCGCTATCTCGGATGCCTCAAATCTTCAGATAGCGTTCTGGGTAAACGGCGCCATTCTACTTATAGCCTCTATCGGTTATTTGATAATGTACAAAACATTTGATGCCGATTATTATAGCGCGAGGAAGAAGGAGGAGGGCGTAGAAGTCCAGGTGGTTTAGTACAGGTCAGCAACCCGGCCGGCAAGCCTCTTAACAAGGCTGAGCCGGCCGCTGTCATGCAATAAAAACAAGGAGTGATCATGGTACAAGCATTGGAAGGCTTAAAAGTTATCGATATCTGCCGGGGGTTCCCACCCGCCTTCGCGGCCATGCATCTGGGTGATTTCGGCGCAGACGTAATCAAGGTCGATCCCGTCGGGTACACCCTGGCGCTGCCCATGGAGGCGGCCGCGCAGACGATGTCCGCTTATACCTTTATCGACCGTAATAAGCGCAGCATCAAGCTCAACCTGAAATCGGAACAGGGCAAAGAGGTCATTTACAAATTAATCAAAAAGATGGACATACTGGTTGAGAATTCGAGGCCGGGCACAATGGAGAAGCTGGGCATAGGTTACGATACCCTGAAAGAGATCAATCCCCGCCTTATCTTCTGCGCGGTCAGCGGCTACGGCCAGACAGGCCCCTACCGGGATATCGTGGGTCACGACGCCAATTTTATGGCTATCGGCGGTGCGCTCAGCCTGATCGGTCCCAAGGACGGGCCGCCCTGCTTCCCCAGCAATATGGTCGCGGATTTCGCCGGCGCGGGACTGCATCCCCTGATAGGCATCCTGATTGCATTGCAGGCCAGGGAGAGGACGGGTAAAGGGCAACTGGTGGACATTGCCTATCTCGACACAGTATTCTCGCTGATCTCTTTCGATGCCACCATGTACATGGTATCGGGGGAAAAAAGGAGGCGTGGCCTCACACCTCAGACCGGCGGCGATCCGCACTGCTCGGCGTATCTCACCAAGGACGGCGAATATGTCGCCATCCAGTTCATTGAGACACCTTTCTGGAAAAATTTCTGCGAGGGCATAGGCCGTCCTGACCTGATACCCAGGCAGTGGCCCAAAGACGAGAACGATCGCCAGGAGATGTTCCAGATATTACGGGAGCTGTTTCTGACAAAAACGCGCGATGAGTGGTGGGAATGGGCCAAGCAGAGGCAGGTGTTCATGGGACCGGTACTTTATGTTGAGGAAGCTATGGAGGATCCCCAGTTGGTCAGCCGGCAGATGATCATGGAGAAGGAACATCCAGTGCTGGGTAAGATAAAGCAACTGGGCAACCCGCTCAAGTTATCCGACACTCCGGCCCAGTTCAACAGGTACTGCCCGATTCCGGGAGAACATACAGATGAAGTGCTTCAGGAGATAGGATACGGCGAGCCCCAGATAGAGGAGCTAAGAAAAATCAAGGCCGTCGAATGAAACGGCCAGCTGTTTTGGAGGTACTGATATGTTAAATGGCGTAAGAGTAATAGATGCAGGTGGCTGGGGCGTTGGGCCGATCGCCTGCTGCCTGCTGGGAGCCCTGGGGGCCGATGTTATACGTTTTGAGCCCCCCAAGCTGGATGGCCTTTACCATGCGGGCACCATGCAGGGCGGCGCGGGCACGGCTTATATTACGGCGCATTTCAATGAGCGCAATATAGTCCTCGACCTGAAGAAGGAAGAGGACCGTGAGATTGCCTTAAAAATAGTTGCTACGGCCGATGTCATAATAGAAAACCATCCGCCGGGGACAATGACGAAGCTGAAATTTGATTATGAAAACGTCAGTAAAGCGAATCCCAATATCATCTACTGTGCCAGCTCCAGCTACGGCGCAACCGGGCCGCTGGCCAATTCGCCCAGCAACGACCCACTGATGCAGCTCGCCTCGGGTTTCGCCAGTTTGAACGGCCCTCCCGGCAGCCAGGGAGAGATGTTTCGATACGTTGCATCGGTAGACTTTACTACCAGTCTGAACATCGTCCAGGCTGTGCTGCTGGCGCTCATGACTCGACAGGCGACAGGACGCGGTCAGAAGGTGGAGATGTCCCAGCTTGAAGCTACGCTGGCACTCGAGACCACCAGGATATCGGAGTATTTCGCAACGGGGGAAAGCCCGGTGCCCATGGGCACGGCCAATCCCAATATCGTGCCGTCACAGTCCTTCAGAACATATGATAATAAATATATCAACGTCAGCATTTATAGGGAGGAGTACTGGTCCATGCTGTGCAAGGCGCTGGCGCTGGCTGACCTCGAGAAAGATCCCAGGTTCGCCACCAATGCGGACCGAGTCAAGCACAGGGAGGAGCTCATACCCATACTTGAGGAGAAGTTCGCCGTGGAACCCGCCAGGTGGTGGATCATACTGCTGCGCCGCAACGGTGTGCCGGTAGGCCCCATCAATACGGTGGACGAGATATACAACGATCCCCACATCAGGGAAAACAAGATGATTGTCAAATGCAATACCATGTGGGGCCCTGCTCTCTTCAGCAACTTCCCGCTGAAATTCAGTGATCCACCCCAACCGATCAAGATCACGGGGCCGGTCAAGCCGGATAAAAACAGAAAAGAAATTCTTGCGGAGATCTCCGGCAAGGCCGGAAAAAGCAAGGGTAAGCGATAGGAGGATCTTTAAGATGACACCTCTGAAAGGAATAAAGGTACTTGACCTGAGTCAGGAGATATCTGGCCCGTTCTGTTCGATGCAGCTCAGCGACAGCGGCGCCGAGGTCGTAAAAGTGGAGCCCATCGACGGAGACTGGACGCGCAAACTGGGCGAAAAGATCAAAGGTGAAAGCTCGCTCTTCATGGCGTTGAACCGCGGCAAGAAGAGCATCGCTCTGAACCTGCAGGAAGAAAGGGGTCGGGAGATAGTCCGCAAGCTGGCTAAAAAGGCCGATGTATTGATCGAGGATTTCGGACCGAACAAGGCCGACGAGATGGGCATTGGTTATGCCCGGCTAAGCAAAGACAATCCCAAACTGATATATTGCGCGATCTCGCCCTTCGGGACGGTCGGCCCCTATGCAGATTATGCAGCATCGGAGCTTGAAATACAGGGCATGGCTGGTTACCAGTGGTTCCTGGGTGAGACGGGCGGGGAGCCGGTGCGCCTGGGCGTTGACATGGTGGGCACAACCAGTGGCATTTGGTCGTTTATTGGTATCCTCTCGGCCCTTTTCAACCGCAAGCCAAGCGGCAAAGGCCAGAAGATCGACAGTTCGCAATTCCTGAATATGATCATGATGTATAGTTACATTATCACCGCCCACTATAACCCCGACCTGCCGGGCGGCTGGCACTTCACGGGTCCGTTCGACCACCAGGAAAACGGCTATAAAACGCAAGACCGGGCCCTGATGTTCGGCATGCCGATCGATGCGGAAAAGGCGCAGAAGGGGTGGGAGGAATTCTGCAGGAAGGTCGGCCTGGACGCGCTGCTGGAGGACCCGTATTTTAAGGAGAAGGGCATGAAGATGGTAGGAATAGGCAGGGATGCGCAGGAGTTTAAGCCTGTCATCGAGCCGGCCCTGGAGAGCAAGACTGCTGCAGAGATAAAAGCCATCGTAGAAGGCGTAGGCGGCTACAGCGCCGTTTTCAAGACGGTTGAAGATATACTGGGCGAGCCGCAGGTGGCTGCGGTGAACATGGTTCAGGAGCTGGACCACCCGGTCGCGGGCAGGATACAAACCATCGGTATTCCCTGGAAATTGAAGGATACACCTCTCAAGATGCAGGGCCCCCCTCCCACGCTGGGGCAGCATACGGAGGAGATACTGGAGACCATAGGATATGACACTAAAGAGATAAGCGCTCTGAAGGGATCCAAGGTCGTCGCTTAATAAACTGGAGGAAAAAGACATGATTGTTGATGCTCATACTCATTTCTGGTTCAAAGGATTCATGCCGACGGCATTCCACCGCAATACGGCCGAGGAATGGGCAAAGAAAGAGGAGGGACGCAAGCCGGAGATGATCCTTCCCAAGATCGAGGAGGGAGTCACCGATCCGGACGGTACAGAATATATCGCCAATATGGACAAGGCCGGCGTGGATGCCAGCATTATCATGATGACCGATTTCGGCACCTACTGGACCGGTGAGGAGCCCGCCGTCCCCTACGCTGAGCAGGTTGTGCTTTTCGGCGAGTTTCAGAAGAAATACAAGGGCAGGCTTTACGTTTGCGCCTATGTGGACCCGCGAAGGTCCGACTGTGCCAAGATTATGACCAAGGCCATCAAGGAATGCGGCTTGAAGGGCTGCGGCGAGTTTACCACCAAGAGCCTGCTGGTCAACAGCGACGAGGCCAAACCTCTGGTGAAAGCATGTGCCGACCTGGATATACCCGTGGTCATCCATACACGTGCCGGGGAAGGCATTAATATGCTTGGCGCCGATTTTACCCTGCCCAATCACAACCATCCCGCACATATCGCAGGGCTACTGAAGATGTATAAAAACTTAAAAGTAGTCATTGCTCATGCCGGTTACCCCAAATGGTGGGAGGCAGCCATACAGGTTGCCAAGGGTCATCCCAACTGTTACTTGGAGCTATCCAACTGGAATTTCGGCGCAGTGAATATGGACGACTTCGTGCCCATCCTGGCCAGCATGCGGGACAACCTTGGCGCAGACCATATCCTGTTTGCCAGCGACCATCCTTCAGGCAAGCGCTACCGCTCGCTCGGTTTCCTGCCGGGCTGGGTCAACTATTTCAAGGAGCTCCCTGAAAAGGCTAAAAGCTTCGGTTATGAGTTTAGCAAGGCTGAAGTCGATCTGATACTGGGTGAAAATGCAAAAAAGTTATTTAAGCTATAGAAGGAACGAAAAGGAGGAAAAGAGATGACGACTTTAGTAACAGGCGGGAAAGGTTTTATCGGCGCCCGCGTTATCAAGAACCTGGTGGAGCGTGGGGAGCAAGTGATTTGTCTTGAACCCAAATCGACACCGGGCAGGTTGGGCGACACTGCGGCGAAAATCACCATGGTAGAAGGGGATATCCTGGATTACAAATTGATTGCAGAGACTCTTGCGAAGCACAAGGTAGATAAAGTGGCGCACATGGTGTTTTTCTCTGCAGAGGAGCGCGGCGTCAGCGAGCGACCGGAAAAAGCCGGTGATCTATATAAGCAGTACACAATCATGAATACAGGCACCTTCCACGTTTTTGAGGCAGCCAGGCTAGCCGGCATCAAGCGGGTGATTTTCCCCAGCTCAATACAATATCATGGTATTCCCTGGGAGGGACCTGAACCGGTGAACGAACAGTCTCCCGCCAGGCCGACCGTGGGGTATGGTATAGGTAAACATCTATGCGAGCATTTGGCCCGCGAGTATAACAGGCTTCTGCAAATGGAGATCATAACAGTACGTATTCCCGGTGTCTACGGGCCCGGAGTGAGAATTGGAGCCAGGGGTGTTAACCTGATCGGTACGCAGGGTGGAATAGGTAACCCTGTGCCATTCCCGTATTCATCCAAGCAGGCCATTGTGCTTGCTCATGTAGATGATATCGCTGAGATTGTTGTAAGGGCATTGTTCCTGCCGAAAATGCTAAGCCCCGTTTATCACATAGGCGGCCACTATTGTACAGCCGGTGAAATGGCCGAAATCGGGAAGCAATTTATACCGGGTATGCAGGTTACCTTCAATGAAGCATTCCCTGTCATGAAAATGTTTCACATTGACAATAGCCTGATGACGAAGGAACTAGGAGTTGAACATCGAAGCCTGAAAGACGGCTACTTCGAACTGATCAACCTGTCCCGCAAGGAAGCAGGCATGGCGCCGATAGAAAAGAAATAGCTTTGTTTATAAGAGGGAGTTGAAAATGAGCGAAAATGTAGCCGGTGCAGAGAAAATGACTATTCCATTGCAGGAAGGCCTTTTTGAGATGGGCAGCGATGGCAAATATCATCTGGTGGCCAGCCGCTGCAAAAGCTGCAAACTGACCTTCTTCCCCAAGAGAAAGTATTGCGGAAAGTGCGGATCCGCCGATGTAGAGGTGTTCAATCTGAGCGACCGCGGCAAGGTCTATACGTTCAGCCAGGTTGACAGGAAGAGCGTATATACCATTATAGAGCCCCCCTACATGGAGGCGGATGTCGAGATGCCGGAAGATGTCCATATATATACGATCCTGGATCAATGTGACCTCAAGTCAGTGGACTTTGGGATGAACGTGGAAGTCTACGTGGACAAGGTCAAGCAGGATGAAGCGGGCAATGACGTTATTGCCTTCAAATTCAAGCCTGCTGCATGAAAATCGAGGCTTAAATTGCTGAGTTTGACGGAGGAAACATAACAATGAATGAAGTAGTAGTAATGGGAGTGGGCACTCTTCGTTTCGGCAGATGGCCCAACAAGTCAGTCATCGAGATGGCTGAAGTGCCCATAGAGATCGCATTGAAAGATTCGGGAATCCCGTTTAAGGATATTCAGGCTGCCTACGTCGGCAGTGAGCTTGGACATTTCCCCGATGCCAGGATGATCGTACAGAACTTCGGCTGGACCGGCATTCCCATCAGCCAGATGCAGCAGGCCTGTGCCAGCGGCTCGGCAGCCTTTAGGGAGGCCTATTTTTCGGTGGCTTCAGGCAGGTATGATGTCGTCCTGGTAGCGGGATACGAAAAGATGGGGAAGGGCCTCATCCCGGGCGGCATGCCCGAGCAGGATAAGGAGTACCACCTTCACTACATGGGGCTCGATGTGACGCCGGCTCGCATCGCCATGGCCATCAAAAGGAGAATGCTGACTTACGGCGACACTGCTGAAATGCTGGCGGCCGAGGCGGCTCAGTGCTTTGAATACGGGCCGCTCAATCCCTACGCGCATAACCAGAAAAAATATACAGCGGCTGATGTGCTGGCTTCGCCCATGATCTGCTCTCCGATTACTCTCCTCATGAGCTGTCCTATCAGTGATGGTGCGTCGGCAGCCATCATCTGCAGCAGAAAAAAGGCCAAACAATACGGAGACAGCAGGGCTATCACCGTGGCCGGAAGCTTTGCAGGCACCCCGGATTACAATGATCTGATGGGCGGGCCCGGCCCGCATATAGGCGGCGATTTCAAGGGAGGTAAGCTGACCGCCAGGGTGAGCAAGGAGGCCTACGAGAAGATCGGAATAGGACCTGAGGATATTAAAATAGTCCAGTGCCATGCCCCTTTCGCCGGCGGAGGATTCATCTGCATTGAGGCACTCGGCTATTGCAGGGAAGGAGAAGGAGGGAAATGGTTCCTGGAAGGTAAAACAAAGATAGACGGACAGGTGGCCGTTAATACCGATGGCGGTCTCATAGCGAGAGGACATCCCCTGGGAGCTACAGGAGTTGCTGAAATAGGCGAACTCGTCCGCCAGCTGAGAGGCGAAGGTGGCGCACTGCAGATACCCAATAAGCCCAAAGTTGCAATGGCACACAATGTGGGTCTGGGCTGTCTCAACCTTCATATTCTCAAGAAATAGCGGTCGTATTCTGTGATCCATGCTGGAGGGGCCTTTGACTATGGTGCTGATATGTCTGATATGATATATCGTTTAGGAAAATTAATTCTGTTATGAAAAACGAAGAATATTTCAGGGAGATGTTCGCCTCCGAGCCGCCGGCCGGACAGGACAAGATCGTCAGCCTGCGCGAAGCGCTGGAAAAAAACCTCAAAGCGGGCATGTCCGTGTTTCTGGGCTGGAATGCCAACGCTGCTGTGTGTGAGATCATGCGCCGGTACAGAGGCGACAAGCCGGGCTTTACTCTGGTCATGTCCGTAACCTGGAATCTGTCGTTGAACCTGGTTCACTGTGGACTGGTCAAAAAGATCATCTCGGGTGGCTGCTCATATACCGCCCCCAATCCGGGGCCGAGCCATGTTATTCAGAGGGCTTGGCGCGAAAAGAAGGTGCAGATCGAGAACTGGACGCTCTATTCCATGCAGCAGAGGCTGATGGCGGGTGCACTGGGTGTGGGTTTCATGCCCACCAGGTCCATTGCCGGAAGCAGCATGGCGGCGGAGAACAAGGGCTGCTTCATCGAGATAGCCGACCCCTTTAACAGCAGCAGAAAGATCGGCGCCGTTAAGGCTCTGAATACGGACATAGCCATTGTCCACGCCCTGGCTGCTGACAGGTATGGCAATACCATCATGTCGCCCGTTTCGCAGGATACATTATGGGGGCCCAGAGCATCGAAGGGGGGAGTGATAGTAACGACCGAAAAAATAGTCGATCATGATTTCATTCGTCGTCATTCCTATCTGGTCGGCATACCGGGCTATCTGGTAAAATCGGTTTCCCTGTGTCCGATAGGAGCTCATCCCGAAGGCCTTTTCTCCTGTATCGAAGGTGTTGACAGCTATGGTGAAGACTACGAATTCATGCTTGAACAGAGAAAGGTCAGCAGGGAACCGGTCCTGCTGGACGCGTGGTTGAAGAGGTGGATATATGATGTCGGCGATCAGGAGGAATACACGAACCGTCTCGGATCTGAACGTATATTAGCCCTCAAGAGCAAACTCAATGCCACGAATCATAAGGGAGGTCTTAGTCCTGCGGTATCTGAAAGCGACGCCAGCCGTACAGAAGTAATGATCATTGCGGCGTCCGGGGTTATCGCTGAGCGGGTGAAGGAGTCCGGATATCAGGTGCTACTGGCCGGTATCGGCGCACCGGGACTCGCCGCCTGGCTGGCCTATTACCGTCTCAGGAAGGAAGGTATCGGCGTGAAGCTGATTCTCGGTTCGGGAGTGCTTGGATACCAGCCTTCTCCGGGTGATTCCAATTTGCTGAGCGTATACCATGTGCCTTCTGCGGATATGCTTATCGACACCAGCGAGATGTATGGATTCATTATCTCAGGCGAGGGAGCGAAGTGCCTCAGCGTTATAGGCGCCGCTCAAATCGATGAAAGGGGAAATATCAATACCACACGTGTGGGCGCGGATACTTATATCAGCGGCTCGGGTGGAAATAATGATAATACCAGCGGCGCTGCGGAGGTGATTGTGGTCACGGCGCAGTCGAAAAGACGCTGCGTCGAGCAACTGGACTACCTGACGTCACCGGGCGACAGGGTCAGTACTCTTGTTACAGATAGGGGCGTTTTCAGTAAGGACGCCGATGGACGGTTTGTTCTCACCAGCTGTATATCGGGGATCGACAGTAAGTGCCCCGTTGCCAAACAGGATGAAATCCAGGATAACTGCGGCTGGAAGATTAAGGCAGCCGCGGAGGTGACGCTCTTGGATTTTCCCGATGAGCAGGAACTCGCATTGTTGAGGTTGTTGGATCCGCACGGCTATGTATCAGGAGGGTAGATGCATGCAAAAGCGGATAGTGGAGGATGCGTGCATTTGAGCGGGCAGGATATCCGGGGACTTCCGCCCGGTGACGATCTGACGCTGGCCAGGCTTATCAGCCTTGTCGAAAGCGGCAGTGCGCAGGTCCCCGAGATTATGAAATCGCTGTCCTCACAAACCGGGAAGGCGTATCGCATAGGCATTACGGGGCCTCCCGGGGCCGGCAAGAGCACACTGGTCAACGGCCTTACCACGCTTTTGAGGGAGAGGGGCTCCAGCGTTGCGGTGCTGGCCGTGGATCCGACTAGCCCCTTTAAAGGGGGCGCCATATTGGGTGACCGGGTACGCATGCAGAAGCATTACACCGATGAGGGCGTATTCATACGCAGCCTGGCCACCAGGGGTGTAAAAGGCGGTTTAACAGGCGCAATCGGTGAGATTATCGACCTGGTCGACGCTGCCGGCAAGAACTATATATTGCTTGAGACGGTCGGCGTGGGACAGGGAGAGCTGGATATAGTCGGCCATGTGGACACTGTCGTCGTGGTACTTGTTCCGGGCACTGGGGACAGTATTCAAACTATGAAGGCAGGCATAATGGAGATCGCCGATATATTTGTGGTCAACAAGTCGGATCTCGCCGGCACCGATGAACTGGTTAACAACCTGAATGTGACGATCGATCTGGTAAAAAAGGGGGAGCAATGGCAGATACCGGTTTTAAAGTGTCGGGCGGACCGCAACGAAGGAACAAAAGAGTTGCTGGATCAAATATTATGGCATAAGCAATTACTTGAGAGCCATGGTCTGCTGGAGAAGAGGCGTGGACGACAGCGTCTGGAGCAGTTCCATACGATGCTCGAGCAGAAAATACTGGAGGATATAAGGTCTAAGATACTGACGGAAGAAAGGATCAGGGTAATCACCGAAAAAATTGATAAAGGCGAGATGAGCCCTTATGCAGCTTTGAGCCTAATTTCGGAAATGGTTCTTCCTTCGCTGTACGCAAAAAAGACACGAAATAGTTCTGAAAGAAGGAGTAAGAAATGACCGGTGAGCTACTAATCGAACGTAAGGATTATATCTGCACTATCACGATCAACAGGCCCGACAAGAGAAACGCCCTGAATTACGAGGTCCTGAGCGGGCTGTCCAGCGGTCTGAACGAGCTTGTGAAAGAGGGCCAGACCAGGGCGATTATCCTGACAGGTGCCGGCGATATGGCCTTCAGTGCGGGCATGGACCTGACGTTTGTTAACAGTCAGAGAGAGGTAGCCGATAAGGCGCTGGCGGATGCGCTGAACAGCCTGCTCAATTGTCCCATACCCATTATAGCCAGGATACATGCGGACGCCCTGGGAGCTGGCTGCGATATTACGACAACCTGCGATTTCAGGGTAGCCTCGGACAATGCCAGGATGGGCATTCCGCCCGTAAAATTCGGCTGGGTATATTATCCCCAATCCATCCAGCGCCTGATTAACCTGATCGGCGTGCCCTATACCAAAGAACTGTTTTTAACCGCGCGGTTCGTGCCGGCTGCAAGGGCCAGAGAGATCGGCCTGTTGCATTTCATGGTCTCTCGTGCCGAACTGGACGGTACGGTAAACGCGCTGGCGCAGGAGATCGCTGAGAAAGCGCCGCTGGCCGTGCAGGGGACAAAGTACGTGATCAACCAGCTTTTTAATTATCAGAAGCTGGACAGGGACGTTGAGCAGGAGATCGACCGGCTGATCAAGAGATGCTATCACTCGGAAGACGCAGCGGAGGGCAACCGGGCGTTTAAAGAGAAGAGGAAGCCTGATTTCAAGGGCAGATAACCGTAGATTGATCCGCAATAACTGCTTGTTTGAAAGGGGCGGATCCTATGCCTGCTTTAAAGCTAAATACAGTGCCGCGAGCTGTTCATTTACGCCCTCGATCTTGCCGACCTCGCGGGGCTTTTTAGCCAGAGCTGTAACGCACCCGGCCCAGTTCATACCGCATACGGCCGCGTAGGTTTTAAGGTTGTCGATGGCCGTGCCGATGCCCTCTTCGGCAACAGCTATGCCGGCAAAGCGTTTATCTTCGAGCCTGGGCCAGATTGGGCAGGTCCTGTCCATGAAGTTCTTCATCAGCCCTGAGATCATCTCGAAATAGACGGGTGTGCCGAAGACGATGGCGTCGGCCTGCATCAGCTTTGGATATATGCCTTGCATGTCGTCCTTGATAGCGCAGAGCCCCTTCCTATTTTTACCGCCGGCTTCGCAGGCCAGGCAACCGTTGCACATCTTCACATCGAGCTTGCGCAGCAGCAGGAGTTCCGCTTCCGTGCCTTCCGCCACCGCCAAGCCGTGAAGGTGTTTCAGCATCCACTCGGTATTGCCGTTCCTGGGTGAGCCGCATACGCTGAGCAGCTTCATGATCCCTTACTCTAAATCCTCTTTGCTGAATCCTGTGAAGAAACAGCTGCGCTCACCCGTGTGGCAGGTGGGACCGGCCGGCTCGGCCCTGACCAACAGGGTGTCCGAGTCGCAATCCTTAGAGATTGATTTCACTCTCAACACGTTGCCCGAGGTCTCGCCCTTGTGCCAGATCTCCTGCCGGCTGCGGCTGTAGAAGACCATCTCGCCCTTCTGCAGGGTCAGCTTGAGCGATTCCTTGCTGGCGTAGCCCAGCATGAGCACCGTGCCGTCCTTAATGTCCTGCACGATTACAGGTATAAGTCCCTTTTCATCGAATTTCAACATAGAAAATGCTCCTGTTTCAAAAGATGTCGGGTGTGCCTGGTGCGCCGGATCAGGATATGGCCAGGGCTTCCTTGAGGTCGATATCGCCCGTATAGAGCGCCTTTCCGATAATGACGCCCTCCACGCCCAGCGCCGCCAGCTTCCTGATGTGTTCGATGGACGAGATGCCGCCCGAGGCCACGACCGGTATCTTGAGCTTATTCACCAGCTCGGCTGTTGTTTCGTAATTAGGCTCGGTCAGCGTGCCGTCCCGTTTGACGTCCGTGTAAATGATGCGCCTGGCGCCGATAGCGGCCATGGCCTGGCTGAGATCCAGTACGGTCATGGTAGAGATCTTCATCCAGCCGTGGGTGGTCACATATGAATCGCGGGCGTCGATGCCGACCACGATGGCCTCACCGAATCTCTTGATAATGCGTTTGGTAAGTTCGATCTGCTCGACGGCTACCGTGCCCAGTATGACGCGTTTCACGCCCAGCTTGATGAGTTGCTCCACCACGTCGGTCCGCCTGATTCCACCGCCCAGCTCCACCTCGAGGCTGGTGTTTTTCACAATGTCCTCTATGGCCTTTGTATTGCGGACCTCCCCGGCGGCTGCGCCGTCCAGGTCAACCAGATGCAGCCTGCTGGCGCCCTGTTCCTGCCATTTGAGCGCCGTGGCTACGGGGTCGACCGAGAACACTGTCTCCTTGCTATAGTCGCCCTGGTAGAGACGTACACATTTTCCTCCTTTGAGGTCGATAGCAGGTATGATATCCATGATATTAGTTCTTTAAGATTACCCCCTTCTGCGCAAGTGCGTCAATCCCGGCCCTGTCATATCCGAGCTCCTCGAGTATCTCAACAGTATGTTCGCCGAGCAATGGAGCTCTAACAGGCTTTATTCGCTCTATGTCTGAAGGCCAGGCTGGCATATTGGCAAGCTTGACTGTGCCGACACCCGGGTAATCCATGTTGAAAAAAATGTGCCTGGCAGTCACCTGCGGATCGTCAAGCACTTCCGGTATCTCGCGCACAGTCGCACAGGGGACGCCGGCCGCCTCCAGCTTCTGGATTATTACGCTGGAGGGCAATTTACGTAATGACAAAGCAATCTGTTTCGCCAATTCATCACGATGCTCCACCCTACTCAGTGCGCTTGAATATTCCGGGCGCCGTGCCAGGTCATCCAGGTCCAGCGCACGGCAGAAGGCCTGCCAGAACTTGTCGTTGGTAACGCCCACGAAAACGTATTTGTCCGTCGACTGGAAGCACTGGTAGGGAGCGAAGGCGGGATTGGCCGAGCCCATCCTGGGCGCAACAAATCCTGTCAATGCGTAGCCGGAGATGAAAGCAGACATAAAATAGACGGCGGTGTCGAAAAAGGATGCGTCTATCAATTGTCCCCTGCCCGTTTTCTCCCTTGATATAACTGCCAGCAGCACGCCATAGGCGGCCAGGAACGCCGTAGGAAGCCCGATAATATTGGACGGTATACGCACCGGAGGGCCGTCCGCTTCGCCTGTAATCGACATCAGGCCGGACATGGCATGGATGACCGGGTCGTAGGCCGGCTTCTGCCGGTAGGGTCCGGTCTGGCCAAAGCCGGATACCGAGCAATAGATAATTCGCGGGTTGGTATTGTTGATGTCGCTGTAGCCGATGCCCAGCTTCTCAGCAGTGCCCGGAATGAAGCTCTCGAGTATTATATCTGCTTTGGAAGCGAGCCTGAGGGCGATCTCCTTGCCTTCGGGTGTTTGCAGGTTGAGCGCAAGGCTGCGCTTGTTGCGGTTAATGTTATAAAATGCAATGGCCGTCAGGCCCTGTCGGAAAGGATCACCCTGGTGAGGTTCTATCTTTATCACATCCGCCCCTGCCTGAGCCAGCATCAGGCCGCAGGTTGGACCGTCCCCTGCATGTGAAAAATCAAGCACCTTCAATCCCTGTAGTGGGTACATACTGACCTCCTTGCCAGGCGGGAAATTGAAAATATTTATACCACTATATGTCGTTGTTTACAATGTCTGGAACACAGTATATATTATTTTTACCATTGACTTAGAAAAAGGGGAAATGTATACTGAGGTCAAATTAGTAACGGGGGGAATTCTATGAAGCTGTCGTGTCTGCAGGAAAATTTGAATAAAGGCCTCGGCATCATAGGCAGGGCGGTAGCATCCAGGACAACGCTGCCCATCACCCAGAATGTACTTATAGCCACCGATGAATCGCAGCTAAAGTTGGCGGCCACCAACCTGGAGATAGCCATCAGTTGCTGGGTCGGTGCAAAGATAGAGAGCGAGGGGTCCATCACCATTCCTGCACGCGTATTGACCGAGTTCGTAGCTTCGCTGCCCAGCGATGTCATCAGCCTTAATCTCAAACATCATACTCTGGAGCTCAAGAGCGGCCGTTACGAGGCCAGGATCAATGGACTTGATGCAGCCGATTTCCCGCCTATCCCCCAGGTGGGCGACGGCTTCAGCACCAAGGTCAAAGCAGAGGACCTCAAACAGGCCATCAGCCAAGTTGCATTCGCCGCAGCCACTGAGGAGTCACGTCCCGTGCTTACCGGTGTGCAGACGGAGTTTGAGGGCAGCAAACTGACCATGGCTGCCGCTGACGGATTCAGGCTGGCCGTACACCGCACCGAATTATCCGAGCCGGTCAAAGAGAAGGTAGCCATGATCATACCGGCCAAGGCCTATCACGAGCTCAGCCGCCTGATGGGCACCGATGACCAGGAGATAGAAATTACACTCAATACACAAAAAAGCCAGGTGCTCTTCAAGCTCAAGGGCATTGAGATGGTCTCGCAGCTGATCCAGGGCACCTTCCCCAATTACTCGCAGCTCATACCCCAGACCTACGGCACGAAGGCACGCATCGATGTTGCCGAGTTTCTGCGAGCCATCAAAATGGCTGCCATCTTCGCACGTGACGGCAGCGGCATCGCCAGAGTCATCGTTACGCCCGGAGCGACTGTAGAGGCTGGCAAGATAACGATCTCCGCTCGCGCCGACGAGATTGGTGACAACGTGGGTGAGATAGACGCGCTGGTGGACGGCGAGGCGGCCAAGATAGCCTTCAACGCCCGCTACCTGGCGGACGTACTATCGGTGGTTAAACAGGCGCAGGTATCACTTGAAGTCACCACCCCCTCCAATCCGGGTGTCATACGTCCCGTGGGAGTGGACAACTACGACCACGTGGTCATGCCGATGTTCGTTCAATGGTAGTACATTCCAAAGGCACTGCAATTCAGATTTTCATCTCTCCGGGCGTTGTAACTGCTTGAACACCCAGAGCATTCAAGGCTTTTCTCCTATCCTGAAGCGTGCATTTATCTAAACTGTGCCTTACTCTCTTGCAGTATTGCTCGATCTTTGTTTAGTCGCCAGTATATCACTCTGCTGTTCCATTGATTCTGAGAACCTGCTGGACTTACTTGAGAAGAGGTACTCATATTGGGATAAGTTAATACAATGATCAACCATTGATAAATAAGCTATAGTTTTTTATTATGGATTAATATACTGCAAATACAGTTACAAAAATGTTAACCTTTGTGAAATATATGATTTAGAGATGCAGTATGGAAGATAAGAAGAATACTAAGAAGGTTATTGGAGAGATCCTTTCACAACTATTGAATGTTCCGGTATTGTCCGGTGCACTGGTGACCTTTCTGTTCTTTAGCATTCCTATCTCGGAACCCAACCGCCTGACTGGATACGCCTGGACCATGCTGTTCTTGTGTGTAATACCGTTATGCAGCCTTTTCTTTTATATGCCGGTCAAGAAGGAAGAGAAACAGGTGACCGTGCGGAGGCAAAGGATAGCAAGCTTTATTATTATGCTGATCAGTTACCCGATCGGTTGGTTATTTCTTGCTTTGACCGCCGCCCCACACATCTTCAAAGCAGTAGCGGCCACCTATACGTTTGTAACTCTCGGTCTAATAATCTTCAATTTGCTGCTCCGTTATAAAGCAAGCGGCCATGCTGCCGGCGTATCCGGACCGGTAACTGTAATGATCTACATCTACGGCATTATTGCTACCCCATTGCTGGTTTTATTACCGCTTATAACCTGGGCGCGGCTGGCCACCGAGGGACATAATTTCTGGCAAACTGTAGTCAGCGCAACTATAGCTGCGTTTATTTCGATAGGAGTATTATGGGCGTTTGGCTTCACGCCCTTTCTCGGAGTGGTTTATTAGGGGATCGTTTTCTATTTGTCTACATTATCCGCCAGCTATAAATTCTATTATGGATCCATATACATGTCAGTGACTGCTCAATATCAAGCTTTTTTACCCGGCTGTTGCCGTAGTGTATTTACTGTAACTTTTTTCCAGCCAATATAGCCCCGGAGTTTGAATTTGGGCACACAGTCGATCGTTAGCCTGATTCTTTGAACGCATCTTATCACCACGTTGCAATATAAGTTGATAATCTGGTACATATAAGCTGACATGTTTGAAATCGGCATCGATGCCATTATCTTTTACATCGGCGCTTTCGGAGTTAGGTGGTATCACATTATGGAGATAGTTGCCGTAGCCATATATATCATCTTCTTTCACATTGAGGCGAAGCGCAAAGATATACCGTTGAAGCACGTTTACATAATTGTCCTGCTTATTGCCTTCTTCGGGCTTCTGCTCGGAAAACTCACCGATATTATGGAGAGACCGCAGTACTATGTTGAGTATCCTCGATACATGCTTAGTCTCGGAGGGATGCGAATCGGAGGTATTCTGGTAGCAGGATTTCTCACCATGCTTATTTATTGTCGATATAACCGACTACCGTTCTGGGAAGTAAGCGATGCGAGTACCATTGGCATTCCACTTGCAATCGCCATAGGACGAATTGGTTGCTTTATTAATGGATGTTGTTACGGTATACCCTACGATTGTTTTATCTCGGTAATATACGCCAATATGCATTCTCTAGCACCAATTGGTGAGAAGCTGTTTCCCGTACAGCTCATTCAATCCATATGGAACGGGTCTCTGTTTGTAATATTGTTATTAAATCGTAAAAAAATGAAAATTTCCGGCTTGTTATATTTATTATTTTTAATACTCTATTCTCTTGGGGATTTTGTGATCAGATTCATGAGGGAAGGGAACATAGTATTTCTTGATTTACGATTTGCGCAGATTATGGACGCAGTGATATTTATAGCGTCTTTAAGCCTTTTCCTATTCAGGAGCAAGCATTATTCCAGAGAACCATTGCTGTTTGAGTGATCATCTACTGAGAAGAAGATTTCATTGGCGAGTACCAATATTCGGTCTTCAATATAATTCGTGGAGTTTGTACACCAGGAAGAATATTTATCAACCTCTGAACCACGCTCATTTGAACTACAACTGTAACATTTATAACATCTTCTTTGACATTACCAATGTCTAAATCTGTTTCAAGTTTGTAACCAGGAGCATATACAGTTATTGTTTCAGGTATTTCTGGGAAAAGTGCGTTATTGGATACACGTAATTCTTCGGAGTATCTGGCAGGAGCAGGTAACTTTATTGAGCCGCCCTCTTTTGAAGACGCTCGTATTTCTAGTTTGGGTAATTTGTACGGGGAATCTTTTTCATCATACATACGCAGTGCTTCAAGTTTTGAAGTGTCTTCTACATACCAGCGTATTTTCAGCTTAATTGGGCAATCTTTACGTGCAGCGGGTATTTTAAATTTGACAGTAGAATTAGTATCAGACAACACATAATTCTCGCCACCACCTTTTATGTCACAATAACCGGGCGATAAATTATCTTCATCATCACAGCAGCTGGGCATGGTTACCAGAAACAGTATTGTTAAAGAGAATAAAATGGCTCCGATGCCGACAGACTTCATAGCGAAACCAGATCGAACCTGATTAACCATTAACTGTTTGCATCTGAAAGATTTATTTATCATTCTATCAATAGGGTTCAAATGGTTCAAGCTCTCGTACTGATTCAGTACATATGACAGTTGTCTGTTGCGCTCCATTCCTACTGTGTTTAATTATATCGATATTTATCTTTGGCATTTATTATGGATTGACCGTTTCCCCGAAAACTGGGCCAGACGTCATGCGAGTTTTGTGGGAGGTGCAGGCCATGGCGACTTTGGTTACTTATTGTGAACGACATTTCCCTTAAAGTTAGATTAATTCAAACATTTATTAATTGCGATTATTGGGGGAGCAATATGCATAATCTGGGTAAAAAAGAAGCGGCATTCCTTTATGGAAAATTCGGCAATCGCGTCAACTTCAGTGAGACAGAGCTTTTGTTGTACAGCCATGATATCGCGGCTATACCAAACCTGATTAAGCCACTTATAGGCAGCACTGTACCCGATGCAGTTGTTCAGCCGGTATCCGAGGATGAAATTGTAGAGCTTGTAAAATGGGCAGCGGACCGTCGTATCCCTCTCACCCCGCGTGGCAAAGCATCCTCGGGATACGGGGGGGTATTGCCTGTCAAACAGGGCATCGTAGTTGATTTCTACCGCATGAACAGGGTCCTGGCAATAGATAAGGATAACCTTACGGCGAAAGTACAGGCAGGTGTGATATGGGAAAAACTTGATAGAGCGCTTGAAAGAGAGGGGTTGACGCTCAGGCTTTACCCTACCAGCTACCCGTCATCAACGGCAGGGGGTTGGCTGGCCCACGGCGGCGCAGGCATCGGATCATTCGAAGCAGGATGGTTCAGGGATAACGTGGTCAGCGCTCGTATAGTGACGGCTTCCGGCGAGATCAAGGATATCGCTGGTACTGACCTGGATATGGTGTCTGATGCTGAGGGTATTACCGGCTTGATCAGTGAAGTAATAGTTAAAGTGCAGCCAAAAGAAGATCTCAAAGTGATTTCCATCGGCTGCCCTGACGCTCATGATCTGCAGAAGTTCGTTCAATCCGTCATTGATAACAAATTGCCTGTCTGGTCCCTGATTTTCATCAACCCTAAAATGGCCGAGCTTAAAAATAAGTCGCCGCTGCGAGAACACTACGGGCATCCAGCCGAGGAAAGAGTACTATTGCCTGCCGCCTACATTGCTACTCTTACTTTCCGCACGCGTGACGAACAGGCGGTAATGCAATCCCTGCCATCGCTGCTTAAACCCTGCCAGGGCGAGATACTCAGTGATCGGATTGCCGAGCATGAATGGGAGAACCGCTTTAAACTGATGGTGGTTAAACGTCTGGGGCCCAGCCTGATACCGACAGAAGTTGTGGTACCGCTTGATTCACTGGGCAATGTCATGGCTGAGATTGAGCGGAAAGTCAACCAGCCCCTGGTGAAAGAGGGCGTAATCATACGTGAAAGCATCAACGGCAAGCCGGAGGTTGTTATCCTGGGCTTTATACCCAGCGACCAGCGCAAGTTCAGCTACAACTTCGTCTTCCCGCTTTCGCTCACAATAATGAAGATAGTCAAAAGACATGGGGGCAGGCCGTATGCCACCGGCCTTTATTTCGTTAAAAAGGCGAATGAAGTATTGGGCAGGGACAGGGCTGCCAGGATGCTGTCATTGAAAAAGAAGTCCGACCCAAAGAATATTTTAAATCCCGGCAAAGTTGTGGGAAGCAACATCCTGGGCGGCTTTATTGCGTTGGCCGAGGCTTTTGAGCCGGCCATCCGTCCCTTCGGCAATTATATCATCACGCAGGTCGGCGAACGCCCTCAAAAGCCTGTCAGGGACATCCCGGCCGATGTTGCCTGGTATGCCTATTCCTGCTCCCAGTGCGGATATTGCGTGGAAGAATGCGATCAGTTCTATGGGCGTGGGTGGGAGAGCCAGTCGCCACGGGGTAAGTGGTACTGGCTGCGCGAGTACATGGAGGGACGTCAGAAATGGGATCAGTTTATGGTAGACACCATTCTTGTTTGCACTACTTGTGAGCTTTGCAATCTGCGCTGCTCGGCTGCCCTGCCTATCGAGCCTTCCTGGATGAAATTGCGCGGAAAGCTCGTCCACGAAGATAAGAAGATGACTTTCCCTCCTTTCGAGATGATGGCTGCGGCTGTTACCAATGAAGGTGACATCTGGGCAGGATACCGCCGCGACCGTTCAACCTGGTTCCCTCAAGACCTCAAAAACAAGCATGGACATGAGGTGAAATCGAAGAATATTTACTTTGCTGGCTGTACGGCAAGCTACGTAGAACATGATATTGGCATGGCCAGCGTTCGGCTGCTGGATGAGGCAGGTGTGGACTTCTCTTATCTTGGCCCGAAAGAGAACTGCTGCGGTACACCCATGCTCGTAGCAGGAAAGTGGGATGTTTTTGCGGAAACCATGAAGCATAATATTGCTGCAGTCAAAGCAACAGGCGCGGATACTGTGATATCATCATGCCCGGCCTGCGATATGATGTGGCGGCACGTTTATCCTGAATGGGCCCGGGAACTTGGAATAGACTACAACATCACCGCCAGACACTATAGTGAAGTCATCTCAGAAAAAATTAAGCAAGGCAAATTCAAATTCCCCGATAAAGGCAAGGAACCGGTAACCGTGACCTGGCACGATTCATGTCATATCGGGCGCGTCTCGGGCGTCTACGAACCGCCAAGAGATTTGATTAAAGCCCTGCCCAACGTCAATTTCGTCGAAATGACACATCATCATGAGTCCGCTCACTGTTGCGGCAGCGTGCTGACACTCATCAAGGATCCGCCCGTGGCCGCTGATATAGGGCGGATTCGCATTGGGGAGGCACAGGAAGTGGGTGCCGAGAAGATACTTGCTCTTTGCCCCTGCTGCGAGTTTCAGCTGCGTGTCTCAACCGATAAAAAAAATGTAGATATGCCAATAGTGGACCTGGCAAGATTTGCCTGTGCAAGACTGGGCTATGATTTCCCTGATCCCAATCCCGAAGTCAGGAAGCAATGGGCTGTATTCGAGGGCATGATCGCCCTGATGACGCCGAAAGGCTTTGCTGACCTGATGGGTAAAATGTGGCCCGACCTGATCGATTCCATGCCCTTCGGCATGGGCAGGATGATGAGAGCTATGGGCAAGATACCTGGAGCGCTTGACCTGATGAAACCGATGTTCCCTGTATTATTTCCCAGGCTGTTACCGTTGATGATGCCCAGGGTTATGCCAAAGATTTTGAGCCTGGTGGGCGAGATGATACCCATGCCTGACTACATGGCTGAGCAGATGCCCGGCATGATGCCCGGTATCATGGACAAGCTTATGCCTCACATGATCGGCGATGTCGTCCCGTTGGTTACTCAGCCCATGATCGATTACCTGCGGGGAAAGAAATAGACATCCCGCTCGCCTTCCAGCTTCGATTTATTGCACTAAGAAGAAAATATTCCCATGTTGGTACACAGGGAATATAAATATAGGTGGTTAACGCTTCTGCTTGGCTTTTGCCTTTTCCTCATCCTGCAGAACCCGCCGCAGCACCTTGCCGACCATGGTCTTGGGCAGTGTCGCCCTGAACTCTATATACTTCGGCACCTTGAAGGCGGTCAGCCTCTCCCGGCAGTATGATTGTAGATCAGCGGCGGATAGTTTCTGCCCCGGCACGAGCACGATCCAGGCTTTGACCGCTTCCCCCTGGTAGGCATCGGGAATGCCGGCGACACCTGCTTCGGCAACGGCAGGATGGGTGGCTATCACCTCCTCCACTTCCCGCGGCCAAACCTGGTGCCCGCTGGGCTTGATGAGGTCCTTTTTGCGCGAAGTCAGGTAAATATAGCCGTCCCCATCCATATAGCCGATGTCACCTGTATAAAGCCAGCCGTCCCTGATCATCTCAATGGTACCCTCAGGGTTGTTCCAGTATCCCTGCATCACCTGCGGGCCCTTAACCACGACCTCGCCTTCTTGCCCATAGGGCAGCTCCTTATCCGGGTCGCCTGCGTCAACGAACCTGACGATAACATCCGGCATGGGCAGGCCAACCGACCCTTCCTTCCACTTGCCGCTGAACGGGTGGATGCTGATTACTACGGTTGACTCAGTCATGCCGTACGCCTCCAGGATCCTGGCGCCCGTCATTGATTCGAAACGGGACTTGGTTTCCTGCATGATGGGCATAGCGCCAGAAAGGCAGAACTTAAGTCTGCTGAAATCAACATTGCCCGCCTTGACTTCGGGGTGCTCCATCAACGCAATCAAGATCGGGGGAACAGCGGGCATAGTGGCAGGTTGCATCTTTTTTATGGTGTCAACTAAATCATCTATGTCCCGCGGATTGGGTACGATAGCCAAGGGGCTGCGCAGGCAGAGGGCGCATCCGATAATGCCGATGAAACCGTAGGAATGAAACATGGGCATAGCCGCCAGGGTGACGTCGTCCGGGTTCATCATACCTGCTCTGTTCCAGGCGATGCTCTGCATCCCCACCGCCATCATATTCCTGTAAGACAGCATGGCGCCTTTGGGTGCGCCTGTTGTTCCACCGCTAAAAAGCACCACCGCCGTATCGCCTGCTCCAAGTTTTATACCTGAAAACTGGATCCCCGTATATTTTGCCATGAGTTCATCCATCCAAACATCGCCATCCCGCAAAGCCAGGCTATGCACCTTTTTAGATCCCGGTGGCATGTAGTCTTCCAGACCTGTAGCGATAACCAGCCTCAGGCTGGTGCGAGGCTGAACCTTCTTGATGTTTTCATAGAGCAGGTCCCAGACGATTATCACCTCAGCGCCGACAGTGGTCAGCGCATGTACGAGCTCCTCTTCGTTATAGAGAGGATTTAGCGGGACGTAAATGCCGCCGGCCTTCATTGTGCCAAAGGCCGCTATGATCTGTTGCGGCATATTAAGTAGCATGCTTGCCACTCTGTTGCCTTTTTTCACTCCGTTGGCTGTTAGAGCTGAGGCCATTGTGGTTATCAGCGCGGATGTTTCCCGGTAGGTAAAATACCTGTCTTTGAAGACCATAAAGGTATGTTCAGGTATATCTCTAGTTGTCTCGGAGATTATGTCCAGGTGGGTCATTTCTGGATAGGGCTCGAGGGAATGGGGAACTTCCCTGTCATAGCTCTTGTACCACGGATAATCCGGCACTTCCAACCTCCTTTGGTCTATTTACAGAGCTTGTTTTCTGATTTTCCGACTTGTCCTGCTGCAATGACTTGTACTTTCCGTTACCGCCAGGTGATTCTGGGCACCTTACGGCAGGGTATTCTGTAATACCTGAATCTGTTATATCCCAGCATCATACAGCCGTAAGCCGCGTGATCTTCGGGCAGCGCCAGGGCTTTCTGAACGGGAGGAAAGGTGTTGGCCATAATGTATACGTATCCTGCCCAGCAGGTGCCCAGCCCCAGGCTGTTGGCCGCCAGTTCCAGGTAACTCAGGGCATTTGCGCTGTCGATGCCTGCCAGTGAGGCCAGACTATTTTTGTTAGCATGCGCAACAATCAATACCGGGGCGCCACGTAAAAACGCATCGTGCTTCAGTTTTTGTCTCTCCAGCTTTTCTTCCATATTAGAAGCCGTTGCCACCTGCGGTAGATTCTTAATGACCCACTGTAGCCACTCGATGCCAAGCTCTTCAATACGGTCAAGCTCTTTCTTGTTATCTATTACCAGCCACTCCACCTCTTGAAGATTATGCCCCGTCGGCGCGTAGCGGGCAGCCTCTATAAGCCGGGTGATTATTTCGCGTGATACCGGCCTGTCCCTGAAGACCCTTGCCGAGCGGCGGCCCTTCAAAAGCTGCTCGACCTGTTCAGGAGTGACTTTAAGGCCTTTATCTATCTTCGGAGATGTTTCCAGCGGTGAGTCCCGGTGACTCAGGCTTCCTTTGGGACACACGGCAACGCAATGACCGCATGCATTACAAGAGGCTTCTTCTGACGCTGCTGCTTGCGGCAAGCTCCCCTCCGGCATGGTAATGATGCGGCGGGGACATTCGGCCGCGCAGATGCCGCATTTGGTACAAGTTTTTGGATCGATTTCAATAATAGACATTTCCGAGCGTCAGGACCTTATGCACCACACTACTCTCGTCATGCTATGTTGTCAAACCCGTTTTTCGAGTTGGAATTCTCGGCCTCTAAGTAATCGGTTGCGCCGGTATCAACATCGCGCTCTTGACAGCAGAACAGGAAAATTGAAACAATCTCTGTGAATTCTTTAGAAGACTCTTATCACTGTATCGGCTAACGCAGTAGTATTTCAACTCAATTGAGGAGGGACATATGAACCCGCAGGACATGACACCACTGGCTGAAGGCCGCCTTTCCCTTGTATACCTTTTGAAGGACGGGCGGGTACTCAAGCTGTTGCACAAAACCGTGCCGGACCAGAAGGTGGATGATGAATTCCGTCGCTGCCAGATTATTTCCAAAGCGGGAGTACCGTCGCCCCGGGCGCTGGAAATAGTTGAAGTTGACGGGCGGCGGGGGATACTTTTTGAGTGGGCCGGTGAGAGTGACCTGATGAAGGCCAAATTGGGAAACCCCCTGAACCTGAATTCGGGGGCGCAATTTATGTCCACGGTGCACCAGGATATTTTGAAACGGGAGGCGCCTGAGCTGCCGGACCTCAAGGCAGAAGCACTGCGTCTGAGCCGACTGCTTACTGAAGGGGTCATTCAGCCCGGGCAATTTGAAGTGCTCCAATGCTACCTGGATCGGCTGCCTTCCGCCAACACAATCTGCCACATGGATTTTCAGCCCGGTAATATCATGCTCAATAAAGATGGCTACCAGGTTATTGACTGGTCCGAAGCTGTCAGGGGCGCGCCTGCTGCCGATATTGCCCTGACCTGCCTGATACTTGCCATGGCGGAAACCTCACCCGGAACCAGTCTCCTGCTGAGAATAATTATCCCTATATTTCGCAAAGCATTTGAAAAACGCTACCGTGCTCACGTAACATCCCATATGGGGATCACCGAGGAAAACCTCCAGGACTGGATGCTGGTGGCGGGCATCTTTCGTCTGGCCACCTGGAATATCGAGGTGGAGCGGGAGTTCTTAACCGGATTGATTCAGGCTAAACTAAAAGAGTTGGAAAACAAAGCCCATTAACAGGACTGACTCACAATGCAACAGAATAGGGAAGAAATTTTTCGGAAGATAAAGGCAGAAAACTGGGACCTGGTAATTGTGGGTGGCGGTATTACCGGGGCTGGTATCATGAGGGAGGCCGTCCGCCGCAATGTAAAGACCCTGCTGGTTGAACAACGTGATTTTGCCTGGGGATCATCCAGCCGCTCGGGACAGCTTGTGCATGGCGGCTTGCGCTACCTTAAGCAGGGAGATGTTAAGCTTACCTGCCGATCTGTGAGCGAGCGGGAATCGCTTGTGAAGGAGCTTCCCGGCCTGGTCAATCCCTTCGGCATGATGATGGCCATATACAAGGGGAAATGGATCGATCGGCTCATCGTGCGGGCCGCCCTGCTGGCTTATGACATCATGAGCTGGAAATTCAGGAAGCACACCTATTCGGTCAGCGAAATGGCCAGGCGTTTCCCGGGCGTCAGGGAACAGGACCTGGAATGCGGCCTTCTTTTCTATGAATCCCTGACGGATGATGCCAGACTGGTATATCGGATACTGCAGCAGGCCGAAGAGGAAGGGGGGATCGCTGTCAACTATTGCCAGGTCACCGGGCTGCTAAAGGAAAATGAGCTGGTTTGCGGTGTGGTATTGGAGGATAGGGTCATGGGTGATAAACTGGACGTTCACGCCAAGCAGGTGATCAATGCCACAGGCGCCTGGGCCGATATATTGCGTGGCAACATAAGGAGGACGAACTCGAAACGGATGCGGCCTCTGCGGGGCAGCCACCTGGTTTTTTCCGCTGAAAGGTTGCCGGTATCCCAGAGTATTGTGATGACGCATCCCACCAGCAAACGGCCCGGTTTCGTATTTCCCTGGGAAGGGCGTGTAATGACCGGCGATACGGACATTGATCATACGGCCGACCTGAACATCGAAGCCGCCTGTACACCGGACGAGACTGATTATCTGCTGGAAAATATACGACACCACTTTCCTGATAGGGATATCACCCGAAAAGATATAGTTGCCTCGTTTTCGGGAGTCCGCCCGGTGGTCGGCTCGGGGAAAAAAGATCCGTCCAGCGAATCAAGGGACCACGTTGTGTGGCTGGAAGACGGCCTGCTGACCGTCACCGGGGGCAAGTTGACCACCTTCCGGCTGATTGCCCTTGATGCTCTTAAAGCCGCCCAACCGTTTCTGGGGAAGTTGCCGGACCTTGATAAAAAACAGCGTGTTTTTTCGCCGGTAAAAGGTATTAGACCTGTTCCTAAAGGCCTTGAACCCGAAATCGTGTTCCGTCTGCAGGGGCGCTACGGTGACCGGGCAAATGACTTGATCGCCGCGGCGAAAACCGGTGAACTGGCGAAGATTCCCGGGACGGAGACTTTGTGGGCTGAGCTGCGGTTTGCAGTACAAAATGAAGCAGTGGTGCACCTTGAAGACCTGATGCTGAGGAGGACCCGCATCGCCCTGCTCCTTGAAAACGGCGGGAAGGCTATGCTGCCCGAAATCAGGGCAATCTGCCAGCTTATACTCGGCTGGGACGATGAAAAATGGTGCAGGGAGGAACAAGAATACCTGGAAACATGGCAGAGATTTTACGCTGTTCAATAACATGTTTTTGTTATGGATTAACATACATACCGATATTTGTTCAAGAGCAGTAAATCCTAAGGCGACATCGATCCCAATTTTAACCATTTCGGGCATTACTATCAGTTGACCAATTTTGACTGATAATTCGATCTACCCACGCCATCAATTTTTTCACGTAACCAATTCCATAATGCCATAATGCTACCAACGATAAGCAACACCCCACTGAATAACCAAAGCCATGAAGCTAAAAAGAACCCACCTATTCCTGTGATAATCATTAAAACCGCAGCTAACCTGGGTTTAGCTATACTAAGCGATGAACCTGTTATTCCGATCAATGATATTAAAAGAACTAATAGACTTCGTACTGCAATTGGTATACCTGTTGCCTGCAGTGGACCAGTATTTGTTGTCCCCTGCATTGAATCTGCTATCGCCCCAACAATAGTCACTGCGCCCGCAATGAATAATATAAGTGCGGCAATCAATATACCTGCTATGCTTCCTATAATTCCAACTATTAGTGCACCTATCCTTAAGCCATGTTTTTCCTGTTTTATGGCTGAGGTATTTACGCTCATGAAAACCCGGTTTGTGTAATTTGAGCCAGCCACGGGTATAGGGCTATTTATCCATTCAGAATTTGTCCAGGGCAGTACTATCCTGCAATTTGGACAACTTACCATTGTGTTTTGCACCGTAGCCCTGCAATTCGGGCAGTTCCACAGAAATGGAGATTGGCAGTTATAGCAATAGGGCTTACCAATATAGTTCTGAGAACCACACTTATAACACTGAAATGTCTGCTGCATTTACGTCAGCCTCACTACCGTGGCCATATTATATCGTGTTAGCAAAATAAGTAACACGTATTAAACTATTGAAAGGGCAACTCATATTGGAGTATGCTGTAACAGCGGCGGAACCAGCTTGAAAAGTGGTACAACTATCGGGGCGGGTCAACTTGTTTACGACATAGTTGATAAGGACTCTACTTTAATTTCACTATAGATCGGTAAGAACTATGGACTTATACCGGGGATACCAGCTCTTTATTCACAACATGCTTAAAAGCGCTCGCTTTGAAGTCATCCCCATGAAAGGTGCGGTCGATGAGGCAATGGCACTGCCAGCCGGTTCGGTTGTAACAGTGACCGCCTCGCCCCGCAAGGGCATTGAAGCCACTTTCACACTTTCCGAGGAGCTGGCGAAGCAGGGATTTCATGTGGTGCCTCACATCACAGCGCGGCAGGTGTGTGATAAGTCTCATTTGTGCGAGATTGTGGACAGACTATCAGCGGGCGGATTTGATGATGTCTTCATAATAGGCGGTGATATTGTCGAACCCGTAGGGACTTATGATTCATCGAGAGCGCTTATTGCCGATATAGTCGAGATGGGCAAGCGTCCGCGCTGTATAGGCGTGGCGGCTTATCCCGAGGGACATCCGCTTATTAAACGTGACGCCCTGAGACAGGCGCTTAAGGCCAAACAGCCTCTGGTCAATTACATGGTCACGCAAATTTGTTTCGACCCGCAAATTATAGGTAAATGGCTGGCGGACGTCAGGGCAGATGGAATCACACTCCCTGTATACATCGGAATCCCCGGCATATTAAAGCGCTCCAAGCTGCTGGAGATATCCCTCAGGGTAGGTGTGGGCGAATCCACACGTTTTTTAAAGAATCACTGGGGCATGATGGCCAGGCTATTGCAGCATGATATGTACAACCCGGATAACCTCATAAAGAAAATCACGGGATTGGCCGGAGATCGGGCTGTGGCCGGTTTTCATATATATACGTTCAACCAGTGTCTCTCCACCAGACAATGGCGACAGAGAGCTTTGAAACGCTACAGGACTTAATGGTATTTATCGTGAATAAACCCGCTATGATTCAGTTTGCACCAAGATGTATGTAAATGATTACTTTTATCATGTTATACTTAGTTGACACATTACCTGAAGTACAAGGGTAGGAGGTAAATAGTGATGGTTAGATTACCCCAAATTACTGTAACTATGGTTGTCTTGCTGATTATGATTGCCGTTATGGTATCCTGTGCTCCCGCTGCCCCCTCTCCCGCAGTATCGGTCGGCAATGTCAAAGCCCTTAACGCCGCGTTGGAGAGCAGTGGGTGCACTTTGAAAACTGCGCCGTTTGTACATGTGGACTTGATCCAATTGTATCAGGCTGGCAGGCTGGCTAACGCAGGGGGCAACAATGCAGATGCGCCGTATCGGGCTGTGTTTGGCGCTATTCCGGACGATATCGTAATCAAAGATGTAGATCAGATTGCCGGCGCCCAGGCAAAGGTGGATAACTGGTTATACAGCACACAGGGGCTGATACAGGGCTGGCAGATAAATCCGAATGAAGCACTTGTTATCGTAACTAAAACGCCTCCGGAATGTGTCTATTTCAGCTATTGCGGTTTTATCTTCTATAAATATTACGAGAAGGAAAAACAGCAAAAATGGGTCTGGACAAGCTTTAACGATCCTCTGAATATCTCAACCATTAGAAGTACAGGTACACCAAATGGAGCAAAGGGGGATCCATTTGACAAGGATACCATCATCATCATGACAGCTGATAAAAATACCGACCGGCTTATTCGCAACGCTGCGGTATCAGCAGGTTACTCGGAAGACATCATCAATACCTATGTTATCCCGAGTTCGATGGTTAAACTGGGCATTGGTCCCGAGTATGACACCATGGTATTCGGTCAGCGCATGGCGCTTTTTACTGATGACAAAGCCGGGCAGGAATATGTGAACACGATCACTGCAGCTACAAGGGTTATACCGGGTACGCAGGAGAAACTCGATCCGTTTCCCATGCCTGAATTGCGGATCAGGGGTACGGGTGTAACCGAGTGGGATTTGCAACCTGCGCTCGAGGACCTGCGGACGGCTGTATTAGCGAAATACAGCAACCTGGCGGTGGAGGAGTTGGAGACCCGTGTCTGGCTTACCGAGTCTTACGATGCGGTCCAAACGGAGACGTATGTGGCGGGAGAAAGCCGCGATACAATTTACCTGCGTAGTGATACAGTGACACTGGGTGATAACCCTGACGAGTTTGTAATCGTCTATGGTATTAATCATGCCGCCGTCGATAAAGCCACTTACGCGAATTGCAACTTCTATGGTGAAAAAGGCTGGAACGGCGTAGCTGGTATTTACAGTACTGAATATGCTGGCAGCGCCGAGCAATATTTGCCGGATAATCCGCTGGCTAAATATCTTTACGTATGTAAATTTGTTCGTAACTGCAACTCCGAGAAAAACTGTGTGACGGTGCCGACCGGCCCTGGTGCATTTGGGGTTGGATTTGATCAACCTGCTTTTATCGGGTTCAGGGCATATTTGGAACCATCTACCAAGGTGGGACCTATCAACACGGAACTTGTTTACGATAGGGTAATTAAATTCAACGCTAGATAACGGCAATGGCTTAGCTATACTAAATTATGATTCGTCCAGGGAATCCGTTTCCTCCTGGGCAAGCTTTATGAACGCTGCCACCACGGCCGGATCGAACTCCGTGCCGGACCGCTCTTTAATATAGTCAAGCGCCTTTTCCTCAGGCCAGGCCGGACGATAGGGGCGGTCTGAGATCAGCGCATCATAGACGTCAACCACCGAGAAGATGCGGGCGGAGAGAGGGATATCTGTCCCCTTGAGTCCGCGCGGGTAGCCCGAGCCGTCCCATTTCTCATGGTGGCAATATGGTATATCCAGCGCCTTGAGCAGGTAGGGTATGTGCGCAAGCAGGTCATATGCATATGTGGTATGTTCCTGCATCTGCTTGAATTCATCTGCGGTGAGCTTGCCCGGCTTGAGCAAGATGCTGTCAGGTATACCCATCTTACCGATATCGTGCAGCAGGGCACCCCGGTGAAGGTCGACCAGCTCGCCATTGGCCAGGTGGGTCTCACGGGCCAGCCGTTTGGTTATCTCGCCGACACGGTGGCAGTGGCCGGACGTCTCGATGTCACGCAGCTCCAGCGCGTGCGCCCAACCCTCCAATGTTGCATCATAGGTTTTCACCAGTTCAGCCGCAGATGCTCGCTCAGACTTGAGCGCATTGAGCAGGAACCGGTTCATACGCGTCAACAGGGCTACAATCAAAATTATCAGCATCATCATGGTGAAGCCCCTGACAAGCATCATGTTTATATCAAGCTGGCCAAACTGCGGATAGAGCAGGTTCGAGAGCAGCCCGGTATACGCGAAAATACAGAGAATGCCGTAGATGAGAGCGCTGACGACCGTGGCTATCCAGCCGGCATGAGTGCCGATTAGTATTATCGCTAATATGGGCATTACAATGAGGTATAATACGCCGGCTCCCGGCAACATGGCCATAGCCAGGGTGATCACAGCCATGATATAGCCTATTGCGAGAATGATAGAGGCACGCAGCCTGTATTCCCAATGTTTGAAAAAGGCAACCGGTATCAACAAGAGGTATACAATGATAACCGTAATAGTCAGTGCCCATAAACCATTGTTGAGCGCATATGCTACTGTTGATATTACGGCGGGCAATGCAACAGCTAATAAGATATAAAGAATTATGGTCACGGCTCTAGTGCGCCACTCTCTTAATATAGCTTCATCATTCTCAATAGGCACAAGGTATTGGCTCTTCCTGGTCATATACTTTATCCTCCTCGACCCAAGTTTGGTCAGTCGCTTTTATGATCTGCGCCGATGCTGACATCGCCATCGCTGAACAGCTTGAATTGATTGCGGCCATGGCCCTTGGAGTAATACATGGCGGCATCGGATTTTCTAATCAGTGTTTCCATGTCCAGCCCATCTTCAGGGTAGATGGCGATACCTATGCTGGTGGATAAATCCACATCATGGCCGTCTATTGCAAGCAGCTCTTTAAAAGAATCCAGGATCTTCTGAGCTATGACAGTGGTGTCTTTCATCTGGTTTGTCTCCTGCATCACCAGTATGAACTCGTCTCCACCCACGCGGGCTATTGTGTCACTGGCACGTATTATGTTTGTGAGCCGTTTACTCACGATCTTCAGCACCAGATCACCGGCTGTGTGGCCGAGCGTATCATTGATTGCTTTATATTTGTCCAGGTCCAGCGACATAACGGCAAGTCTGTCTTTATTACGCTGGGCCAGAGCTGCCGCCATTGTGAATCGGTCCTCTAGCAATACCCTGTTCGGCAACCCTGTAAGATAGTCGTGGGTTGCCATATCCTTTAGCTTTTGCTCCATCTGCTTGCGTTCCATGATATTGCGTGATACTCCCTGCAATCCTGTAAGTATGCCCTGTTCATCCCGGATGCTGGTTATAGAGTTCTCAAACCACAGAGTTGACCCATCTTTGTGATAGTATTCTGATTCGATGATGATAACCCTGTTGAGGTCGGCCTGACCTGACTGCTCGTACTCAAGCTCCTGTACCAACATCTCCTGTGCTAAGGCTAAGGATTCCGGCGTCAGTTGCTGAGTGACATCCTGCTTCATCCGTTCGTCCGGCGTAAATCCGAGCGCCGACTTAATCGACGGGCTCACATAGGTGGTGTGCAGATTCAGGTCCAGGGTCCAGAGAATATCATGGGTATTGTTGGCCAGGAAGCGGAATTTCGACTCGCTCTGCCGCAGCGCTTCCTCGCTCTGTATACGCTCGGTGATGTCAATAAAGCTTTCCAGATAACAAGGCCGTCCTTTGATAATCAGGGGTGCTACAGTTCTTAAGACGTCTCTTTGTCGACCGTCCGCACAGATGATTTTATATTCAGAATTATCCAGAGTTTGCCCGAGATCTTTAACAGGGCACTTTCCCGCCTCAGCAGGACAGACAAACGAGTGACAGACCTTTCCTATCACTGACTCCCTGCCCCGGCCGATCACAGCTGCTGCGGTCTTATTAATTTCAAGTATAGCCTGTGTATCACTGTCAATGAGAAGGATGCCCGTTCCCACAATATTAAACATAGCCGCCATGACGGCCTCGCTATCCTGCGGATTTTTCCCGTATCGCTTAATCACGTCTCTTTTCCTGCCGGTTGCCATACAGTTCGCCGACAAAGTAAATTCTTACTATTCTTATATTGTACAGAATATAATTATATTAATCTTTGTACAATTACCTGATAATGAATGGCACTGACTACCTTGTAGTTTTCCTTATAGCGATAGGGCTGTCTGCAGACTGCTTTGCTGTGGCTCTCAGCGCCAGTGTCACTGCCAAAAACCCTTCCAGGCTGCAGGTCCTGCGCGTGGCTGCAATGTTCGGACTTTTTCAGGCCATCATGCCCGTCCTGGGTTGGCTGGCTGGTCAGACCATGGTAAAGTTCATTGCCAGCTATGACCATTTCCTGGCGTTTGTCCTGCTTGCGATTGTTGGCGGCAGGATGATCTGGGAATCGTTCCATCATAAGAAAGAACACGATGAACAGACCGATGTTACCAAAGGTTGGATGCTGCTCACGCTATCGGTGGCAACGAGCATAGATGCCCTGGCTGTGGGATTTTCTATAGCCTTTATGGATGTGCATGTCGCTGTAGCCAGCATCATCATCGGGGTTGTCGCCTTTATAGCTACGGTTATCGGTTTCCTTCTGGGCAAAAAAGCGGGAGCCCTGATCGGCAGATGGGCTGAAGCTATCGGCGGCATCGTCCTTATCGGTATCGGCCTCAGGATACTGATAAGCCACCTCCTGGGCTACGCTTAGGACAATAGAAAACTCCGGCTCGTTATCTCTAAATCTGTCCAGGTGTTCCCGGCCGTGCAATTATATCTATTACTATTTACGAGAATTCTTTTTTGGATATTGCAGTGAGGACCAGGGCGATGATACCGATGACCGGCGACGTGATCAGCGTGGTAATGGAGCCGGCCAGTGCCAGTCCCCAGACTTTACGCACAAGTGCGCAGATACCTCCCGATATATCGATCAGACCCAATATGATCAACGGGATTGAGATTACAGGTATCAGCGTGTTGAGCCACATGGGCATCTGGGTTATGAAACCGACGATTGCCCCGCCGATCATGAAGCCGAAACCCAGGATTAAGCCGGCCGCGCCAGCGATTATATCCAGGATACCGGCCGTAACAGGTTTCCATGTCCTATTCATTCAATTGCCTCCTTCTAGGGATTTAACGCTGAAACGCTTATCGGCGGCAGCCCTGACAGGTTCGGATACAGGCCAGGCACCGTCCAGGTGCGTTTAATTACCTTGCCCGCCCTGGCGCCGGTAAGCTTGCTGTTATCGACTGCCAGCACACCGTTTACGATGACGTACGGGATACCGTATGAAGCCTGGCCCGGCTCGGTATACGTGGACTTATCTATAATAGTCCCGGGGTCAAAGAGCACCAGATCGGCATCGCAGCCAACCTGCACCCTGCCCTTTTTATCCAGGCCCAGCCAGTAGGCGGCCATGCCTGAAGTCCTGGCCAGCGCAGTGCGCAGGTCACATACTCCCTGCTGCCTTACCCAGTAACCCAGGAAATGCGCAAAGGCCCCGGCGTCCTTGGGGTGGCCTGCATATTTTCCTGTCGCTTTATCCACTGTCATCGTGCAATCGTTCTCTATCATCAGATAGGGATTGCTCATCCAGAACTTCTGTTTCGCTGGCTTATAGAGGTGGCCCACCAGCATAGGATCGGGTATCTCCTTGCTCTTGACTTTCTGCCTGACATAAAGGAACTGTTCGATGCTGGAGAAGCGTTCACCAGCCTGCATGTATACCTTGCCGTCGATTACCACCGTGGACGGCACCTCCAGGTCGGATACCTGTGATTCCATAAGTTGCATCAGCATCTCGGGCGGATAATCGAAGATGGCGGCGCCCAACTCGGTCAGGAAGGCATCGTAGCCGTACCAATCAATACCCAGTTTCAAGCCCTCATCCATTCCCTCATAGATGGCTTCCAGGACCGGTCCCGAGCTGCGTGGTACCACTGTCGGCCCGCCGCCCGTGTGTGAGATTATAAAGGGTATATTCGCTTCCCTGGCTGTACTTATAGCTTCATTGACGGCCTTTACCGCTCCGCCTGGTGTGAAGGCGTCCCTCACGTGGCTGGCGGCGCAGCCTCCGTATTCAGCTGATACTTTAGCCAGCGCCAGCATCTCAGGATAGCTTGCGCCCGGGCCGTAAAACGGTCCGAACGAGACGCCGATGGCGCCATCCTGCATGCCCTGCCTGAGCATTTCTTCCATTTGCACAAGCTGTTCGGGTGTGGCCGGGGTGCGGTAGTTGGGCACACCCACCGCCTCGCGCATGGAGTTGTGACCGACGTAAGTTGCCACATTGGCATAAAGCCCCTCCTGCTCCAACTGCTCAGCGAACTTGGAGAAGGTCACCTGTCCCAGTATTCCGCAGTTGCCGGAGATCTCGGTAGTAATGCCGTCCTGCAGATACAGGGGCCCACCCCCGTTACCCAGGTCGGTGATGTGGCTGTGTATGTTAATGAATCCCGGCGCCACAGTAAGGCCCGTTGCATCGATCTCCCTTGCGCCACTTAGCTTCTGGGAAGAAGTCACAATGACGGCAATTACCCCATCTTTAATTCCGACATTTGCCATACCGTCAAATCCGGTAAGCGGATCGATTACGCGGCCGTTGTTGATGGCAATATCGTAATATGTCGTTCCATAATGTAGATCTGAGGCCTGCGTATCCGCGCTTGAGGCCGCGGGTATTACAACTGCTGTTGCAATTATCAGGCATATTAGAGAAATTACAAAAAACTTTTTCACTGTGATTCCTACCTCCATGTCTTAATTAGTGTGCTTGAGATCTGGCAGACGGGACATGATAAAAAAGTTCTCATGTTGAATTATTATTGAACACCCCCTTCAGCGAACAAATCTTGTATCTAACGCATTTTAGCTCAGCTACAGTGGTAATGCCACACTCATTCGCAAATGCATCGAAGCAGCCGGCGTGATTATAATATACCATGCAGAGAATGGCCTATCGAGCTAATATTATTGCCAAGTCAACGGGTATCGCATTCAATATAATGACAGCTTTCTATTTTGCCTGTATTTTTAATCTATCTATCGGTGACATAAATGGGCGACATAACTTACGACTGTATCGGTGAGAACTATAACAGAAACCGTGTTGCCGACAGGCGGATCCTGCAAACGATTATTGACCTCCTGGATCTGCCGGCAAGTAAGCTGATCGTAGACATCGGCGCCGGAACAGGTAACTATGCGAATGCGCTGACTGAACCCGGCTACAGGTTATTGGCTGTTGAACCATCCGAGATTATGCGCAAGCAGGCGGTCTTTAACGATAATATCATGTGGATCAACGGCATTGCCGAGTCTCTCCCTTTAGGGAATGCCTCAATGGACGCCGCCATCATCATCCTGGCTATCCATCATTTCTCCGATCTGGGTGACGCTGCTGACGAGGTGGCCCGTGTTTGCCCGTTCGGGCCGGTGATATTGTTGACCATGGATCCCAGGCAGGGAGATAAATTCTGGTTTTATGACTATTTCCCTGAAATTGCACGGCATGTTTTGCATGAATTCCCGCCGTTAAATGAAATAATAGACCTCTTTTCGTGCACCGGACACTGGCAGTGTCAGATTGTTAGATTTCCTTTGCCTCACGACTTTGAAGATAAGAATATGTGCGCGGGTTGGAACAGGCCGGAGATGTATCTTGACCCCCTGATGAGACAGAATACCTCCGGTTTTGCACTGGCTTCCCCGTCGGTAGTGCAGAAAGGCATTAATATGCTCGAAAACGATCTTAAGTCCGGGAGATGGGATACACTCAACGGTCACTTAAGAAGACAGCAGAGTTTCGATGCCGGATTCAGGTTTTTAGTATTTCGAGCGTGATATCGTGGTACTAAAGAACATGTTGCCGGATTCCCGCCCTTTTTAGGCTAAACTTTTAGAAAATTCATACGTTTTACATCTTGCAACCAAATTAATAGGAGGATGTATTAGTCATGAAGCATTTCCGTTTATACTCATTCCTGGCATTACTTGTAATCATGTCACTGGCAGTCACATCAGCCTGCAGCACGGCAACCACAACGCCTGCTGCACCTACTGCACCTGAAGTTCCGTCCACACCGCCGGTTACCACGGCTCCAATAACGGCGCCCGTTACCGGTACCTCAGATCTGGTGATCACCAAAATCTGGCTCGACGGATTGATGGTCAAGTATTCCATTAAAAATATGGGAACTGCGGACTCGCCGCAAACTTACACGTATATCTATGTGAATGACCTCATGCCGACTATGGGCGGCTCCAGCTTTGTCGACGTTTTAAAGCCGGGAGAGGAGAAGACACTCGAATTCTCTAACTATCAGTGGCCTTACGATCAAGGTTTAATAACACCGGAAGTTGCGGCCAATGTTAATCCCTCAGGCTATATCGATTTACGTTTGCAGAATAACAAGGTCAAAGTATGTGCTGATGCCAATAATGAAGCTGGAGAAGCGATTGAGACCAATAACTGCAGAGTTATGGTGTTTGGCTTGCTGTGGGATTACGACTTGCTTCGCGTATCCAATCTGGCCACGTGGCGAAACAATGATGGCGAAATCTCAGATCCGGGAAGCGAGGGGAGCATGACAGGCGCCCATTTCCAGGTGCCCAACGCTGACATGGAGATGACGCCGCAGCTGGAGATAATACCGCCACAGGTGCCGCAGGGTTGGATGCAGGGAACCTATGGCTATTTTTATTCCGACGGGATGAATAGTTCTGCCAAAACAGCAGCCATTATAATTCCTGCCAAATTGCATTTTGTGGCCAGGGTCGGCCTGACAAGCAACTCAACAGGAAGCGATGGAGTGACTCTCAAGTTCGGCTTTAAAGATCTCAACGATAACGTGACCTGGATTGCCAGCAAGAAAGTCACTACACCGGGAGCGCTCGAGAACTGGGACGTCGACCTGAGTGACTATGAAGGGCAGAAGTCCTATATCCTACTGCGTGTGGAAGCTGGCGATTCCCCTGTAAAAGACTTTACTATCTGGAACCAGGCGAGATTGATACAGATAAACGATTAGCACCTTTTGAACATTGAGTAGATGCCCTTATGGGCAAACGTTACAGGGGTTCGCCATTTTAAATGGCGAACCCCTGTAGTTTTTCATTTGAATAAAGTTGTATTTACTGATCTCAAACGATAGAGAGTCTCCCGCGCCGCACACAGCCGGGCGACAGGCAGAAAGAGGGTGGTGGTTTTACAGGTGGTGTACAGTATTACAGCGGGGGCAGGTGAAGCTGGTGTCGTGAAAATCTGGTGGTATCTTGAATTTCAGGCCGCAGTTACAGGTGATCTCCCGGTAATTATGCAGTTTCCACAGCGCGTCTGAGGCCTCGCGCGCCCTCTCTTTTTCTGCGGGAGTAATAGCTGCGCTCACTGCGTCGCGTTGGACTGTAATATCGCCTGAGACCAGCGACGAATGCGGGATGATCCCTCCTCCGCCCTTGTGCGCCTGGTTATAGGCAGCTTCGTAACCGGCCAGTGATACATTGCCGGCCATGGCGCGCAGTATGCGTATCCTCTCGGAGATGGGGGGGTGAGTGCTGGAAAGGTCCTCCGCCACTCGTCCATTCTTACGAAAAGGATTGATGATGAACATGGGGGCGGTGGCACTATTGACGGATTTGACCTGCTCAGTTGAAGCGGCGATCTTCTCCAGTGCCGAGGCCAGTCCTTCCGGATACCTGGTATACAGCGCTGACGACGCGTCAGCCAGGTATTCCCTTTTGCGTGAGATTGCCAGGTAGATAAACTGCGCCATGATGGGGGCCAGAATCATGAAGGCAATGGCTGCCAGCAGGATGATTATCTGCGCGCCTCCCCCGCCGGAAGAGCTCCGTCTGGTGCCCCCAGTAAAAAACAGCACGCGTGAGCCGTACCAGGCAATTATGACTATGGTGCCCAGCAATACGCTGCACATCGCCATGAGCAGGACATCACGGTTCCTGATATGGGCCATCTCATGGCCCACGACTCCCTGCAACTCATCGCGAGTTAGCTTTTGCAGCAGACCGGAGGTCACGGCCAGCGTAGCATGGTTTTTATCGCGCCCGGTGGCGAAGGCATTCATCGCCGGGTCATCGACAATATAGATATCGGGCATCTTATCCAGGCCAGAGGCTATCTTCATTTCTTCCACCACATTGTAGATACGCGGCATATCATCTGGGCCGATTTTCCTGGCTTTGGACAGTGAAAGCAATATGCTGTCCCCCTGGAAATAGCCCACCAGCGTCATCACAATCCAAATCAGGAGGGCGAGAATCAAACCGAAGGACCAATCGCCAAGCAGAGTTTGTCCCAGGAAGCTGCCGAGCAGCAGCAACATGACTCCCATCGCCGTAACGAGAATAACCGACCTTACCTGGTTATCCCTGATCTGTTCCCACATGATATGGCCGGCACCGTTTAACTGAAGCTTACCTTGGGAGCCTCGCGTTCGACCGCATCAGTGACTTCAAAAGACTCGCTGGCTTTGAAGTTACCCATCGACGCTATGATATTGGATGGGAACATCTGTATCTTATTGTTATATTGCATCACCGAGTCGTTGTAGAACTGCCGGGCAAAGCTGATCTTATTCTCCGTCGAGGTCAGCTCCTCCTGCAGAGCCAGGAAATTCTGGCTGGCTTTTAGGTCTGGGTAGTTCTCGGCCACGGCAAACAGCCTGCCCAGCGCCTGGCTCAGCTGGCCTTCCGCTATGGCCTGCGCAGCCACACCGCTGTCGACAGCCTTGATCGCCATGTTCCTGGCGTTGGTAACGGCCTCGAGGGTGCCTCTTTCGTGCTGCATGTAGCCCTTGACCGTCTCGGTCAGGTTGGGTATGAGGTCATGCCGCCTTTTAAGCTGTACATCGATCTGTGCCCAGGCGTTTTTAACCTGGTTCCGTGCGCCAACCAGTCCGTTGTAAATACCTGCGATTATCAGAACTATGATAATGGCAATGGCGATTATTACGAGGATTGCGATCAGCATTATTTTTACCTCCGATCTTATGATTTGCCCGGCGTTGCGGGCTTGACCTGAAAGGTATCCCTGATAAAGAAGAGAGCCTGATACAGCGGGTCCGCTGTATCAGGTTGATCGATTTTCAATTGCTCGATCAAGGCGCCCGCTTCCCCGCCGTCGAACCACAGCCCGTGGCTGTAATTGCATACATCTATGAGCAGCTGCCGGCCTGATCCGATATCGATCTTTCGCATCTTTCTCCGGCAGATAGGGCATTTCCTGCTTCTTTCCGATATATTCTGCGCAGGCTTTTGCGTAAGGCTAGTTATTAAATCCCGCGCAGCTCCCCTGGTCAATGTATCCATCAACAGCTCCAGTTCACCGCTGTCGAACCATATCCCGCGGCAGACGGAACAATAGTCGAGCTCGATTTTATCGAACTCGACCGCTGTTGTGCTTATCTGACATACAGGACATTTCACGATCTATCATTTTCCCGATCATTATTTTACTACATAAAAACGTTATTGAAGGTTACGATGAGCAGGGTAATTACGATCGCCAGTACAAGCACACATCCGGCCAACAGCCCGAATCCGAAGGCCGTCCACAGCCCCTGTACCCTGGTGAACTGCTCGATATTCTCCCACCGCCTGTTCTTCCAGGCCCATTGACCCCCTTTAATACCCAAAATAACGGCCATAATAATATTCACTACGGGAAGCAGCGCCAGCAGGGCGATATATGTACCGTTGCCCAGTCCCCAGATCCAGGTCGTGAGGAAAGCGCCCCAATTCCACCTTCCGGTTGCGGCCGGCGCTGCGGCCCCTTTTGCATCGATTATTGTCTCTGTCATGATGGTATCCCCTTAATAATTACTGTTTATTTCGGCGGCGGATTTTCCCATTTCTTCCACTGCCACGAATCTACCTCGTCAAGCGGGTAAATGGGACGGGTGATATTGTTGTACATGATTTGAAAGACGTCGATATTGGTGGTCCCCGCGCTGACCACGTTGAAAGTCTTGCGGTTATATTGCAGGAACCTGATGCGGAAGGGGAAGAGGTTCTTGGCCACCACCACGTCTGCCTTCATGAGGTCCAGCCCCAGGCTGGTGAAAAAACTGGGGGAGAAGGTGTTAGGAGCTTCCGCCGTTAAAATTAGGTGCGTGCCCCGGTTTTTGAGGACGACGGCCCTCCCGCTGGACCTGCCGCCGTCTTTGATATCCCCCTTGAAGATAAGCTGCCCGGTAAATGTATATGGCCTGTTGTACACTTTCTCCAGCTTTCCCCCTACGGAGATTGTGACTGTTTGATTCAGGGGGACATCCCAAAGTTGCTGTACGGCCTCAGCGTCCCTGACCGGGACGTAGGAGATAAGATCGGGTCCCTCCTCGTCCAGCGCCTTTAGGATCCAGGTATTTTCGCCGGGGCTGCCCGTCCCCACCGTGTCTGACAGGTCGCAGAACATGGTGGTGCCCAGCAGCCTCTCCAGCCAGCTGTCGCGGGCGGCCTTCACCGCCTCCGATGGCGACAGTATCTTCTGTGTGACTTTATATCCGCGCACGGACCAGTCGAGGTCGGCGATCTCGTCCGCCAGCCTGTTTGCCAGCTCCGGATCGTTGTCCGTGACCGCTACCGTGCTCCACCCCAGCTCGGGCTCATCCAGAAAGGGGTGCACCAGGAAATTGGACACGCAGAGCACATCAGGAGACTGCTCCATTTGCTTCATGCGGCTGAAGATACGGTCCATGGGGGCCAGGAAATCTATCATGGCGCCGCCGCCGCGCAGCAGCCGCAGCTTGTCGACAACCATGGTGGGGTGTACCTCCCCCAGAACGGTCTTCACCAGGATTTTGCCGCTGGTGTATCCGGTGTTGAAGAAATCCCGGTGCGGATTGGTCTTGTATCCCACGATGAACGTGGCCAGCGTGGCTTTTTTCTCCGTCATATTGGCATGCTGGTCATACGAGGCGCCCACGGGGATTTGGTCGCCGAACTCTTCTCTGATAGCCTGCAGAAGATCGCCTTCAGGATCGATCAGCCCCTCCACCCCCATCGAGCCGTGCAGAGAAAGATAGATGCCGTCCAGCTTACCGGCGTCGCGCAGGCGTGTCATTATCTCGTTTTTAAAGCCGGCATATACCTCTTTTTCTACGGGCCCGCCGGATGCCGCCTTGGCCTCCATGATGGGCACAATTCTGATATTGCCTTTGCCAAAGTCTTCGACCGCCTGCAGGAATCCCGCCACCTGGTCTCTCTGCTCCAGGCTGGGAGCTATCATAGCATCGCCGTAATAAAGGTCGCGCGCCTGAAAATCTTTGAGCGTGGTTTTAACGGGGGAAAATACGTTGGTCTCCTGTTCCAGGTCCACCACTGCAATGACCTTCTGCGACGTGCCTGGCGGCGGCAGCGCTTTTTCTGCCGTGCCTGCCGGTTGAATACATCCCGTGAGCAACAAAAAGATCGCCAGGCAGACTGGCCCGGCAGTATGCTTAAGCATTTTTAAATACCTCCCTGCCTTAAGGGAATTATAGTTATGGGTTGATATCCGGTCAATTTCCCGTCTGGCCGGGATATAAAGGGGACTGATATGAGTTTATACCAGTGGAACTGAAGCGAGCACATTCCTTGACAAAGCCTTGCCTGCCATATATATTGCAACCGGCTCTGCAACAGCGACGTAGAAAAACACATCTACTTTAATACCTGTTATTAGATTATGAACGGAAAAGAGCGTTTTCTAACGGCTTTATCGGGAGGTCAACCTGACAGGGTTCCCGTATGGGAACTGGCCTTTAATGAAGAGTCCATTATCAAGATCGGGCGGCTCTTCACGGACGACGTACCTCCCGTGAAACTGGTGCACCAGATGACGCTGGAGGAGAAACTCAGGCTGCTCGATCTGCTTTACCTGGTAGCCCGCAGGCTGGAGTTGGACGCCCTGACATCCATCCACCTCTACACGAGGGAACCGGTGGATGAGAAGCATATCAGAGACGCCTGGGGGAGGGTGCTTTATGTGGACAGGGAGGGTGACGGTATCCCTGTCGAAGGACCGGTAGCGGGCCCCGGGGACCTTAAGAAGCTGAAAATCTCCCACCCGCAGGAGAGCGAATTCCTCATGCTGATGCTGTCCAAAGAGAAGCTGGGACCGGATGTCGCTCATGTTTTTCACATGACGGGGCCTTTCCGTGAGAGCTGGGCGATGCTGGGGGGCATGCAGAAGCTGCTGTACTTTTATGTTGAGGACCCTTCATTTGTCAAGGATCTGGCGCGTATCTGCACGGACTATATACTGGAGGCGATAGATCACGCCATCGGTTTGGGGGCGGATGCCATAGCACTGGTAAGCGACCTGGCGCACAATTATGCGACTATGATGTCGCCGGCGCATTATGAGGAATATCTCTATCCATACCATAAGGAGATCAATGATTTCGTGCATAAGCGCGGCCTGAAGGTGATCAAGCATTCGGACGGCAAGCTGTGGCGCATTATGGACCGAATGGCTGACGCAGGTTTCGACGGCATGCATCCCATACAGCCGCAGTGTATGGATATAGCCGAGGCCAAGGCCCGTTACGGGAAGCGCTTCTGCCTGCTGGGAAACATCGACTGCGAGATACTGCTGCCCTTCGGTAGCGAGGACGAGGTGGATGAGGCCGTGAAAAAAACCGTCGCCGCGGCTGCGCCCGGCGGAGGTTACATTATCAGCTCATCCAATACCATCCACCCGGGCTGTAAGGGAGAGAATTACGTGGCCCTGGTGAAGGCGGCCCGTAGATACGGGAACTACCCTATAAGCTGCCCTACCTGATACATTGAAATCGACAGCTGTCTGACTATCTTTGAGACCTCATCATATATTTGAGAGCTAACATTTTTATTGACCATTGTAGATTTTATATAAATTGCGGCCCTCTTCCTTGGCAAGATACATGGCGGTATCAGCATTTTTTGCCAACGCTTCTAAATCCTCACCGTCCGCAGGATAGCGGGAGATACCTACGCTGGTAGTTACAGTCATCTGTTTGCCGTCCAGGTTGAAGGGCTCATGGAAAGCTTCAACGATCTTCTGCGCAATCTGAGCGGCGTCCTCCACCTTCTTAGTCTCAGGGAGCAGTACAGCGAACTCGTCCCCGCCTATGCGGGCAATCGTATCGCCCTTACGCAGCAACGTGGTCAGACGCCCGGCAACCGCCACCAACAGCATGTCGCCAACGGCATGCCCGAATGAGTCGTTAATGTTCTTGAACCTATCGAGGTCCAGTATCATAAAGGCCATAGACTCATTCCTACGCCGGGCATTGGCCAGGGCGATATCGAAGCGGTCGTTGAGCAATGCCCTGTTGGGCAGGCCGGTGAGGTTGTCCAGGGTCGCCATCTGAGTCAGCTTCTCCTCCAGCTTTTTGCGCATGGTGATGTTTTTGGCAATATGCACAGTTCCTTCGAGTGTGCCGTCCTCGCGGATGATGGGTGAACACGAGACTTCCAGGTAGATGCCCAGACATGGTTCGAAAACTTCTATGCTCGAGGCAAGGCCGGTCTCCAGTACCTGCCGGTGAGGGCAGTTTGCGATAGGTTGGGAAGTGCCATGCACCACTTCATAACAATGGCTTCCCACCAGTGCGCCCGGCCACTGTGCGAAGGCCTCCCTGTAGGCCTTATTGACCCGCACCAGGCGGTACTGTGTATCCTGTATGGAGACCAGGTCCCTGATCGAATCGAAAGTGGCCTGCCAGATATCGGCGTCCTTCTTGATCTCCTCGCGGGCGGTTCTCTCTTCATAGCTGGCTTTGAAAGAGCTCCTCCTGAAGGAGTAAAGGCGAGCTGATGCGTAAATACCGATTACGTTTGCCATGAAGAGCGAAAAAATTGCAGCATATTCACCAATCGACGACGCGGCATGCCGAAAGATAAAAAATATAAATATATCGCTTAGTGTGAAGATCAATGCGCCCAGCGTCCTGAACAACAGCCGCATTGGCATGGCCAGGTAAACCAGGAGGATTAGGATGACATCGACCGGTATATTCCCGGTATATTCCGCTGGACGGGTCAGGTTGATGGTGATCACCAGGATCATGCTCAGCATCAGCCATGTAAATAAATTCCAGTCGTACTTTACGGCATCCTGGTTCCTCCAGAGATAAACAACCAGGATAATGAAATAAATCAAATAGGTGCCCCTTAGAGCGATGAGAAAATAAAAGGTAGAAGTGAATCCGAAGAGCACGTAGTCGTTGTAGGCGAAAGAAACAAGCATGATCGCCAGGAGCAGCATGGATAAAGCGGCCACCTTGACATCGCTTTTGAGATACTGCTGGCGGTATGCCTTTTCAAGCTCCGGCGGAAGATAGCCGTCCAGGTGGTTAAGATCAGGCCATCTCATTTCTTCAGTTCTACCTCTTCCAGCAACAGGATATCAGCTGCATCCGATAAAGGCAATGGTCTGTGGATTATTCAAATTGGAAGCGGTTTTCATTGAATATTTTGAGGCAGGCGTCGACCGCGGCGGGGTAGTAGAGCTTGCCCCTGTTCTGCTTTATCTCCTCGAGGGCATTATCTATGCCCAGCGAGGGCCGGTAGGGACGATGGGAGGCCATCGCTTCCACCACGTCGGCGACGGCCAGTATTTTGGCCTCAAGCATTATCTCGCCCTCTTTTAATCCCTGGGGATAGCCCGAGCCGTCCAGTCGCTCATGATGCTGCAAGGCTATCTGTGCCACCGGCCCGCCGAAATCAATGTTCTTTAAGATGTCATAGCTGCCCTGGGCGTGCGTTCTGATAATGGAAACCTCGAGTGCGCCCAGCTTTCCGGGCTTGGCCAGTATATCCGACGGCACATAGATTTTGCCGATATCGTGTATGGCGGCAGCGATGCGCATAATATTCACCTGCGCCTCGGGTAAGCCCATCTCCTGCGCGATGGCTGTTGCCAGCCGTGCCACCTGCAGCTGGTGGCCGGCTGTATAGGGGTCCTTCATCTCGACAATGGCGCCCATGGTGACTACTGCATCGCTGAGTGTTTTATGCAGTCTTTCGATGCTTTCCTTCAGGTTTTGCTCCATCTGCTTGCGCTCTGTGATATCGATCAGCATGCCACGCATGCCGGCATAGGTATTTCCTCTGAAAATGGCCGACGCGTAGATTGCTACCGGGAATGTTCTGCCGTCCCGGGTTATGGCCGTGTATTCATTAGGGGGGAATTGCTCGCCGCTGATCCTCCTCCTGATGCTTTCTACAGCCCTTGCGCGGTCCTCGGGAATAATGGTCTGCAGCACATGCATACCTGCCGCGACGTCTGCCTCGGTATAGCCGAAGGTCTGGTATCCCAGGCTGCTGACAAAGGTGAAATTGCCCTTCTCGTCGGTCTCGAAAATGGTCTGTGGCAGCAGGTTGGCCATGTTCCTGAAGCGTTCCTCCCCCTCCTGCAGGGCCTCCTCCGCAGCCTTGCGATCGGTGATGTCCATGACGACAAATATGCTGCCGATCGAATTGCCTTTGCCGTCGAGGTAAGGCACTATGTCAGCCTGTATCCATGTTGCTTTCCCGGTTGGCAGCAATACCTGAAAAACCCTGCCGATCAGCGGCATTTTTGTGTCCATCACCTTGCGGTTGCGTTCTTGGAAAAGGGCCGCTTGATCGTGAGAAAAGAAATCATGAAAAGTCTTGCCCACTACTTCTTTGGGTGGCATTCCGAGAGCATTAGCGCCTGCGTTATTGATGCGAATAATGCGTCCGTTCTTGTCGACATAGGCGATCATCAATGGCACCGAGTCCAGGATAATGCGGTATTCCTCTCTCTGCCTGCTCAGCAGCTGTTCCGCCTGTTTACGGCTGGTTATATCCGAATGCGTCCCCACTATCCTGACGGCCTTTCCACCGGCATCTTTCTCCACCACCCTTCCGCGTACCAGTATCCAGCGCCATTCACCCGATTTGGTGCGCATGCGTACCTCAACCGAATAACCCTCTCCGCTCTCTATATGATCGAGGATCAGCCTCTCCGCTTCCTCTACGTCGTCCGCATTAACCAGGCCCTTCCATGCCTGGGAATCCTGGGGGAACTCGTACGGCTGGTAGCCGAGCATGGTATAGTTGCTGGGGCTGTAGACAGCTTTATTTTCCGGTATGCTCCAGTCAAAAACTCCTTCGTTGACCGCCTCCAGCGTGAGCTTGAGGCGTTCGTCGCTCTCCCTTAATGCAAACTCGGTCTGCTTGTGTTCGGTTATGTCGGTCATCAATGCATTGATCTCTACTATCTTGCCCTCTTTATATACCGGACGGCTGGACGAGCGCACCCAGATAACACGGCCGTCTTTATCCAGTACGCGGAATTCCCAGGGTTCGAGTTGACCCGAAAGCAGGCGGTCAAAGCTTCCGATCAGGCCTGCCAGGTCATCCGCGTGGATCAGGGGCATGAACGATTGTCCAATCAATTCGGCGATTTTATATTTGGTGTAGCGCTCGACGGCTGGACTGGCGTACAAGATGCGGCCGTCAGCATCCAGTGTGTACATTACGTCATTGATGTTCTCCACAAGGGTACGGAATTTCTCCTCGCTGGCACTCAGCGCCTCTAAAGAGAGTCTGCTCTCCGTTACATTGCGCGCCACCACCACGGAGCCGGTATATTTGCCATCGACGATAATAGGAGACATGGTAGCGGAGTAATGCTGTAAACCGATCGGTACTTGAAGGCTGTAGTCGAACCGGCAGGCTTCCCCGGCTCTGTTCCTGGCTATTGCATCTGCGGCCAGCTCGTTGAAATGAGGTGGCATAATGTCGCTGTATTTTTTACCCATGAAGACATCGGGATCGGCGTAAAGCTCCTGCGATGCGCCGTGGTAGCTCACATACCTGCCCTCGTCATCAAAGACGAATACCAGCTCGGTCATGGCTGAGAGGATGCTGTTCATCCTGACCTCTGACTGACGCAGTGAGTGTTCAGCCAGCCTGCGCTCGGTTACGTCGTTATAGATCGATACGACCTCGCCGCTCTGCATGCGATAGACCCAGTGCTCGCGCCACGAGCCGGGGTCGTGGCTATCTCGGTAGATGCTGTCCGGAAGGTACTCGGGTTCACCGCTGCGCCAGACCTTCTGTAAAACTTCCAGCAGACCGAGGTCTTTAACGCCCGGGAAGACCTCGGTAACGCGCCGGCCAAGCACTTCATCGCGGCTTATACGCTCGATTTTCTCGGCGGCCGGATTGAAATCCTTGATAATAAAGTCTTCCCCATCATCCACCGCCTCGTAAACGGTCACCCCGCTGCTCATATGGTTGAAGAGCTCGCTGTAGCGTGTCTCGTCTGTCGAGATAAATACCAGCTGAGGGGCGGTATTGCCGGCACCGCCCTTTTTACGGGCGGTTTTCTTGGCCGGCGCCTTCTTGCTGTTTTTGGCCCCTTTGCCTTTGTCTTTGGCAGCCATCAAAGCCTCCGTTACGATACTGAACCAGGGCAGGGTTTCCGAACAATACTTAGATCATTATACATGGTCAAGTTGAAAATGCTATACGACTTTAGTACTGTAGATGAGCCTGTTCTGCCGTGCAGACGGCTGATTATTTATCCGATCTGAGCAGAGAACCCTTTACCCTGTCCTCATCCGCAACATAGTGTCGAGCTCCTATAGTGAAGCAAATGCCGGCCAGCAGTCCGCCGGAGCAGGCGATGACCACAGCCCACATCAGGCCGTTGGCGCCACCTCCCAGAGCGTCCGAGATACTCCCGACCAGCAACGGCGCCCAGGCGCCCCCCAGGGCGTACATGCACAGCGAAGCAACCCCGTAGGAGAGTCCCTTGTATGCCACGGGGACCACGTCCTGGGATATAACGCTCAGTGCTGGGATGGCTGTCATATTAACGATGCCGAAGATGAAGATCAGTGCCAGGCCCAGCGCAAAATTGATACTGAAAGCAAGGAACGAGGCAGCCATGATGAGAGCAGACACGGCGGAAGACAAGGCGGGCAGCCAGAGCCTGCCCTGCCTGTTTCTTTTGTACCAGAAGTCGGAGAGTACACCGCCCAGCGGAGCGCCTATGATGGCTACCAGGCTGATTATGCAAGTCAGGTAGCCGGCAGTATCGGTGCCTATGTTGAACTGGCGGATCAGATAGGTGGGCATCCAGTTGATCTGCGCCAGGCTGGTGACCAGCATCATGGCGTAACCCAGATAGTACCAGCGCAGCGTGGGGATCCTCAGCAGGTCAATTACGGATTTCCACAGCCCCTGCAGGCTGACAGTTATCCCCTCATTAATCGTTTTGTAGTCCTTGAGAAAGAATGCGGCCAGCGATAGCAAAAGGCCTATGCCACCCAGCAGGAGGAAGGGGGAGCGCCAGCCGAAATTGTGCGCCATTACTCCTCCCACGATAGCGCCGAGCGCAATGCCCAGTGGTATGCCCATATTGAAAATGCCCATTGCCCTGCCGTGCCGGATTTTAGGATAGGCGGCGGTAATCATGGCGATGCTGCCGGTCACTACACCGGTGGCGCCGGCGCCGCAGATGATCCTGGGAATGATCACGGAGAAAAAATTCCAGGCCAGGCCGGTCAGACCGCTGAAGGTGTTCAGCATTATTGCAAGTACGCCGATGGATTTCTTTCTGCTCCAGCGATCGATAAGATAAGCAGCAGGTATGGCCAGGGCGCCGTAGCTCAACATATAGGCGGTCTGAAGGGCGCCAAGTTGCGTGTCGCTCCACCCCATCTCGAGCTTCATGGGCTGCAGCACCACCGTCAGCGCCACGCGGTCCATGTAGCTGAGCGTATATAGAAGCAGGCACACTATGAGTATCCAATGTGCCTTCCAGCCCCCTGTCTGGTAGTGTCCTCCCCCGGGAAGCATGGGACATTCTATCACGCACAGTATTAATCATGCAGTGCCGGGGCTTCGATTTATTTATCCGCTGTTGCTGCCGGCTTAACACTTCACCCTGCGGTCGACGCTGTGGGTTGCGTATCCAAGGCCCGCAGTGTCATAATAGCCTCCACGGCGCCATTATCTATGGAGTTACGGAATGTCCATGTTCAATATTTTCAGGAGATGATTTTTTAAGGGGGTGCAAGCATGCAGGGTGAAGGCGGCTTTGTCTGGTGGAAGCATGGTGTCATGTGTGAAATCTGGCCGCGCAGCTATTACGATACCAACAAGGACGGGTCGGGGGATTTAAAGGGTATAACTGCCAAGCTGGATTACCTCGCCGATCTGGGTATCGACGGCATCTGGCTGGGTCCCATCAATGCCTCTCCCATGGTCGATTCAGGCTACGACGTGGCCGATTACCGCACGATAGACCCTCTTTACGGAAGCATGGAGGATTTCGAGGAGCTGCTGTGTGAGGCTCATAATCACCGTATACGCATCATCATGGACCTGGTGGTAAACCACACTTCCGATCAGCATGCCTGGTTCAAGGAGTCCCGTTCCTCCCGGAACAATCCCAAGCGGGACTGGTATATCTGGCATGATAAGAAAGGGGGTGGGCCCCCCACCAACTGGAAATCGCTGGTGGGCGGCAGCACCTGGGAGTGGGATAAAGCCACAGGGCAATATTACCTTCATTCATTTCTCAAGACTCAGCCCGACCTCAACTGGCGCAATCCGGCGGTTAAAAAAGAGATATACGATACTATGAGGTTCTGGCTGGATAAGGGAGCGGACGGCTTCCGCTGCGACATTCTCAATTATTTCCTTAAGGACGACGAATTGAGAAATAATCCTTTTTCACTGGCGGCAGGGCCGTTCAATGGCTTTCAGAAGCACCTTTACACCAGAAATCAGCCCGGCATGTATGACATCCTTAAGGAGATGCGCGCCGTGCTGGATGAGTACCAGGATCGCATGATGGTGGGCGAAGTCTATGTGGCCGAGGAAGGCCCGTCCATGGCCGCCGCCTACCTGGGTGATGAGGGTGAACTCAGCCACCTGTCGTTCGAGTTCTCAATGGTCTTCTCGAAATGGGGCGCGCACAAATTCTCGGATGCCCTGATGAACTGGTATTCACTCATACCGCCAGAGGGCTGGCCCTGCAACGTCCTCTCCAATCATGACCGGCCGCGTGCAGTAACACGCTACGCTGCCGGCGAGGACACTGTAAAACGGGCAAAAGTGATGGCTGCCATGCTGCTGACCATATGGGGCACACCTTTTCTTTATTATGGCGAGGAGATCGGAATGCCCAACAGCCGGATCACCAGAAGGGATGTAAGGGACACTGTAGGTAAGATGTACTGGCCTATCGTCAAAGGGAGAGACGGCGAGCGAAATCCCATGCAATGGAACGAGGGTCCCCACGCCGGATTCTCGGAGGTCAAGCCCTGGCTGCCTCTCAACGATGATTATTCGGAGATCAACGTAGATATTCAGTTGCAGCAGGCCACGTCGTTACTGAATTTTTACCGGAGATTAATGGCGCTCAGGCGGGAAAAAACAGCATTGCAGATGGGCAGCTTCGAGAAATCGCCTTCGCAAAGAGATATAATGTCCTATTGCAGGACATTCCAGAACAATGAGGTCTATGTTATGCTGAATTTCTCGGCAGACAGGCTCTCGCATACCTGTACACCGGCCGGCCAGTGGAACGTATTGCTGGGCACGTACCGCAGCGGCGGCACAGCAATCGGCAGCGAGAGTTTTGAAGTATATCCATATGAGGTCCTGATACTGGAGAAATCAAAATAAATTTCCGCCGGCGGAGGAAAAACACAGATGAAACAGGTTGTTGCCTTTTGTTCAGATCATGTCGGCTTTGAGATGAAGGGTGAACTTATCAGGCGTTTGCAGGGCAGGTACGATATTGTGGATGTTGGGCCTCTGACCTATGACGCTGCCGACGATTACCCTGATTACGCCGGCGCGGCGGCGCAGGCCGTTGCATCAGGAAAGGCCTGGCGAGGTGTTCTTATATGCGGCAGTGGAGTAGGGGTCTGTATCACCGCCAACAAGGTGGAGGGCGTTCGAGCCTGCGTATGCCATGATACTTTTTCGGCGCACCAGGGTGTGGAGCATGTGGATATGAATATGCTCTGCCTGGGCGCCCGGATAATAGGCATTGAGCTGGCTGCAGAGATAGTTACAGCCTTTCTTAATGCCGAGTTCAGCGGCGAGGATAAACACCGGCGCCGGCTTAACAAGCTGCTGGCCATCGAGAAAAAATACCTGACAACCAAGAAGCCCTGATTAAGTGATAAGGACGTGCAACCTGATAGACCGGGAGGCGAGAAGTAGTAATGATCAGGATAGAAGGCGTTAACTTTAAGGATGATTACGGCAGGACGGTCATCCTGCGCGGCGCTAACCTGGATGCCAAAGTTCCATTTAAGCCGGACGGCTCTACACATATCAGAGAGGGTTTCTTCGACATTCGCAACGTATCCTTCGTGGGCCGGCCCTTCCCGCTGGCTGAAGCAGACGAGCATTTCAGTAGACTGAAGCGCTGGGGTCTCACATTTTTCCGGTTCCTTGTGCCCTGGGAGGCCCTTGAGCACGCGGGTCCGGGCATTTACGACGAGGAGTATCTCGATTACCTGTATAAAATGGTTGAAAAGGCGGGTGAACACGGTCTGCTTCTGTACATCGAAACGCGCCAGGACGTCTGGAGCCGCTTCACAGGAGGCTGCGGGGCGCCGGGCTGGACATTTGATGCCGTCGGTCTCGATATCACCAAATTTAGAGAGACTGGCGCTGCCGTTACACATCAGGAATACGGCTCGGATTACTCACCCCAGATCTGGGCCACCAACGGATTCAAAATGGCCGCGGCCACCATGTTCACACTTTTCTTCGGCGGCAACGAATTCGCACCGGCTACAAAGGTAGATGGACTGCCTGTCCAGGAATACTTACAGGGTCACCTGCTAAACGCCTATAAAAAAGTGGCTGAAAGGTTGAAAGGCCTGCCTGCTGTGCTGGGCTATGACACGATGAACGAACCTTATTGCGGCTATATCGCTTGCCGTGACCTGAATTCTACACGCTGGTACTTATATAAGAAAGGAGATTCGCCCACTGCGTACCAGGGTATGCTGCTGGCCGCCGGCTTTGCTCAGAATGTTGAGGTCTGGCGAGCTTTCCCCCCCAAACAACTGGACACAAGATTACTCAATCCAGGCGGTGTAAAAGCATGGAAAGAGGGCTATGATTGCATCTGGAAGGCCAACGGAGTTTGGGACGTCGATAAGGCGGGCAAGCCGGCGCTGCTGCAACCCGACTATTTTTCAATCAGGAACGGCAGGGAGGTCAACTTTACAGATGATTGCCAGAAGCCTTATTTTGAACGCTTTGCAGATACGATTCACACGGTTGATCCCCGGGCTATGATACTTGTCACACCGCCCAATGTGGACTATCGTCCCCCGCATATGGGCGCCGACAATAGCAAGCATATCGTGTATAAGCCACACTGGTATGACGATGTGCACTGGATCACAAAAGCGTACCATTTCTTCCCCAACGCGCTGGTAAGCCACGATAAGTTGACCGACCGTGCTGTGATAGGGACACCCGGAATGGTGCAGAGGTCATTCAATGATCAGATGCGGCGTATCAAGGAGCTCGGGAACGGGTTATGCGGGGGAGTGCCGACGGTCATAGGGGAGATAGGCATCTGTTACGATATGAATAAAAGGGAAGCCTATCGGACTGGGAATTACACTGCGCATATCAAGGAGTGGGACCGCCTGTTTAAGGCGCTGGATGCCAACCTGCTCAGCTACAACCTCTGGACCTATGACGCTTTCAACGATAATAAATACGGCGATCACTGGAACCTGGAGGATTTCTCTATTTACGGGCTGGACCAGCGCAAGGATCTTGCCGATATCAATTCAGGAGGACGCGCGCTGCAGGCAGTGGTCAGGCCCTATCCACGGGCTATTGCCGGCCAGCCGCTGAGGATATCATTTGATATAAGGAAGCGAATCTTCGAGTTCGAGTTCCGCCACGATCCGGCCGTTGATAAGCCGACAGAGGTCTTTGTCCCCGATTATCAATATCCCAGTGGTTACGATGTCAACCTGTCGGACGGCTCGAGCGTGAGCGATACCGAAAACCAGTTGCTTATATATACACATAGCGCAGAGCGCGAGATACATGCCATCAGAATAATCCCGCGGCGATGATATACAGCGATAAAAATAAGTCTTAAGGTTGACAGCGATGGAAGATAAAGGACAAGTAGTCGAAAATCAGCTCTGGCGCATCTCTTTTGACACTAGAAGCGGCAGGATCAGCGCAGACCGCCGCGACAATGCCGCCCTCTCGATTGCCGACGCCCTCATCGGACTCAGCTATGCCACTCCGTACGGAAAAAAACTCACTGCCGGCTTTGCCGGAGGGAAAACCGCGAGCGCCAGCCAGCCTCTGGAAGATGTCCATGGCAGGGGCAGGCAATATCGTTTCACCAGCTCCGGCCGCACAGACGGGCTGGAGCTGGCTTACCTGATCAATCTGTACGATGACAGGCCTTTTCTTTTAATGCGCCTGGAGGTAACCAACAGCAGTCACGCAGATATCTACCTGCACGATATCCACCTTTTGCAGGCTGAGGCCGGCGGCGGCGGGAGTGTAAATTTCGCAGGCGGCGAACTACTTAATTTCTTCAAAGTGGGCTGGCATGACTGGGTGTACTCGGGTTTACGACAGGGCAATGAGCGTGACGTGAGTTCGCTGCTGATTATGCGGCCTTTTATCAGCAAGATGCTGTATAACCCGGCCCTGCCCATCGGCAGAGGGAGGGGTGAATTCTGGGGCGAGGGCTGGGGTCTGCTGACCGACCGGAGGTCGGCCCTGCTGGCCGGCTTCGCCTCAACAGCCGATCAGTTCGGCGTGCTTCACGTTAATTGTAAGGCCGGCGCAGCGGAGTTGACTCTAACGGCGCAGGCTGACGGCGTTCTGCTGGAGCCCGGCGAAATATCCAAGTCTGAATGGGGCTATCTGCAGTTCCTCGATCTACCCTGTGCGGATCCGGCGGCCGACTATGTCCATGCCGTAGCGCGGCAGATGAAGGCGCGTGTCCCGGCCGTTCCCCCGCCGGCGCAGTGGACGCACTGGTACCATTTCTTCCAGTCCATTACTGCCGATCTCTTCATCGCTAACCTGAATACCATCGACAGCATCAGGGAGACTATACCCTTTAAAATCGTGCAGCTCGATGACGGTTACCAATCGGCCTGGGGCGACTGGACCAAGTGTAACGCCAAGTTCCCGCGAGGCCTGGCGCATTTATCCGACAGCATAAAGGAGAAAGGTTACACTTCAGGGCTGTGGCTGGCGCCGTTTGTGGTCGATCCTCGCTCAAAGACGGCACAGCAGCATCCGGAATGGCTGGTCAAGGATAAGAAGGGCAAGCCGATCGTCAGCGGCTATTTCTATGACTTTTACGGGCATGCCCTGGACCTGACGCAGCCCGCTGTGCTGGAGCACGTGCGCTCGCTACTGGAGACGATCGCCCGAAAGTGGGGCTACGGCTTCGTCAAGACCGATTTTGTTTACTCAGGCGCCCTCCCGGGTGTAAGGCAGAATCCCAAGATGACGCGTGCGCAGGCCTTCCGTAAAGGAATGGAGGCTGTTAGGGCCGGTATAGGGGAAGATACCTTCCTGCTGGGCTGCGGGTGCCCCTTCGGGCCGGCGGTGGGCATTGTCGACGCCATGCGCATCGGTCCCGATACCGCCCCCAGCTGGACTCCCTTCCTGTGGAGCGTCAAATGGGCGACCCCCATCATAAAAAGCGAGAAATCTATCGCCGCGCTACGTAACAACATCCGGCACACAATCAATCTGAGCACACTGCACCAGCGATGGTGGTGGAACGATCCCGACTGCCTGATGGTGCGCAACTATGATACGACGCTGGGCGACGCTGAGGTTATCAGCAACCTCAGCCTGGTGGGGCTGTCAGGAGGGTTGTTGATAAGCAGCGACGACCTCACTCGCCTGCCTGTAGAGAGGCAGAAGCTGGTGGCTCTGCTCACACCGTTGATGGGAGTGAGCGGGCGCCCTCTTGACATGCTGGAGAGGGAAATGGCGGAGTTGTATGCTTTGCCTGTCACAAAGAACGATATGAGCTGGCAGAACGTTGCCGTCTTCAACTGGAGCGATAGCGCATCAGAGCGCAGCCTGGACCTGATCCGGTTGGGATATGAAGCCGGGCAGAGGCTGCACATCTTTGATTTCTGGCAGAAAAAACATAGCACAGAATCGTCCGGCAGAATCGGACTGGGGGTAATCCCCTCTCACGGCTGCCGGCTGCTGCGCATTTGCCGCGCAGGGGAGTCTCCCACTCTGGTGGGAGATACACTTCATATCACGCAGGGCTGCGAGATCGAGTCCTGGCAGATTTCAGGCAAGACCCTGGAGATAGCGACGATCGGCCTGGGCCGCAGGGTGCAGGGTTCACTCTGGTTGAGTACGCCCGGCAGGCTTGTTTCTGCAAGCTGCGGGAATGTTGCCGTAAACTTCGAAAAGGAAAACGATGATATATACAGGCTCGACCTGGATTTCAGGGGCCGGGCCGTGATAAAAATACAGTGGGAATAGGAGGACCGCTTCCATGACCAAATCCAGATATCCGTGGTTCGTATTCGGGACATTTTTTGCCTTCATGTTGTTCCAACAGGCCGAGCGGCTGGTTATCGGCCCGCTGACCACTCCCATTATGGAAGAGTTCCAGATAAACCAGGCGCAGATGGGGTTGGTCTTCTCAGGCGCTCTGCTGGTGGGGGCCATACTCTACCCTGTTTGGGGTTACCTGTATGACCGTTTCGCCCGCACCAAGCTGCTGGCGCTGGCGGCCCTTATCTGGGGCGCCACCACCTGGCTGAGCGCGGCTGTGCGTACCTTTCCCCTCTTCGTGATGACACGCTCGTCCACGGGTATCGCCGACTCCAGCTATCCGGGACTCTACAACATAACCAATGATTATTTCGAGCCCAAGGAGCGAGGCAAGATCATGGGGCTGCTGCAGATCGCGCAGCCGATGGGCTACCTGGTGGGCATGGTGCTGGCGCTCATACTGGGCAGCATAATAGGCTGGCGCGGTGTGTTTTATGTGACCGGCGCCGTGGGCTTTGTGCTGGCCATCGTCATTTTCTTCGGCGTAAAGGAGCCGCAAAGGGGCAGCACCGAGCCCGAATTGCAGGGCATCGACCAGAAGGGCGATTACAAGTTCAACTGGAAAACCGCCCTGGGACTTTTCAAGAAAAAGTCGCTGCTTTTCCTCTTTCTCAACTGCTTCACCGGCGTCTTCCCCTGGCAGGTGCTGACCTTCTGGTTCTTCCGCTACCTTGAGACCGGGCGCGGCTATGATTCCACCACTGTGCTCATCACCATGGTCATAGCTGTGCTGATGCTGGCTGCGGGCTATCCTATCGGAGGTATACTGGGTGACTATTTCTTCAAACGCAATCAGCGCGGGCGCCTGCTGGTCAGCGCGGCGGGCATCCTCATAGCCCTAGTATTACTGGTGTTCGCCATCATGGTTCCCTACAACCAGATTTATCTCTTCGGTTTCCTGCTGGCCTTCACCTGCATCTTCATGCCCTTCGCCTCGCCTAACGTGGTGACCACCATCTACGATATGACCTTACCTGAGGTGCGCAGCACAGCCAATGCGTTGCAGAACTTCTTTGAGCAGATCGGCTCTTCGGTTGCGCCATTAATGGCAGGCATCATAGCAGATGCCTCATCGCTGCAGGATGCCATATTGATCATTTGCATATCGGCCTGGTCGTTATGCTTCATCTTTATCTCCATCTCGGCCTACCTTGTCCCCAAAGACCTCAAGGACCTGCGAGACCAGCTCAAGGAGAGGGCGGAGATAGAGAGGGCGCGGGCTTAAATCACATGGAGACGAAATGAAAAAGGATATCCAATTCGCCGCGGCCATCTCTGCGCTGGGCAATCCCGGCGACCGCTTTATGTCCGGCTACAAGGAGGACCGTTCCGCCGCTGAGATGTTTGCCCTGGCTGCCCAGGCTGGAATAACCGGGCTGGAATTCGTCTATGGAAGGGACGTCACAGATGACAACGCCGGCGAGATAAAAGACTTTATGGAAAAGTATGGGCTTAAGTGCTGCGACGTCCTGCCCAACCTTTTCAGCCGCAAAGAGTTTATCAAAGGCTCGATATCCAGCCGTGATGCCGCCACGGCAGAGGAGGCGGCTAAGGAGATACGCCGGACAATTGATCTGACCAAAAAACTGGGCGGCAGCCTGGTCAATATCTGGCCGGGTCAGGACGGCTATGATTACCCGTTCGAGTCAGACTATCTCAAGGCCTGGGGACTTATGATCGAGCTGCTCAGGGATGCGGCCGACTATGATCCCGCGGTCAGGCTGGGGCTGGAGTACAAGTTCAAGGAGCCTCGCGTTCACAGCTACGTCTCCACCGTGGCTAAATCGCTGCTGCTCTGCCAGGCAGTGAACAGATCCAATGTGGGAGTGATACTGGATATAGGTCACGCCATACTGGCCTACGAGAATGCCGCCGAGTCGCTGGCACTGGCCAAAATGTTCGGGGACCGCCTGTTCCTGCTGCATATCAACGATACGCGCCCCGACTGGGACTGGGACCTCAACGTAGGGTCGGTGCACTTCCTGGACACCCTCGAATGGCTCTACTGGGCCGACAAGACGGGTTACGACGGCTACTACACTCTGGATATCTGGCCGGCCCGCATGGACACGGTGGAGGCCATACGCGAGAGCATCGAGTGGATACAGACGATGCGCCGCGCCCTTGACCGCATAGGCGGAGCATCCATTGAAAACATGCTGCGGGAGGGCAATCCGGCCAGGGCGATGAAGACCATACGGGAAGCTGTCTTCCGTTGAGCTGTATATTACGATTGATCCCGGGCAAGCCATGAAAAAAACCGTTAACAGCGTCGCCGTTGACCTGGGCGCTTCCGGAGGCAAGGTCATGCTGGGGCGCTTCGATGGCTCAAGGATTACGCTGGAGGAGATATACCGGTTCCCCAACGGCCCAATACAGGCAGAGCAGCATATCTACTGGGACGTGCGGCGGCTTTTCGAGGAGGTCAAGAAAGGGCTGGGCACAGCCGGAAGGACTGCCCGGCTGGATTCAGTTGGGCTGGATGCCTGGGGTAACGACTTCTGCCTGCTGGACGGTAGCGGGGCCCTGCTGGAGAACCCGCACAGTTATCGCGATCCAAGGACCGACGGCATGATGAAGAGAGCCTTCGAGAAGATGTCGAGGGAGGATATCTACAACCGGACAGGTGTCCAATTCATGCAACACAATACTCTGTTTCAGGTCTACTCAATGGTGCTGGACAGGTCTCCACAGCTTGAAGCTGCCGCAACCTATCTGATGATCGCCGACCTGTTCAACTATTGGTTATGCGGGGAAAAGCGCTGCGAATTCACCAACGCCACTACCACGCAATTCTATGATCCCAATAAACGGGAGTGGTGCCTGCCGATACTGTTGGCATTCGACATACCCCACCGCATTATGCCGCCCATCGCGCAACCTGCAACCAAGCTGGGAATGCTGCAAGCAGGGGTATGCGATCAACTCGGTATCCCCTCGCTGCCCGTGATCGCGGTCGGCACGCACGATACGGCGTCGGCCGCTGTCGCTGTACCTTATAATAGGAGCGCACCTTCAGGTGCGCCCACGGGGATATCTCAAGGTTCTGCCTTTCTGAGTTCGGGCACCTGGTCGCTTTTAGGGGCCGAAGTGGGTGAGCCGCTCATTAACGCAGCAGGGCTGAAGAATAATTTCACCTGTTACGGCGGAGTGGGCGGCGCCTGGCTGGTCTGGAAAAACATACAGGCCCTGTGGGTGCTGCAGGAATGTATGCGCAACTGGGAGGAAGCAGGTCAGGGTGATACGCTTGATGGCCTTATCAAGCAGGCGGAGCAGGCCCAGGTGTTGCCTGCCGTCATTGACGTTGATAACAGGCTGTTTCTGACGCCCGGCGATTTCCCTCCCCGTATTGCAGAGTACTGCAGGCGGACGGGACAGCTGCCGCCTGGAGATAAAGGCGCGATAGTGCGCTGCATACTTGAATCCCTGGCGCTCAAATACCGCTATACTTATGAGCGTCTGCAGGAGGTACTGGGCAGGAAGCTTGATTGCATCCATATAATCGGGGGCGGCTCCCTGAACACGCTGCTTAACCGTTTTACAGCTGATGCCGTCGGCGTGCCCGTTGTGGCCGGACCGGCCGAGGCCACTGCGCTGGGTAACTTCCTGGTGCAACTAATGGCGCTGGGCGAGATCGGATCGCTGTCACAGGCAAGGGAGATCGTGGCAAGATCATTTGAGACGGTTATTTATGAGCCGGGAAATACTTCAAACTTTGATGATGCCTACGCACGATTCTTGAAACTGGTATGAAATAAACCATATTAGGAGTATACCTTCAGTGCGCCCGCTATTATCGCGAGGGTTTAATAATGTGATCCTGTGGATTGATTTGCTGCTTTGCTGGTCGCGATGATATTTAAATAATGTGCGATAATATACTCCGATTGGGAGTGAATAATGGAACAAAAAATGTTATCCCAGGCTCGTGACCTGATCGTACAGGTCGGCGCTATCATGTTTGAGCGTAAACTGACAGACCTGGCCGGCGGCAACATCAGCATGCGGGTGGAGGATAAAATCGCCATGTCCCCCAGTTACTCAGGCTCGCGGAAATTCTGGCATTTGAAGCCGGAGGATGTGCTGGTGCTGGACCTGGAGGGCAACCTGCTGTCGGGAGACGGCAAGATATCCCGCGAGGCTCCCGTACACGTTAAATTGCTGAACTCCTTCTATCCGCAATGCCAGGCTGTCATACATTCCCATCCCCGCAATATCATGGTATTCTGTGCGGCCAGGCAGATCATACCACCTGTGCTGGAAAATACGTATAAATTTGGTGAGATAAAACTGGCTGAATACGCCCGTGGCGGGGTGCAAAGCAGACAACTGGCCGAGAATGTGTATAAAGCTCTCTGTGGCCAGGAGAAAAGGATGGCCGGGCAGGCCGCCGCAGTAATGGTGCCCTGGCACGGCCTGTTCGCCGCCGGCAAAGACCTGTACGCAGTGATGGATGCGGTTGAGAGGATCGAGACTAATGCGCACTGTATATTGATGGGCAGGGTGCTGCTGGCCGACGAGGACATGCTCTATCGCTCGCGCCATGATCTGGCCAAACAAATGGAAGGCTCCGGCGGGGAAGGGGAATAGCGCCGGCTATGATTCTGACCGTTACACTCAATCCCGCCGTCGACCGCACCTATCTGATCAAGGATTTCGCATGGAACCGCACCATACGGGCGGAACAGGTGGTGCCGGGTATGGGTGGAAAGGGCACCGATGCCTCGCTGGTGCTGGGAGAACTTGGCTACGCCAGCCTGGCGCTGGGCTTTGCAGCGGGCAACAACGGCAGGATGATGGAGAAGATGCTGCATGAGCGCGGCTGCCTGACCGATTTCGTGTGGGTGAACGGTGAGACGCGAATCAATATCGTTATCATCGGCAGCGCCGGCCAGGGACAGTCCACGCTGACCGAACCGGGACTCAAGATAGATCCCGGCGCGCTTGATAAATTCCGCAAGAAATTTAGATCCGCCCTGAAAGGGGTTTCCTGTGTTATCATCGGCGGCACCGTTCCGCCAGGGGTGGATGCATCTATATACACCGAGCTGGTAAGCAATGCCAGGGAAGCCGGCCTGCCCGTGATCTTCGATGCCAGCGGACCTGGCCTGAAGGCCGGAATGGAAGGCCGGCCAACTATCGCCAAACCCAACATCGATGAGATCGCCGAGCTTTGCGGGAGACCTGTAAACAACATTGAGCAAGCTTATCAGGCGGGCGTAGAGATACAGGACAGGTATGGCGCCATGCTGGTCATCACTCTGGGCAAAGAAGGCGCATTAGCCATACTGGCTGAACGCGCCTATCGTATTCCTGTGCTGAAGATACCGGTGGCCAGCGCAGCCGGCGCGGGAGATAGTGTGCTGGCCGGATTAGCAGTGGCGCTGTCTGAAGGCAAGCCCATCGAGAATGGCCTGCGCCTCGGCTTCGCCGCAGCGGCTGCCGTCTGCCTGAATACCGCCACTGCCGATTGCCGCAGGGCCGATGTGGAAAGGCTGCTGCCGCAGGTGGAGCTTATAGAGTACCGTTAATTTACACTGGTATTCCAGGGATTTGAATTCCTGGTTAAGCTTCATCGATTAGAACCGATTACTCTATATGCCGTATAATAAACGGCAATAAATTTGGCGCTCTCAAATCAACGAACCAACATAATGAATAACGCACAACCTCTCAAAGAGCCTGCCAGGCTCTGGAATAAGAACTTCCTACTGCTCTGGCAGGGACAGCTCATAAGCCAGATAGGGCAGCGCTACTTCAATGTGGGCATGCTCTTCTATATCAAGCAGGCCACCGAGTCGGCCAGCCTGATGGGGGGTATGATGCTCTTTTCCACACTGCCCGGCGTGCTGCTGGGCCCGATGGGCGGCACCTTTGCAGACCGCTTCTCACGCAAGAAGATCATCGTCTATAGCGATCTCATTCAGGGCATACTGGTGTTCTCCCTGGCGGCACTTATGTTCTTCCTCCTCTGGGCCACGGGGTTGGTAACAACGGATCCACAGGGTGGCTTCTCTCTTTTTTCCTTTGTTTATTTGACCCCACATGCCAGCGCCATCAACATCACCTGGATGTTTATCGTGGCTACGCTGGGCGCCATCATATTCGCCTTCTTCACCCCGGCCATGTCCGCTGCCATACCCGACCTTGTGCCCAAGGAGAAGCTCAGCATGGCCAATTCGCTCAACCAGTTCGCCATCTTCCTGGCCATGTTCCTGGGGCAGGGGCTTGGTGGCCTGATCTTCAGCATCACCGGCGCGCCCCTGCTCTTCCTCATTAACAGCGCGACCTACTTGTACGCGGCAGGCAGCGAATCGTTCATCAAGATACCCCAGCCGCTGCCTGAGCCGGAGAAGAAATCGGGGGAGGCCTGGAAGTCCTTTATCAGGGATACCAAAGAGGGGTTGGCTTATGTGTGGAACGAGAGGGGTATGCGCATAATCTTCCTGGCAGCCGCACTGCTGCACCTTCTTATCGCGCCCATGCTGCTGTTGCTGCCCTTTTACGTGGAGGATTACCTCAAGCAGAACGCTTCCTGGTACGGCTATCTGCTGGCGGCGGTGGGAGCAGGCTCGGTGATCGGTTATCTGATTGCGGGCAGCATAAATGTGCGCGGCAAGGCTCAGAGCAACCTGATCATACTCTCCCTGCTGGGCGCCTCCATCTCGCTGGGGATCGTGGGATTCATAATACAGCCGTTTATCGTGCTGGGCGTTGTTACCATGATAGGGCTTACAGCGGGGATATTCATCGTAAAGACCACTACGGTGATCCAGCTGGCTGCCTCATCTGAGATAAGAGGCCGTGTATTCGGACTGCTGGGCACCCTGACCAGCGGCCTGGCGCCGATCGGTATGGGCATTGCGGGTGTGATCGCTGATATGGCCAACAAGAACATACCGGTGATCTACGCAGTCTGCGGACTGCTGGTGCTGGTTATGTCCATCGGGCTGGCGCTTTCCAGGGAAGCACGTGATTTCCTGACCATTGACGTGACACACAAGGCAGAGGCCTGACCTCCAACTTTATTTTTGTGATATACTGCCTCAAAATGCCGCGTTAGCTACATACAATGGATAACCTGAGCCTGATCTGTCTTCCGAGCGCCTTTTTGCTGGGAGCAACGCCTTCCTCTTTCATTGTCGCCATGCTTGCGGCAAAGATCGATATCAGGGATGAGCCTGACGGCAAGATCAGCGCTGCCGCGGTCTACCGCAGGGTAGGGCTGCTACCGTTTATAATTGCGGTCGTTATGGATATGGGGAAGGGGGCTCTTGCAGTGTTGATCGCCCAGTGGCTATATGCCGGACCACTGCTGGTCATGCTGGCCGGCCTTGTAGCCATTGTCAGCCATCAGTGGTCCATCTTCCTGCGGTTTCAGGGCGGGCGTGGTGCCACGGTAATGGCAGGTGTGCTGGTGTGCATCTGCACGGTGCCCACGCTGATCGGGGCTGCAGTGGCGGGAATGATGGCCCTGTGGATTAAAAATAACAGCGCAAGTTTCGGCATAGGTATTGTAGCCCTCTTCGCAGCGCTTTTTGCACTGCAATGGTCGGATATAGCAATGCCTCCAATTTTAATAGTCACGCCTTCGCTTCCGCCGCCCCTCACTCCATACCAGGTGCTTATAGGCTATCCGGTGTTGCTGGGCCTGCTGATGACGGCTAAGGCGCTGCAGGTCAAATACAGGCCGGGCGCTACGTTGAGGCCAGGGGTGGGAGGGAATGCATGAACTGGATGATTAGTCAGACAGTTGATGGGGCAGCAGCATGGAAGGCCATCTGGGTGCCGCTGGTGGCCTGGTTCGTGGCGCAGGCGCTCAAGGTATTTATAGATTTCGCACGCAAGAAACAATTCAACATGTCCTTAATGTGGAGCCCGGGTGGTATGCCCAGCGCACACTCTGCATTGATGTGCGCGCTGGCTACAACCATTGGCCTGATGTACGGATTCGATTCACCGCTCTTCGCCATCTCTCTGGCGGTGGCTTTTATCGTGATGTACGACGCTGCCGGAGTGCGGCGGACCGTAGGCTACCATTCCACGATGCTCAATAAAATGCTGGACGAGCTCTTCAAGGGAGATAAAGAGTTCAGCCAGAGGCTGGCCGAGATCATCGGCCATACCAAGTGGGAAGTCTTCGCTGGCGCCATGCTTGGCATCGTGCTGGGCATCATCTTCACCTGGCCCTGGGTCTGAGGTTTTTGGATATACCTATCGGCATATTGACACCTATAAACCAGGGGTTTAAACTTTGCGCAGTCATGACGGCCCGGCAGGCCACGTAGCTGAATAATTATTGTGGAGGTGGAACTTGGCAGAAAATAAACCTGAGGTCTTGCAGAGGAAAATCGGGCTGTTCGAGACTATAGCTATGATAGTCGGCCTGGTTATCGGCGCGGGCATCTTCGGGATGACGGCAACGATTACGGGCATGACCGGCCCCAGCGTTTTTATAGCCTTCATACTCGCCTGTCTCCCGTCCCTTTTCGTGGTACTTTTTGAGATTCAGCTCACAGGCACGCTGCCGGTAACAGGCGCCAACTATGTTACGGTAACGCGGGTTCTTTCGCCGTTCTGGGGCGGTATCATATCTTTTTCAGCCGTGCTGGCCCTGCTGGCCGCCAATATACTGGTCGCAGTTATTTTCGCAGATTATTTTACCGCCTTCGTCCAGGCATTTAATCCTGCCTTTGCCATGGACGGCAGGATATTGACGATTGCTATACTGGTGTTTTTCGCACTGGTCAATTATTTCGGTGTTTCGCTGGCAAGCTGGCTACAAATAGTCTTTTTCCTCCTGTTTGTGATTGGCATGATAGTTTTTGCTATCACCGGCATGGCTAATTTCGATCCGGCCAAACTGACGCCGTTATTTCCCAAGGGCACTATCATGTTTATCGTTGCGGTGGTACTGGCGAGCTACGTATGGTCGGGCCTGCTGGCGCTGGCCGATATCGGTGGTGAGGTCAAGAATCCCCGCAGGAATCTGCCGCTGGCTTTAATCATCGCGTTCTTTATCATACTCGTGCTGTATACCATCCAGCCGATGGCGCTGGCCGCCACCATGGACTGGCAGGAGGTCGCCAAGATCGGCAATCCCGCCATCATGGTGGATGCGGCCAGGTTGCTGCCGGGTTGGGGCCTCTATATAGTCTTTATCGCTGCCCTGGGCGCGATCGTGACGACTATCAATGCGCTGACCTGGTCGGCCTCGCGCGACCTCGTGGCCTGGGCGCGCGATGGCATGTTCCCCAAAGCCGTTGCCCACCTGAGCAGATTCAAGACACCGGACGTGGCCATACTGATCATTATCATTGTTGAGGTGCTGGGAGCGATGATCGCAGCCACCATCGATAAATACGCCCTGGCCTCGGTGCTGGCCTCCAGCCTGATAACGATCATTCTGGCCTGGTGTGTATTCCGCATCCCCAAAAAAATGCCTGATCTTTATAAGAAATCCCTGTTCAAATTCAATGCCTTCTGGCGCTGGTTTACCTATATCGGCGCACTGATTACCTCCAGCATCATACTATTGTCGGGCATTTTCCTCGACATGATGGATGAAAATGGTGACCCGACCAGGTTCCCCTGGGTGGTGCTTATCTTCGTGGGTACCCTGGTGCTGGGCACAATATGGTACATGGCACGTAGAGCATACCTCAAGGGTAAAGGCGTGGACCTTGACGCAAACATGCGGAAAGTCGCCGATGCCACGCTGGCGGAGGCCGAGGAGAAACTGTCAGCCTGAGTTTTGAGAATAACTTGATCCTATAGAAGTAAAAAACGCCCTGCCGTCAGGTGGCATTTCACCAGGCCACTGTTTCCCGGCAGGGCGTTTCCTATGCCATCCTTCCTCCATCCGGATATACGCAAAATAACCTATTGACAAACCCAACACCCTGCTTTAAAATTTACCAGTCTATCGAGCGCTTGATTGATTGATCGCAGGTGAGAGTATAATGTCGAGTAAAAATTTGGATATGCTGGGCAGCTATCAGGAAGTGGCGGATAAGCTCGGACAGCAGGCTGGTCACAAGAAATGGGAGATAGTTAAAGCGGCCGCCGGGCTTTTTATCAGGAAGGGAACCTTAAATACCGGAGTCCGGGATATTGCCGAGGCCAGCGGCATAACGGTAGGCACGTTGTACCACTATTTTAAATCGAAGGATGACATTATCACGGCTTTTCTCGATTTTGCGGTGATGGGAACGAATGAATTTGTGAGGATGACCACCGAGGTGCTGGCCAAGCTTCAGCCGGAGGAAGCGATGAAGCGTGCACTCAGACTTTACATGGAGTATACCAATGAAGCGCAGAGCATAGTCCTTTTCTGGCACCAGGAAACCAGAAATCTGCCTCCTGATCAGAGAAAGAGGCTGATGGAAAACGACATGGTACTCGCTTCATTATTTGAGAAGTTGATCGAACTCGGGCGTCAGCAGGGTATATATAAGATAAAAGATACTGCTCTGGCCGCGCACTCCATTATAGTACTGGGCGATATGTGGGCTTTCAGGCGCTGGTGGCTGGGCCGGCGTTATACTTCGGACCAGTTCATTGAGAAGCAGACCGAATTTATTCTGCATGGATTATATAACGGAAGCATATAAAAAAAGTAAATCCCGTAAGGAGGTGCAGAGGAGATAGCAGAGTTAATAACCGGTTGTTTACGGCATTTCAATGAATATTAATGACGGAGGTTGAACTTGGCAGAACAAAAACCCGAGATAATGAAACGGACAATGGGGTTGTTCGAAGCAGTGGCCATGATCACCGGCCTGGTGGTGGGCGCTTCCATTTTTGTGCTGGTCCCCAGCATGACCGGCATGGCCGGCCCCAGCGTCTACCTGGCCTATGCGGCAGCGGCCATACCCGCTATTTTTGTGGTGCTTTATGAGATCCAATTGACAGGCACGTTGCCCGTGACCGGCGCCAACTTCGTTACAGTCACACGAGTTCTCAGCCCTTTCTGGGGCGCTGTTATTTCGTTTTCAGCCGTGCTGGCCATAATCGCATCAAATATCCTGGTGGCCGTAGGCTTCTCTCAGTATTTAATCGCTTTTATACAGACATTTAATCCGGCTTTCAGCCTTCATCCCTGGGTACTGCCCATACTGATAGTCGCATTCTTTGCGCTGATTAACTATCTTGGCGTGCAGATAGCCAACTGGATCCAGGCTATCCTGTTCGTTGCTTTCATACTGGGCATGGTCATTTTCAGCATCGTCGGCACCGCCAACATGAGCACGGCCAATCTTACTCCCCTTTTCCCCAACGGTGTCATGATGTTCGTGGTGGTGATGGTGTTGGCCAGCTTCTCCTGGGCGGGACTGGTGGCTCTGGCTGACATCGGCGGGGAGATAAAGAATCCGCGCCGCAACCTGCCGCTGGCGCTAATCATCGCTTTCATAATCATTGTGGTGCTGTACACCTGGCAGCCGTTCGCACTGGTAGCGTCGATGGGCTGGCAAGAGGTGGCCAAGGCCGGCTCACCCGCCATCATGCTGCAGGCCGGCAAGATGATGCCGGGCGTGGGCATCTGGATTATCTTCATAGCTGCCATGGGCGCCATTCTGACTACCATCAACGCCCTTACAATGTCATGCGCTCGTGACCTGGTTGCCTGGGCGCGTGACGGCCTTATGCCTAAAGCTGCGGCGCATCTGCACTCCAAATTTAAGACGCCCGATGTGGCTGTTCTGATAGTCCTCATTTTGGAAGTGGTAGGCATAATGTTTTCCGCCACCATTGATAAGTACGCTCTGGCAGCTGTACTGGCGTTGATGCTGATACAGGTCGTCTCTGCCTACTGCGTGCTGCGCATTCCCAACAAGCTGCCGGAATTGTACAAGAAGGCTATCTTCAAATTCAACGGATTCTGGCGCTGGTTCACCTTCCTGGGTACGGCAATCACCTCCGGCTTCATCCTGTTGATGGGCATCTTCCTCGATACCATGGATAAGGACGGCAATCCAACCCAGGTGCCATATACCGTCCTTGTGTTTATCGGAGTCCTGGTAGTCGGCGTTATTTATTATTTCATACGCAAAGCTTACCTCAAAGGCAAGGGTATTGACCTGAGCACAAACCTTCGGAAAGTTGCCGATGCCACCCTGGCTGAAGCTGAAGAAAAACTTACCATGTGACCGTAGCGATCAGAGACAAATATAAAACGTTTAAGTTAGACACCGAGGCCGCGGCAGCTTTATGCGTATGCTGCCGCGGCTTCCGGGCGGTCTATTGTTTTGAAGATATATATTCGCGATGAAATGGGAATTTTCACCGGTGTGTAAATAGAATAATTTTCAGGAGGTACATATATGGCATCAGCACTGGATGGAGTAAAAGTTATTGAGCTTTCCACCTGGTTCGCCGGACCCACCTGTGGGATGTGGTTGGGCGAGCATGGCGCCGATGTCGTCAGGGTGGAACCGGTCGAGGGCGACCCGTTAAGGGCGATGTTCTCGTCGGGCGTACTGCCGGCGGAGTTGGACATAGGATTTAATTGGATGTGGGAGATGGCCAACCGTAGCAAGAGGTGTATTACACTTGACCTCAAACAGGAAGAGAGCCGCAAGATCATGTATAAAATGGTGGAACAGGCCGATGTCTTTTTAGCTAACCTTCGGCCCTCCACACTGAAGCGCGCCAAGCTGGATTACGATACGCTCAGCAAGTTAAATCCGCGTCTGGTCTACTGCAATATCACCGGTTACGGCTCGAAGGGCCCGGGCGCCGACTGGCAGGCATTTGATGAGACGGCTTTCTGGACTCGATCGGGCATCATGTCGACCATGGGCGAGCCGGGCACTCCCGCCGTCCCGCTGCGGGGCGCGATGGGCGATAATACAACCGGCGTTTTTGCGCTGGGCGCCATTTCGCTGGCGCTCTATTCCCGTGAGAAGACCGGCAAGGGGCAGCTGGTCGAGCTGTCTCTCTACGGTAACGGCATGTGGATCGCTGGCATAGACGTGCAGGGCGCGCTGGTTTACAACATGGAACTGGGCAGGCAGTCCCGGTTCACAGTGGGCAATCCGCTGTACAATACCTATGCCGCTAAGGATGATAAATGGTTCATGTTCCAGATGCTGCAGACCGATCGCTTCTGGCCGGGTGTATGTAAAAGCGTGGGCAGGGAAGACTGGCTGACAAAGTATCCCACACATGCTGACAGGTGCAAGGCCGCTGCCGAGTTGATCAAGCTGCTGGATGCCGAGTTTGCCAGGCATCCGCGTGACTACTTCGCCCCCAGGTTCGATGAGAACGGCCTGATCTGGGCGCCTGCGCAAACCCCCACCGAGGTGATTAAAGACCCCGTTGCACTTGAGAATGGTTACATCATAGAGTACGATCATTTCGGCTACGGTAAAGTGAAAGGAATCCGTTGCCCCATTCAACTCAAGGGCACACCTGAGCGCACGCCCTTCGGCGCGCCCGAGTTCGGCCAACACACCGAGGAAGTGTTGCTGGAGCTCGGATATAGCTGGGAGGACATAGGCAAGTTCAAGGAAAAGAAGGTCATTCTCTAACCTTGTTCAGATAATCTTTTTATATTGCGCCCGCAGAAACTGCAGGCCGGGGAGGATCATATGTCTATTCTCATATATGAGAAGAAGGAACACATCGCGTATATTACGCTCAACCGCCCTGAAAAGCTTAACACCATGAGTGTGGAGCTCAGCCGCCATCTGATCAAAGCGCTGCACGATTTCGATGCCGATGACAACCTCTACGTTGGTATAGTCACAGGGGCCGGCCAGAGATCGTTCTGTGCGGGGGCCGACCTGACCGATACCGAGCATATCGACGCGGGCGCAAACTGGGAGGCCGACTACGACTGGCAGCTGGCCAATATAAAGAAGCCGCTCATCGCTGCTGTCAACGGCTACTGTCTGGGCGCGGGATTCACGCTGGCTTTGTGCTGCGATATAAGGATTGCATCCGAGACGGCCTCGCTGGGCACGCCTGACCAGAAGCTGAACACGGTTGATGCCTATGCCTCGATCATGCTTTCACGTATGATCCCGGCGTCCACTGCCATGGAGGTGCTGATGACGGGAGACCGGTTGAGCGCGCAGGAGGCCTACCGGATCGGTCTGGTCAGCAGGCTGGTTCCACCTGCCGAGCTGATACCCGCCGCTACAGCTCTGGCCAGGAAGATATGCGGCAACGGACCGGTTGCCCTGTGGGCCTGCAAGGATATCAACAGAAGGGCCCGCTATATGTCACTGGAGGACAGCCTGGCCCTGTTTAAAGCTGTCACCGTACCTATTCTGAAGATGGATGATACCAGGGAGGGCATCACCGCTTTTTTTGAGAAGAGGTCGCCCGTCTGGAAGCTAAAATGATAAGCAAGGAGAGGAAACAATGGCATATGAGACTGTGATCTACGAAAAAGCCGATGGGATAGCGGTCATCAAGCTCAACCGACCCAAGGTGCTGAACGCCATCAACGTACAGCTCACCAGGGATTTTCACCAGGCACTGGCCGAGGCGGCGTTAGATGCCGAAGTAAAAGGAGTGATCATCAAGGGCGAAGGCCGGGCTTTCTGTGCCGGCGATGACCTTTCCGAAAGCCCGCTGGGTATGCAGGTGGAGGACATATTGCGATATGTGGAGGTCCTGCAGGACACGACCCGGATTATGCTCAACATGGAGAAACCGGTCATCGCTGCTCTGCATGGCTATGCCCTGGGGGCCGGTTGCGAGTGGGCAATGAGCGCCGATATACGTATTGCAGCCGAGGATACCAAGTTTGGCTTCCCCGAAACCAATGTGGGCGCCGGTATAACCAACTGCGGCACTAAACTACTGCCCCTGCTGATCGGTGTAGGCAGGGCCAAGTGGATGGCCTTCACCAATGAACGCATCGATGCCAAAACGGCCGAACAGTGGGGTCTGGTCAATTTTGTGGTGCCGCCGGATAAGCTCGAAGAGACAGCAATAAACATGCTGAAAAAGATAATCGCCAACTCATCGCTTTCTATCAAGCTTACCAAGAGGCAGATGAACTACGGCGTTTACCAGGATTATGAGCAGCAGTTTGAAATGGAGGCGCATGACGTGGTGCTTTGCATAACAGGTATTGAAGCTGCTATGCGCGCTAAAGCGGCGCTGGATAAGACCAAGAAAAAGTGATTGAAGAAGGAGCAGAACAATGATTATAGATTTTCGGGTCACGGTGCCTATACGTGAATGGGTTGATGACGTCGAGGAAGCTAAAAATCTGTTTCTGAACAGTTTTATGCGGGGCTATGCCGAGTCTGCATATGAAGTTTCCGCCATGTACGATGTGACTGCCGAGAGCATGGTCAAGGCCATGGATGCCGCAGGGGTTACATACGGTGTTCTGCAGGCCGAATGGGCGCTGGGAGACTACAGGAAACTTAACGACGCTGCCTATCAAATAGCCAGGAAATATCCCAAGAAGTTCCCTCGCTATTACCTGACCGTGAATGCTCTGGAAGATGACGATATGGTGAAAGTTGTCGAGCGCGAGGTGAAGGAGCGCGGCTTCAGCGGTGTCAATTTCCAGACCTGGGCTCAGCGCATGTATCCCAATGACAGGAGGCTTTACCCTGTTTATGCCAAGTGCCAGGAGCTGGGCATACCTGTGACGATCCACTCATCCATCAACTTCACCATCGACCGCAGCATTGACTTCAGCCGACCCGTATATATCGATCATATAGCGTGTGATTTTCCCGATCTCAAAATCGTTGCCAATCACGGCGGCTGGCCTTGGGTGAACGAGCTGGTGGCAGTGGCATGGAAACACAAAAACGTATACATCGAGATCGGGGCGGTAGCTCCCAAGTACATCGGCACCCCCGGGACAGGCTGGGAGCCGCTGATGGTATATGGCAACAGCCTGTTGCAGGATCGTGTGCTATTTGCCACGGACGACATGGTGCCCTGGCAGCGCTGCGTGGACGAACTCAAGGCCCTTCCGCTCAAAGACAAGGTCAAAGAGAAATGGCTGGGGCTGAATGCAGCCAGATTACTGGGCCTGTAAAGCGAAAACGGGCGATGGAGGATGCAGCAAATGAAAACGCAGACTAAGCGGACGATAATCTGGAGTGTTCTGGGCGTGCTGGCGCTGGTAATCATCTTACTGGCCGCCTTTATCATCGACCTGACCAGTTTCCCGGGCAATATGAGGGAGACGGATTATTCAAAACAGGTTAAAACAGAAGGCGTGAAATCCACCTTCCATCAGGGCGTTATTTACCGCTACCACGGCATCGTGCCGATGCTGGAAGTCGAGGGTGATTACTATGAGATGGGATTGCAGTATGGGGCTCTTCTGCGGCCGGAGATCGTGAGCGGCATGGCCGCCATGGAAAAGATACTCAAGTGGAATGCTGAAGAGATGGGAGTTCCCTATCCGGCACTGGTGGGCATTATTAAGTATCAAGCGCGTCAAATGGCCGGTTCCCTGCCTCAGAGATATCAGGATGAGATGAAAGGCGTTGCCGACGGCTCCGGGTTGCCTTATGACACGGTTATCTCCTGCTGCCTGTTTTACGACATCGGCATGGCAATGGATTGCACAGGCGTCTTAATGAGGGGAAAAGACGGCTCAATCATCCAGGGGCGCAACAATGATACTGCCGGCTTCGGCGGTGAAGAGCTGGCCAAAATGACCGTCGTGGTCAGGTATAAAGCCACGGGTAAAAACGTTGTCATACACATGGACCAGCCTCTTTATATGGGCGTGGAAACCGGCTACAACGATAAAGGGCTGAGTTTCGGTGAAGAGACGCTGCGTATCAATAAGCCCAACCCAAACGGATTCAGCCTGCCCTATCTGATACGCATGATCATGGAAGATTGCTCAACTTTAGATGATATTTACCCATACTTTGACAGATATCCCACTATTGCGGCCTATGGCTGCGTTTGGAGCGACCTGGATGCCGGCAGGGGTGCCGTGGTGGAGCTTACACCCACAGCATGGGCTAAAAATGAGCTCAAAGGCTCCCTTTTGTGGAATTTCAATCGCATCTATGACCCCAAATTGGCTGAGCAGCAGAAACCCTCCCGCAGTATAAATAACATCAACATCGACCGTGAGGCGGTAGCCTCAGTATTCCCCGCGAAAGACACATACACGGTTGAGGACACCGTCGCTTTCGTCCGCGCGCAGACCGGGCCTGGCGGGACGGACTATTCGTGGTGCGGCAGTAAAATCCCGGTGTGCAATTGGATGGCTTCACAGATGATGGTCTTTGATTCTAAAAGCGACGGCTTTTATATGGCTGTCGGTCCCTACTATGCGGCGCGCCAGGATATCTATCACTTTTATAATGATTTCTCGCGGAAGCCGGAGCTTTTCATGCCGGCTGTGCCGATTGAGCCGGTGGTAGAAAAAGCGGCGCAGATTGAGAACCGCCTGATCAGCAAAGTGGAGAAGCTCCAGGCCTTTATCGATCTGGCTGCAGAATTCAAAGACGATGCCAATGTTCAGTTCATAGTTGCCTACAAAGCCTTCAGGCTTTCCCGCATGGATATTTTCCCCGGATATGCCCGCAAAGCCTTCTCTATGGATCCGGGCAACTCAGAATATCAAATGTACGCAGGCATGGCTGACTATTTTAATAAAGATATGGAAAAAGCGGTGGACCTGCTGGATGAAGTGACCGCCAGGTATCCTGAGCAGGACCTGATCAGGCTTACGGTACTGGAGAGGGCCAGCGTCTCCGCGAATCCGCAAAAAACAGCATCGTATAAATGGCAGAAGCAGGCTGTTATCGATAAGTACGGGGCGCAGGCCTATTATAATGCCAATATACTGCCGCTGGTCGATGCGCTCGACCAGGCAAAATAATAGAGCCGGATGAGACGATATGTTACCGGTACTGGATTTGGTTAACTTCTTGCGCTGTAATCAATCCTCAGTGTTGATAGGTTAAGCCCGGAACTGATAATATTCTTGATCTGCCGATACCATGATTCGGGCATATCAACACTTGTCCGTAACGACACAATATATTATATGAGGATCGATTACGATGAAGGTTGACTTTAAATGGATCGGAGGAGCGACATGGGTACTGCAGGCCGATAGCATTAAAATAGCCTGTGATCCGGTCCTGTGCCCTGAGGGGCATGTTCAAGACTACAAGTTTTTTAAAGCCAGGAGATTAAATGACCCTCAATATAACGGGTCTGATTTCGAAGACGTCAATCTGTGGCTGTTAACTCATAATCATGAAGATCATATCGATAAAGATGGATTTAAACTGATTGATAAAAATTCGACCATCGTTGCCCACGAAGGACTGAGAGCATATTTCACGGAGGATATTTACAGCGACATAAGGTTCCTCGGTTGGGACGAAAGTTCAGAGATTCTTGCTGATGGTATAAGTATTAAGATCAAAGCAATGCCTGCAATACATGCAAAGAAAGCTTCTATGGGCGGTATGATAGGTAACGGAAACGGTTATATTCTTAACATTATCAGGGATAGCTCAAGATACTGCATATACGTCACGGGAGACTCGGTCTACAATAGCAATGTAAAAAAACATATAGGCACATCAAACATAGATTTAATAATCGTAAATGCAGGTTCAGCCATGGTCGGTGAATCACCCTTATCGCGCACCATCGGAAGGATTACCAATAATATACGTGATGTTATTAAAATGAACAAGGAATTGAATCCGGGGACGTTAATCCCCGTTCATTGGGGAACATTCTCTCATTATACTGAAAAAATTACTCACGGGTCGTTCAGTCAATACCACAATATTAAAATTGTTAATCCGGGAGAAAGCGTTAACATATCCCGATAACAATTCATCTTCATAGTGCAGTCAGCGCTGGAATAAGAACACATCCCCCCGCCACCCTCCAGGCATAAAATCCCGGTCGAAATATTGTGATAATGTTGCACCATATCAAATTAAATATATCGATAATGTGTATATCGATATTGACATGTATCATACTAAAGTGGTACTATCCGATGACGTCTCTATATTGATCTTGTTCGGTCACAGGGTTGTTCGGCATAAATATCTGTTCGGGAGGTAAAGATGACTGAGACAAAGAGAAGGTATTTTACAGAGAGCGAGTTGAAGGAGCTGGGTGAGGAGACGGTGAATTCTCTTTTGAAAGCGATCGAAGCCGGAGATCTGGAGAAGGCGAAGAAGCTCACAAAAAGGATGCATCGCGAGTTCTTTTTCGTGCATGAAACCCTCAGAGATTGGATAACCTCGTTACTGAGCTATATTTACCTTCAACAAGGCGAAGAAGGCGTGTACAAATCCATGCACGATGCATTTCAAACGCCCGTAGAGATAATGGCGGCTGCATATAGAAGCCAGGATGTCGCTACCCAGGCCAAGATGCTGGCGGCGGGATTCAGGGCGCATCTCTGTCCCGTAGTGGTCGAGGAGGATGATGAGAAGTTTAGTGTGATGATGTCTCCCTGTGGCAGTGGCGGCAGGGCTATTACCAATAAAGGCTATGAGCCGACGGGAAAATTCGCCAGGGTGAAAAAAGCGCACAAGATGACATTCGGCAGGACGGATTTTCCCATTTACTGCGCTCACTGCGCCCTTCAGGACATCGTGCCCATGGAAAAAGATGGATATCCGATCTGGGTCATCGATGTGCCTGAAAAAGTCGGCGAGGCGCCCTGCAAATACTACATTTACAAGGATCCTGACAATATTCCGGCCCGCTTCTACGAGAGATACGGGCTGAAAAAGCCACCGGCAAAATCGAAGAAATGATTGCGGTCCCCTGCATTACAAGAGGGTTGTGTAAAATCCCAGGTCGCGCAAGCCGTCGAGTTCTTGCAGCGCTGGCTGGCTCGGAATATAGCCAGCTATAATTCATTCGTGTCCAACCGCTCAGTCAAGCATGCCCATTTAAAGGCATAGTGTTATTGAAGATTAATTGCGTCCGGCACTGGCGCATGTTCATTTACTCGATTCCCCGAGTAATATTGTGATAATGTTGCGTCATATCAGATTATATATATCGATAATGTGTATATCGATATTGACATGTATTTTATTAAAATGTTATTATCCTGTGAAATTTTCGTGCCGACCTTGATCGTTCAAGGTGTTATCCAATATCGATTATTAATTGGGAGGTAAAAATGGCAGAGGCAAAAAAACGTTACTTCGCACAAAGCGAACTGAAGGAGATGGGTGAGGAGACGGTGAAACTGGTTCAACAGGCGATCGATGCAGGGGAGCTCGAAAAGGCCAAAAAGTTGAATCGCAGGATGTATCGCGAATTTGCGTCACAGCATGATAATTACCTGAACTGGGTTACCTCGTTGCTGACGTTTATTCAAAATCGTCTTGGTGATGAGGCCGTATATGAGTCCATATACGGTGCATTTGAGGCACTGGGAGCCCTTGCCGATGCGTACCGGGGTCAGGATCCCGGCAAACAGGCGGCCATGCTGGCGGCGGGATTTAGAGGACACCTGACCTCGGCAGTTGTCGAGGAAGACGATGAGAAGTTCACTGTAATGATGGCTCCCTGCGGCAGTGGAGGGAAAATCGTTGCCAACAATGGTTATGCGCCGACGGGGAAATTCGCAAAGCTGAAAAAGCCGCACAAGATGACTTTCGGCAAAGCCGATTTCCCGATTTACTGCGCTCACTGCGCCCTGCAGGATATAGTCCCCATGGAAAAAACCGGCTATCCCATTTGGGTCATGGAGACTCCCGACAAGGTCGGCGAAGTGCCCTGCAAATACTATATCTATAAGAATCCCGATGATATACCGGCCCGCTTCTATGAGAGGTATGGACTGAAAAAGCCGCCGGTAAAATCGAAGAAATAGCTTTCATCAAATCTAAAGCACTGGTTAATAACAGGGGGAGTGAATTATGACTTTTGCACTTGAAGGTGTCAAGGTACTGGATCTCTGCCGCGGTTATCCGCCGGCTTTTGCCACAATGCACCTGGCTGATTTTGGGGCGGACGTGATAAAGGTCGATCCTGTCGGCTTTACATCCTCTCTGCCGGGAGGAAATGAGGAAGACAAGATCAGCGCATACACCTTTATCGACCGCAACAAGCGCAGCATCAAACTAAATATGCGATCCGATGCCGGCCGCGAGCTGCTCTTCAAGCTGGCCAAACATGTGGATATCCTGGTCGAAAATTCACGTCCAGGAACCATGGAACGCCTGGGCATCGGCTATGCGACTTTAAAAGATGTCAATCCCCGACTGATATATTGTCAGGTCAGCGGCTACGGTCAGACCGGACCCTATAAGGACATCGTGGGACATGATGCCAACTTCATGGCCATAGCGGGCACGCTCAGTATGATCGGCCCTGCGGACGGTCCTCCTTGCTGGCCGAGCAATATCATCGCCGACTTCGCGGGCGCCGGCCTGCATCCTTTGATAGGTGTACTGATTGCCTATATCGCGCGGGAAAGGACAGGCAAAGGCCAGCTGGTGGATATCAGCTACACGGATGCCGTTTTTTCCCTGACCTCTTTTGATATCACGATGCATTTAGTCACGGGAGAGAAGCGGCGCAGAAGCAAAACGGCTCAGACAGGAGGAGAGCCATGCTGCTCAACATATTTGACCAGGGACAGCGAATATATAACGATCCAGTTCATCGAGCCTCAGTTCTGGAAAAATTTCTGCGAGGAGATCGGGAAACCTGAGCTTACCGCGCGCCAGTGGTCTTTCACTGATGCGGACAAGCAGGAGATGTTCGGCATCATGAAGGAAATTTTCCTGACCAAGACGCGGGAGGAGTGGTGGGAGTGGGCCAAGCAAAGGCAGGTGATGCTGGCGCCGGTCAGATATATAGAAGAGGCCATTAACGATCCCCAGTTGAGAAGCAGGGAAATGATAATGGAAAAAGAGCATCCCACGCTGGGGAAAATTCAACAACTGGGCAATCCGCTGAAGCTGTCGGATACGCCGCCCTCGTTCCGCACGTATTGTCCAAAGCCCGGCCAGCATACCGACGAAATACTTGCTGAGTTAAAGCTCACACAAAAACAGGTTGCTGATCTAAAACAACAGGGGGTGGTTCAATAACTGAGACAGATATTTCTTGAAGTTATCTTTATATGAGACCGGTTAGATTATTCCTACATAATTTGAGGAGGTTTTAATGGCGGACAAGCAAGAGAACAACAATAATCAGGAGGAGAAGTTACTTCTCCCTCTGCCCAAATGGAAATTCTGGTATGTAATGGTAATCCTTTACGCGCTGTACTTTCTGGATTTTGCCACCCGGGCAGTCGTCAGCCCGATGTTCCCAGTTTTAAAAGCGGAGCTTGGATTATCGGATACTCAACTGGGATGGCTGAGCACCATCGTGCTGGCCATGGTAGGTTTGCTCTCAATCCCGCTGTCCTATTTCATAGACCGCTGGCGCCGCGGTAGAATGCTTTCACTCATGTCTATCATCTGGAGTATCGCCTCATTCTTCTCAGGATTGAGCGTTAATTTCACCCAACTCCTCGTCACCAGAGGTATCCTGGGCGTGGGAGAAGCGAGCTTCAACTCGGGCGGCCAAGCACTGATCATGGCTATGGTGAAGAAGGCACGCAGGGCTACCGTTACCGGCATCTGGACTACGGCAACGTCCCTGGGCATGGCCTTCGGCATGGTGATCGGCGGCTGGGTGGCGGTCAACATGGGATGGCGCATGGCTTTTATGGTGGTTGCAATACCCGGTATTATTTTCGGCATACTGGCATGGTTCATGCCCGATTATAAGAACAGGCCTAAGGACCCGAACGGAGCCGCCAGCTCATCTTCCATGAGTTTCGGCAGCACTATGAAGGCCATACTGACTAATAAAACGGCCGTGATGCTGTTTATATCTTTCGGGCTTCTTTATTATTTTCTAAATACCATCGTTTACTGGCTGCCCACTTACTTTAACAGGTATATGGGTATGGATGTTACTACGGCAGGTTCGTTAACGGCCGTGGTGATGATCAGCGCCCTGATAGCCAGCCCGCTGGGCGGCTGGTTGGGCGATTTGATATCCAGGAAGAACCCGGCCAATAAAATGCTGCTCAGCTGGATCTGTGTATCGCTGTCAATCATATGTTATGCGTGCGCAATCCTCTTCAACGCCTGGCCGCTGTTCTTCGTGGTGACTTTTTT